>ERZ1034691.134-NODE-134-length-57652-cov-28.319531_pt1 | contig 57652 bp, 45 predicted proteins | sample MGYA00520638_ERZ1034691 | MGnify/ENA primary metagenome ERZ1034691 (study PRJEB33766, sample SAMN09781763) | gut metagenome | biome: gut microbiome | host: Homo sapiens | place: Madagascar | study: EMG produced TPA metagenomics assembly of the PRJNA485056 data... | reverse complement strand
CAGTTGCTGCATATACGTCCTTTTCAAGTTTCATATCAAATTCTATTCTTTTTGTGATACCGAAATCAATTGTATTAATTGTAACGTTGTCAGGGCTACTTATAGCAGCATAAAAACTATAATTAAAATTATCTTCAACTTGATGTCCAGTATATGCAGAAATTGCACAATTAGTATCTGTATTAGCTTTATTTTTGTATGTTAACTTATTATAATCTCCAAAATATTCTTCAGTTTTTTCTTTCTTCTCTGTATTTGATATCTCATTTATATTAAATCCTTCATTAAAATTATCTCTATCCTGTTTTTTCTCTGCTGCGACTGAATTTTTTCTTTTATCGTCATTTTCTCTGGTAGCCTTATACATTGTATTTTCATAATTTTGTCCGTTATATGTAAATTTAACGTAATACCATTTATCAGTTGGTAACTTTTCAAAAGTATAGGTTCCGTTACTATTAGTCGTTGTTTCTAAAATTTTTGTACCATCTGTTTCTGGATTTGCATCATTCTTTTGATAAAGTTCAACCTTTATTCCACCTATTCCTGATTCACCACTGTCTTTTAATCCATCAACTAGAGTTTCTTTTCCTCCTCTTAGATCTTCCCAAACAGTTCCACCTAAATTTAGTGTTGATCTAAATTTTAATACTTCGAAGTCATCATCATCTTCTTGACTTGTGCTTCCATAATTACCTCTATTTACATTTTTAGGTGTTGAATCTCTATCGTCTCCATCGTCAGCTGTTATTTCAGCAATATTTTTTAAGTTGTCTTTGCTTTTTGTCGCTATAACTTCACACTCAATTTGAACATCTTTAAATGATAATGTATTATTTTTTTCATTAAATGCTGGAATTATTTCATTTTGATCTTTTAAATAAGTGGTGGTATATGCGGTATATCCTTTATCTGAATCACCTTTTTTCCATCCATATTTTTTATTTATCGTACTATTGTCTGCTAGCTTTAATCCCGCTGGTAAGTAATCTGTAATTTGTGTTGCTGTTCCAGCTTTCTTTCCTTCATTATATATTCTAATTGTATAAACTACCTTATCTCCTGTAGCTGCTTTTAATACTTTTCCTTCTTCGTCCTTATTATGTTTATATGTTGCCGTATATTCATATTTTTTATTACCATTTCTATCGAATGTCCCATTTTTTAACGTTGTTAAATCTACTCTTGGCTCTCTACTTTCTTTTGGTGCTTTTCCATTAATTGATGTAATGAATTTTCTTAACGCTAAATCGTATTCTGAGTCATTTTCCATAGTAAGGGTTATAGAATTGTCATGTGATGTCACAGGATTTTTTCCTTTAAATGTACTCCACGTTTCAGTTGGATCACTATTTTCAAAGACGCTTGTTATTACCTCTTTAACCATATACTGTTGTTCACCTTTAGTATTTTCTTTGATTTCCTTATTTATCTGCACCATAATTCCTCCTGTGAACTTTTTATATCCATTTGGTGCTGTCTTTTCTGTAATCCAATAATAATCAGATTGCTTTGTTTCTATTTTGACTTTTTCCGTTCCAGTTAATGTATATGTTCCATTATCATTTGAGCTTATCTCAGTTCCTCTGTTCCAGTTCAGTCCACTACTATTTGTTGTAGCTTTTTGAATTTTAAAAGTTGCTCCAGATAACGGATCTTTACTTGATGAACTTATCTTATTTATTTTTAAGTCATATGATCCTTCTAGTATATTGGTCATTTTAAGATTTATAGTCCATTCCTTATCATCATTTATTGTATGGGTTTCTGACACTGGAGAATTATTTCCTTTTAGTTCATTATTACCATCAAATGCCTTCACGTTTATAGATGTTACTATGTATTTATACGTAGTTTTATTATTTTTTGTGATTGTTCCTATTCCAGTTTTTACCTCAACTTTAATTTTCCCTGTAAATTTTACGCAAGCACTTGGAATTGTTGGAGCTTGCTTTTCAGTTATGTAGTAAGTATAAGTTCCAACTTTTCCTATTGATTGGTCTTTTAATAAATTATAGTTACCTGTTCCTTTACCATTTTTATCTTTTTGTTCAGTTATCTCAGTGCTTGTATTATTTTCATCCTTAATACTAAATATTGCTCCGTGTAACTGGGTTCTAGTAGTTCCTGCCGTAATTTTTTTTAGATTCAAATCAAATTTCCCCGATTCAACTTTTGGGTTTGAAAGAGTTACTGTGGTAGTTCCTCCGCTTGGGGTTGTAGTGTATTTTACAGGTTTTGATTTCTTATCTCCATTCGTTAATAGCTTTTTAACATCATATACTTTAATAGTATCTACTGCATATTTTCCATTATCTGTATCTAATTTTTTATATACAATCACATCTATATATCCAGTATATTTCTTATACCCATCTTTCTCTTTACTTTCTGTAATACGGTAACAAACTGGGATATTATAGTTTGATGCTGTTATTGATTCATTTTCTGCTATTTTTATTATTCCATTTTTTGTTGTAAGCTTAAAAGGAACTCCAACAGTTTTCCAAGGATCTTTTTTATTATTTGAATCATATTCATATTTTTGTACTTGAAATTCTACATCTGATAAAAGTTTTGTTTCGTTGTCCTCTTCTACTTTTTTCAACTTTATATTATATGATCCATTATCAATAGTAATTTTTTTACTTTTTAAATCTAATTCTTGTTCATACACAGATCTAATTGCGTCTACTGCTATTATATCTTGTTGATCAGCACTTTGTGGCTCTAATACCCATTTATTATTTTTTATACTTATATTTGCATAATGTTTCTTTCCATTATATTTAGTATATTTACCATTTGCCAACATGTACTTAAACTTAATCTTTACAGAAATATGAGTAATATTACTTCCTGGATTATCAAAGACCAATTTAAATTTTTTACCATTTAAATTTATATTATTACCAGCAGTATCATCTATTTTACTGGTTGCATCTGGGTTGAAAAAATCCCATTTATTGTCTCCGATTAGGCTATATCTATACCATGTTTTTTTCTCTTCATCATATATATTTATAGCCTTTAGTGTTATATTCTTTTTAACATTTTTATCTTTATCATTTGTTCCTGTTATAATAATATCTGATATTCCTGAGAAAGCTGTATATATATTGTATACTTCATATTTATCTTTATACGATATACTATATTCACCAATTTCGCATTCATTATTGCTAGTTTCATTAAAATTAATCGTACCACTACTATTTTGCGGCGTTAGTCCATATCCTCTAACATTCTTATCATAATTACTATAATGCACCATTATATTATCATAACTACTGGCTTTTGATTTATTGGTAGCCTCATTACTGACTATTTTATTCCCTTTATTTGCATATCCCCAATTCCAAATTGCAAATTGCTTATTTTCTGTCCAATAGTTTGTTTTAGTTTGAAATATTATTGTATTTCCATCCCATTTATAATATCCACTGCTTCCGTTGCTTTTATCGGAAACTATATATGCAAGGGCAGATGGTAAATATGCTGTTGTACCTTCAGTCCAAACTATCGGAGTTCTTAGATAGGCATTATAGTTATTATTATTTCCATATTTAACAGCATTCTCACCTCTTGGCTGTATTGATCTATCATATGTTACATCATATCCGGCGTGTCGCTATTTCTTTTATATTAAAAGCCTTTTCTACATCGTATTTAAATCCAGATCCAGATTTTGTAATTGTTCTTTTTAATGGTTTACTTCCAAAAATCTTATCATAATTTGCCTTTGTAAGCTCCCAAACATCGTTAACATGCGCGTTTGGTTCAACGCAATAAACTTCATAATTGGATTTATATGGAATATGCCATGGTCTATTTTGAGAATCGAAAACTTTTTGATATGTATATGTTGTATATTCCCATGAGCCAAAACCTGTCTTATACTTATATGTTGATGGATTTTTTTCACCTTCTACTAATGCTACATTTAATTTCTGACTCTGTCCCATTATTATTTTTTCACTTTCACTTGTATTCAATCTATATATTGCAAATACACTCAATACTATTATGACTAACGAGCATATTCCTATAGCTTTTCTTTTCATCTTTATCCTCCTTTCCTTAGTTATTTTTTTTTCTTAAAATTCTCCTTTTAATTTCATATATTCCATAACCTAGCATTGCCATTACTCCAAATGCTATTGCAGTATATGTTATTATTTTACCTGTTACTATTGATATTGCTATATCTGCTTTTGACATATCATCTTCGTTTTCTGCTTTGTTTCCTGGTGTTGAATCTATGTCTTTTAATCCTTGTTCATTATATGCTTCATATATTTCTGCATTATTACTTAATACTCCTAAGCTGTCCTCTGTTATCTTCTTTGTTAACACTAATGTTAACTCTTTTGTCTCTCCTGGGTTGATTATCTCATTTGCTAGACTTGCATTATATACATTTCCGTTATCTGATAAGTACCAGTCTTTATTTAACTCTGTACTAAATCCTACTCCTGCTGGTAAGTAATCTACTACTTTCTTTGCATATCCTGCTACTTCACCTTCATTTTTTACTACTATCTTGTATTCTATTACCATACTGCTCTTTCCTACGTTGCTTCCTAATACTTCTACTTTTGCTGTCTTTGAGTTATTATGCTCATCTGTTCTTGTTCCTATTGTTGGTGTTGTTAATGCTATTCTACTTACATATTTCTCTAGGCTTAAATCAAACTTCTCTGATGTATATACTCCTATGTCTATATCTCTTACATTCTCGTTTGTTATATTTATTACGTCTGTTATTCCTGCTATTGTTCTATTTCCATCTACTGTTATATTAATGCTTATCGCATCTGAGTTTGAATATTCATCTACTCCCTTTGCTCTATATGTTGTTAATGTATATTTTGTTGCATCATATAGGAATACTACTATGTATTCTCCTTGTGGTAAGTTTGTAAACTCATATTTTCCATCGCTTCCTGTTGTTACTCTCTTCTCCTCTTTGCTCTCTGCATCTTTTACTATTGTATTGTCTGATTTATTTAATAATATTGCTGTTACGTTTGGTAATATTTCTTCGCTTGAATCCCTCTTTCCATCTTTATTGCTATCTATCCATGCTGTTCCTGTTATTTTATATCTATTGCTCTTTGGTTCATCTGGTGTTGGGTTGTCTGGATTATCAGGATTTGGGTTATCTGGTGTTGGATTATCTGGGTTGTCTGGATCCGGATTATCTGGATTATCTGGATTATCTGGGATATCTGGGCTATCTGGGTTATCTGGATTGTCCGGATTGTCTGGGTTGTCTGGATTGTCTGGAACATCCGGTGCATCAGGTGCATCAGGCATTGGCGGTTTATCAGGTTCCTCTGGTGTTTCATGCGCATTTTGATCATATTCTATAACATTTGTTACAATGTTTGTTTGCATTTCACTTACTCCTTGTGCTGATACCGTAATGTAATTTTGTATTTCTTTATCATTTTCATCTGGTAGTAAGTTAGCTGTAACTGTTATTTTTACGTTTATCGTTTTTCCAGCATCTAATTGAATTACTTTAATTATAACTCTATTTTCTTCTGCATAAGTTATAATTATATCTTCATCGTTATAGTTATATATCGCTTCTTTCAATTCAACTTCTGATGATAATTTGTCAGATATTACTATATTATTTACATTTGTTTTGCCATTATTTTTAACTACAAGGTTATATGTAACTTTACCAAACTCTTTTACATATTTTGGTGTTGACGTTAGTTCCGATAATTCTAAAATTATTTTCTCTGTTCGGTATTCCATAACATTTGATGTATGTTCATTAATTCCGTCAGCTCTTGCTTTCGCTACTATTGAGACACCATCACTTACGTTTAAAAACTCTATCTTTATCTTTATTCTTTTATATGATATTATAGTTCCAAGATTAGCAGTAAGAACATTAGAGTTTTCATCATAGCTAATTCCTTCTGTGATTTCGTTTTCTGTTCCATCTATTGATTCATCTATAATTGCTGCACTTTTACATTTAGATTCATTTGGAATCTGTATATTTACAACCGTATTTTGTAGACTATCTGAATCCAACATATTATTAACATAAATACTGTACTCTATAAGGTCGCCATTTTTTATTATATAAGTGTCATCCAACCAGCTTCTTATTTCTACTCTCATTTTACCTTCTTGCACATTAAGTTTAATTTCATTTGATGAAACTGCATCTGTTATTTCACTTGATGTAACTGTTACTTTATGAGTGTATTCTTTTAATTCTATATCTGATTTTATATACATGTTGTATGAAACTTTTTCACTTTTTCCCACATCAATTCTTTCTATACTAATATCTTGTTTATATATGCCTTCTGCACATTCTGGTAATGGCACTGTTACTTTAACATTAGTTGCTGCAACTGATCCTGTGTTTTTTATTACCAAATTCATTTTAACGATTTGGCCTTCTCTTATAGTGTCTACTGTAGAAGAAAGCTCAGCTGTTAGTTCTGGACCTTGTCCTGTTGTTAATTCTACTACTGGTGATACCTTTGTTTCTGCCATAGTTCCTACACTAGATACATTGTTATAGTAAACTTGGTACATTTCACTTGAACTGTTTTTGTATTCAAGATTTTCTGGTATTTCTATACCGTATGATAATTCTATTTTACTTCCTTTGTTCATCTCATATCCATTTGTTACAACCAAATATGACTTTGATTGATTTGTTGCTTGTGTTGTCCAACCATTGTTTGCATCTGAAATGTCTTTTGTTGCATCTGCTTTGTCTGAATAATAAATTGTGTATTTTGATGAATCTATTCCATTAAGACCAACTTGAGTTGTTAAGGTTGTGCTAAATGTTGACCCTAGGTTTTCATCTGAATTTGTTTTCTTGTTATCTTTTGCAGGTATTCTTCCTAAGATTACTAAATCTTGAAGAGAGTTATCATAATTGTTTATTATTAATCCTTTTACATTTGAATTTCTTTTTTGTGCTTTTACAGCAACTTCTCCTTTAACTTTTGATTCTGTTATTGTAAAAACCTCTGCTTTTCCTTCAGCATATTGTGATATAGCATTTGTTGTAATTAATCCATTTGGTGCAACAAATTTAACATCTGCAGATACTGATTCTTCACTAGTTATATTTTTTGTATTTTCGTTTGTATATTTCATTACTACTTTGCTTTTGTTGTCTGGTGTTAATTTATTAACAGTTAAGTCTGTGTTGAATATTATAATTGTTCCTCTGTATGCTGCATCTATTGTATGTTCAGTTTGTGTTCCCTCTAACACAGCTTTTATAACTTTTGATCCATTTTCTTCTTGAACGTTTGCACTTTTTATTGATAGTCCGTTTCCCATCAAAATATCATAATTTTTTAAGTTCACGCTTTCTATGTATGATGGTAATACTATCTTTAGCGTAGGATTTTTGTACAAAGCATAGTCTTTATTTGAAGTATCTAAAATTGCTCTTATCTCTACGTTTTCATTTTTTACTACCGTAGTTAACTCGGTTCTATTTAGTTGTAGCTCAGCAATAGAATGTGATTTATTTTGATTTTCCGCTGTGCCTTGAGTACTTGCTGTTACTGTGGTTTGTTCTTGTGTTTGAGTTGATTCTTGTGCATATGAAATGCTATTATTCCCAAGTACTACTAAATTTGACGCCATTAGAACTGTCACTAATAGTAAAATTAATGATTTCCTTAAAAATTTGTACATAGTAAATCCCCCCGCTATATGTTCGCATGAATTTAAAAATAAATATAACTATATTTGTAAATTCATCCATATATATATCCTTTTATTCGTATATAATTTTAACATTTTATTAGTATCATTCAACCCTTGTTGCTCCCTCGTTTCTATATATTTCAACATTTTTCTTACGGAAATTCGCATAATACAAATTATTAAGTTTATATTACAATTTATTTACAATGTTACAAAATCAAAATGTGTAACACTTTTTACTTTTTTGAATATAATATTATAGTTTTATGAACATATATTATATTGGGGTGATTTAATGAATAATCAAATGGATATGGCAAAGCTTATGTCTATGTTATCTAAAATGGATAAAAAGGACTTAGAGCAAGGTCTTTCTAAGGTTAGTAAGATGCTAAATTCTAAAGATGCTGATACCATTATTAATGAAATAAAAAAGAATACAAATTCTAAATAGGTACAATTTTAGGAGGGTTGCTTATGAATGAAGATATGTCTAATCTTATGAATCAAATTAATAATATGATGAAGAATAATGAGATACCCGATGATATTAAGAACATGATTAATAGTATTACTAATAATTCTGGAAATGATTCAGAAAATTCAAATCAGAATAATTCTGATAACGATACAAGCTCAAGTTCTGAAAATCGTGATAGTGCAGACATATCTTCTAACTCTTCCACTACTGACGGAGGCTCTATGCCAGAGTTTGATATGGGAACAATATTGAAAATGAAGCGTATTATGGATTCGATGAAATCCAATCAAAATGATCCAAGAGCAACTTTATTAAAATCTTTAAAACCCTATTTAAAGGAAAGTAGAAAAGAAAAAGTTGACCAATACATACAGATTTTTGGAATGGGAAAAGTGTTTGAAATGCTTAACCCCCTAGGTGGTGATCCACACAAATGATGTATAATTATCCGTTTTATAGCTTTTCTAAAAGATATACCAGATACCCATCATACAGTTATGCACAATCGCGAAGTAAAAATTATCCACAGTTTGATGGAGTTTTACCACCCTCGTTTCCACAAAATCCACAAAGAGAAGGCTCTTCAGAGCAATCAAATTTTAATAGAAACATAAAAAAAGAGCCTCAAAAAGAAGATGATACTGATACATTATTTGAAATATTCGGTATTAAGCTTCATTCTGATGACCTTTTGTTAATTTGTTTAATATTCTTTTTGTATAAAGAGGGAGTTCAAGATCAATACTTATTTATTGCACTTATTCTTCTCTTGTTAAGCTAGATTTAAATTATAAAACCCAAATTGAGTTCTATCCTCAATTTGGGTTAAAATAAATATCTTTTAGTGTTTAGTTATTTCAGCTAGTTCAGCTTTAATGTATTATTCTAATATCATTTCGCCTTTATCATTTATGTACGCAGATGTTTTTATTTCCATAATTTCTCCATCTTGCTTTTCTATTTCCTTTACAATATCAGCAATTCTAATTTGTGTAGCATATATAGAAACCGCTTCAATTATAGCATCTCTATTACCTTTTGCTCCTGCATGTGCTAATCCTCTTAGGTCACCTAGTATGATAATATTTTCTCCTGCAATTACTTCAGCCCCAGGATTCACATCCCCTATAACTACCAAACTTCCCTCAAATTCAATTCTTTGGCCAGATCTTAATGATCCTTTATGAAATTTAGTTTCTGAAGTAGCAATTTCTTTGTAAAAGCTTTTCTTAATTCCATGAAGTCCTAAAACTTTAGGGCTGTCAAATTCTATTTGTACATCTAAAAATCTTTTTATTAAGGATTGTATTTCTTCCATTTCTCTGTTCTTTAAAACTTTTCCTGTAACTAATATTGGTGTTTTGTCATCTTTATACAGATTTTTTAGTTCCAACATTTTTCTTTTTAATTCTGAAATAATATCTCTTTGTTCTGCATTCTCGTCGATTTTAATAATAACCTGATTTTTCTTCATACTAATATTAATATAATTTTTCATACATTTTACATCCTTTCTTATCTAACACTTTCGCTACTAGAAATTGCTTGCATGTTTTCTGTTACAGAGTTAGCATTCATACCAAAATATTCTGCTATTATTTGTTTTGCTACTTCTGCTGTATAGCCTCCTGTTCCACCTTTTTCAACTAATACTACAACAGCTATCTCAGGATCATCATAAGGTGCAAATCCAACAAACCATGCATGTGCTCCATCTTTTCCGTCTACTCCTATTTGCGCTGACCCTGTTTTTCCTCCAAGCTCAATATTAAAATCTGCAAATGTAGAGTATGCTGTACCCCCAGATTCGCTTGTAACACCTTTCATACCTTTTAATATTGCTTGAATATTTTCTGACTTTACATTTAGGTCTTCTGTTTTTTGATCTTTTAATCCTAGCTTTTCATTTGTATATTTATTTATTTCTTCTTTTGAAACCTCTGTACCATCTGCTTTTATTATAGATTTTATTAATGTTACATCTATATCTTTTCCACCGTTTGCTAACATACTAACATATTTAGCCATTTGTAATGGAGAAAAACTGTTGTAACTTTGTCCTATCGCAGCAGATAATGTATCTCCCAAATACCAATCTGCTCCATTTATGTCTTTTGCTACTTGTGGTGACGCTAATATTCCACTAGTTTCTCCTTCTAATTCTATTCCCGTCTTCTTTCCTAGTCCTAAATAGTTAGCATATTTTGCTATACCATCTATTCCAACTCTATAGCCAAGCTCATAGAAGAAGTAGTTGCAAGAATGTTTTATTGCTTGTGATACATTTAAATATCCATGTCCAGAACGATAGCTTGTATAATACCAACAAACTGGATTGCCACCTCTTGGATATATTCCTGTATCATTAATTGTTGATTTTGTTGTGATTTTGTTTGTTTCTAGTCCTGCAAGTGCCACTGCCATTTTAAATGTAGATCCAGGTGCATAGTTTCCACTTACCGCTCTATTGTATAGGTTATTTTCCTTTTTGTATGAGTTATATGTCTTTTCACTAATACCTTTTACAAAAAGTCCTGGCTCGTAATCTGGATAACTTGCAAGAGCAAGTACCTCTCCTGTTTTTACATTCATAACAACTACAGCTCCTGCTTTTGCATCTTTCTTTTTTCCAAATCCACCACTAGCAATTTTTTTAATGTTTGCTTTTAATGCTTTTTCAGCCACAGCTTGTAAGTTTGCATCTATTGTAAGAACAACATCTGAACCAGCAACTGCTTCCTTCGATACATATTCACTTGTAATTGTACCATCTACTGCCATATCAATTTGTTTTATTCCATCCTGACCTTTTAAATAATCCTCAAAAATGTATTGTACTCCATTTTTTCCTATAACATCATCATTTCTGTATGTACTTTCTCTTGTTGCATATTCTTCTTCATCTATAGCTCCTACATAACCTAGAATATGTGAAGCTAAGCTTCCAGAAGTATATTTTACAATTGGCTCTGTTATGATATTCATTCCAGAAAAACTGCTATTTTGCTCTCTTATTTTAACTGCACTGTTTCTACTAATATCACTTGCAATTTTAACAGATCTTGTTGCACTATATCCGTTTCTTGTAATTTCATACCTTACTGCCATTATTTTTCTTGCTTGATCTAAATCATCATTTTCGATTTTATATTTGTCCTTCAAGAAATTAAAAGCTTGTTCAGCAGTAGCATTTTCATCTATATTATTGTTTTTCTTCCATTCTTTTTGATCTTTTTCTTCTTTCTGTGTAAATTTAAAAGGATTCACTTTTATAGGAAGATTATCAACAAACTTATCTTTATTTTCTTCTAGTATTTTAATCATAGTATCTATTGCAGAATTTATGGTTGCATCATCTGCTTTTGTTTGATATATTTCCAATCCAAATCCTGTTTCATTTGTAACCAGCTCAATTCCCGTTCTATCCTTTATAGAGCCTCTCGCTGCTCTTAATACAGATTCTCTTGTTAGCCTTGTATTTGAAGTTTCTCTGTACTCTTCTCCATGTATAATTTGTAGGTTAAAAAGTTGAATAAGTAAAATAATACCTACTATATATACAACTGTAGTTAATAAATTATATCTGAGTTTGCTACTTCTATCATTTATTTTGTTCAACTTTTCACCTCCATAGTATGTTTTAAATGTTTCTAAAAATATCTTGTTAAAATGCTTTTTACTTTAAATGTATTTTCTAAAGCATATCCTGCTTTTTGTATAATAGGGTAAAGAATTACAACTATTATTGAATTGTATATAGCTTCTACAAATAATATTTTTAAGAAACTATATAACTCAAATTGAATCCCTAATCTGAAAATATAATAAATATATTCTCCTACTTCATATAAAAACGTACTTCCTATAACCATTAAAATCATTGTGATTCTACTTTCCTTAGAGAAGTTTTTATCTAAATAGTCTCCTAAAAAGCCAATTATAGCTAGTAAAATTCCAGATATTCCAATGGTTCTTCCTATTAACAAATCTAAATATGTTCCAAATATAAATCCTAAAGTTATTCCAATTTTTTTACCTGAAAATAATCCAATAAACAAAGCAAAAATAACAAATAAGCTTGGTTTTATTTTTGCTATTGTGAACCAACTAAAAAAATTTGCTTGTAAAAAATATATAATGAAAAATGCTACTATTAAGCATATTATTGCCAATGTTTTTTTCAATTGATTCACTCCCTTTCAATTTAGTTACTGTTTAAAATTACTAAAACTGTATCAAGTTTTGAAAAATCTACTGATGTTTCAACTGTAGCATATCTATCTGTAATGTTCTTTGTGTTAAAAATCTCCTTAATCGTTCCTATATGAATCCCTTTTGGGTAGATACCACCTATTCCAGATGTTTCTATGCTATCTCCTTGTATCAAACTTGCATCGGTTGGTATATATGTTGCTTTTAATTCACTTTTGTTTTCTAGAGTTCCTTGAACAATAATAGTATCTTTTGTAGTACTTATTGTGCTTGTTACAGCTGTTGCTGTATCTACAATTGTTTGAACCTTAGATGTATGATCTGTTGTAGATATAACATGTCCTACTAGTCCTTGATCTGCTATTACTGTCATATTCTCTTTTATACCATCCTTTGATCCCACATTTATAACAACTGTATTACTGTAGTTGCCTATATCTCTATTTATAACATAGGCAGGAATTGTGCTGTAACTTTTATATTTATCTTTCAAACTAACGTATTCTTTTAAAGTCTCATTTTCTGATTTTACAATTTCAAGTTCTCTTAGTGCTTGTTCTAATTCACTATTTTTCTTTTTTAATTCTTCATTTTCATTTTGTAAATTATTAATATTTTCAAAGAATTGATTATTTCCTGATATCTTGTTTTTCAAATAAGTTAAGCCATTTTGTATTGGCATAACTAATGTGTTAACCACATTTTCAACATATGAAACTTTGGCAATATCAGTATTTGTAATGACAACTAAGAAAATTAAAATAATTATTGTTACTATAATTCCTATAATTCCTGTTTTCTTATTTCTATACATATATTATCTCCTAGATTTATCTTCTTTTCCTAGAATTAATTAAAACTGTTTTTAATCTTTCTAAATCATCTAGCGTCTTTCCTGTTCCCTTTACAACACAGTCTAAAGGATCATCTGCTATATATACTGGCATTTCTGTTCTTATTGATAATAACTTGTCCAAATTTTTAATTAACGCTCCCCCTCCAGCAAGTACAATTCCTTTTTCCATAATATCCGATGCTAATTCTGGTGGTGTTCTTTCTAATGTTTGTTTTACTACTTCTACAATTTTATCAATAGATTCTTGCATAGCACTTTGCATTTCATTTGATGTAATTGTAGTCGTTTCTGGAAGTCCACTTGTTAAATCTCTACCTCTTATCTCCATACTCATTTCAGTAACAAGAGGCATTGCACATCCTATCTCTTTTTTAGCTTGTTCAGCAGTTGTATTTCCTATTGCTAAATTCTTTTCACGTTTTATATAGTTTACAATATCTTCGTCTAGGTCGTCTCCTGCTATTCTTATAGAATTGCTAACTACAACTCCTCCTAAAGATATTACTGCAACTTCAGTAGTTCCTCCACCTATATCGACAATAATATTTCCACTTGGCTCTGCTATGTCCATATTTGCACCAATTGCAGCTGCCATTGGTTCTTCAATTAAATATACTTCCTTTGCTCCTGCCTGTAATATTGACTCTTCAACTGCTCTTTCTTCTACTTCTGTAATTCCTGAAGGAACTCCAACAACAACTCTTGGTTTTCCTATACTATATCTTTGGCATATTTTATATATTATATTTTTAAGCATTAATTGGGTTGCTGTAAAGTCTGCTATGACACCATCTTTTAGTGGTCTAACTGCTTTTATTCTTTCTGGCGTTCTTCCTAGCATTTCTTTTGCTTCATACCCTGTTGCAAGAATCTCTCTTGTTTTTATATCTAATGCAACAACCGAAGGCTCATTTAAAATAATTCCTTTTCCTTTTAGAGTAACTAGTATATTAGCTGTTCCTAAATCAATTCCAATATCCTTTGAACCTAATCCAAAAAATTTCATTTTAATCACTTTTTCCTTTCTGATTTTTGATATAATAAAAAATACTTTCAAATTTAGAATCTCCAATTACTACATGATCCAACAATTCTATGCCTATAACTGAAGACGCTTGTATTAGTCTGTTTGTAAAATTAATATCTTCACTACTCGGTGTTGGATCACCACTTGGATGATTATGTACTAAAATAATTTTTGGAGCACCCATTTTAACTGCATCTATGAGAGCATCTCTTGGTTTTAGTATAGCAGAATTTTCAGTTCCTAAACATATATCTGTAACTTTCATAACTATATTTTTTGTATTTAGTATAATAACCTTTACAAGCTCTCGTTTTTCATATTTTAGTTCATCATTTAATAAATTCGCAACATCTTGTGGACATTTAATTTGTACCTTTGTATTTTCAATTGGTCTTGATATTCTTTTGGCAATTTCGCACACAGCTTTTAACTGTATGGCCTTTACTTTACCAATCCCCTTAATACTCATAAATTCTTCAATAGACATATCTTGTATAAATCTCAAATTGTCGCTATTCTTGTTTTTCATCGAAAGTATCTTTTGTGCGGTACTAATTGAACTTTCATCTCTTGTACCGCTTTTTATAATTATCGCTAGTAACTCTGCGTTAGATAATGTATGTGCTCCATACATTTCTAACTTTTCATATGGTCTTTCTGACTGTGGGAGTTCTTTCATTTTCATTAAAATATCAATCCTTTCAAAAACCCCCGAATATTTATATTGCTATTTTATATTGCACTATTGTTTAGACTTTTCTGTATATAAATATAGCAAGTACCATTCCAATAATGCTTGATATATTTATTTTAAACATTAAACCAAATGTAATTTTTATTACACTTAAATTTAATTCAATAGGCTGTGAGAACCCAAAAGACTCTCCATAAGATAACCACCATAGAAAATTTATTTTTGATGCTAGCTCACCTAATAGTCCACCAACAACAATTCCACATAATATAAATAAAACTAAAATCCAAATATTTTTTTCTCTTGTAGCCACTATTTTTCCTCCTTCATTTGTTTTGCAACCCAACCTATATAATCTTTAATTCTATAGGTTATAATATATAAAAAATTCAATTTATACTCCTAAGTATTATATACGGAAAAGCTCTTTTTTTCAATACAAACAGGAAAGTTTTTCTATTTATTTTTTATTGCATATATGTTAAAATATAAATTATAATTATTTACTTTTTATTAGCTTTATGCTATATTAATTAGTACCTTTTTATGAAGAATATAATATGATATATAAAAATAACATTATGGAGGCTATTTAATGAAGTTTGAAAAACTTAGCGAAAATAAAATAAGAATTACTTTAACAGTCAATGACCTAAAGGAAAAAGACATTAATTTTCATGATTTCATGTCTAATCCATTAGAATCTCAAGACATATTTTTAGATATACTTAAAGAAGCTAAAGAAAAAATAGGTTTTAATACAACAGACTACAAAGTAAAAATAGAAGCTCTAGCTATGATAGATGGTGATTTTATAGTTAACATTACTAGAATGTTGGAAAATGAAAAAATTTCGTCTAACAGTATTCTAGGTAAGAAAAAATTTAAAGTTCGTAGAAAAAATTTAACACCAAAATCTAACCAAGCAATATATAAATTCGAATCATTTGATGATTATTGCTATTTTGTACAATTTTTATCACAAAATGGATTAAATAATTCATATTTGATTTCAAAAAAATGTGTTGTCTATATGTATGAGAATGCATACTACTTAATTTTTAGCAATATTAATGAAAAATATAGTAGTCTTTTAAAATTTTATTCATCTATTACAGAATTTGCTACATACATTAACAACTCTACCTTGTTCATTTCTAAATTATATGAGTGTGGAAGAATTGTTATAAAAAACAATGCATTAAAAATTAGTTTAAACCATTTTCAAAAAGTTTAAATTTGTAAATATTTAATCAATAATAAATAATTAATAGTAAAAAACAGCCCCAAATGTTAAACTCTTTTGTTTAACGTTTGGAGCTGTTTTATGTTTATATTTTAATATACATAGTTTTGTGGATTGTATGTAATTCCATTTTTTCTTACTTCTAGGTGTAAGTGGTTTCCGGTTGAATTACCTGTTGATCCAACTTTGGCAATTACTTCGCCTTGGCTTATTGTTTGACCTTTGCTAACTAAAAGTTGACTACAGTGTGCATATACGGTTTGAACTCCATTTGCATGTGCAATCACAACGTAATTTCCGTATCCATCTCCAGCATTACCAGAATATGTAACAGTTCCTGCAGCAGCTGCTTTTATTGGTGTTCCTCTTGGAGCTGCAATGTCAAGTCCAGAATGCGTATGACTTCTTACGCTATCATTGCTACCAAATCTAGACATTATAATTCCAGAAATAGGTCTTATAAGTGTAATTCCTAGCTCAACTTTTTGGTATGATCTTCCTGAACTATAATTAGAGGCTGATGGTGCTGAATAGTTAGAATAGCTACTTGTATATACTACTTTCTCTTCATATAGTTTTGAAATTGATTTTTCTACACTGGTAAATTCTTTTATTTTTGTATCGTATTTTTCAACTATACCTATATCTTTTATATTAGCACTGTCTTTTTTCTTTAACTGTGCAACTATTTTTTCTGCATCTTTAAAACTTGCTACATATACCTTTTCTTTCTTTTCATCTGTAATTGCATAGTATTTATAATATTTAGTTCCATTATCCGTTACTTTTGCAAATATTTCTTCATCATTTGTGCTAATTCCATTTTTTAATAAACATAGTTTATATGTTGGCATTGCATCTACTTGAACAAATGCTATATTCTCTTCTTCATTTGCAGAAATATATTTATTAATTCTGCTTTGTAAATTGCTTTTATCTGCTGTATATCCTATCACTTCACCATTTAGAGTAACCGAGTAAGTTGGATGATAGAAAAGTACAGTAATTCCTATTATTAAAAAAATAGCTAAAATTGTTAATACAATAAATTTAACTGACGCTCTAACTGCAATTGTAACTTTTCTAAAAATATTAATTGTAAACACTCCCATCTCGTAAATAAATTATACCAATTTATTTACTATAATATTTTACAGATGTATTTTATATGAAAAAAAGATTTTAAACAATAATAATTTGTGTTTAAAATCTTTTTTTATCTTATTTCCGTAAGCGTATTCTCTTTTTATCTCGCTTAATCTCTATTTTTCTTTTTCTATCTTATTTGATCTATTGTTGTAATTCGGTTTTTACTGTTTGTATCTCTGTAACAGTAGCTGGTTGTGCAGGTTTGTAATATCCTTTTGCTTGAGCAGTTTTGAAAAGTTCATATTGAAAACTTTCATCGTTATTTCTAATTTGTTGGAAAGTCTGTCTTAATTGCATATTTTCTGCTTCTGAAATAGCAGTTTGATAATCTGTTAAACTTGCCTTTACTCCTGATAATATATCATTTACCATTGTCTTTTCGTCCATACTTCTTCCTCCCTAATTACGAATTTAAAAATGACATCAATTTTTGCTTTGTATTTAAAGCATCTTGTGCTGACTTTGTAAACATTTGCTTTATTTGTGGATCCACAGCCTGTGATGCATAAGTATTTAATTTTTGGTAAGATGTCTCATGTGCACCTATTAAATGTCTTAAATGTTGTAATTCTACTTGACTTAAATTTGCCATAGTATTCCTCCTTTATCAACAACTTCTTTGAAATAAAATTTTTTTATTCACATAATTATTATTGTTATTTTTTCTAATTGATTAATGTAGATCAAAAATATTTAAATTCATAAAAAATAAAGGTATGTTATTTTTGTGGATAACACACCTTTATTTTCGCCTTGTTTGTGGATAACTATATAATTTCTAATCCAGCATATTTTGCCATTAATCTCTTTGTTCCAGCCTTATCGAATTGTATTTCTACTTTATAATCTTCTCCCTCGGCTTCAATTTTGCTAATTGTTCCTTCACCAAATTTTTTATGATATACTCTTTGTCCCTCTTTGTATTTTGAAATATCAGTATCACTATTTGATTTTTTATTAATGTTATTTAAAAAGCTTTCCGCTGTTCTAAACTGGAAGCCTGTATTCTTAGTCTTCACATTTACGCTGTCTGAAGTACTTCCAAACTTACTATATGTACTTTCTGTTTCTTCTAATTTATATTTTCTTAATTTTGAAGAATTACCGTATTCCCAACCATATGCACTATCATTAAATTCTTCTCTATTTTCAAAAGCATCTTTATATCCATCTAACAGATTTTCTGGAATTTCTTTTGCAAACCTAGAAATAGAATTGTAACTGGTTGAACCAAATATAGTTCTCTTTTTTGCACATGTTAAATATAAATATTGTTTTGCTCTTGTAATTCCAACATAAAATAAACGTCTCTCTTCTTCTAATTCTTTAGGTTCACCAATAGATTTATATCCTGGGAATATTCCCTCTTCCATTCCTACTAGAAATACAGTATTAAATTCAAGTCCTTTTGCACTGTGCAGAGTCATTAATGTAACAGAATCTTCTGCATCTTCCATTCCATCTATATCACTGCTTAATGTAATTCCCTCTAAGAAATCTGCTAAGCTGTTATCTGCTTCTTCCTCTTCAAACTCAATCGCAACTGTTAAAAGTTCTTCTAAGTTTTGGATTCTACTTTCAGCTTCTGTTGTATTCTCTGTTTCTAATGCCTTTACATATCCACTTTTATTTAGAGTCTCTTTAATCAATTCAGATATTGATAACTCATCTATTTTGCTTCTCATTTCTTCAATTAGATTTACAAATTCCATTGAATTTGCCTTTATACGATTTAAGCCAAATTGTTCAGCATTTTTTATAATTTCAAACATTGACATTCCAGTTCTTTCAGAAATCTCTTGAACATTGTCCATGCTTGTTTTTCCAATTCCTCTTTTAGGCTCATTTATAACTCTTTTTAATGAAATATTATCAGAAAGATTATATATTAAACGTAAATATGAAATAATATCCTTTATTTCTTTTCTCTCGTAGAATTTCAAACCTCCTACGATTTTATATGGAATACCTTCTCTTCTTAATATCTCTTCAATAGCTCTTGATTGAGAGTTCATTCTATAAAGCACTACAAAGTCTGAATATTTAAAATATTCTTCTGTTTTTAAATGATTAATTTGCTCTACAATATATCTTCCTTCATCATATTCATCGTCAGATCTATGAATTGTAGGCAATGCACCCTCGTCGTTTTGTGTCCATAATTTTTTTTCATACTTGTTTTCATTATGTTTTATTACCGCATTTGCTGCACTTAAAATATTTCCCGTACATCTGTAATTTTGCTCTAATTTAATAATCTTTGTTCCAGGGAAATCTCTTTCAAAATTTAATATATTACTAATGTCTGCTCCGTCTGAAGCTATAAATACCTTGATCGTTATCTCCAACTGCTGTAATATTTCCATACTTTGAAGCTAAAATTGTAACTAAAGTAAATTGGGCTTTGTTTGTATCTTGATACTCGTCTACTAATACATAGCGGAATTTATCTGTGTAGTATTCTAACACATCAGCATTTTCTGTTAAAATTTTAATTGTATAGTTTATAATATCATCAAAATCAATTGCATTATTATCCTTTAATCTTTTTTGATACAATTCATAGATCTCGCCTATCTTTTCTTTTCTAAAGTCCCCTGCATATTTTGTTCTATAGGCTGCTGGTTCTAACATTTCATTTTTAGCATTACTAATCTCTGCTAAAACGCTTCTGTCCGTAAACAATTTATCATCTATCTTTAATGTTTTCATACATTCTTTTACCAATGTTTTTTGATCTGATGTATCAAATATTAAAAAAGATGTATCAAACCCTATTCTGTCAATTGTTTTTCTTAAAATACGTACACAAATTGAATGAAAGGTTCCAATCCACATATCTTTTGCCACTTCTCCTACAATGGCTTCAACTCTTTCTTTCATTTCGTTAGCCGCTTTGTTTGTAAAAGTAATGGCAAGTATATTCCATGGTTTTACATATTTCTCTGCCATTAAATATGCTATTTTATGTGTTAAGACTTTCGTTTTTCCACTACCTGCACCAGCAATTACTAAACATGGTCCATCTGTACATAAAACAGCCTCTTTTTGTTTATCATTCAATCCTTCAATTAATTCTTGCATATCATTCTCCTTATTGTTTTTTTCTTTTGCTATTATATAGTATCTCAAACTGATGTTCAACATATTTATATATTTTTTTCATTTTTATTTTATAAATTCATAGCAATAATTCCAATGATTAAGCCTATCATATTTCCAATTGCACTCATTCTACCGTCATACAACCTGTTTGACTCTGGTATCAATTCTCCTGATACTATATATATCATTGCACCTGCAGCAAACGCTAAACAAATTGCAATAACATTTTGTGAAATACCACCTACTAACGCTCCAAAAAAGGCACCTACTCCTGTTGTAACTCCTGATAGCACCACATAAAATATTACTTTAAATGTTGACATTCCACCGTTTTTCATAGGAACTGCCATTGATATACCTTCTGGTTGATTCCGATGTAGACAATTTTTATTTAAATATATGCGAGTTTTTCATTGCGTTGTTGCATTAAAATCTTTAAAATTAAAATACAAATCCACTTGTTTGTTTTGATGAATTTCAATTTTATTAATAAGTGTCTTCATAAGTTCTGGAGTTAATTTTTTTAATTCTAAGAATTTTTTAATTACTTTCTTTACATTTTCGCCATTATCTATTTTAGAGTTTTTCTGAATTTCTTTTATCTCCATATACTCGTTTTCTTTATACTTTGCGTCACATTTTAATTTTTTAAACAGTCTTTCATACATTTCTTCACTAATTTTATTATTTAATTTATCAACATACATTTTATCAATATTGTCATTTATCAATTTTATTTCTGTATCTAACTTTTCAAGTATTTTTTCATAATCACGTTTTGATTCATTTTTTTCAATTTCCATCTCCAACTTTTTGATGTCAATTAACGCAAGTTCTTTTTTAACCTTTTCTAGTATTTGTTTCTCTAATACATTATAACTGAATCCATGTGATGTACATAAACCTTTTTTTGAGTTTCTTCTATAGTTATTACATATCATAAATAGTTGTCCATTATTTCTCGATCGTACACCTATTTTGTGTTTACATTCATAACATATTAGTAGTCCGTCTAACAAATATGTATTTTTCTTTTCATTTCTACTATATTTTTGAGTTGCTACTAATTTTTGAATAGCTTCAAATTCCTTTTCCTCAATTATAGGTTCATGTGTGTTTTTTACAACATTCCATTGCTCTTTTTGATTTAATTTTAATTTTCTATTTTTATAACTAATTCTACTTCTTTTATTTTGTATTGTAGTTCCTATATATATTTCATTTGTTAATATATTCTTAATAGTTTTATTTTCCCAAAACGTTGCTTTGTTATATCTTATTTTACCTGCTGTTGGTATTTTATTCATATTTAAATACTCTCTTATCTGTCCTACGGTATTTCCCATTTTGGCCATGTCAAAAATTTTTTTAACTATTGTGGCTTCCTCTTTACAAATTACCAATTTATTTTTATCGGTTTTATCTTGCATGTATCCTAATGCAATCTTTCCTCCGACCCATTTTCCCTGTTTTTGCATAGTATTTATAGCTGTTCTTATCTTTTTTGATAGATCTTTTGAATACATGTCATTTAATATTGATTTAAAAGGTGCAATATCATTATTTCCATTTGATATTTCAAAAGTATCTATTCCATCTGTTACAGAAACATATCTAATATCATGTTCTGGAAACCATTTTTCTATGTACTCTCCTGTTTCTATATAGTCACGCCCCAAACGGGATAGGTCCTTTGTTATAACCATGTTAACCTTCCCTGACTCTATATCTTGAATCATCCTTCTAAAGTCCGGTCTATTAAAGTTCGTTCCCGTATATCCTTGGTCTACATATGTATCTATAAGTTTATATTCTGTACCTAAGCCTTGTACATAATCTGTAAGCAATATTTTTTGATTCTTTATACTTTCACTTTCATCAAAACCTCTATCTATATCCTCTTTTGATAGTCTTATATAAATTGCAACATTATACATCTTTTTCCTCTAGCATATTAATTATCAGACACTTCACTATTTTTTCTAAATCTTCACCTTTATCATCAAAATATACATTAATTTTAAATGGCACTTTTAAATTCCTCCTATTAAGATAATATACTTAATTTATATGTCCCACTTTTTTTATTATTCAGAATATATTAAGATGATTATTTATTTTGCATAAAAAAAGTATGTGTACTCGCAGATACACATACTTCATCAACTTGTTCACTGTAATTACAACAAGCTCATTTATTTTGTATATAGATAATAACATATTATTCAGAATTTGTCAAACAAATTTAAACCTATATTTTAATATATTGATCTTTGTAAATATATATAGTACAATATAATCATTAGATAAAAGAAAGAGAGAAACAAATGAAGTATACTGATGGTATTGAAAGGATTGGACTACCAGAAGATTTTAAGTTTGGAATAGAAATAGAAGCAGATAATGTAAAAACTAAAGGTAAAAACGGTCTATATTCTGGGAAAAGTGCTGAATATATTAATAGTAAAAATTGGCATATGGCTACTAGTTCAGAAGAGATGCTTGTTTCTGAAGGTGGTGCAGAGCTTGTATCCCCTGTATTAACTGACTCTAATGAAACATGGCAAGATATATCAGACATATGCAATCATATAAAACAATACCCTGGCAACAAACGGCGACGAGGTTGTTGCTAACAGCAAATGCGGATTACATGTACATTTTGATTCAAATTGCTTAACCAGTGATCCTGATAGATTCAAAAATTTCATGAAAATATATTCTGAATCTGAAGAATTATTATATAAAATGTGCAATGATAAAAATGACCCTATTCGAAAAGGTGCCATAAACAAAGACTTTAAAGGAATTCATTTAATCTCTGCCGCATGGAGAAATGGAATGGCATCTCCTAGCAGTAAAAGAATTCTAAAACAAATACAAGATAATACTCTAAAAGTTTCATATAAAAAAATGGGTAGATTACGAATGCTTGCAAGTAAATATAAAATAGATGAAAGACGTTACCATGGTCTAAACCTTACTAATATAGGTAACTCTAAGAAAAATACTATTGAATTTAGAATGGCAAATGGAACATTAGACCCCAATGTTATAAAGCAAAATGTATTTCTATATTCTTCTTTAATAAATACCGCTATACAAGTTACTACTAACCCTGAGGCATATCAAGACAAATTATCTGAGTTCTATAAAACAGATGTAAGTGAAAAGGAAAAAGCCACAAATTTTCTAAACTTAATAATGGATAACCCAAATGATAGACAGATATTTATGGATAGATGGCAATCTGTAAAAGATTCAAAAGTATTCTCTAAAAACAGTAAAAAAGGATTTGCACAAGATAGATTTAAAAGAGAGCAGTTTAAACAAATAGCTGAGCGAACTCCTTCCGATATTGTAAAATCACTATACTCTAAATTAAAAGAAATTGTAACAAGAGAAAAAGGAGACATGTCATATGATAGATGAAGTATATAGAAATTCGTTTAAGGAAGTTCATGATATATTAGTAAATACAGATGATGAGTTATTAGCTAAAATACCATCTAAGTTTATGGAATTTCTAAATAATAATATGAATAGTGATTATATGACTAATATTGATCCAAACATAGATATAGATAAACAACCTTTATTAAAAGAAACTGAAGCTCTCTTATCCTTGATATATAGAAGTTATTGGGCAACAGCTGATGAGAAAAAAGAGTTTGCAATTAAAGATGCCGATGAGCTAAAAAAGAAAGAAGAAATAAAGAAACAAAACTATGAAGGAAAAGATATTTACCAGGTATTTGAGCAACGAAAAAATCTTGACAGCATTACCTTAGATAATAGCTTAATGGTAATAAAAAAAGAAAATTTTATACAAAGGATTTTTAATAAAATATTGAATTTGTTTAAAAAATAGAAGTTTGTAAACACCTAATGTAAAACAACCATAAAATTATAAATTTTAATATTTATAAAAGTAAGGGGATATGCTCATTTGAGTATATCCCCTATTTCTGGATTTTGCCTTCACCTTGAAGTTGAACCCTCAGTTATTTCAGAACAATCAGCGGAACAGTTGCCGCAAACATGCTACCTGCTATATTGCAGTCTGCGCCTTCATTTGCCGGTGGATAATTATCTTCAAATTTTGTTGATCCACCAATCATTTTGCAGTAACCACTCTCTCCTATGATCATTCTGTAGTGCTTGTTTGTATCAGGCACATTGCATATTGTTTCCCAGCTTTCGCTATTGACAATTCTCTGTGCCCATTCAAGCGCCTGTTCTACCCAGTCAGCCATATGACCACCCTGGATTTTTGCTTCTTCTTTGAGCTCAGCAGCATTTTTGCCATCTGCCCATTCCTTCTTCGGAATAAAAGTACTAAAGTCGCCACCATATTTCTTAGGCTCCTTGTCAACTTTGTTGAAAGCCTTTTCAATAAGTCTGCGAACTCTTTCCTGGTTCGGATCTACTCTCGGATCTTTAAATAAGTTCCGGTCTATCTCCGATGGTCTTACCAGAAATTTCTTTCCTTCAGTAGGCTTCTGCGCTATGGCTATTTCTCCGCTTTTTCCGTCAGTTTCTTTCACAACGTTATAAGCTTTAACGTTGTCAATGGTTTTTCTTACACCATTGTTGAAAACAACTTCCAGTTTCATGATGTCTTATATCCTCCTGTAATTAAAAGTAGAGCAATTTGCTCTCTTGGACTATTCTATCATAGTTTTACATAATATTCAATATTTTTTTTCAAACTCTGAAATTTAAGTATTTATATCAAATTCAAATTGTTTATCTCACATGCTGTCTACTTCGGAATCTTCCTTCTGGTATATCGTGGAAGCAGATTGCAAGTGCTAATGAGAGACCTAATTTAATGGAAGCTTCAAAGCCAGAACCTATAGCTAAACCTTCTGGGAAATTATGAATTGCAAGTCCTATTCCAACAATAATTCCCGTCTTTAGTAAACTTCCGCTTCCCACTTTTTCCTTTTTTACTTCTTCTCTCTGCCTCACTAAACTTTTTGTCTACTAATATGTCACATGCTATCATAATGATTATCCCAATAATTATGCCTAATATAACAGTTGATATTTTTGCTATTTCCATTGCCTCTGGTATTAATTCAAAGCAAACAATTGCGACCATAAGTCCAGATGCAAACGACAATACAAAACTTAGGAATTTATTAGAAGTATTCTTAAATTTAGTCCCAATAATTCCCCCTATTGTTGTACCAAATGTTCCAAAGAACAATCCTATTAATGTTGTTTTTAATAAGGTATCCAAATATAACCACCTCTAAAATATTTGTATGTATCCAAATATTTCTTTATTACAAATATTAATATTTACACAAAAAAACAAAGTGGATTATTAATTTAAAAAGGCCTTGCTATCTGACCTACTTTAATAAATCTTTCCACTTTGTTTTTCTTTCTATTTTATTCTTCTTTATTATTCTTCTTTATTCGTCTTCATTTCCTTTTAATTTCTCTGCTCTGTCTGCTGTAATTAAGTTGTCTATCATTTCATCTAAGTTGCCATTTAAGAAATCTTCCATTTGATATATTGAAAATCCAATTCTATGGTCTGTAATACGTCCTTGAGGATAATTATATGTTCTTATCTTCTCGCTTCTGTCTCCGCTTCCAACTTGTGATTTTCTTGCATTTGATATTTCACTATCTTGTTTTTGCTTTTCCATATCATATAGTTTTGTTTTTAACATTTTCATAGCATTATCTTTGTTTTGGAATTGTGATCTTTCTGTTTGACATTCAACTACAATTCCTGTTGGCTCATGTATTAATCTTACAGCTGATGATGTTTTGTTTATATGTTGACCTCCAGCTCCTGAAGATCTAAACACTTCCATCTTTATGTCTGATGGATTTATATCAATTTCTACATCTTCTACAACAGGTAATACAGCAACAGTTGCAGTTGAAGTATGAATTCTACCACTTGCTTCTGTATCTGGTACTCTTTGAACTCTGTGAACACCACTTTCGAATTTTAGTCTACTATATGCTCCTTTTCCAGTGATCATAAAAGATATTTCTTTATATCCACCAAGCTCTGTTTCGTTTTCGTTTAACACTTCCAACTTCCAGTGTTTTCTCTCTGCATACATAGAGTACATTCTAAATAAAGTTCCCGCAAATAATGCAGCCTCTTCTCCACCGGCTCCGCCTCTTATTTCACAAATTACGTTTTTATCATCATCTTTATCTTTTGGAAGTAACAAAAACTTAATTTCTTCCTCTAGGCCTGGTAATTTTTCTTTAGCTTCTAGCATCTCTGCTTCTGCTAATTCCTTTAAATCAGGCTCATTCATCATTTCTTTTGCTTCTTCCATATTTTGTTTAACCTTTTTATATTCGCGGTATTTTTCTACTATTGGCTCTATCTCAGCGTGTTCCTTCATAAGGTTTCTCCACTCTGATTGGTTTGCAATCACCTCTGGATCACTTATCTTTTCTGTTAGCTCTATATATCTTTTCTCTACCGCATCTAATTTTTGAAACATAAATGTCTTCTCCTTTTGATAAAATTACTTTTCTATTATACATTATTTTTTATTATAATTCAACTAAATTATAACAAACTCCTAATCTATCTAATATAGTTTTCTCTCTTTTAGTACAAGTAAATATAATTACTTGATTTTTTTCTGATCTTTTTATCAAAAATTTAAGTATATTTTCCAATCTTCCCTCATCATAAAACGCAAAAGCTTCGTCTAATATAACTGGCATATTTTCCTTTGATATTTCATCTATCATAGATAATCTTAATGATAAATATAATTGATCTATTGTTCCCACACTTAATCGTTCAACTGGTATATATTCTCCTAGCTTGTTTTCTACTATTAGACCACTTTCATCATTTATTGTAACCATATTATATTTGCCACTTGATATTTCATCTATTGTTTCAGATAAATTCTTAGTGAATTTTGGCGTTACCGTATTTTTCATTTTAGCATATGCTTTGCTCAAATATTCTTTAGTTAAATTAATGCAATTATTCTTTTCCTCTAATTCTCTAAGTTCTTCTTCTAATTGTTTGTATTCTTCCTCTAAAGCAATTTTATTTTCTAATTTAGAGATTAAGCTTTTCTCTTCTATCTGTGTAGTATTTAATAATATTCTTTTCTTTCCTAATTCTTCCTCTATATTCTTTATTTTATTAGATACATATTTTTCATTTATATCATCTAAAACCTTATCTATATCTATTTTATTTTTATATTCTTCTCTTATTTGATCTATATCTGCATCTATATCATTATCAAGTTTTTCCTTTGCCTTAGAAATCTCATTTTTTTGTAACTCTTGCTCTTCACATAGCTGATTAATTTGTTTTTCCAAACTATCAATTTTTGTATTTATAACAGTTATTTCGTTTTTTGATTTTTCATCTTCAATCTTTTTATTTAATTCATCTTCATATTTTATTTTTTTATTTTTATTACTCTTAACTACCATTTTAATTAAGACAATTGCAAAGTATATTGGAATTAAACTATATTTAGCTATATTAAGTACATTGTTACCTAATTTCATATTTATAACTTCAAGCACTGCAAAAATCACAACAAAAATAACTAATAGAATAATATTATTAAATCCACTCTTTTTGCTTTTTTCATGTTTACCTTGGTTATTTTTGTTATTTGACTTATTATTGTCATTTTTTAAAGTAATATCTTCTTTACTTTTTATAAGCTCCCCTTTTTCCTTATTTAGCTTATCTATTTTTGTCTTATTCTCACTTTTTATTTTTTCTTTTAATTCTATCTTTTCTTTCTCAAAATTACCCTTTAAATATATACTTTCTAATTGCTCATTAATACTTTTCTCTAACTGTAAACTATTAATCTCCTCTTTTAACGCCTTTTCTCGTTCCTCTAGTATTGTTTTCTCGTTTTCAGATGAATTCATATCCCTTATTGCTAATTCAATTTGTTTCATCCTATCTTTTACTATATTAATGGGCTTCCCTTGTGTTCTTTCAGTCCCTACTTCTTCTACTTGTCTTTTGTTTAGCTTAGCAATAACTTTTTCAAAAGAAATATTATCATCACCTGTTCCTGCAAGATTAGCAAGTTTCTGAACAAGAACTTGTTGTGATTGTTTATCTAACTTCACCTCTTGTTGCATTGAAACCACTGTAGATAAAAACATAGTTTCATCTATTTTAGTTTGGTCATAGAAAAACTGTGATCCATCCTTTTTATCTATATTAAATTCTTTAGATATTTCTTCTAAATTTTCGTTAAATATTTTTGGATTTTTTTTATTAAAATCTCTATATATTTCAAATTCTTTTTTATTATCTAGCTCATATTTTAATTTTCCTGAAAAGTCTTCTTTACCCCAAGGCTTGTATCTTTCATAATCAGAAATATCTCTTCCATTTTTATTTTTAGAAATACCATAGAAAATGTTTTTTATATAATTTAACAATGTAGATTTTCCACTCTCATTTTTTCCATACACTATATTAATTCCATTTTCTAAATTAATCTCTTTATTTTCTAAATTGCCGTAATTATTTATTTTAATTTCTTTTATATTCAATAGTTTTCCTCCACTTTTTTAAAGTAAGCAAATTGTAAATGCCTTACTTTAAAACATTTAAGCCAATTTCTATTATTTTTTCAGCTGTATTTTCATCTATATTCTCGTTATTTTTATTATCTAAAATTTCTTTTAAAAATAACCCTTTTAGGTTAATTTCTTTAGATAACTCATTAATATCTATGTTTATTTGTGTTTCATCTTTTATTTTTATAATATTTTCTTCTGTAATAAACTTATATAAATAATATGTATTAATTTCAAAGTTTCTTTTTCCAACTAATATTATTTTATAGAACATATCTTTTTCTATTTGTTCTTCGTTTATCTTTTCTATTAACTCCTCTACAGAAGATATATTTGTTACATCTATCCTACGTTCTACAAATTCTTTTTTATCTATTGGCCAAAATTCTAATTTTACTTTTTCTTTATCTATCTCACCTAGTATAACCCCGTGTTTTCCTAGCTCGTCAAATCCCATTGAGATTGTTGAACCTGGGTATACAATTCTTTGATTTTCTTCCGTATTATAGTCTGCCTTATGAATATGTCCTAATGCAATATAGTCAAATCCTAATTGTTTTAATTTTGCAGTATTTAATGGATTATACTCTAAATTAGGAGCACTTCCTCCGTCTAAAGTACCATGAGTAATTAGTATATTTATTTTGTCTTTGTTTTTGATTTTAATATTTTCAATTTCTGAACTTTTGCAATAGTAGTCATTAAATCCATATCCGTAGATATCTACGGTATCGTTTTCCACAGTTTCCACATTATTTTTAAATATTTTCACATTAGTGCTCCACTTAAAAGTACTATACATAGAATTTATTGTGTATGGATCATGATTTCCTGGAGTAATATATATTTTAGTATTTGGTATTTTTTTTAATAAGCTATTTATATATTCAATTGTAGTTTCTCTAATGTATGCATCTTCATATAAATCACCTGCTATGAATAAATATTCAATATTGTTATTTTCAATATATTCAATTATCTTTTTAAACGCTTCTCTTTGCTCTAATCTTCTTTTCTCTCCTAATTTACTCCTAGTATTTAAAACTGTAAAAGGAGCATCAAAATGCATGTCTGCCATATGTATAAATTTCATTAACCTTCCTCCGCTTTTGTTTAAACTTAGATTCATTTTACAACAAGATGAATTTTTCGTCAATAGTTTTAAAACATTTGTTTTGTGAATAAGGTTGTTTGTTTATTCTTTAATATGTTTATAAACAACAAGAAAGGCATACTTAACAGTATACCCTTCTTGTTTTATTTAAAGCTTACACTTTACTTATTAATTTTGTGTTTGACTTGCCTCTTCATTACTATAAGTACTATATAAACCAACTAGATCTTTATACATTTGATCTATTTCATTGCTAATGCTATCTCTTTCAGCTTCTTTTTGTTGAATTTTATTTTCCATATCTGTTATTTTGTCTAATGTGTTCTTTTCAACTACATTTGTATTCTCTGTATTACTGTTGTTATTATCTTTTGCTTGAGGTTTAAATACAAATATACAAATTCCAACTATAATTGCAATAATAGCAATGATGCTTATAGCTATAATTATTTTTTTACTACTATCTTTCATAATTTCCTCCTACTTTGTATATGTTAATGAGTTATATGGAGACATTTTATATGTTGTACCATTCATTGATACTGACATTGAACTTTGAGCACTTGATCCTCCATAATAGGTTATTTTGCCTTGCACAGAGCTTGAATTAGCAAACACACTATATTTAAACATATATGGTACATGAGATTGGGTTCCTGCTCCATAAGTTGCTCCATCTACAGCACCTATTGTTCCAGAATAATATACTAATGTTCCAGTATTTACTACAGGAGTCGTTGATGTATTGCTAGAGCAGAATACAATTGTAGGAGATTTTGTTTTATTTGCAACTTGACTGCCTATTATAGTAGTTCCAGAATTACTAATAACTGGATTGTTAGTTGCTCCACTGACTCCTATCTTTCCACTATAACAGTAAATTGTCGCTCCATTAGTATCAGTAGCATATATTCCTTGCACAATACCATAAATTTCTGGTGAACTTGCTGAAGTAGATGCAGATGTTCCTATTGTAACAGTTTTACCTGCTCCTCTTTGATAAACTGCCCCTTCATTTGCCCTTATAGTTCCACCTGTAACAGTTATGTTGCCTTTTGCGTCTATACCATTATTTACCAAGCTTATAGTACCTCCACTCATTGTTACTGTACCTGTACCTGTAGAATATATTCCATGACTTCCATTTGTTACAGTCTTTATAGTTCCAGATGTCATTTGTATTGTACCTGTACTTGTATTATATACTACCGTTCCATTTCCTTGTTTCTGAACTGTAGCTCCGCTGATTAGAATTTTTCCAGTTGAAGTATTCTTAACTACAGAATATGTTGATCCTGAAGTTCCATCTGTATTTTTTATTGTACCACCTGATAAAGTAACTGTTCCCGAAGCTTCATTTGATATTGTTCCACTTGTAGTAGAAGAAGTAACTGTTCCTCCTGATATAGCTACTGCAGCGGTTTGCGTACTTAAGCTTTTTATAGCATAACCTGTAGTTGTAGATATAGTTCCTCCTGTTATTGTAACTTTACCAGTACTTTGGTTTGTTATTGCATTTGAGGCCTTTCCTGATTTTACTGTTCCTCCACTAATTGTACATGTACCATAGTTTGATATACCTTGGTGGTTTGATCCTGTAATAGTTCCTGACTTAAGTGTCATTGTTGCTCCTTCATCATTACATACAGCAGACCAGGTTACATCAGTTCCTTTATTTCCTGTAATAGTAACTCCTCCACCATTAATTTCTAAAGTTCCAGCATGATTCTTTATAGCATGATAATTAGCATCTATGGTTCCTGTTTGTATACTAACATCTCCTCCATTATTATATATTCCAATACCTGTTGATGTAATTACTGTTGATGTACTAGCTTGACTATATGTTCCAGTATTGTACACTACAGAATAATCTGAACTAGCATTTGTACGTGTTAATGATCCTGAGAAGGTATTTGGACCACCTAAATAGAATTTTCCTGCATTTGTTATTAAATTAAATGCTCCAGATGTAGTTATTTTTCCTTTATCTGCCCCAAGATAAACTGTTCCGGCTGATGTGATTGTAATTGTTGAAGTTGTTTTTGTCCATGTATATGAATTTAAATTTATATATAATGTTTTATTAATAGATACTGTTCCAGCATCAGTGAAGTTTCTTTGTAGCTCTAAAGTATCATTTGCTGCGGCCGCTGATATTGCACTTGCTGTAGTTGCATAGTATGTTCCTTTAGTTGTGTTCTTCCAATAACTTGTTTGAACAGTTATACTTTTAGTTGCACTTGCTGCCTTTACTGTTGCTGTTCTTGCTATACTTGCTGTTATTGTTGAGGTTCCTGCTGCAACCGTTGTTAATGCTCCTGTACTTGAATTTATTTTTAATACCGTAGTTGTTCCACTTGTATATGTTACTACTCCTTTTGTTCCTCCACTTACTGTGGCTGTTACCGTAGCAGATTTTCCTGTTGTCCCATTTACTATAGTACTTGGTGTTGTTGATGTCCATGCAAGTGTTGGTGTGTATTTTTGTACTGTTATTGTTATATCTTTCCATCCGCTTGCATAATTTGTATTTCCTCCCGCTGTCGCTGTTACAACTACTGTTTGATTAGTATCATTTGCTGTACTCATTGCTCCAGCCGTTAATTTTGATCCTGATAAAGTACTTGCTGTTGTTGTTCCATTTGTTTTTATTTTATAGGTTACTGTTCCCTGTGCATTAGTTACTAATGTTGATAAATCTGTTACACTTCCTGTATATACTGTTTTATTTGTTACTTTTATTGGGTTTGGTGCTTTGCTTATTGTAAATGTCTTTGTTGTTGTTCCAGTATAATTTCCTTTTCCTGTGAATGTAATTGTTGCAGTTCCAACATTTGTGTTATTTGAGTAGCTTATAGTATAGTCTGTATTTGGTGTTAAATTTACATTTCTAGCATTATCTTTAACTGTTGGTGCTGGTGTTATTGGATTACCTGTATATGTTATTGCAGCCACATCTGCTACTGTAACATTTCCAGATAGATTTTTAGGATTTATTTTCCATGTTATTGTTTTATTTGATGTTGTTCCATCACTCCATTGTGTATTAGTTGTATTTGTTAGTGCTGCAGTTGCGCTGTATGCTGTTGTACTTGCATTTGTAGCACTTGTTGTACCAGATAATGTGTATCCACTTCCTGCACTTACACCAGTTTGCGAACTTCCGTTATATGTTAGAGTTTTTCCTGTTGGTACAGTTATTGATTTTTTTGTTACACTTATTGTCTTTGTTGTACTTCCTGCTTTTACTGTTGCTGTTCTTGATATACTTGCTGTTATTACTGAACTTCCTACTCCTGCTGTTGTTAATGTACCTGTACTTGCATTTATTGTTAATACACTTGTTGTTCCACTTGCATATGTTATTGCTCCTTTTGTTCCTCCTGTTACTGAGGCTGTTACTGTTGCTGATTTTCCAGTTGTTCCATATGCTATACTACTTGGTGTTGTTGATGTCCATGATAATGTTGGTATGTTTTTTTGTACTGTTATTGTTATGTCTTTTTTTCCACTATAATAGTCATCATTTCCTGCAGCTGTCGCTGTTACTACTACTGTCTGATTATTATCATTAGCTGTACTCATTGCTCCTGCTGTTAATTTTGATCCTGATAATGTACTTGCTGTTGTAGTTCCGTTTGTTTTTATTTCATATGTTACTGTTCCTTGTGCATTTGTTACTGCTGTTGAAAGATCTAAACTAGCTCCTGTATACATTGATTTATTTGTTACTGTTATTGGATTTGGTTTTTTTATAGTTTGTGTTGGCATAGCTGTAGATCCAGTATTTTCTACGTTATCATATATATATATATGAGTAATATATTGTCCTACTTCATTATTATGATCTGATATATTTACTCTATAATGCCATGTTCCATTTCCTTCATTTGTTCCACTTCCCCATATAATATCATCTTGTCCATCTTTAACTGTCCATGTTGGGAATAATACCTGTTTTATTCCACTTCCTACATCTGATACTCCATATATATATACGTCATATCCACTTGCAGATACATTTTTTACTTCTGCACTTGTAAATGTTGGATTACTTTTATCTATTTTATTAATTATACTTTCTTTACTACCTACAGCACTTCCAGAACCATTTAATACTTTAACATAGAATGTTCCATTTGCAGTAAATGTTTGACTATTTGTTGCTGTATATGTTTTTCCATCTTTACATGTTTGTATTGTATGTCCTGATAATGTTGTTGTAGCAGTTACTGTTACATCATTTTTTGTCCAACTTGTTGGTATTCCAGTCACTACAATTGCTCCTATTTGTACTGTTTTACTTGTATCATTATAGTTTATTCCTTCTCCTGCACTAACTGTAATTGTTACTGCTTTTGTACTTGTTTTTAATGCATTTACTGTCACTGTTTTGGTTGATGTATTAACACTACATGTTGCTATGCTTGTATCACTACTCTTAACTGTTACTGCTCCATCTCCATCATATGTATATGTAAATGTTGAGCTACTTCCATCTTGTACTATCATACTTGCATTGCTTACTGTCATTGTTGGATTTTTCTTGTTTATTTTTACTGTTACATTTCCGTTTTTTGCATTATAGTTTCCATTTCCTTCGCAGTAATAATATACTACATATCCACTTATATTTGCAGCTGTTTGTGTTGGTATTGTTGTACTTCCTGCTGTCTTATAGTTACTACTTGTTAGTTCTGTTCCTACACTATAGTATACTGCTCCTTGTGCATTTTTTGTTGTTACTAAGTTTTGTGCTTTTCCGTTATATGTTAATGTGTTTGCTGTTACTGTTATTGGGTTTGTTGCTTTTCCTATTGTTAATGTTCCTGCTTTATATGTTATATTGTAGTTACTTGAGCTTAATCCTGATGGTGTTATTGTGTATGTTCCTGCTGCTGTCGTACTATTTACTGTTACTGCTGTTCCACTACTATTTTTTACTGTATAACTTGCTGTTCCTCCAAGAACACTTGCTGTTTCACCATTTACATACCCTGCTCCTGTGTATGTGTATGTTGGTGCTGTTCCACCATATGTCATTGTTTTATTATCTGCTGTTATTGTTAAGCTTGCTTTATTTATTTTTGTTGTTACACTTCCACTTTTTGCACTATAGTTTGTGTTTCCTACGCAGTAATAATATATTACATATCCATTTGTATTTGCTGATGTTTGTGTTGGTATTGTTGTACTTCCTGCTGTTGTATAGTTACTGCTTGTTAAGGTTGTTCCTACACTATAGTATACTGTTCCTTGTGCACTTGCTGTTGTTACTAAGTTTTGTGCTTTTCCGTTATATGTTAATGTGTTCGCTGTTACTTTTATTGGGTTTGTTGCTTTTCCTATTGTTAATGTTCCTGTTTTATATGTTATGTTGTAGTTGTTTGAACTTAATCCTGATAGTGTTATTGTATATGTTCCTGCTGCTGTCGTACTATTTACTGTTACTGCTGTTCCACTACTATTTTTTACTGTATAACTTGCTGTTCCTCCAAGAACACTTGCTGTTTCACCATTTACATACCCTGCTCCTGTGTATGTGTATGTTGGTGCTGTTCCACCATATGTCATTGTTTTATTATCTGCTGTTATTGTTAAGCTTGCTTTATTTATTTTTGTTGTTACACTTCCACTTTTTGCACTATAGTTTGTGTTTCCTACGCAGTAATAATATATTACATATCCATTTGTATTTGCTGATGTTTGTGTTGGTATTGTTGTACTTCCTGCTGTTGTATAGTTACTGCTTGTTAAGGTTGTTCCTACACTATAGTATACTGTTCCTTGTGCACTTGCTGTTGTTACTAAGTTTTGTGCTTTTCCGTTATATGTTAATGTGTTCGCTGTTACTTTTATTGGGTTTGTTGCTTTTCCTATTGTTAATGTAAATGTTGCTGTTGCTTCTTTGTAGTTTGTTGTTGCTTCACATTTTACTGTTACTTTTACTGTTGTTCCTGCATTTAATGTTCCTATATTTGATATTGTTACTGTTGTTCCACTTATTGATGTTGTTGCTGTAGCATTATCATCACTTACACTTAATGTTCCTCCATGGTTTGTTTTTACTGCAAATGTTGTACTTGCTGTTCCATATGTTACACTCTTATTTGCATCTAATGTTACATACCCATTTGCTTTTCCTATTGTTAATGTTCCAGTTTTATATGTTATGTTATAGTTACTTGAGCTTAATCCTGATGGTGTTATTGTGTATGTTCCTGCTGCTGTCGTACTATTTACTGTTACTGCTGTTCCACTACTATTTTTTACTGTATAACTTGCTGTTCCTCCAAGAACACTTGCTGTTTCACCATTTACATACCCTGCTCCTGTGTATGTGTATGTTGGTGCTGTTCCACCATATGTCATTGTTTTATTATCTGCTGTTATTGTTAAGCTTGCTTTGTTTATTTTTGTTGTTACACTTCCAGCTTTTGCACTATAATTTGTGTTTCCTTCGCAGTAATAATATACTACATATCCATTTACGTTTGCATCTTTTCTAGTTGGTATTGTTGTACTTCCTGCTGTTTTATAGTTGTTGCTTGATAATACTGTTCCAACACTATAGTATACATCTCCTTGTGCATTTGATACTGATATTAACTCTTGATCCTTTCCGTTATATGTTAATGTTTTTGCTGTTGCTGTTATTGGATTTGTATTTTGTACTACAGCTATTTTCTTCTTTGTAGTTGCAGGTTTTACTGTTGATGTTCTTTCTATGCTTGCTGTTATTTCTGAGCTACCTACTTTTTTAGTTGTTAATGCACCTGTACTTGCATCTATTTCTAATACATCTGTTGATCCACTTGTGTATGTTATTTTTCCCTTTGTTCCTCCAGCTACTATTACGTTTACTGTTGCAGATTTTCCTGTTGTTCCATATATTATGTTGCTTGGTGTTGTTGTTGTCCATGATAGTCCTGCTGTGTATTTTTGTACTGTTATCGTTAAGTTTTTACTTCCTTCATTATAGTTGTCATTTCCAGCTGCTGTTACCTCTACAACTACTGTTTGAGTATTATCATCTGTAGTGCTCAATGTTCCAGCTGTTAAATTTGATCCTGATAATGTACTTGCTGTTGTGGTTCCACTTGATACTAATTTAAATGTTACATCTCCTTGAGCTCCTACTACAGCTGTTGTTAAATCTGTTACACTTCCAGCATATACTGTTTTATTTGTTACTCCCATTGGGTTTGATGCTTTATTAATTTTTGTTATTACATTACCACTTTTTGCTTTATTATTTATATCTCCTTCACAATAATAATATACTTTATATCCTTCTGTATTTGCATTAGTCGCTTTTGGCATTTCTGTGCTTCCTGCTGTTTTGTAATTAGAACTTGTTAACGCTGTTCCTATGCTGTAATATACTGTTCCTTGTGCACTTGATACTGTTACTAATACTTGCTCTCTTCCATTATATGTTAATGTCTTTCCTGCTACTGATATTGTGTTTTCTCTTTGTCCTATTCTCCATTCTACTGTCTTATCATCGGTTGTTCCACCATTCCATTGGTAATTTGTTTTATCTTTTAATGTAAATGTTGCATTATAGTTTCCCGCATTTATTCCACTTGTTGTTCCACCTATTGTCATTAAATTTGTATTATAGTTGTTCCACTTTGGACTTTGTGAAGATCTATTATATGTTAATGTTCCATTTTGTGTTGGTACTACAACTGATGCTTTTACTATTTTAAATGTTTTTTCTACTGTTCCTGTATAGTTTCCTTTTCCTGTTATTGTTATTGTAGCTGTTCCTACAGTTGTGTTATCTTTATAGCTTAAGGTATAGTCTGAATTGTTTGTTAATGCTTTGTTTCTTGCTGTATCTGTTACTGTTGGTTGTGGTGTTATTGCACTTCTTGTATATGTTTGGTCTGCTATATTTGATATTGTAATGTTTCCAGATAGGTTTTTAGCATTAATTTTCCAGCTTATTGTTTTTGCTGTTGTAGATCCATCGCTCCATTGTGTATTATTTGCATCTGCAAGTGTCGCAGTTGCAGTATATGTTCCTATATTAGTTGCTTTTACTGTTCCACTTAGTCTATATTCAGCTTTGCTATCTACACCTGTTTGCTCTTCTCCGTTATATGTTAATGTTTTTCCAGTTGGTATTTCTATTTTCTTTGCTGTTACTGTTATTGTCTTCTTTATACTTGCTTCCTTTACTGTAGATGTTCTTGCCATTTTTGCTGTTATTTCTGAACTACCTACTTTTTTCGTTGTTAATGCACCTGTATTTGCATCTATTTCTAACACATCTGTTGTTCCACTTGTATATGTTACTTTTCCTGCTGTTCCTTCTGTTACTTTTACAGTTGCTGTAGCAGTTTTTCCTGTTGTTCCATATATTATGCTATTTGGTGTTGTTGAATTCCAAGTAAGTGTTGCTGTGTATTTTTGTACTGTTATTGTTATTTCTTTGTTTCCTGGGTTATAGTTTCCATTTCCTGCTGCTTTTGCTGTTATTACAACTGTTTGATCTTTATCATCTGTAGCACTCATTGCCCCAGCTGTTAATTTTGATCCTGATAGTGTACTTGCTGTTGTTGTTCCATTTGTTTTTATTGAAAATGTTACATCACCTTGTGCATCAGATACTAATGTTGATAGATCAACTGTACTTCCTGTATATACTGTTTTGTTTGTTACTTTTATTGGGTTTTCGTCACCATTTATTTTAAATGTTTTTTCTACTGTTCCTGTATAGTTTCCTTTTCCTGTTATTGTTATTGTCGCTGTTCCTGCATTAACATTATTTTTATAGCTTATTGTATAATCTGTATTTTTTGTTAATACTGTATTTCTTGCAGTATCTTTTACTTCTACTTCTGGAGTTATTGCACTTCCTGTGTATGTTTTATCTTCTACATCTGATACTGTTATATTTCCAGACAAGTTCTTTGCATTAATCTTCCAGCTTATTGTTTTTGCTTCTGTTGTTCCGTCACTCCATTTAGTATTAGCTGTATCTGTAAGTGTTGCAGTTGCACTGTATGTTTTTGCATTTGTTGCTTTTATTGTTCCGTTTAATTTATATTCAGCTTTGCTATCTACACCTGTTTGTTCTTCTCCATTGTATGTTAGTGTTTTTCCTGCTGGTATTGTAATTCTCTTTTCATTAATTTTAAATGTTGTTGTTGCAGTTACTCCGTTGTATGATCCTTTTCCTGTAATTGTTACTGTTGCTGTTCCAACATTTATATTGTTTTTATATTCTACTGTGTAGTCTTTGTCTTTTTCAAGTATTTTTGATCCTACTTTTACAGTAGTTTCTGGTTTCTTTTCTGTTCCATCATATGTGAAACTCATTGGATTAAGTGTTATTACTACTTCTTCCCATCTTGCATAATATGTAACATCTGTTTCAGGAACTACTGTATTTTCTGTTACTCTAGTTCCAGATGTTTTATCAGTATACCATCCAGCAAAGTCATATCCTTCTCTTGATACTGTTGGTAATTCTCCTAATTCTGTTCCTACTACTTTTGATACTGTTTGTTTCTTTTCGCTTCCATCATTGTTATCAAATGTTACTTCTGCTCTTTGTAATTTACATTCTAATGTTACAACATTTGAACTTATTGTTTCATTTCCTGCTTTATCTATTGCTTTTGCTTGTACTTTATATTCACCTTCTGGTAAATCTGTAAATTGTTTGCTTGATTGCCATTCTCCCCATGATTCGTTTCTGAATATTCTATATAAGTATTCTTTTACACCTGAAATTCCAACTTTTGCACCTTTATTTGCAGTGTCTATTGTACTTGCATTTACTGTTATACTATTTGAAGTTGATGTTGCTGTTATACCAAATGCATTTGGTGCAATATTATCCACGTTTGCTACATCATATGATGTTAATTTTACTTCTTTGCTTTCTCCATCAAAATATCTTGCGTATACAGTCATATTGTCTGTAACTTTAATCTTAACATTTTGTGAATCCACATTTGTCCATGTACCATCTTCTCCAAGTTTGTATTGTTTTAATAGTTTTGTATATCCATAATCTATGCTTACTTCTATTGGTCCTGCATCTACGCCATTTAATTTTCCTGTTTTTAATGTATTTCTTGATGTTGTTGGCTCTGAAGCAATTTGAATATCTGCTTCTGATGATTTTATTTTTACTACTACTGATTGTCTTGTTGTTTTACCCATGTTTGTTACTGCTTCAAATGTATATTTTCCACTTTTTGTTACATTAAATGTTAATACGTCTCCTTTATTATAGTTTTTAATTGCATCTCCTGTGTTAACAAATGTAACCGTATCTATTCCTTTTGTTTTGTCTGTAGTTGTTACATCAGCAATAACTTTTAATTTAATTGTATTTTCGTCTACTACTTCTTGTCCAATACTAATTACAGGGTATGGTTCTTCATTGTCTTTACCAGCGTTAATAATGTCAAGATCTCCGTCATCCCATATTTGAGCTACTATTATGTAATCCTCAACTGTAATTACCTTTATCTTGTTTTCATCACCTTTTACATCTTCAACATCTTTAACCCACTTTTCATCTTTTTTTAAAGTGCCTTTTACTAATTCTTTTAGTTCACCTGTTTTCTCATTAGACATTTTATTTGTATATTCATTTGCAGTTATCATCTTAATTGTAGTTCCATATTCAGATAACTTTACTATATCTTTTGATACTTCTGCCTTTTCTATAACTCCACCACTTCCAAGTCCTATAGTTATTCCTACTGTTGCAAGTATGATAATTACAATTATAGTTACTACTAGTGCGATTAGAGTCATTCCCGCTATTCTGCTCTTGTTTATCTTTTTCTTGTCTTTAATCTCGCCATTTTCTAGTATTCTCTTAGCCATTGTATCATTTTTTTCCTTCATGTTTTTTTACATCCTTTCTAAATTCAATGTATAATTTCATGATACAATATATTCTTACGCTTTACAATAATTTGCAACATAATGTCATATATTTATAATATTGTAAATCTTTTGTAACATTTTGTAGAATATAACTGGCTTTGCGGATTTCCGTAGCATTTCCATTTTTGCCTTTTATTTCCATTTTAAACATTCATTACGGAAATAGCCCTTTATGATATAATTTTTCTACATATTATGTAATCATACATTTTTTGGTAATTTTTATCCACATTTCCAAAAATTATCCACAAAAAAATACCTTAGATATTTATTTAATATCTAAGGTATTTAATTTCTATAATTTGCTGTATGTATTGATATAACTATGTTTCATCATCATCAGGTCCAAATAGTTCATCAAACTTTGCTTCTAATTGAGCCTGTATATCAACTGATAAAATATCATCATCATCATTATCAATATCATTTTGAGGTAATACTGGAGCAGCTTCTTTTGTTGTTCCTGGTTCTTTTTTTGTAATGTTATCTGCTGTTTCATTATGATTTTCTTCTACTTTATCATCTTCAAATAGATCATCTAATGATTCTACATTTAAGTCTACGTTTTTTTCAGGTTCATCATCCTTATATGGATTATATGGATTGTATTTTCTCCATTTTCCTCTACTTCCTATATCAAACTCTAAATGGTTTAATGTAAATTCTCCTAATTTCTTAGCCATTGATGTTTCAAAGTAGTAGTATTTATGTGCCTTTACAGGTTTTATTCCTTTTTCATAGATAATACATAAGTCATTATCCATTCTTCTTAATTCATCAGGTGTCATTAACGCTCTAGCCATAATCTGATCTGAATCACTATATCCTTGTCTGTGGAATTGTTTATCTCTGTTTACAGATAAGCTTTCTCTTGTAATTGTTTTCTCACCAAGTGCCTTTGAGAAATATTCTACTGTTTTGTATGAGTTACTTCCTAAGAATACGTGTGTATCACAGTTACCCATGATAGTTTCGTATGATTTTTCATAAACTGCCTCTAATTGGTCTAAGTTTTGTAATATAACACTGAATGAAATTCCTCTACTTCTTGAAGTTGAGATCTTTTTATCGAAATCTGGTATTTGTCCAATGTTTGCAAACTCGTCTAGTATGAAGAATGTTGGAACTTTTAATCTTCCACCGTTTTTATCAGCAAAGTCATATAATTGTTGTATCATCTGTGAGAAGAATATTGTAAGTAAGAAATCATATGCTTTATGAGTATCTGATGATATAACATATACCGCTGTTTTTTTACTTCCTATATCTTCAAAATTAATTGTATCTGTTGATGTAACTTCTGCTATCTCTTTTGAGTCAAATTTACCTAGTTTTGATTGCAATGAACTTAAAATTGATCCATATGTTTTTTCTGGAGCTATTTCAATAGATTTATAGTTCATTCTTGCTGGATGATCATATGGAAGTTGGTTCATTAACTCTGTTAATAAGTTACTTCCTCCATTTGTGTTAGCAGCTCTTACAAGTTCTGAACAGCTTGCTAGGTTTTGCTCTTCTTCTGGTCTTACTGCTATTAAATAATATATTAAAGCTTTTAATAGCATCTCTGCCATATCATCCCAATATGGATCAGATCCTCCACCTTCTGATTTTTGACCTTTAACTATTGTATTTGCAATAACGTCAACATCTATTTCACTATTAACGTGCATTAAAGGATTGTATCCATCACTGTTTGCTGGATTAACTAAATTTAATACTTTAATTTCATAACCATTTTTTCTTAAATATCCTGCTGTTTTATCATATAACTCACCTTTTGGATCTGTGAATACATAAGATCCCAACATTTGAAATGCATTTGGTATTGAATATGAAGCTGATTTACCAGATCCAGAACCTCCGACTACTAATACGTTAACGTTTCCTCTTTTATCTACTGGTAAATAGTTGTTTTGAGCAAGTATTATTCCTTTATTTTTGCTAAGTATGCTATATTGTTCACCGTTTTCGCTCCAATCACTTGATCCATGTTCAATGTCTGTATATTCATGTTTTGGTTTTGATTTAAATATTCCAATTAGAGCAAATACTACATATATAACTGTAAAATATAATAAGCTTTTTCCAAAAATTGATCCATATCCTTGTGAGAATACTCTTGTTATTGATGTAAAGCTAGTAACTTCTGAAAAGAACTTTTCTATAAACGTGTCTAATTGAAATGCTCCATTAACCGTTGATATACCTATTGAATAGCTCATTGGAGCAACAAGTACTATGGATAAAATTACCCATAGTACTAGAACTATAACAATACTTTTTTTATTATCTTTAAAAGCTTTATTTAATTTATATCCCATAATTTTTCACCTTTTTCATTGGTTTTTATTTATCTATATTTCTTGTCCTTCGTATTTATTTGATCTTGTTTTTGTAGCTTGTTTTCTTTTTTCTTCAGAAGCTTTGATTTTACCAAATGCTTTTGTATCAAACTTTGCTACTACAGTTCCGTCTTGTAATTTTAACTCTCCTCTTTCATTCATTTTAGAGTTTTCTGCTGGAATTTCCATAACATTTTCACCTAGTTCAACACTTAAACTGCTTGGTCCTCTTTTAGCATTTTTAGGTGGTATTTCTAATTCCTTTTCTGTTGGTATTATTTGTGCTCCTGCACAATATATGTTAAAATTTTCTTCTGAATGTACATTTGTACTACTCATTCTTTCTTATCCCCCTTTAAGTATCATCTTTTTTGTCTCTAATTTCAAATGCAAAATATGATTTATATGGTTGTAATTTACATTTACCTTTTACTTCATTTGTATCTTCATCAAAGTAAAGTATTGGCTTTACTTCTTCTGTTGTTTCTGGATCAATAATAGATATTGGTCTTTTTAAATTTGGTGTATATTTAAACTCTTTATATACTGTTTCTTTTTCAGAATAAAGAGTATCAAACTTAATTGGCATTGGTTTTTTAGATATTTTAACCCTATTTTCTTCTAGTATACCCATATTAACTACTACACGATCTTTACCAAAAGATAATATTACTAATTGTTCTTCGTCATCTGGTTCGTCAACAAAGAACGTCTTCTTTTTTAAATCTCCTCTAATTTCCTCTGCTGATTGTAATCTTTCTACTGTGTACTTAGGTGATTCATTTAAGAATTCTTTTTCTGTTTTATTAACTCTATAAATTATAGTGCTTACTCCTTGTGGATCTGTTATACTAAAGTGTTTACCTTGTATAGTATCCTCCATATTTTTCACCCTTCTTTCCATGAATCTAAGTTGTCATAGTTTGTCTTTTGTAAACAATAACTATTTATTATTATATAATAATAAAACATCTATGTCAACTATTTTGGTTGTTTATGTTAACATTATTTGCTTTTTTATACTATTTTTATTTTTTTAATACTATTTTAACTCGTTTTTAGTTATGCTCATTTTTTGGATTAAATTTTGAAACTTTACTTAGTTTTTCAAATAATTCTTTTTCTTCGTCAGTTAGTTTTTTTGGTACTCTAATTTTTACTTCTGCTATTAAATCTCCTCTTCCACCTTTTCCATCTAAATAGCCTTTTCCTGGAATTCTAACTCTTTCCCCACTTTGAATTCCTTGAGGTACATATACTGAAACAGTATCATCAATAGTTTCAATAGTAGATCTTGTTCCAAGTGCAGCTTCCCATGGTGTTAATAATAAGTCTGTATATAATTCAATACCATTTAATTTAAATTGTTTGTTATTTATGATATTAACTTTTATGAATAAATCTCCGTTGTTGCCTCCGTTCTCACCTTTTTTTCCTTGCCCTAGTAGCCTTATTTTCTCTCCATTTCGTATTCCAACAGGAATTTTAACAGTAAATGTTTTCATTTTTCCATTTAATGTTCTTAAAGAGATTTTCTTATCTGAGCCATAAAAAGCTTCTTCTATAGACACTTCAATTTCTGTTTCTATATTTTCTCCTTTTTTGGCGATTTTCTTTTTATCTTTTACATTATTCTCTTTATGTTCTTTTTCATTTATACTTCCAAAGAACATATTGAAGAAATTACTAAATAATGATCCTTCTTCTCTTTTACTCTCTTCGTTTTTCTTTTTATATCCGATTCGAGAATTCCACATTCTGTCATATTTTTTTCTAGCTGTTTCATCTGATAATACTTTATATGCTTCATTAATATCTTTGAATCTTTCTTCTGAAAATGCATTTTCTGAATTTATATCTGGATGATATTTTTTTGCTTGTTCTCTATAAGCTTTTTTTATTTCGCTTTCAGTTACTTTATTTGTATCTAATCCTAATATTTTGTAATAATTTTTAAAAATCATTTAACGTCCCCCCAACTTAATGGTGGCATCATTATATCATAGATTCTTAAATAAGAAAATAGGTTTTCACCTATTTTTCTTGTAAAAACCCATTTCATTTTTTTATTAGTTTTTTGAACCTTTACTTCCACCATTATATCCATCTAAGATCTTTGTATCATATGAGAATGAAAGGTTTCCTTCTTCTCTTTTTCTAGTTAATGATAGCTCTATTAATTTTGAAAGCATTTCTTTATATTTTAGTCCACTAGCTTCCCATAAATAAAATGCTAATGAGCCTGGTATTGTGTTTATTTCATTTACATATACTTCATCTGTATCCATATCTATCATAAAGTCTATTCTAACAACCCCATTACAATTTAATGCTTTAAATGTTGCTTCTGCATAGTCTTGAATTTTCTTCTTTGTATCTTCTGGGATGTCAGCAGGAAGTTTTCTTCCAAGTGAAGTCATTCCTTTTGATGCTCCGCTCTTAGACTTGTTTGATATATATTTATCCTCGTAACTTAATATTACTCCTGCACCAAGAGGCTCTTCACATTCTGATGCTTTACATTCTTTTATATTTCCTAATACTGAGCAGTTTATTTCTTTAAGATTGCTTATTACTCTTTCTACTAGTATTTGTTTAGCAAAGTTGAAAGCATATTCTATAGCTTCTACTAATTCATCTTTAGTTTTAGCAACTTTTATTCCTACGCTCGAACCTAGATTTATTGGTTTTACTATAACTGGAAGTGCAATTTTATTTAGAATTCTATTTACAACTTCGTCATTATCATTTATATATTCAAAATCATTTATTCTTAAGCAGTCTAATACAGGAATATTATTGTCCTTTAATACTGTTTTCATAACATATTTATCCATTCCAATTGCAGATGATAATACATCACAACCTGCAAAAGGTATGTCTAATGTTTTTAAGAATCCTTGTAACGCACCATCTTCAACGTTTGTTCCATGTACTACTGGTAACACTACATCTATAGAGTCATATAAATTATTTCCAAACTTTTTCATTGGATATTTTATTAAATCTACTCTTCCTTCATTGTTTACCATTATAACTCTTTGGCTATTTTCTATTACATTCTTTATGTTTTTAAAATTTTTAACTTCTTTTACCAATTCTCCAACATACATATTATTTTCTTTTGTTAAATATATTGGGACAATATCATATTTTTCCTTATCCATATTATTTATTGCTTGTATTCCCGATATTATTGAAACCTCATGTTCAACACTTTTTCCTCCAAATATAACTCCGACTTTAATTTTCATAGTTACATTACCTCCTTAATAATTATCTGGTAAGTCATTTTCTATTAATATATATTTTTCTTTACCATTGTTTTCTACTTTTCTTGCCTTTTCCATAGCTGTATTAAAATCATCTACAACTTCTACTTTTCCACTTGGATATTTTTGGTCCATAAGAGCATTATATATTGGTAGAGTTTGTTGCTTATTTACTAAGAATATATAATCAGCATTTTTAGCTGCTACCTCTCCAAAATTATAATTATATTCATATTGCTTATCGCCTAATTCAACCATTCCTGGTGTTATTAGTATTCTAACTCCCTGCATTTTTCCTAAAACTTTTAATGCATTTGTTGCTCCTATTGGGTTTGAATTGTATGAGTCATCAATTAAATTATATTCGTTACCTGGTATTAATTTAAGTCTATGCTCAACACTTTCTATATGCTTAACAGCATTTGCTATTTCTTTCATTGGCACACCTAAATACTCTGCAACAGTAATTGCTCCAAATAAATTTACTAAATTGTGATCTCCTAACAATTTAGAATTAAATTTATACTCATCTTTTCCGTCATTTATACTAAATTCTAATCCTTTTGCTCCATATGATACATTTGTTATTTTCATTTTATTATTGTCATTATTTTCTATTCCATATCCTATGTATTTTCTTTCTATTTTGCTATTTCTTAAGTATTCATTATCTAAATTTAAAAATGCAACTCCTCCATCTTTTAAACCGTCCATAATTTTTAATTTTGATTTAATTATATTTTCTTGTGTTTTAAATGTTTCTAGATGTTGAGGACCTATAGCTGTTATCATACAATAATTTGATTGTACTAATTTATTTATTTTTTCCATTTCTCCAACTCTGTCTATTCCTACTTCGCATACAAATATCTCATGAGTTGGTTTTAGTTGAGTTCTTATTGTTCTTGTTATTCCAAGCAAAGTATTGAAGTTTCCTGGAGTATATAATACATTGTATTTTTCAGATAATATCTTCGCCAAATAGTTTTTAGTACTTGTTTTTCCATAACTACCTGTGATAGTAATGATCTTTAAATTTGGCATACTTTTTAAAATTTTTTTTGCATCATTTACATAGTGTTGATTTATCGCATTATTAATTGGTTTATTTATGTAGTTTAATAATATCATATATATTGGTATCACAGCATTTATTATTAATAATGTTATGTTGAAAATATCAATATTATTTTTTAATATAAGTCCTAGAGCTATTAATATTATATAATTCGTTATGAATAATCTTATTACTCTTTTTGTAAAAACTATTTTCTTTTTAACATTTTTTTCTAATACTATGTATGCATTTATTAATAAAGCAATTACTGAAACAATTATTCCAATTTTATTGTTTAGAATAATAGTAACAATTCCTATAACATTTAATATAATTAAGCCTAAAAACTTTTTCCAGTTTTTCATTGTCCACTTTAACTGCGTACTAGGTGTATAATAATTTAATTGAAAAATATGTATATTATATTTTAGACTTAAAAAATTTACAATTAAGTACAGAACAATTAATAATATTTCCATTTTATAATCTCACTTTCTTTTATTTATTATTTTTTAGAAATGTTTCTAATACCTTGTTTACTAAATATGGATTATCTAAAAATGAAAAATGTCCTGCATTTTCAATTTTGACAATTCCTGAATCTTTTATATTTTCATTTAAATACTCTGCATCACTATATGGTGTAGCTGTGTCATTTTCTCCCCATATAATTAAAGTAGAATTTTTTATATTTGGAACTAATCCTGATAAATCTTCATTAATAGCCTTTACTAATACATCTCTCATTACAGGTGTAGCATTTCTATAATCACTTGACCCAACTTTTGTTTTTATTTTGTTTAATAATTTAGGTGATATTTTCTTTATAATTGGAAAAACAATTTTATATATTTTTTGTTTTAATGTCTTCTTTGCTTCATGTTTTATGCCTGCACTATCTACTAAAACTAATTTATCTATTTTAAATTTTAAATTTTCTCTATTTACTAATTTTATTATTACTCTTCCACCAAAAGAATGTCCCAACAAAGATAACTCTTTTATATTCATCTTTTCAATAAATTTTTCAGTTAAATCAGCATATTGTCCAACGTTCCATGCCTCTTTAGGTTCATCGCTTTTGCCAAATCCCGGAAAATCTATAGCATATACTTCCATAAATTCAGATAGATAATCTATAATATTTTTAAAAATATCTATATTACATCCCCATCCATGCAAAAGTAATATTTTGTTATCTCCATTTCCTTTTTTTATATACTCTACATTTATGTCATCAATTTTTATATTCATGTGATCCCTCGTTTCTATGTAAAAGGTAAATTAAACAATAATAATAAATTGTATTCACCTATAGCCTTTTTGTTTCATTAATTGCGGTATGATTATATTATATTTTATTCGTTTTTTCAAGATAATATTTATTTTTCTAATAGCATGGCATTCCTTGTATATATGCTATCTGGGTGAATAATCTTTCTTTGATCTATCGTGTATTTAATAGAGTTGTCTATTAAATGTATTACCATCTCATTTATTCCCTTTTTCTCTATTTGTTCTATCTCTGTCCAATCAAGATTTTTTCTACTTTTTTCTGTCTTATCAGCTATAAATAAGATTTTTGCCAGATTATCCATTTTCGGATTTCCTGTTGTGTGATATTTAATTGCTTTTTGCATATCTTCTGTAAATCCATATTTCTTATTACATATGTCCGCTCCGATTTTTGCATGTAGTAATTCTATATTTTCCTTTTCAAAATCATCAATAGGTATATTATTCGATTTAACATATTTTATCTTTTCTTCTCTAGGCATATCTTTTGCAATGTCATGTGCTAATCCTATAAGAACTGCTTTCTCAACATTTACATTATATTTTCTTGCTAATTCCTCAGCTCTTTCCATAACCCTTATAGAATGTTCATACCTTTTTTCAGATAAAACGTTTTTTATATCTATTTTTATTTGCAATAATAATTCATCGAAGTTTTCCATAATAATACCTTCCTGTTTATCAAATTTATAGACATTATATCATTATTATTAATATTGTCAAAAATTGTTTACTTTATTTATTTTAAATGTTAATATATTAAAAGGAGGGGATATTATGAATGAAAAAACAAAATCAATATTAGCTTATTTATTTGGATGGATCGGTGGTCTTATTGTTTTATATGCTGCTAAAGATAACTCAAGAACAACAAAGCTACATGCTGCACAAGCTATTATAGCAAGTCTTGGATATACTATACTTCTTATGATTTACAATATACTACCATTTTCAATACCATTTTTCACTACAATCTTATGGGTACTTTACATTATAGTAATTATTATGGGTATTGTAAGAGTAAATAAAGATCAAGATCCTGAATTACCTGTTATTGGTGAATTTGCTAAAAAAATCTTTGGTAAAAAAATAGAAGAATAAACTTTTATTGTTTATAAATAAATGATAACAAAGTATAGAGCATCTATATAAGTACGAAACTGTTCTTATATAGATGCTCTCTTTAATTAAATACTTTTATTTGTTTTCTGCTGTTCTATTTGCTATTTCTATTTGAGCTTAATGTGTTAATGTTCCGTTTGGGGTATTAACTATTAACAAAATATCTTCTTCTTTACCTGTTTCTACATTTACATACACTAGAAAATCCATTCCATTTATTGTTCCTTTAAATTCCCAACATAATATTTCTGTTTTCCATTCTGTTGGAATCATTGCTAAACTTTCACTTTTAATTTCTAGTTTTTTGTTTAAATTCTCTGCTGCCTTTTCCTTTGACACTTTTATTTCTCCTAACTTTCTTTCTGTATGAGAATTTAAATATCCTGTTGTCTCAATTCCGAGTATTTCTCCATTATCTAATGCAACTTTTATCTTTATTAAATCTGAATATATAACTACATCATCTTGTTTATACGCGTAATTTATTGTTACTATTCCATCTTGTTTTAAATAGTATGTTTCCTTCATATTATAAAAGCCCTTTTGATTTAAAAATTCTTTCCCTTTTGCATCTGCTTCTTCTTGTGAAATTGATTCTGCATAAACATTTCTATCTGAATTCATGTAAACAATGTGTCCACCTTTTTCAGATACAGAAATAGCTATATTTCTTTCTTCATTTTTTAGTTTTGCATAAAAATCATAAGATATAATATTTCCATTCTCACTTTTTCCGTTTGAGGTTATTCCTTCTATTCTATCTGTTCCAATAAAATCCATTGCTATTTCTTTTGCTTTTTCCTCATTTATATTTTCTCCTGTAAGTCCTTTTTTCTCTTTATTAGTTATATGTTCAGAAAACGCTCCATCATAAATTAAGCCTGAATATTCATGGAAATTCTCTTCTAAGTTGCTAAAACTATCTTTTGATATATTGCTTACCTGTTTTGCAAATACTTCTGTACCTTTTTTTGTTAACTCTCCCCAGCTTATTCTGCCTTCATTCATATCTGCAGATAATTGATTTAATGTATTTTCTAAATCAACACTGTATTTGTGTAGATCTTCTAAATTTTTCATATCCTGATCAGATAATTTTTGTCCATTTATATTTTTTTTAGAAAGAGAATAACTATAATCACTAACTTGATTTAAAAATTTAGCAGTATTTTGAAGTTCATTGCTTTCAATAGGAAGTTGTGCCAAATATGCACCTGCTAAGTTTGCTTCTCTCCACACATTTGTAAGTGTTTCTGCACCTTGTTCTGAAGAGCTAGATATCAATGATTTTGCTAGATATGTTTCAACATTTTGTACATAATCTACTAACTCAAAAAAAGCCATGTTATATGAATTTTCAGAAGCTTGTCTATACTCAGTTTGTTTTTTGTACGTGTACAATCCAAGAATAATTAATGCAGCAACCAAAACAACTATAATAGACAACATATGTCTATCTTTTAGTCTGTTTTTCCAATCTATCATTTTACTTTTTAAACTTTTCAAAAAAATCAATCCTTCCATAAAGTTCTTTTGCTTTTAAATATTTTGTTCTTTTTTTGTTAATATTATATGATAAAATTATTTTATATTGTGTGTCAGATTAGTAACAGTCTAATTTGATTAAAGGAGATTTTTATGAAAAAAGTACTTATATTCTATGCCTCATATGGTGGAGGACATCTGTCAGCGGCTAAATCTATTCAGAAATATTTAGAAGAGCACTACTCGGCTGAAGTCAAATCGGAAATAATTGATTGTATGAAATATATTAACACTACGCTTGACGTAGTGACTACAGGAGCATATAGAGAAATGGCAAAAAAAGCACCTAATTTATGGGGAAAAGTTTATTCTAACTCACAAAGTGGTGTTTTAGGTCATGTTAGTTCAAGAGCAAATAAAATTATGGCTATAAAATTAAAAAAATTAATTTGTGAAAAAAATCCTGATCTAATTATTTCAACTCATCCATTTAGTAGTCAAATGGTAAGTTATTTAAAAAAGAAAGGAAAAGTTAACTGTAAGTTAGCCACAATTCTTACAGACTTTGCTTCACACGAGCAATGGTTGGTGGGTCATGAATATACAAATTTCTTCTTTGTATCAAATGATAATATGGAAAAAGAATTGTGTGATTATGGGGTGGCTAAAGATAAAATTCATGTAACAGGTATTCCTATGTCTGATAGATTTTTTGAAAAATTTGACCGTACTTCTATATTAAAGATGTTTAATTTAGTGCCTGATAAGAAAGTTATTCTGTTCTTTGGTGGTGGTGAATTTGGTCTTGGCAAAGAACGAACTGTTCAGATTTTAAGATCTTTAATTTTAAATGCACATGATTATCAAATTATTGCAATCTCTGGAAAAAATGAGAAAATGAAGGAGGCATTTGAAAGTTTAGTAAAAGAATTAAATGTATCTTCAAAAGTTAAAATACTAGGTTTTACAGATAAAGTTCCAGAATTAATGAGTATTTCTGATTTAGTAGTTACAAAACCAGGAGGTCTTACAACAACAGAGAGTTTATCTTCTCACCTGCCAATAATAATTATTAATCCGATACCTGGGCAAGAAGAAGAAAATGCTGAATTTTTAGAAAAACATAAGGTTGGAATTTGGATTAAAAAAGACGATGATCCTGATGCCATTTTATTAAATTTATTTGATAATAAAGATAAAATTGAAAATATGAGAGAGAATACAAAATCTTTGGCGAAAACACATTCTACCCAAAATATTTGTGAAATATTAATGAAATAAAAAAACAACCTCCTAAATATAATGTAAATAGGAGGTTATTTTTATGGATTTTTTTAACTTATCAGGCTGTGAACTAGTATCACTTGCCGCTATATTATCTGTATCTATTGCAAAAGATTTAACCTCTGAAGAAACAGATATCTTGGGTAATTTTTTCTCTGCTCTTGGAAGTAATTTAAGCACTATTGCTGCTGTTCAACCAGATGACTCTAATTGTTCAAATGAAGATAATTTATAATTAATTATTGTAGATAATTATAATTCTCTTCTTCCCTCTAATGCTCTACTTAGCGTTACTTCATCTGTATATTCCAAATCTCCTCCAACAGGTATTCCATGTGCAATACGTGTAACTTTAATACCTAGCGGTTTTACTAATTTAGAAATATACATTGCGGTTGCTTCTCCTTCTACTCTTGGATTTGTTGCTAATATTAATTCTTTTACTTGCCCATCCATTAATCTTGAAAGCAATTCCTTTATTTTTATATCATCTGGCCCTACCCCATTCATTGGAGAAATACTGCCATGTAATACATGATAAACACCTTTAAATTCATGTGTTCTTTCCATTGCTACAACATCTCTTACATCTTCAACCACGCAAATTGTTGATGCATCTCTTGCTGGATTGCCACAAATTGTACATGGATCAGTGTCAGATATATTATAGCATTTTGAACAATATTTTAAATTTTTCTTTGCGTTTTCTATCGCATTTATAAACTCTGTTGTTTCTTCTTCACTCGCATTTAAAATGTAAAATGCAAGTCTTGCTGCGGTTTTGCTTCCTATACTCGGTAGTTTTTCAAAAGCTTCTATTAATTTTTCTATTGATGGCGAATAATATGACATACTCTAAGTCCTTCCTACATTAGTCCTGGAATATTATACTTTCCTAATTGTGCAGCTTGTGCGCTATCTACTTTTCTTAAAGCTTCATTTACAGATGTTAAAATTAAATCTTGTAACATTTCAACATCTTCTGGATCTACAACTTCTTTTTTTATAGTAATTTCTTTTAATTCTTTTGATCCTGATACTTTAACACAAACAGCTCCACCACCAGCTGATGCCTCAAATTCTTTTGTTGCTAATTCTTCTTGTGATTTTTCCATTTCTGATTGCATTTTTTTAGCTTCTTTCATTAATTGATTGATGTTCATTCCACCAAATCCTCCCATTCCTGGGAATCCTCCTCTTTTAGACATAATTTTCTCTCCTTTATTTTTATTATCTTGTATTTTGCTTTGCATTTTATAACTATTTTATTCTAGCTATTCATCTATAATGTTGAATGGTATATCTAAATCGTTAGCCATACTTTCAATTGGATTAACCTCTGGTTTCTCCTCATTTTTTTGAGTTTTTTCTATTAACTTTACTCTCATTTCTTTTCCACATTCCATAGAAATTAGTTTAGTTAATTCTTGCATATTTTCTGGTTTTTCTAATATGGATTTTCCAAAAGGTGTTAGCCCATTTGGAAATTCTATTCCTATTGTCATATCATTAATTTCTACAGCATTACTGTTAAGTAAGTTTGTATATAACAATATCTTTCCTGCTTGTTTTAAGTCATTTACTATTTTGCTCCAATTTTTTAGCGCATTTGCACTTGTATGCATGTTTTGTGCATTTTTTTGCATTGTTTGTGGATTATTTTTTGTTACTGTTGGTTTATTTACAGGTTTGATCTGACTTTGAACTGGTCTTTCCACATTATTCACACTCTGAATTGGAATTATATTACTACACAATTTAATCATTTCAACTTCAAATAATATGTTTTTTTGTGAAGACCATTTCATATCATTCTCAAGTTCAGATAAATCATATATAATTTGTAGTAATCTTTCTTTTGAAATTATCTCCGATAATTTCTTTATTTCATTCATTTCTTCTTCACTATATATTTGTAATTTTTGACTTACTTTATATACTAATATGTCCTTGATGTATTTAATCATTTCCCACAATAAATTACTCAAATCTTTTCCATCATCAACAGCTTCGTTTATTGCACCAATTACACTATCTACATCATATTCAAAAATGGCTTTTACGACTTTATTAACCATAGTAAGTTTTGGAATCCCAACTAGATCTTTTATTTTATCTTCATCAATTTTATCTTCCCCATCTTGTATACATCTTTCTAGGATACTTAGTGCATCTCTCATAGCTCCCTCAGATAAAATAGCAATTAATTTTAACGCTTCCTTGGTTATTTCTATATTACTTTGTTCACATACATATGCTAATCGTTTTTCTATATTATCATCAGATATCTTCTTAAAATCAAATCTTTGGCATCTTGAAAGTATTGTTGCCGGTAATTTTTGTGGTTCTGTTGTAGCCAAAATAAATTTAACATGTGCTGGTGGTTCTTCTAATGTTTTTAACAAAGCATTAAAAGCTCCTGTTGACAACATATGAACCTCATCAATTATATATACTCTATATTTTGCAACTGTTGGTAAGAAATTAACTTCTTCTCTAATGGATCTAATATCTTCTACACTATTATTTGATGCAGCATCCATTTCTACTATATCCGTAAGTGAGCCGTCAATAGCTGCTTTACAGATCTCACATTCATTACAAGGCTCTCCATCTTGCGGATTTAAGCAATTGACTGCTCTTGCAAGTACCTTTGCTGCTGAGGTTTTTCCTGTCCCTCTTCCTCCATTAAATAAATAAGCATGTCCTACTCTTCCTGCTACTATTTGATTTCTTAATGTTCTTGTAATATGCTCTTGACCAACAATTTCACTAAATGTTAATGGTCTAAATTTTCTATATAAAGCTGTATACGACAATGTATATCACCTCTCATACCTATATGTAAAAAATGGTGTGAGTTGTTCAACTACTCTATGGAAGATACCACACAGAAGGATCTGCTTATTGCTGCTTCCTTCCGGACCTGACAAGGTTCACAGGTTTCTGTTGGTTTCCTCCATACAATAGTTGAATTTCCCATACCATTTGCATTATATACTCTTTTATATATTTTATCAAGTATTTTATTATTTTTTTATATTACAAAATACATCATTTAAGTTTATTTTTTATAATTTCAAATTATATTTTGCATTATATACCACATTATATTTTGCATTACGAACATATATATTATTCTCTTTTAAAAATAACATCACTCATATCTGTTTTTTCTATACTTGCTGTTCCATCTTCTATTATATTACCACATGGTAATTGTAAATTAATTTTAGCTCTATATTGATGTTTAGATACTTCTATAATAAAGTCAAATGAAACAGAAAACTTAACATCTTCTTCAGTTAAATTCAATTTTTTAAGTAATGTTCCATCATGCACAATTTCTTTGTCTTTATTTGAAGAATAATTTCCTAAGCTTACATTGCTGAAACGCATTAGCGCACTTCCGCCTTGGTTTCCAATTTCTAGAGTTTTAGAATTACTTTTACCTGCTCCTTTATATTCTAATTTATCTTCTATTATATATGTATTATCATAACTAAATAATCTACCTTCGGTGCTATTTGGCATATATACTTTTATTTCTCCTACCTTAGGTTGTTCAACAATTTGTATATTTTCTATTCTCACTTTTTCTATATGTGTATTTTGTCCTTGATATTTTTCATTTTTATCAATATAGAAATATATATCATTGTTTTGGTAAATAGCCAAGTTCCATTTATTTTTTCCTTTACTTTCAACACCCTCTGCTGTACTTACCATTACAATCTTTGTTAGGTCAAAGGGCATATTTTTATCACCTTCAACCTCATATTTTATCATAATTATACCAACTATTATAAATATGATTATTAATGCTGTTACTGCTAAACATAATTTAATTATCTGTTTTTTCTTTTCCTTCTCCAAAATTTCTCTCCTATTATTTAAATAATTTCCAAATATATAATGTATGTTTAAAATTAATTATGTACATATATATAAGGTAATAAGTTCTATGCATTTTATACATTGGCGGAGTGAGTGGGATTCGAACCCACGGGACGCTCTAAGCGTCTAACTGATTTCGAGTCAGCCTCGTTATGACCACTTCGATACCACTCCAAAAATATATAGTGTAATTTTTATTGTATCATAATGATATAATTTCTTCAATCATAAATATATATTTATTGATTGTTACTATTTTTTTTACTTCTTAACATTTTAAAAAAATCTTTTAAGATTGTTTCACACTCTTGTTGCATTATACCCTTTTCTATTTCTACTTTATGATTAAATGTATAATCCTCTAGCAAATTTAATACTGATCCACATGCACCTGTCTTTAAATCTATTGTTCCAATATATACCTTCTTTATTCTAGACTGAATAAGAGCACCAGCACACATAGCGCATGGTTCTAGTGTTACATACATTTCACAATCATTTAATCTCCATGAACCTAACTTTTTACTAGCTTTTTGTATAGCAATTATTTCAGCATGTTTTGTTGTATCATTTTTTTCTTCTTTAATGTTATGAGCTCTTGCTATTATTTTATTATCTCTTACAATAATAGCTCCTACAGGGATTTCTTCTTTCTCATATGCTTTTCTTGCTTCAATTAAAGCTTGTTCCATATATTTTATTTTTAATTTATTTTCGTCCATTATATACCTCGTATTTTTATAGCATAATTTATATACATATTATCATATTTTATTTTAATATTCAAATTATAC
>ERZ1034691.132-NODE-132-length-58324-cov-65.689200_pt1 | contig 58324 bp, 59 predicted proteins | sample MGYA00520638_ERZ1034691 | MGnify/ENA primary metagenome ERZ1034691 (study PRJEB33766, sample SAMN09781763) | gut metagenome | biome: gut microbiome | host: Homo sapiens | place: Madagascar | study: EMG produced TPA metagenomics assembly of the PRJNA485056 data... | reverse complement strand
TGGTGGGCAAGTACGTCAAGCTGCACGACGCTTACCTCTCGGTGATGGAAAGCCTTTACCACGCCGGGTTTGAGAATGACAGTCAGGTGGAGATCCGCTGGGTAGAAAGCGAGGATCTGACCGATCAGGCCGCCTGCAAGGAAGCTTTTGCGGATGTGGACGGCATCATTGTGCCCGGCGGCTTTGGCGACCGCGGCATTGAGGGTATGATCCAGGCAGCCCAGTACGCCCGCGAGAACCATGTTCCCTGCTTTGGCATCTGCCTTGGTATGCAGATCATGGTCATTGAATTTGCCCGCAATGTGCTGGGCTACAAGGACGCCAATTCCAGCGAGTTCACCCCGGACGGTGCCCACAATGTCATCTCCCTGATGCCGGACCAGCAGGGCAATATCCCCAAGGGCGGCACCATGCGTCTGGGCAAGTACCCCTGCACGGTGGCGCCCGGCACCAAGATGGCCGAGTGCTACGGCGAGAGCGAGATCTGGGAGCGCCACCGCCACCGCTATGAGTTCAACAACGACTTCCGGCAGGAGATGCAGGACGCCGGGCTGGTCATTTCCGGCACTAGCCCGGACGGCCATCTGGTGGAGACCGTAGAACTGCCCGGCCGCGACTTCCATCTGGGTGCACAGTTCCACCCGGAGTTCAAGAGCCGTCCCAACCGTGCACATCCCCTGTTCAAGGGCTTTATCGCCGCTGCGCTGCGCTACCGCGCTGCCGCCCAGCGGGATATGCTGCATCTGTAACAACATGATATAACGGCAAGGCCGCAGCACAACATACCGTGCTGCGGCCTTGCTTTATGTAAGACAATTTTAAATGCCTTCCGCGCCGTCCTGTCTGGCGTGGTTTGCCTGCTTATTCTCGTACATCCGCTGGTCGGCGATGCAGCGCACCTGCTGCACGTCCACGCTTTCGGCGGGGTACAAAGCGTAGCCGCAGCTGGCACCCACGCTCACGGTATTGCCGTCGATCTCGTAGGGCACAGCGACCATCTCACAGATCATATTCATCTTGCTGGCGCAGGCCTCCGGCTCCATCGGGCCGAGCAGCAGCAGAGCGAACTCGTCGCCGCCAAGACGGAAAGCGTAGTCCCGGCTGCGGATGCAGCCCTGCAGCCGCTGGGAAACGCCCTTCAGCAGCTCATCACCCACATCATGGCCGTAGGTATCGTTGACCGGCTTGAAGCGATCCAAGTCCATATAGAACAGCGCAAAGGGCTGGCTGTGCTGCTCCAGCACCGTCAGTACCCGGTCGAAATAGCGCTTGTTCAGCAGGCCGGTCAGGCCATCGGTGTTGGCAAGGCTTTGCAGCAGATGCTGCTTGCCCATATCCTGCACGATCATCATCACACGAGTCAGGCGATTTTCCTTCCACGCCATGGGAACGACCGTCATCATGAAAAACGCGCTCTTGTCGCGGGCGGCGTATTCCAGCTTGAGGGAGTCGTTGTCCGTTTTGATGAGCCTGCGCAGGTTTTCCGGCGCCAGCATCTGGGGGATCTTGGCGTTTTCGCTGTCGGTCAGCACCACATACTTGCGCGATATCTGCTCCAGCATTTGCCGGTAGGAGCCCTCCGGCGGGTACAACGCTTCTCCGTGCCGTTCGTGGTACTGGTAGCGGTCACGGTCCAGATCACACACTGCAAAACGCTCCACAACGCGCGCCATGCCCGCGAACATCATATCGCTCGTCTCCCGGCGGCGCTCCAGCTCCCGACGGCGGTTGCGCTCCGCATCACGCTGGATCTTTATCACGCCTGCCATGATCAGAAGCCCCAGCAGTGCAATGACCAGAATGGTAGCCACCTGCACCCGGCGCATCCCGGCATCCACCACCCCGGTGGGCACGATACCGATGATGCTCCAATCCATGAGCCCCAGCGGCTGATAGATCAGGTAATATTTCTGCCGGTTCAACGTGTACAGCACGCAGCCCTCGCCGCCTTGCGGCAGGGTCTGCACCATGGTGTCAAAGTAAGGCTGATCCACGCTGGCGTTCTGCCGTAAGTAATCAAACAGGTTGGTCATCTGCTCGGTGATCTCGGTCTTTGTCTCGGTGGAAAGCACGATATCGCCGTTTGAGCGCACGATATAGCAATCGCTCTGTCCCTCATAGACCATGCTGCCCAGCAGCTTTTCCAGCACGGCGTTGTCGTAGCTGACCACCAGCGCCGTATAGGTAGTGCCATCCAGCTGCAATGGCTGCTCCATTGGGATGGCAAACAGGATCTTGCGAATGCCCTGACTGGAGATATAGCTGGAGATTACTGGCTTGTTTTCGGTATACAGCTTTTCAAAAGCCTCCTTCATGTGCATAGCTGTGCCCTGCCTCCCGGCGGTGGTCCAGAACTCGCACTGCTCGTTGAACAGGTAAAAATCCGTGTATTGCCAAGTAGCCTTTTGGGCGATATACTCCTGCCACTGCCCCTCCTGCTCTCCCCGCTCCGCAAGGGTGCCCAGGTAGCTGTCCCAGTCGGTCAGGATGTTCCAGTTGCGCTGCGCAAACATGGTAAAGGTCTTGGCAGACTGCCCATAGGTGGAAAGCAGATTTGCCGTGCTTTCCTGATAGATCTGCTTCTGGGTATAGGCGCTGTAAGCAAGGATGCCGACCAGCAGCGCCAGCAGCATCCCTGCTATGAGCAGTATTTTTTTTCGTTTCTTCTTCATAAGGTCAATTCCCCCCGACTGCCCCGCAGCCAAACCCCTTCACAATACGTTCTTCTAAAGGCTTTATGCCAAAGCGCTGTGCACATTTTTTTGCAAAAAGTGCACAACCGCTGCGTGTCAGTTCCCGCATAAACCGACACTATCCCTAATAACATTATACCATTCCGCAAAAAAGCCTGTCAACACATCCCCGGGGCGATTCGTGTCGTTTCAAGGGCGATTCATGCAGAGTTGCCCTGTAAAGCTTGCAGACTTTTTGCAGACTTTCGGATAGCAAGTAAGTGCAAATATCGGTTAGTATTCGATAGTATTTGATAAGCCGCAAATACAAAAAATCCGCATGAACACTGAATTTTTCAGTATTCATGCGGATTTTCACGTTATGCAGAAGAAGGGACTTGAACCCTCACTCACTAGGAACTGGTGCCTAAAACCAGCGTGTCTGCCATTCCACCACTTCTGCTCATAGAAAAAAGGCAAGTCAAAAACCGACTTGCCTTCTGGTGCGAGGGAGGGGACTCGAACCCCCAAGGATAAACCACACGCACCTCAAACGTGCGCGTCTGCCAGTTCCGCCACCCTCGCATACCTGTTATACAGTTCTCCGGTTTTTGAGGTAGAAAACCGTTGGTGCGGACTGCTTGGATATAGTAACATATTTCCGGCCATTCGTCAAGTGGTTTCTTTGTTTCTCATAAGTTTTTTTATGCTTCATATCTATAATAGCAGCGCAGCGCGTGCAAAAGCAGCCTTGCGGGCAATTGCACAGGTCATTTGTACGCGGAAAGTGTGCCTGCGGCGCTGCGCCCAAAGCAAAGGAGGAGTTTGTATATGAAGCAATTTGTGCGGCGCACCGGCGGGCGTATCGGGCTATGGGGCGGGCTGCTGGCGGCTGCGCTGGCAGCGTTTGCGGCGGGGTGGCTGGTGCCGGCACGCGCGCCGGTGGGCTGCAATCTGAACGAGCTGACCGCCGCGCCGGACTTTTCGCCCTTTTTCCCTGCTGCACCGGCGGTGGCTGCATCCGATGCCGGTGCGCCCGCCGCTCCTTCCCTGCCGGAAAAATGGGTCTGCCTGACCTTTGATGACGGCCCGAGTAAGACCACCCCGGAGGTGCTGGCGGCGCTGGATGCCGCCGGAGTGCACGGCACCTTTTTTGTGGTGGCCACCGGCTACAATGAGAAATATCTGCCCCTGCTCACACAGGCCGCTGCCGCCGGGCATCAAATTGCGCTGCACTCTGCCTCCCACGAATACAGCGATATCTACCGCAGCAGCGCCGCCTACTGGAAGGACATTGCCCTGCTGAAACAGCGCATTGCGCCCTACGTGGACGCTGAGAGCATCCGGTACCTGCGCTTTCCCGGCGGCAGCACCAACACCGTGAGCCGCCGTTACGGCGGCAAGGGGCTGATGCAACAGCTAAAAACCGAGGTAGAGCAGCGCGGCTGGCAGTGGGTGGACTGGAACGTCTGCGCCGAGGACGCCGTGGGCGGGCACCCCAGTGCGGATACCATCTACCGCAACGTGGTGCGGGAGACCGGCGAGCAGACCCATTGCGTGGTGCTGATGCACGATTCTGCCACCACCCGCACCACCGCCGAGGCACTGCCGGATATCATCCGGTGGTATACGGATAACGGCTACACCTTTTTGACCGTAGCCGAGGCGCTGCCGCTGGGGTAACACGCCTTACAGCCACTTTTCAAAGCAGCGTCCCAGCAGCACCCCGGCAGAGACCAGTACCGCCAGCCAGAACCAGCCTGCGCCGCCGGTCACCACCCACCCTGCCGCCAGAATGGCGGCAAAGGTACATACCGGCGGCACAGCGAGGCGCAAAAAGCGCAGCAGCTTCTCCCGCCGGAGCGGCAGTCCTGCGTCCAGCTGCTCGGGATGCACAGCATCGCAACAGATCTCGTCCCGGTACTTGCCCGGGTTGCGGTAGGCTTTATACGCGATGCCGTCCAGCGAAAACTCCGGGTACATTCCCTCTTTGGTCAGGGCGAAAAGCATTTCCTTTTCCTCTGCGTAGGCCTGCAACGCCGCCGTAAACTCCTGCGGGGTGTTGATGCTGCCCTGCGGGATAAAGAAAAAGTGCTTTTGATGCTGCACCTGCGCCAGCGTGCGGTAATCCTGCAGCCAGCCGGAGAAGAACCCCTGCTGATGGGCGGGGCTTTCCATGCGGGTCAGGCAGGCGTCCACGTCCAGCGTGTCCGTCTGCGGAGCCTGCCGGGCAAGGTCGGCGCAGAACTGCATGGCGGCTGCCAGCTGTGCCGCCTGCTGTTCCAGCACGGTCTGCTGGGCTTGCAGCGCCTGTTGCAGGGGCTGTTCCCCGCGCAGTACCGCCTTGATGGTAGGCAGCGGCACATCCAGCATCCGCAGCATACGGATAAGTTTAAGCGTGCGGACATCCCCGGCGGTGTAATCGCGGTAGTCATTGCCCTGCCTGCGTGCCGGTGTGAGAAGCCCTTCTTTTTCATAAAAGCGGATGTTCGGGGCGGACACGCCGCTTTGTTCGGAAGCCTGTTTGATGTTCATTTGCTTCACCTCCGCCCTTACATTACACCTTAAAGCCGGTTGAAGGTCAAGGGTTTTCACGCAAAAAGGGATATTCAAGGCAAAAAGCTGCTATTCTGCGCCCTCATCAGTCACCTTCGGTGACAGCCGTTCCCCTCTTTGTCACCTACGGTGACATTTCTCCCCGGCGCGGGGAGAATCTGTCCCTTCCGGGGGAAGCCATTATTCGGAAAGGCGATTTCACAGTAAAAAGAGCCGCCGCACAAAAATGTGCAGCGGCTCGGTGGAAAGATGTTTTTATGATATGTATGTCACGGCCTGTGGCCGCGACATACATATTTTTTAGTCAGCAGACTGGCAGAACACAGAGAAGGTGCGGTAAGCCATGTACAGGTCGGTCTTATGGATGACCTCGAAGGGAGAGTGCATGGACAGCACAGGCACACCCATATCCAGCACCTTGATGCCGCGGTTTGCCACATACTTGGCAATGGTGCCGCCGCCGCCCAGATCCAGACGGCCCATCTCGCCGATCTGCCATGCCACGTTGTTGGCATCCAGCATCCGGGTGATGTCGCCCAGCAGCTCGGCGTTGGCGTCGCTGGCAGAGCTCTTGCCGCGGCTGCCGGTGTACTTGAAGATGGCAATGCCGCGGCCTGCGTAGGTGCCGTTCTGCTTCTCAAAGGCGCTTGCCCAAGAGGGGTCGTAGGCAGCGGTCACGTCCGCAGACAGGCACACGCTGTTGCGGAAGGCGAGGATGTCGTCCTGACCGGCAGCACGGCAGAGCAGCTGCATAAAGTGGAACACATACATGCTCTGCATACCGGTCACGCCGTCAGAGCCGATCTCTTCCTTATCGGTCAGCACACAGATGGTGGTGTGCACAGGGTCCTTGGTCTCGATCTCGGCCAGCAGTGCGGGGTAAGCATCCACGCGGTCATCGTGGCCGTAGGCACCGATCATGGAGCGGTCAAAGCCCACGTCGCGTGCCTTGGCAGCGGGAACGACCTCGATCTCGGCGCGGGTGAAGTCGCGCTCGGTGATGCCGTACTTCTGGTTCAGCAGGATGAGGGTGTTCAGCTTGACAGCCTCCTTGACATCCTCTTCCTCCACGGTGTCAGAGCCGATGAGCACGTTCAGCTCCTCGCCCTTGATGCCCTCGCTGAGCTTGCGCTCGTTCTGCTCAGCACCCAGATGGGGCAGCAGGTCGGTGATGCAGAACACGGGATCGTTCTCGTCCTCACCGATGGCAAAGTTGACGCTGGAACCGTCGGCGCGGGTGAACACGCCGTGGATAGCCAGCGGGATGGTAGCCCACTGGTACTTGCGCACACCGCCGTAGTAGTGGGTGCGGAAGTAGCTCATGTGGTCAGACTCGTACAGGGGGTTGGGACGCAGGTCCAGACGGGGGCAGTCGATGTGGGCGATGACCAGACGGAAGCCCTCTTCATAGGGCTTCTGGCCGATGGTAGCCGCCACAACAGCCTTGTTCTCCTGAATGAAGTAAACCTTCTCACCGGGGGCGTAGGCCTTTTTGGGCTCAAAAGCCTTGTAGCCGGCAGCCAGCAGCATCTGCTCGCTGACAACGGCAGCCTCGCGCTCGGTCTTGGCGCTGTCCATAAATTTCTTGTAGCCCTCGGCAAAGGCAGCAGCCTTTGCCTTTACGTCTGCCTGCTTGTCGGCAGCGTATTCGGGGGTGTAGAGCAGCTTTTCAGCGTACTCTTTTGCAGTAAGTTTTTCGCTCATGATTTTTTGCTCCTTAACTTTTTATCATTGACCTGCGTACAGACGCTGATAGGTCTGGTAGCAGGCGGTGATCTTGTTGACGTAGTGGTGCATCTGGTTATAGGGGAAGCCTTGCAGCGTTTCACCATCTGCCGAGTGTTCCTCTATTTGCAGCAGCTGATCCACCGTGCCCCAGCCGCTGTGGTAGGCCGCTGCCGCCGTGGATACATCCCCTTTGTAGCGCACCATGCAAAGGTGCAGGTAATAGCACCCAAAGCGAATGGCGGTATCGGGGCTGTACAGGTCGGCAAAGGTCAGCGGTTCCTCCGGGGCGATCTTGCTGCGCATCCAGAGAAAGGTCTCCTCAGTCATCTGCATCAAGCCCCGGGCATCCACACTGGAGGTAGCCTGCGGGTCGAAGCCGCTTTCGGTGCGAATAAAGGCGTAGACCAGCAGCGGGTCCAGTTCGTAGGCTGCTGCCCATTTTTCCACCAGCTGCTCGTACTTGCGGGGGTACAAAAGCTGCTCTGCCCGGTTGCACAAAGGCGGCACCACCCACACCGTAAGCACCACTGCCAAGCACAAAGCGACCAGCCGCCGCACTATCCGGCGGCGGCGCTGCTGTTTGCAGCGGCGCAGTTTTTCCCGCGCGGCGCGGCGCTCCCGGGCGGCGATGGGGTCGTAGGCTTTTTCATAATTTTGTTCGTTCAAAGCGCTGCCGTCACGCCCCCTTCTGCCTGCAGCCGCTCACACAGGCGGGCGGCTGCGGCTTGCAGCGCCTCCAGCCCGGCGTCGTTGTGCAGGGTGTAGTCCGCCTGTGCGGTCAGAGTTTGTTCCGGAGTCTGGGCATTCAGGCGGCGGGCAGCCATCTCCGGCGAGATACCGTCCCGCGCCACAATGCGCGCCACGCTGGTTTCAAAGGGTGCGGTGACCACGCACAGGCGGTCGCACTCAGCCTGTGCCGCCGTGCCCACGATGACTGCACCGTCCAGCACAAAAAGAGGTGCTCCGGCGACCTGCGCCGCCCGCTTTGCGGCGCGGATGCGTGCCACGATGGCGGGGTGGGTCAGACTGTCCAGCGCGGCCTTGCCCTCCGGGGTGGCAAAGGCGCGGTCAGCCAGCAGACGGCGATCCAGTGTGCCGTCCGGCTTTAAAATATCCCCGCCGAACCGCGCCGCCAGCTGCGGCAGCAGCGGCGAGCCGGGCAACAAAATTTCCCGGCTGAGCTGGTCGGCGTCCGCCAGCGGCACGCCGTGGGCGGCAAATACCGCCGTGACCGTGGATTTGCCGCAGCCGCTGCGCCCCGTGATGCCTAAAGTTATCATAGATCGATCACCCGGAAGGCGGCGGCGCGGATCAGGCGGTTGTACACCGCCATGGACAGGCCGTCCTTCTGCGGGCAGCGGGCGTAGACTACGCCGTCACCCTGCTCATCCAGCGCCCGCAGGGAGCGGAAGATGTGCTTTGCCTGATCGGCACCGTCCCCCTCGCGGCCGTATTCCACGCAGGGCACATCCAGCTTTGCGCTTTCGCCGGTAAAGCACAGGCAGCTGGGGTTCTCGTCTTTATGGGCGTCCACATAGGCCTTGAACTGCGCAAAGGTGCCGTTAAGCAGGGTCACATCGGCCTTGGGGGCGTAGTGTTTGTACTTCATGCCCGGGCTGCGCACCACAGCACCCTCCGGCAGCTTTTCCAGAATGGCCTTGGACACCTCCACCTCTTCGCCGAGGGCGCGTTCCAAGTCCTCCAACGTGATGTGGCCGGGGCGGAACAGGGTGGGTTTATCACCCACCACCGACACCACGGTGCTCTCCACGCCCACATCGCACTCGCCGCCGTCCAAAATCAGCGGCAGGCGGCCGTCCATATCGGTGAACACATCCTGTGCGTTGGTGGGGCTGGGCTTGCCGGAAAGGTTGGCGCTGGGGGCGGCAAAGGCGCAGCCGCTCTGCTGGATGATCGCCCGCGCCACCGGGTGGCTGGGCATACGGATGCCCACGGTATCCAGTCCGGCGCAGCACTCATCCGCCACCTCCGGCCCGCGCGGCATGATGATGGTCAGCGGCCCGGGGCAGAAGGCTGCCATCAGCAGCTGGGCACGCTCCGGCACCTCGCTGACAAGACCCGGCAGCATCTCCGGCCCGGTGACGTGGACGATAAGGGGGTTATCCTGCGGGCGCCCCTTGGCTACAAAGATATCGCGCACCGCCGCGCCGTTGCGGGCATCGGCGGCAATGCCGTAGACTGTCTCGGTGGGCAGAGCTACAAGCTGTCCCTGCCGCAGCAGCTGCGCGGCCTCGGCTACGCCTGCTTCATCGGCAGGCAAAACTCTGGTTTTTATTTTCATACGAATCATCGTTCTTTCTATCTGTAAAGTATAGTTGCTTGGCAGTCGTTTGGATGGTTTTGCACCCGCAAAACCGGGGTTTACCCGCCCAGCCTTTGCAGCTTTTCGGTCTGCTCATGGGTGGCAAGGGCATCGATTACCTCGTCCAGATTGCCGTCCATGATCTTTTCCAGATTGTGGACGGTCAGCCCGATGCGGTGGTCGGTGCAGCGATCCTGCGGGAAGTTGTAGGTGCGGATCTTCTCGCTGCGGTCGCCGGTGCCCACCTGCCCCTGACGCTGGGCGTTGATGGCATCCTGCTGTTCCTTCTGTTTTTGCGCAAGCAGACGGCTGCGCAGGATCTCCAGCGCCTTATCCTTGTTCTGGAACTGACTGCGCTCGTTCTGGCACTCCACCACCGTACCTGTGGGGATATGGGTCACACGGATGGCGCTGGAGGTCTTGTTGATGTGCTGACCGCCCGCACCGGAGGAGCGGAAGGTATCAATGCGCAGGTCCTTCATGTCCAGCGCAAAGTCCACCTCCTCTGCTTGCGGCATTACCGCCACAGTGGCGGTGGAGGTGTGGATACGGCCCTGGGTCTCGGTCTCCGGCACCCGCTGCACCCGGTGCACCCCGCTCTCATACTTGAGGCGGTTATACGCACCTGCGCCATCCACTGAGACGATGGCTTCCTTTACGCCGCCAAGTTCGGTCTCGTTCAGGTTGAGCACTTCCAGCGTCCAACCACGGTTCTGGGCGTACATGGTGTACATCCGCAGCAGACTGTGGGCAAACAGAGCGGCTTCCTCGCCGCCGGCGCCGCTGCGGATCTCCATGATGACGTTTTTGCCGTCGTTCACGTCCTTGGGCAGCAGCAAAATTTTGAGATTATTTTCCAGCTTTGCCACATCTTGACTTTTTTCGCTGATTTCCTGCTGTATCATCTGCTTGAAGTCCGGGTCCAGTGAACCGGGCTCCTCCAGCAGGGCTTTGGCCTGTGCCAGATGATCCAGTGCGGTCTGCCAGTCCCGGTAAGCCTCTACCACCGGCTCTGTATCGTGGTACTCCCGCATCAGCTTGCGGAACAGCGCCGGGTCTGCGGCGGTATCGGGCTGGTTCAGCCGTATGGAAAGCTCCTCAAAGCGGCGGCAGACCGCATCCATCCGGGAAGAAATATCTTGCATCCTTGCAGTTCTCCTTACAAATTCATTCCGGTTCGGGTGCGTTGGCTGCGCTACTGCGCGTTGCCGGGCTTTACCACCTTTTTGATGTTCTTTTCAATTTTGGCGCGGGGCAGCATGACCTCGCGTCCGCAGCCGGTGCAGCGGATCTTAAAATCCATGCCCACCCGCAGCACCTCGAAGCTGGACGCCCCGCAGGGGTGCTTTTTGCGGGTGAGGATGGTATCTCCCACAGCGATGTCCATATTTATCCGACCTCTCCCTTCTTTTCTGCCGCGCAGATGCCCGGCAGAGCCAGTGTGTGCCGCCACCCGCCCAGCGGGTGCTGCGCATACAAATATAGTATAATGCAAAGCCGCACAAAATGCAAATATCTGCGCACATTGCTGCATATCGTTGTAGCATCGCACAGAGACCCGAAAACCATATAGAAAGAGGAATGAAACATGATGCAAGCTTATCGTACCGAAAACAGTTACCGTTCTGCCGCCCGCCTTTCTCCTGCGGAGCTGCGGGCTGCCATGGCCAGCGGCGAGATTTTACAGGCCACTGCCCTTGCCTTTGACACCCGGCGGCAGCTGCGGTTTGAGCTGGGCGGCGTAAAGGCGGTGATGCCCTTTGCCCAGTGCGCAGACGGTGCCGAGACCGGTACCGTGCGGGATATTGCGGTGCTGACCCGGGTGGGACGCCCCACCTGTTTTGTCATCGAGGGGCTGGACACGGACGAGGACGGCGCGCCCTGCTACCGGCTTTCCCGCGCCGAGGCGCAGCGGCTGTGCAAGGCAGAGTATCTGGACACCCTTTCGCCCGGGGATATCCTGCCCTGTACCGTGACCCACATCGAGCCGTTCGGCGCGTTTTGTGATGTGGGCTGCGGCATCAGCGCTCTGCTGCCCATCGACTGTATGTCGGTAAGCCGCATCTCCTCCCCTGCCGACCGAGTAAGCGTAGGGCAGCAGATTTTGTGTGCCATCAAGAACCGGGACGCACAGGGGCGTTTTGTGCTGACCATCCGGGAGCTGCTGGGCACATGGGCAGAGAACGCCGCCCGGTTCACCGTGGGCGAAACGGTGGTGGGCATTGTGCGCAGCGTGGAGGAATACGGTACCTTTGTGGAAATTGCGCCGAACCTTGCCGGGCTTGCGGAGAGCTGCACCGGCCTTGCACCCGGACAGGCGGTAAGCGTCTACATCAAAAACATCCTGCCGGAAAAGATGAAGATCAAGCTGGTCATCGTGAACCACGCCCTGAGCCAGCCCCACCGGTTTGAGCTGCGGTACTTCATCACCGAGGGACATCTGGACAGGTGGGTGTACTCCACACCGGAATGTCCCAAGCGCATTGAGACAGATTTTGCCGTTGCGGCTTGCAATCCGGGCTGAAAGCCTTTATACTAATAGAAAGAGTTTTTGTCTGCCCGCTGCCCGCCCTTTTGGCAGCGGCGCAGACCTTTGATACCATGTGAAAGCGCAAGGGGGATGTAAGGAACGATGAGCGCCAATGATGCTTTTACCGCCGGTGTCCGTCCCGGCGGCCTGACCAGCAGCACCGAGATCCGGCTGCTGCTGTGCTATCTGGTGAAAAACGCCGGTCCCATTACCCGGCAGGAGATCGAGAACGCCCTGATGGAGGAAGCCCTTGTCAACTATTTTGAGATCGGCTCCTGTCTGGACGATATCACAAAGCAGGCGCTGGTCACCCTGACCGGCGACAGCTACACCATTACCGATAAAGGCCGCAAGGTGGCGCAGGAGCTGGCCTACGACCTGCCCCGCAGCGTGCGGGAGCGGGCGGTAGCTGCTGTACTGCGCTGCCAGACATGGGCCCGCAAGGAGGCCAAGTACAGCGCCCACATCACCGAAAAGGCCGATGGCCACTGCACCGTGCGCTGCACCGTAAAGGGGCTGGACAGCGAACTGTTCTGTCTGGAACTGGGCGCACCCGACCGGCTGAGCGCCGAGCTGGTGAAAAAGCAGTTCATCCTGAAGGGCAACGAGATCTATCAGCTGCTGATCAACAAGCTGACCGAGGAAGAAAAATAAGACAGAACGATCCCCGCCCGCTGTAAGCAAATCTTACGGCGGGCGGGGATTTTTTCAGATACACCCTAGATCAGGATACAGATCAGTCCAGTGCAGCCTTCGTTGATGACCCGCTCCAGCGTTTCCTGCAGGCGGGTGCGGGCTTCCTGCGGGATGTGGAGCAGCTTGTTCTGCAAACCGTCGTTCACCAGCTCGTGCAGGCTTTTGCCGAAAATGTTGGACTCCCACAGCTGCACCGGGTCGTCCGCAAAGTCGGCCAGCAGGCTCTGCACCAAGTCCTCGCTCTGCTTCTCGGTGCCCACGATGGGGCTCAGTTCCGTGTGGATGGTAGCCTTCATCATCTGGATAGAGGGCGCACAGGCTTGCAGCCGCACCCCGCAGCGCCCATCCTGATGCACGATCTCCGGGGGTTCCAGATGCAGCTCATCGATGGAGGGCATCACAATGCCGTAGCCGGTGGCCTCCACCTGTTCCAAGGCGCTGCGCACCTTCTCGTAGGCGCGTTTAGCCCGGGCAAGTTCCATGATGCAGGGCATCAGCCCCGCCTCGTCCCCGATGTCCAGCCCGGTCTGCTCGCTGAGCACCTGATAAAAGATTTCCGGCTTCAGCTCCACACTTACCCGCACACTGCCGGCGGCAAGGTCTGCCCCTGCCACCGCCGAGCGCTGCACGGCATCGCATTCCAGCGCAGGGGCGTCCGTTCCAGTGGGCAGATCCTTCATGCGGGACACCCGCTCTGCCAGCTGCATGGCAGCTGCGTACACCTGTGCTTGCAACCAGTGCCCGGGTTCCAGCATAGTCACCCAGCGGGGCAGGGCAAAATCCAGCTCCTGCACCGGAAACTCGTACAGCACCCGCCGCAAGATTTCCCCCAGCATGGCGGCGTCCAAGTCCACGCAGCTTACCGGCAGCACGGTGCGGCGGTAGTCCCGCGCCATGCCCTCGGCCAGCTGCCGGGTCTCCGGCGCGTCCGGGTGGGTGCTGTTGAGCAGGATGATATAGGGCTTGCCCAGCGCTTCCAACTCGGTGACGACCCGCCTTTCGGCCTCTGCGTAGCCCGCCCGGGGGATATCGCTGACTGAGCCGTCGGTGGTGACCACCACCCCGATGGTGGAGTGCTCGCAGATCACCTTGCGGGTACCGGTCTCTGCGGCAAGGTCAAAGGGCACTTCCTGCTCAAACCACGGGCTTTTGACCATGCGGGGCTTTGCGTCCTCCTCGTGCCCCATAGCGCCCTCCACCATGTAGCCCACACAATCGATCAGCCGCACCCGACACGCCCCGCCGCCCTCCAGCTGCAGGGGCACGGCGGTCTCCGGGATGAATTTCGGCTCGGTGGTCATGATGGTGCGCCCCGCTGCCGACTGCGGCAGCTCGTCCCGGGCACGTTCTCGGGCGGCGGCAGAGCCGGACATGGCGGGCAGCACCAGCTGCTCCATGAACCGCTTGATAAAGGTGGATTTACCGCTGCGCACCGGCCCCACCACACCGATGTAGATATCCCCGCCGGTGCGTGCGCCGATCTCGCGACAGATGCTGTTCTGTTCCTGTTTCTCCAAGGTCCTTCTCCCCTTCCTGTTGCGCTGCGCACCGCGCCCGTAGGGGTGGGTGTGCTCGTTGTATCGTATGAAAAGGGAGCGCTTATTATGCCGGGACGATCTTAAATGCCCTTCGCTTTGCTCTGGGCATAATCAGCGGAAAAATTATTTTATATAATTGCAATTGAGGAAAATCTGCGGATTTTCCTCAATTGCCTTTTCACGGAACTCAAAAAAGAGCTGCCGTGCAAAACACAGCAGCTCTCGGAAAAGTTTTATAAAATCACGGGGTCAGGCGGTTGGGGCCGCGGAACAGGAACTCGGCGTCCTTGATGCTCAGGCCGCACAGCAGCATGGTCAGGCGATCGATGCCGATGCCAAAGCCGCCGTGGGGCGGGCAGCCGTACTGGAAGAACTCCAGATAGAACTTGACGTCATCGGCCAGACCCTTCTCCTCAGCCTGCTTCTTCAGCACCTCGTAGCGGTGCTCACGCTGGGCACCGGTGGTGATCTCCACGCCGCGCCAGATCAGGTCGTAGCCCTGCGGCACACCGTTCTCGTCGCGCATGTGGTAGAAGGCGCGCTTCTCGGCGGAGTAATCGGTGATGAACAGGAACTCGTGACCGTAGTGCTTCTTGACCCAATCGTAGCTCAGGCGCTCGGCCTCGGTGGTCAGATCGCCCTTCTCGCTCTCGTCTACGGTGTAGCCGAACTCTTCCTCCAGAGCCTTGTACAGGTCTGCCAGCTTGACCACCGGGAACGGCGTGGTGGGCACGATGACTTCCTGCCCAAACAGTTCCTTGATCTGGTCGCCGTAGCTGTCCTTAACAGCCTGCAGACCGGCGGTCAGCAGCTCCTCTTCCATCTTCATCACGTCCTTGAAGGAGGTGATGTAGCTGAACTCCAGATCGAAGCCGGAGAACTCGGTAGCGTGCTTGTTGGTGTAGCTCTTCTCAGCGCGGAACACGGGACCGGTCTCGAAGATACGCTCAAAACCGGCAGCCATGGCCATCTGCTTATAGAACTGAGGGCTCTGTGCCAGATAGGCGTTGCGGTCGAAGTAGTCCACCTTGAACACCTCAGAGCCGCTCTCGCTGGCAGCAGCGATCAGCTTGGGGGTGTGGATCTCGATGAAGTTGCGGTCCAGTAGGAACTTGCGCATGGCGTTGACGAAGCAGCTCTGTGCCTTGAACATCAGCTGGTTCTCGTCGGTGCGCAGGTCGATCCAGCGGTAGTCGATGCGCTGGTCGATGCTGGAGCGCTCCACAGCCTTCTTTTTCTTGGTGGCTGCGATCTCCTTGCGGACGATGGGCAGTGCATTGGCGGTGCTCTCCACCTCGATGCTCTCGGGGATCATCTCCACGCCGCCCATCTTGACGTAGTCGTTCTCCATCACCTTACCGGTGACGGTGATGACAGAGTCCGGGGTGAGCTGGTCGATGGTATCCACCAGCTCGGGGTGGTCGGCCTTTTCCACCGTGATCTGCAGCTTGCCGGTAATATCCTTCAGCACGATAAATGCCATATACTTGCTGTTGCGCAGGTTCTCGATAAAGCCCTGCACCTTCACCGTGCCGCCGATGGCCTTTTGAGCCTCATTGATATAGGTGCGTTCCATAATACAGGAATCCTCCTTTAACGTCTTGTGTACTGTTTTATTATACGCTTTTCAGGGGATAAATCAAGAGATATGCCAATTTCAGCCGCTCTGTGCTGTGCTTTCTGTAAAAATGGAGACACCGGAGCGTCAGCCAAGGCTCCGGTGTCTCCATATAATAGATCATTTTTCGTCATGCAGGGTGCCGGTGCCGCCCTCCACCACGCCGTCATGCCGGAGTACGGCGGTAATGGTGCCAAAGAAGCACTTCACATCCAGCCCAAAGCTGATATGCTCCACATACCAGCCGTCCAGCTTTGCCTTTTCGGCAATTTCCAGCTCGTCCCGGCCATGGATCTGCGCCCAGCCGGTCAACCCGGGGCGCACATCGTTCGCGCCGTATTTATCCCGCTCAGCCAGCAGGTCGTACTGGTTCCACAGCGCCGGGCGCGGGCCGATGACCGCCATATCCCCCACAAGGATATTCCACAGCTGGGGCAGCTCGTCCAGACTGGTCTTGCGCAGAAAGTGCCCCATGCGGGTGATATACTGCTCCGGGTCGTGCAGCAGATGGGTGGGCATATCGTGCGGGGTGTCGATGCGCATGGTGCGGAACTTGAGGATCTGGAAATGCCGCTTGCCAATGCCCACACGCTTCTGCCGGAAAAACACCGGCCCGGGCGAGTCCAGCTTGATGGCAACAGCCAGAAGCAGCAGCAGCCACGAAAGGCACAGGATGCCGCAGGCCGACAGCAAAATATCCAGCAGCCGTTTGATCCGATTCCGATACATAAATCCAACTTCCTCCGTTTTCTACGGGTCTACCGCCTTATTATAGCAGTATGGGCAGCATTTTTCAATTGCAGGCTGTACCCGGCGGGTGATATTTGCCGCTTTTGGAAAGAACAGGGCACTTTACCTCTTGTTTTTCACCTAATATCGCGCTATAATAAGCAATTGCTATGTTCACACAAGGCTTATTATAGGAGGTAGACAACTCATGGCTACGACCAGCCGTTCCGCAGACCTGACCAGCGGACCCATGCTGCAAAAAATCATCTTATTTTCCGTACCGCTGGCGGCATCCAGCATTCTGCAATTGCTGTTCAACGCCGCCGATGTTGTGGTGGTGGGGCGCTTTGCGGGCAGCACGGCGCTGGCTGCCGTTGGCTCCAACGGCGCGTTGATCAACCTGCTGGTCAACCTGTTCGTCGGGCTTTCGCTGGGTGCCAATGTGGTGGCAGCCCGGTGCTTTGGCGCCCGGGACGAAAAGGGCGTGCAGGATACGGTGCACACCGCCGTAGCGCTGGGCTTAGTCAGCGGCGTGCTGCTGGCGGTGGTGGGCTTTTGCACCGCGCGCGGTCTGCTGGAGCTGATGAGCTGCCCGGAGGACGTAATCGGCCTGTCCACCCTGTACCTGAAGATCTATTTCATCGGAATGCCCATGACCATGCTGTACAACTTCAGCAGTGCGCTGCTGCGGGCCGTGGGTGACACCAAGCGCCCGCTGTACTGTCTGGCCGCTGCCGGTATCATCAACGTGGTGCTGAATCTTGTCTTTGTCATCGGCTTTTCCATGAGCGTGGCGGGCGTGGCACTGGCCACCATCATCAGCCAGACCGTGTCCGCGCTGCTGGTGACCGGGATGCTTGTCCGGGAGGAGGGCGCACTGCGGCTGGACCTGCGGCGGCTGGCCTTCCACGCCGGGACGCTGAAGCAGATTTTGCTCATCGGCCTGCCTGCCGGGCTGCAGAGCACGGTGTTCAGCCTTTCCAATGTGGTCATCCAGTCTTCCATCAACTCCTTCGGCTCCATGGTGGTGGCGGGCAACTCTGCCTCCTCCAATCTGGAGGGCTTTGTGTACACCGCCATGAACGCCTTTGCGCAGGCCGCTGTCACCTTTACCAGCCAGAATATCGGCGCACGCAAGTATCACAATCTTGACCGGGTGATCCGCAACTGTCTGCTGTGTGCGGTGGTCACCGGCCTTGTGCTGGGCGGCGGCGCAGCGCTGGCGGGGCACCAGCTGCTGCGCTTCTACTCCTCGGACACTGCGGTCATCGCCACCGGTGCCGAGCGGCTGCGCCTGATCTGCGGCTTTTACCTGCTGTGCGGCATCATGGACGTGCTGGCCAGCAGCCTGCGCGGGCTGGGCTACAGCGTGCTGCCCATGGTGGTAAGCCTTGTGGGTGTGTGCGTGCTGCGGCTGGTGTGGATCGCCACCATTTTCCAGCTGAACCGCACCCCTTTTATGCTGTACATCAGCTACCCCATCAGCTGGGCGCTGACCGCACTGGTGCATCTGGCCTGCCTGCTTGTGGTGCGGCAGCATCTGCGCCAGAAGCAGCAGACGGTATAAATCCTTTTTGCATAAAAGCAGCGCCGGACAGACCAAAAAAAGTCTGTCCGGCGCTGCTTTTACTATATCACAGGGCCACATCCAGTGCCATCATCAGCGCAAACCCCAGCACGATGCTGATGACACCGGCCACTTCATCCGGTTCCACCGCCTCAGGGATCATCTCCTGTGCGGTCACACACACCATACAGCCCGCCGCCGCGCTCATAAGCCACGGCAGCGCTGCGCCTACCCACTCGGCCAGAACAAAGGCCAGCACCGCGCCCAAGGGCTCCACCAGCCCGGAGGCCGCCCCGGCGGCAAAGGACTGCCCCCGGGTGCGCCCGCTCTGGGTCAGCGGCAGACTGACCGCCGCCCCCTCCGGGATATTCTGCAAGCCGATGCCCAAGCTCAGCGCCAGCGCGCCGCTTACGGCATCCGCGTCCCCGTGCAGCGCCAGCGCCGCAGCCAGCCCCACCACCATGCCCTCCGGCAGGTTGTGCAGGGTGACCGCCAGCACCATGCGCCCGCAATGCCCGGGGCCGCCCGCCAGCAGCTGCCCGGCGGCATCCTCCAGCCGCAAAAGCCCCACAGCGCCTAAAATAAGCCCCAGCGCCGGGGGCACCCATGCCGCCCTGCCCTGCGACCGGGCAATGGCCGGCAGCAGCAGGCTCCACACGCTGGCCGCCAGCATGATACCCGCCGCCATTCCGCACAAAATGCGCCGGGTTGCCGGCCTTGTCTGCCTGCGCAGCAAAAACACCCCTGCTGCTCCCAACGCGGTACACGCCGCCGGGAACAGCCAGATTCCAAGTGTGAAAATGATCCGGTTCAAGCCGCATTCCCCCTTTGCCCTTTGTATGCACAAACGGGCAAAAGGGTGCAGGCTCAGAAATCGTCCTCAGTGCTGTCACAGCTGTCTGCATCGTAGTCTGCGTCATCGGACGCAAAGCTATCGGTGCTGTCCGTGCTGAAATTGCGCTCGAATGCGGTCATGTACTGGGCATAGCCCTCGTCGCCGGTGCCAAAGTAGCCAAAATCAAAGTCTTTCATTGTAGTATCCTCCACAAATATTTTTCTCGTTCAGCCTTCCGGGGGATGTCCGTCCCTCGTCGTGTCTCTATTATCCACATTTGCAGTACAATAAAAAGGATTTTATGAGTATTTTTCAAATTTTTCTGTTTTGTGCTTCTCACCCGGCGGTACAGGCTCTATCCAGCGCTTTATTTTTGCCAAAAAGTCTTTTACTTTTGGCGAAACTTTATGACAACTATGCCGATTCTTTACGCAGATTATAACTTTCGACCAAAATCCTCTTGATTTTTTTCAAAAACGGATTAGAATATAGCATCGCAGTGAGGTGCTACCGAAAGCCCGCTGCCAAACATTTACAAGAAGACTAAGGAGATCATTGATATGAAACTCAAGAATATTTGCATCGCTGTTGTTGCTCTGGCTCTGGCTGCTGGCATGACCGCTTGCGGTGGCGCTGCTTCTACCGCTGCTTCTTCCTCTGAGGCTGCTTCCGCAAGCACCGCTGTTTCCGAGGCTGCTTCTTCTGAGGCTGCTTCCAGCGAGGCCGCTTCCTCTGAGGCTGCTTCTTCCGAGGCTGCTTCCTCTGAGGCTGCTGTCAGCGAGGCTGCTTCTTCTGAGGCCGCTTCCACCACTGCCGCTTGAGTTTAACGCGCACAGCGTACATAACAAAATAGCAAAAGGCCGCTGCACATTGATTTCGTGCAGCGGCCTTTTTGGTTGCGCAGAAAGATTTAAATGCCCTCCGCGTGCGCTATGGGCATAATCAGCGGAATGATTTTTTCGGGATACCGGGTCGTCTGCGGACGCCCCGGTATCCCATTTTTATGAAAAAAGACCGCCGCACAAAGCCATGTACAGCAGTCCCTCGCGTTTGAGAAGTAAGCTTCCCAGCATCATTTTTCAAGAATCGCGCGGATCTGAGCAAGGTCGGCAGCAAAGGTGATATTCCGCTGCCGCGCCGGAGTAGAAAGCCCCATGGTGATCATCTGCTGCAAAAGCTGGTGCAGAGGCTGGTAGTAGCCGTTCAGGTCGTAGAGGATGCAGGGCGCGTCCAGCTGCCCCAGAGACAGCTTGCTGATGACCTCGGTGATTTCCTCCAGCGTGCCGGTGCCGCCGGGAAACGCGATAAAGGCATCGCCCAGCTCGATCATTTTGGTCTTGCGGGCGGGGATATCCTCGGTGACGATCAACTCGGTCAGTCCCTCGTGCTGCAGTTCTGCGTCCAGAAAGCACTTGGGCTCTACGCCGGTCACCCGGCCGCCTGCTGCCAGCACACTGTCGGCCAAAAGCCCCATCAGGCCGCTTTTGCTGCCGCCGTACACCAGCGCGTTGCCGCTTTCGCCGATCCAGCGCCCCAGCTGCTGCACAGCCTGCGGCAGTGCAGGGTCGGTGCCAAGGTTTGCCCCCAGATACACGGTAATGTTCATTTTGTCAACCTCTCCTTCCGGGTCAGATGCTCCACAGCACCGCGCCCAGCACCGCAGAAAGTAAGATCATCCCGATGGGGGACGGCACTTTCTGCGTTTTCTTTTTATAGGCGAAATGCAGAATGCCCAGCAGGGCAAACACCGCCAACGCACGCACATCCGGGGCAAATCCGCCGGAAACGGTGGTAAAGCCGCCCAGCGTGGAAAGCCCCATGGTGCAGGCGGTGGCCAGGATCATAGCCACCACGCAGGGGCGCACCCCGGCCAGAAAAGCGTTGACCCCGGCGTACTTCATCAGACTGTGCAGCGCCGCCGCTATGAGCAGGATGATAACAAAGGAGGGCAGCACCACCCCCACCGTTGCCACAAAGGAGCCTGCCAGCCCCGCCTGCGAAGCACCGATAAAGGTGGCCATGTTCACTGCCAGCGGGCCGGGCGTAGACTCTGACACCGCGATAAAGCTGAGAAATTCGCTCTCGGTCAGCCAGCCGTGCCCCAGCACCGTTTCCCGCACCAGCGAGATCATGCCATAGCCGCCGCCAAAGGACACCGCACCGATGACCAGAAAGTTCCAGAATAATTGCAACAAGATCATTTTGTGCCGCCTTTCTTCCCCTGCCCCACTGCGTAGGCCAGCACCCCGGCTGCGCCGCAAAACAGGATGCAGCAGATGGAGGAAAATTTTACCGCCAGCACAGAGCAGCCCACCATGGCCGCCAGAACTACCGCCACCACTGCCGTGTTGAAGGGGGTGCGCTGCAAGTTTTTGAGCATCTTGACCCCGGCGGACAGGATCAGATAGATGACACAGGCCTGAATGCCCTTAAAGGCATTGGCCACCACCGTCAGCTGCAAAAAGCGGTCGAAGAAGAGCGAAATAAGGTAGATGACTGCAAAGGACGGCAGGCACACTGCCAGAGTGGAAGCCGCCGCACCGGCAACACCAGCCAGCTTATAGCCGATGTAGGTGGCGCTGTTCACCGCCACAGGGCCGGGAGTGGACTCGGCAATAGCGACCATATCCAGAAACTCCTCCCGGGTGAGCCAGCGCTTTTTCTCTACAAATTCATGCTCCAGCAGCGCTACCATGGCATAGCCGCCGCCAAAGGTAAAGGCACCGATCTTGAAAAAGGTGCAAAAAAGTTCCTTGGTCTTGGACATAGGCATTTTTCCTCCGGGCACTTACTGTTTGACCGGTTCCAGCTCCAGATAGCACTCGAAAGCCGTTTTGTCCGCGTGCTTGGCAATAAAGTACCAGCCATCATCCGAGGGAGTGTAGAAAACCTCCACCTGCTGCCCCATGGGGACTTCGCGGTGGTAATTGATGGAGGCGAACTTCACAACATGATCGCGCATGATCTCCTGCGGCAGTGCATCGCAGACGATATCCAGATAAAAGGCGTTGTTGATGTGGTAGTGCAAGTCGCACTGGGAGTAGCGCGCCGTAACCAGACCGGCGCTGGTCAGGCTGTCCCTGCGCTTATGCAGCAAAAGGGGCAGTTCCTCTTCCACGGTCTCGTTCCAGTATCCCTCTACCGTCCAGCCCGGCTGGCGCAGGATGTGCCCATCCTCAAGGCTGGACATGATCCAGCGGCTGTCCACCATGGCTACTTCCTGCCCGGCTTCGTCCGTAAGGGTGGTGATGCGCTTGATAGAGCCGCGGAGAGCCTTTTCTGAGCGGGAGCAAAGGGTCAAAGTCTCGCCGCGGCGGGGCACACGGTTAAACCGCAGCGCCTGCTTGCCCACCAGAAACGCTACGCCGTGATCCTCAAAAAACTTATCGTCCATGCCAAAGTGGCGGGCATGCATGGAAGAAATCTGCTCCACATAGCGCAGCAGAGCGCTGGCCTTGAGCAGGCTGTGGCAGTCTGCGTCGGCATTTTCTACCACGGCAGTACCTTGATAATAAAACTGTTCCATAGTCTTTCCCTCCTATCGGAAAAAGGCCGCCGCACCACATCCGGGACGGCAGCCTTGGTTGAACGATCAATACTGATTGCGGGTCTTTCTGCGCACTTTGCGCCAGATATTGAAGCAGGCCAGCGCCAGCATGGCCAGCAACAGCAGCAAAAACAGGTAGCTGCCGCCGCCCTCGTCGTAGCTCTTCATCTCGCTCCATTTCAGATCCAGCTCGCTGTTTACCTCGTCGCTCAGGGCGGTGAACACCTTTTCGCGGGCGGCGTCCTCCTCCGACGGATAGGCGATCTCGCTGGTTTTCAGATCCTCGTCCAGCACCTCCCAAACATCGTGCATGGGGGTGGTGTAGCCGATATACTCGCTGTTGGCCTTGCCGATATCGGTCTCGCACATGAAGTTGATGAACATCTCAGCGGCTTCCTTGTGCTCGCTGGCAGCAGGCACAGCCATGCAGTCCACCGAAAGCACGCTGCCCTCCTGCGGGAACACCCAGGCAAGATCCGGGTTATCATCGATCATGGTAATGGCATCGCCGGAGTAGTACACGCCGATGGCAGCCTCGCCGCCGATCATTTTATCAAAGATCTCGTCCATGACGTAGGCCTGCACCAGCGGCTTCTGCGCCTTAAGCTCTTCTACCACCTCGTCCACCTCTTCCGGGGTGGCGGGGTTGATACTGTGGCCGCTTTTGAACGCAGCGATGGCATAGGCATCGCGGCTGTTGTTGAACATCAGAATGTTGCCCGCATACTGTTCATCCCACAGGTCTGCCCAGCAGGTGGGGGCTTCGTCTACCATAGTGGTGTTGTAGATGATGCCGGTGGTGCACAGCATATAGGGCACAGTGTAGGCGTTCTGCGGGTCATAGTCCGGGTTGCGGTAGCCTGCATCGATCTTTTGGAAATTGGGGATATTGTCGTAGTCAAGGGGTGCAAGCATCCCCTCGTTGATCATCTTTGCCACCATATAGTCGGAGGGGATGATCACATCGTAGTTGGCTGCGCCGGACTTGAGCTTGGCGTACAGAGACTCATTGGAGTCGAAGGTGGTGTAGTTCACCTTGATGCCGGTCAGCTTTTCAAAGGCGACCACCACGTCCACGCTGTCGTCCGAGCCGTTGGAGATGTACTCACCCCAGTTGTAGACGTTCAGGGTGACGTTCTGCCCCTTGAAGCGGGTCCAGTCGTAATCGTCCGACACCGAGACGTCCTCGGTCACCTCGATGGTACCGGCAGCAAACACCGGCAATGCGGCGCACAGCGCCACAGCCAGCGTCAGCAGCAATGCAGCAATGCGTTTCATCATGCGCCCTCCCCTCGCAGCGTTTTCTGATCCTTGCGGTAGCTGCGGCTCTCCATGGCATTGGACACCAGAATGACGCTGAGGATGACCACAAACATGATGGTGGACAGCGCGTAGATCTCCGGGCTGACCTTTTTGCGGGTCATGGAGTAGATGGCAATGGGCAGGGTCTCCACCGTGCCGCAGTTGAAGTAGGAGATCATGAAGTCATCAATGGAATAGGTCAGGCAGATGAGGAAAGCCGACAGGATGGCGGGACTGATCTCCGGCAGGATGACCTTGAAGAAAGCCTGTCGGGGGTCACAGCCCAGATCCAGCGCTGCTTCGTACAGTTTGATATCCAGCTGCTTGAGCTTGGGACTTACGTTGAAGATAACGTAGGGCACGTTGAACGCGATATGCGCAATGAGCAGCGTAGGCAGACCCATGATGTTATCCGGCAGCCACGCGGACTGCGCGGCAAAGCGCTGGTAGGCCACGAACAGCAGCATCAGAGAAATGCCGGTGATGATCTCCGGGTTGACCACCGGGATATAGGTGATGTTCGTCACCACCAGACGGCTTTTGCGGCTCATGGAGGCAATGCCAAGGCTGGCTGCCGTGCCCAGCACTGTGGCGATGATGGCAGACAGGATGGCCACCTCAACGGACACCCACAGCGCATGGAGGATGGACGCATTCGTGAACAGGCTGCGGTACCACTTGAGGGTAAAGCCGGTGAAGAGCGAATAACCCTTGCTCTGGTTGAAGCTGAACACGATCATGTAGGCAATGGGCAGATACATGAAGCAGAAGAACAGGATGATGTAGACCCGCTGCATCAGGCGCAGATGTTTTGTTTTCATCAGGATACGCCCTCCATTTCATCCTCGTCAAAGCTGGACGTAAAGCTCATGCACAGCAGCACGATGATCATCAGCACCAAGCTCATGGCAGAGCCGACGTTCAGGTTATAGCTGTTGCCCAGAAACTGCATCTCGATCAGGTCACCGATCAGCAGGTTAGAGCCGCCGCCCAGCATACGGCTGATGACAAAGGTAGACACCGCCGGCACGAACACCATAGTAATGCCGGTGCTGATGCCCGGCACGCTCATGGGGATAAGCACCCGCACAAGGGTCTTGGTGGTGTTGGCGCCAAGATCCTGCGCAGCTTCCACGAGGCTCTGGTCGATCTTGGTCATGCTGGTATACAGCGGCAGGATCATGTAGGGCACATAGTTATATACCATGCCCAGCACCACCGCACCGGAGGTGTTGAGCATGGTATAGGGGCCAAGACCGATAAAGCCCAGCAGGGTGTTCACCGGGCCGTTGACACTGAGCAGCCCCATCCATGCGTAGGTGCGCAGCAGAAAGTTCATCCACATGGGCAACATGACCAGCATAAGCATGATGTGCTGCTTGTTCACCCGCAGACGGGACAGAAAATACCCCACCGGAAAGGCGATGATAAGGCAGATGATCGTAGCGATCAGCGCCAGCAGCAGGCTGCGGGCAAACACCGAGCCGTAGCCGCTGATGGAGGTAAGGTTATTCAGGGTAAAGCTGCCCTCGGCGTCGGTCATGGCGTAGTACACCACAATGAACAGGGGCACAACGGTAAACAGCACCATCCATACAAAGTACGGATAGGCCAGCTTTTTATCATAGATCTTCATGGCACATCACCCCTCGCTCCGCGCCATGATATGGATCTCGTTGGGGCCGATGCGCATACCAATGGTCTCTCCGGGAGTGCAGGCACGGGTGGAGTGGATCAGCCACTCGCGGCCCTCGCACTCCACGTGCATCTCAAAGTGCACGCCCTTGAAGATGACATCGTTCACCACGCCCACAAGCTGGCCTTCCACGGGGGATACCACCTCGATATCCTCCGGGCGCACCACCACCTGCACGCTCTGTTCCCGGGCAAAGCCGCGGTCCACGCAGGGGAAGTCCACACCGGAGAAGGACACCAGAAAGTCCCTGTGCATCACGCCGTCCACGATGTTGGAATCGCCGATAAAGTCTGCCACAAAGGCGTTTTTCGGCTCGTTGTAGATATCCTCCGGGGTGCCGATCTGCTGCACCTTGCCGCCGTTCATGACCACAACGGTATCGGACATGGTAAGCGCTTCCTCCTGATCGTGGGTGACATAGATAAAGGTGATGTTCATCTCGCGCTGCAGCCGCTTGAGCTCCAGCTGCATCTCCTTGCGCAGCTTCAGGTCCAGTGCACCCAGCGGCTCGTCCAGCAGCAGGATTTCCGGCTCGTTGACCAGACTGCGGGCAATGGCCACGCGCTGCTGCTGACCACCGGACATCTGGCTGATGCTGCGGCGCTCGAAGCCCTTTAAGCCCACGACCTCCAGCATATCGCGCACCTTGCGGCGGATGGTGTCCTCGTCCAGCTTTTTGAGCCGCAGACCAAAGGCCACGTTCTCGAACACGTTCAGGTGCGGGAACAGCGCATATTTCTGGAACACGGTATTCACCGGGCGCTTGTAGGGCGGCACACCGGTAATGTCCTCCCCTTTCAGCAGCACCTTGCCGGCGTTCGGCTCCAGAAATCCTGCGATCAGGCGCAGGGTGGTGGTTTTGCCGCAGCCGGAGGAACCGAGCAGCGTCACGAACTCCTTATCATGGATATCCAGATTCAGCCCATCCAGAATGCGCTGTCCATCAAATTCCACTACGATATCCCGCAGTGAAACGACCACCGAGTTGTCCATTTTATATGTTATCCTCCTTGTTCTCAGATACGAAAAAAGACAGGGAACCTGCCCCATCTTTTTTGCGTATAAGGGGTGCTCCGCCCCGCGCAGCAGCATGATCTTGCGCGGCGGACTTACCCTGTCACGGTTTATAATAAACAATCACAGTCGGATTGTCAATCACTCTGCCGCTGTTTGCCGCAACTTTATAAAAAGATGCCAAAAAATATACGCTGCACCTTGGTTTCGGTGCAGCGTACAAAAGTTATCATTCCTGCATTTTCAGGTCGTTTTCCGTCAGCAGAAGCGCCTGCACAGTGCTGGTATCCACTGTGTATACCGAGGTATCGCCTTCCACCTGCAGATACCACCCGTCCGTACCGCAGGCGTAGGCCAGCTGCACGGTGGAGCCGTCCTCGCTGGTGACTGCGGCGGTGAATACCGGTGCATCAAAGCCGCAGGCGGCAAGGTCTGCGTCCGTAGTCTGAGCGGTGGCATAAGTGCACAGGGCAGACAGCAGGCTTTGCACCTTGTCCTGTGCAAGGCTGGCGGCGGGGTCAGAGGCCAGCCGCCACACTGTTTCGTAGGTAGAGGAAGAGGTACTGTCGGCGCTTTCGGTCGGCTCGCTGACGGCATTCAGGGTGACGGAGGTGCCGTCTGCCAGCGTATAGGCCACCTGCGTAATGGCAGAAGCGGTGAGTCCGGTGGGGCAGAAGCTGCCGAAAAGCCCGGCTTTATCCAGCTGGAAGCAGGCGGCTTTGTTGCCGCTGACGGTGTAGATGGCATCGTCCCCGGCTTTTTGCACATAGAGATCCCCGGTGACCGGGTTCTCTGCCCCGAAGGTCAGGGTAGTGCTCTGCCCTGCCGCCGTCACCGTAACGGTGAGCTGCGGGCTGTCCAGCCCGTAGTCCTCCCCTGCCTGCGGTGTCAGGCTGCGCTTGGCATTCAGCGCCATCAGGGCGGTGCGCATGGTGTTGCAGGCGCTCTCGTCCAGATGATAGGCGGGGTCCTGTGCCAACTGCCAGCTGCCGCCGGAATATTGCAGGGTGTAGGTCTCACCGTTGAAGGTGTATTCGATCTGCTCCAAGTCCTCAGCGGCAAAAGTGGAAAGCGGGATACTGCCCTCGGCGGCGGCGCTGGCCGCCTGCTCGGCTTTTGCGTTGTTGCGGGTCACCGCCCACAGTGCCGCGCCCAGCAGCACTGCCGCTGCCAGCAACGCCAGCAGGACATACTGTTTTGTTTTCATGGCGGTCTCCTTATCTGCGGCGGCGCAGCAGCACCACCACTGCCCCGGCAATGAGCACCGCCGCCGGGAGCACGAACACGAAGGTCAGCCCCAGTGCTGCGGCGGTGGAGCCTGCCACCGTGATGGGCTCGGCTTCCAGCGCCTTAGTGTCCACAAGGATATCCTGCCCCACCAGAGAGGCGGCGCAGCCCTGCAAAAAGGTCAGATTGCCGGGCATGGACTGATAAAGCTGCTCGTTATCCATGTTGGGGCAGCCGATCCAGAGGACCTCGGCGCCGGTGTCCTCGTTCCGTGCCCAGACAGCCAGCGCAAAGGGGCCATCTGCATTCCCTTCCTCCCGCTCCATGGTGGTAAGGTCGTTGATGTCGGCCTTGGCGTAGGCAGAGGAGGAGCTGTTCAGCAGCGGCTCGGCGGTGACATTCTCGGTCTCAGTGACCGTGATGCCCTGCGCCACCGACAGCATGACATGGGTATTGGTATTCACGCCGTTCAGCGCGGTGCTCTCGGTAGGCGTGCCGTAGTCCGGCAGCAGCGACCATGCAGAGTTATACAGTGCCTTGCTGCTGTCGCCCTCAACCACCATGCCCTCTGCGCGGGCAAGGCCGAACTGCGCCAGCACGGCGTCCAGCTGCGGGGTCTGGGCGTAGACACTGCTGGTCAGCAGCAGCTTACCGCCCGCCGCCAGATAATTTTGCAGCTGGCTGATCTCATCCACAAGGCCGTCCCCTGCGGAAAAATCGGTGGTGGGTGCGTTGATGATGAGTAGGTCGCAGTCCTCCGGGATGGTGCTCGTGAGCAGATCCAGCGGCTGTGCGTCGATATTCTGGGCGTCCAGCGCATCGGTCAGGGAGTCGGTCAGAGTCTGCTCGCCGTGGTTGGTGGTATAGTAGGCGTGGCTCTGCCCGGCTGCGGTGAGCTTATAGATTGCAGAGGTGATCTGCTTTTCGCCGCCAAAGGTCACGCTGGCAGAGCCGGTAGTGTAGTAGTCGGTATAGTCGTACTCGTACAGGTCGGCGGCATCCAGTACGGTGCTGTTCTCCCCGCAGGTGACGATCAGACTGCCGGTGGAAACATTCTCTGCGCCATACTTTGCGGCAAAGGTGGGGTACAGGGTGGGGTCCTTCTGCTCCCAGCTCAGGTGCCCGCTCTCGGCAGCGTAGTGGTCCAGCAGCTTTGTGATGATAGCATCCTCGCTGCCGGTCTCACAGAGATAATAAATGTGCACATCCTTTTCCAGCCCTTCCACCAGCGCTTTGGTGCTGTCGCCCAGGGTGTACATTTTGGCCTCGGAGAGGTCGAACTCGGTATATTTTGCAGGGATGGCCCGCACCAGCAGGTTGAGCAGCACCGCCAGCACCAGCACTGCCGCCAGCATAGCGGTGGACAGCAGCCCGCTGCGGAACACCCTGCCTTTCTGAGAGGCTGCATTCTTGTTCCATTTCATCGTTGTGGCCTCCTCTCAGTTCCAGCGGCGCTTTTCCAACCCCTGCGCGGTGAAAAACAGGAACACCGCTGCCACGGTCAGGTAGTAGACCAGTGTGGGAATGGAAAAGCTGCTGTTGACAAATTCTTCAAAGGGGGTAAACAGGCACAGTGCGCTGAGCACTGCGCTGAAAGCCTCGGTCAGCCAGCTGCTCTTGAGCAGAAACAGTGCCGTAAGCGCCACGCAGCACCCCGCAAAGGAAAGGCAGCCCAGTGTGAAGCTTTTGCTGCGCAGCCCTGCCACCACGCTGAGCACAGCGGCAATGGCGGTGAACAGTGCCAGCGCTACTACACTGCCGGTGGTAAACATGGTGCGCAGGCTGGGCATCATATAGGCCAGCAGCAGCGCCGCCACACCGGAGACAGCGGCGATGATCTGGTTTTCGGTCAGGCTGGAAAGGAACACCCCGATGGAAATGGCGGCGCAGCCCATGAGGTAATAGCACAGCAGCGCGGAAAAATTGGCCAGCGTGCTGGTGCCGGTAGCACCCAGTACCTTCAGCACAAGGATCATGCCTGCATCCACAAGGCAGGGCAGCGCAAAAATGACGCAAAGGGCAAAATATTTGCCCCGCACGATACCGCCCACCGACACCGGGCTTGTGAGCAGCAACTGGTCGGTGCGGCTGTGGCGCTCCTCGGCAAAGGAACGCATGGTGAGCACCGGGATGTAGAGCAGCAGCACAAAAATGGTGCGGTACAGCGTGTAGTAGCCAAAATCCGGCAGGCCATAGCCCAGATTCAGCGCCACAAAATAGATAGCCGTAGCCGCCAGCATAAAGGCGGTAAGCACCGCACCGATCATGCCGTGAAAGCAGCTGCGGAGTTCTCGTTTAAAGATGGCCAGCATCTCAGTTCTCCTCCCCTTCCGCCGGGGCTTCCTGCTCCGGCGTTTTTTCGGTCAGTGCTAGGAATACCTCCTCAAGGCTGCGGTTCTCGGCGGCAAGCGCCAGCACGGTGCAGCCGGCCTCGGTCAGTGCCCGGGACACAGCAGCGCGGCGGTCGGCGGCGTCCTCGCTCTCGGCAGTAAAGGTGACCTGACCGTCCGCGGCGCTTTCCAGCTCTACCACGCAGATGCCCGGCACGCTGCGTACAGCGGCCAGCACGGTGTCGGGCTCGCCCTGCGCAGTGGCGCGCAGACGGCTGCCCGGGTTCAGGGTCTCACCCAGCTCCTCCGGGCTGCCCACAGCCACCAGACGGCCTTTAGAGAGGATGAGCACCTGCTGGCATACCGCCTGCACCTCGCTGAGGATGTGGCTGGACAGGATGACCGTGTGCGCCTTGCCCAGCTCCCGGATGAGGTTGCGGATCTCGATGACCTGCGCGGGGTCCAGACCTACGGTGGGTTCATCCAGAATGATAAGCTGCGGGCTGCCCAGCAGCGCCTGCGCGATGCCCACCCGCTGACGGTAGCCCTTGGACAGGCTGCGGATGACCCGGGGCAACACTTCTTCCAGCCCGGTACGGTGGGCAGCGGCCAGCACCTGCTGTTTGCGCTGCGTGTGCTTTACCCCCTTAAGCTCTGCCACAAAATCCAGATACTCTTGCACGGTCATTTCCGGGTAGAGCGGAGGCTGCTCCGGCAGGTAGCCCACACAGGCCTTGGCCTGCTGTGCCTGCTCCGGCAGACGGAAGCCGGCTACCTTTACCTCGCCCTCAGTGGGCGCCAGATAACCGGTAAGGATATTCATAATGGTGGATTTCCCCGCGCCGTTGGGCCCCAGCAGGCCGTAGATCTGGCCGTCCGGCACTGTAAACGAGAGATCCTGCACAGCAGGGCGGCTGCCGTAGGACTTGCTCAGGTGAGAAACTTCGATCACAGCAAACTCTCCTTTTATTTCAGAAGCTGTTTTGTGGAAAGCGGCGTAGAACCAGCGCTTTCCGGCTTGGAACTGCTTTAGTTTAGATGGAAAATGTGTTTAAATTAAGACAATCCTGTGTGGGAAAACGAAATATTTACCACCGCAAAACGCAAAAATGCCGCCTCCCGAAGGAAGCGGCATGAGATAGCCTATAATTACTTACGGCCGAAACGCTTGTTGAAGCGCTCAACACGTCCGCCGGTGTCAACCAGCTTCTGCTTGCCAGTGTAGAAAGGATGGCACTTGGAGCAAACTTCGACGTGGATCTCGGGCTTGGTGGAACGAGTCTTGATGACGTTGCCGCATGCGCAGGTAATGGTGCAGTCAACGTAGTTCGGATGGATACCCTGTTTCATTCTTTTCACCTCAATTCTGGTTCTGACGTATTGGGGCCATATTTAATGTATGTGCCCATCACAACCTTCAATATCGGCTACCCCGTCGAGCGGCCTTGGAAACGATTGCCTTACTATTATAGCACGAATCGGCCAGAATGCAAGAGGAAAATTTAAGTTTTTTACAGCTTTTGCAGCGTCCAGCCCTTTTGTGATGCCAACCGCTCCAGTTCCCGGTAAGAAAGCCGCAGCTGCGCAATGTTGAAGCCCGGCAACTCTGCAAAGCATCTGCCGTCCTGTACCCGGTGCAGCAGCTTGCGCACCGGCAGTTCCTGCTCGCCGTCCAGCGTATCCAGCCCGGCCACATATTCTCCGCACCGGGGCAGTGGCTGCTGCCAGTCGATAGTTTTGCAGACCCTCGCAAGCGTAAGGTGGTTGCAGGTCACCGTCTGCCGGAATTCCAGTTTCATGACGATCTCCCCTTTTGCGCCGGAGATTCACAGCTGTTCCCGGCGCGATACTATGATATAACATTTTGTTTTATATGTCAATATAACATTTCGTTATGCCTATACTTTACCTTAAATAAAGCCTTTGAGGTAAACACCATGTATCAACGTATCCGGGATCTGCGGGAGGATCGTGATCTGCTGCAAAAAGACGTTGCAGCGTATCTGAAATGTACACAGGTCTGCTACTCCAATTACGAAACCGGCAAGCGGGATATCCCCACCGAGGTGCTGATCCAGCTTGCCGGTCTCTACCATACCAGTACCGATTATATTCTCGGCCTTACGGACGACAGCGCCCCTTCCATTCCCCGTAAAGCGTAAAACTGCCCCCAAAGCAGCGCGATTTGATGCGAGCTGCTTTGGGGGCAGTCTGTTTGATATAAAAATATTTCACTATAGCCCCGCATGGAAAGGTTCTTGTAAACGCGTCCATACGGCATCATCTATGCAAGAATGATTCCTCTCACCTCTTCAAAGCTTCCAGAAAACAGAGCAAAAAAGGAAGTCCGGCAATCATTCGAATCAACGAACAATTCAGAGATTTTCAATGTCTCCGGCGGGGGCAACCCCATACTCTGTCTTCAGAAAGGGATTTTAAGTCCCTCGTGTCTGCCAGCCTTCGGCAAATTCATTTTTCGTTCGTTATATCGTTTGATTTCTCATTGCGAGAGAGATTTTTCCTTCGCGAGCGAGAGGGATTCGCATTTTTTTGACAAGACGATATTACCACATTTTTCGCCCTATGTCAACCATGTAAAATTGTTTCATCTTGTCGTGCTTGATCTTCGGAGCGTCCGGGATCCGGGGCGTTCGCCCTGCCCAGATGCGCTCCTCAGGGTGGGTGTGATAAGAGATTGAATAATGGGGCGATTGGTGTATTGTCAGACTGGCTTTGGCGATGGGTTATCTCTGATTTTTGAAGAGTACTTTTGAAGCGATTGAAGATGTTTTTGATGTGCTGATTGCCTTGATAGCTTCTTGTCTGTGATGCTCGTTGCGGTTTATTTGCCCAGCCCCCCATTCTCCCCTGCCGTTCATCTGCTGAAATTTCACCGGAAGTGATTTTGGACTATGGAATAAAAAACAGGTATATTATTGTTTGATATGAAATAATTGTTCTATTATAAAACCGCGTGGATGGGATTTTGTAACCACACCCACACGGTCTGAGGGTTGAAAAGATTATTTTAGATTTGTAAAGGAACCTAGTTACTTTTTACACGTTTCTATATTTTCAACTTTATATTTGCATTCCCAGAATTTCGAACATGAGAATTCAGCAATTCACTTTTATATAGTTCCATCAGACAAGTCAATTCTTTTGTTATTTTCCCTTCATGATCACAGTAACCATAGTACAATGCCGTTTCATAAACATGGCGTTTCGATGGCTGTATTTTTTTCGGATTATCGCAAATATAGGCCAGCTCATTCAAATCCAATGCACTAAAGAACCCAATTATTTTTCTACGATTACTATCCGCTCTTGCAGCCTCTAGTTCTGCAGCCTGACAGCTAATTTTCAAACTTGAGTTCACCTTTTTGAGTTCCGCAATTTCCTTCCTCAAATTATCAGTCACCTGCAAATCAGGTTCTATAGAGTCCATTCGAACCCACCCATGCTGTTTTCCTTGCGCAAATTGCTTATGAAGTGCAGTTGAAACTTTTAGCGCCAAATCATCCGCGCTACTCCACCATTCAACCATCCGTTTAGCCGTCACATCGGTCACAAAAGACTTTAGCCGTTCCATCTTATCCGGATTGTCCTCTCTCTGACTCTTTATTCGCGGTGCATCATCCGATATGATAAACGCTAAAATGGGAATTTCCTTTTCTTCCGCATATCGATACTCTTTTTCAGTGTAACTTATTCCTTTGTCTGTTCCGGTTTCGATAACAGTACCATATTTATCACCAATAATAAGTACATAGTAATCAGAGGTATCAATTGTACTTTTAATAACATCCCATTGTTTTGTGTCTGCTGCACTAAATAATTCCATTCCTACAGGGAACTGCATCATTGACAAAATAGTATTTTGAACTTTCTTGCGTTCCTCTATAAGATCTGTATATGTCGATGAAATAAAAACCTGATATTTCTTATCCATAATCTCTTGTCACTCACATATAAATGTCAATTCTGTTTCTTCTGGATTTTCATACTCAGCACACATTAACTCAACCCTTGCTTTAAATTCACCTTTCTTCATCGGAACTATATAGATATCTCTAAAACTGCTCAGCCTAGTGTGAACAATACCATCTTTGATTTCTATACTGACCATATTCTCTATAATGTCTATCGATTCAAATGGACTATTATGGGTAGTATATACGCTCAAATCCGGCAACTTCATCGTTTTGATATCATTTAAAACACCAAATTGCTCAAACGCTTTTTCTAAAACCATTTCAGACCGATGTGCTCTCTCGTATGCAACTATCTGAAGGCTTTTGGGTTTCTTTGGTGCCTCAGGTTCTTTTAGCTTCCGCACCTCATAAATATCTAGTACTCGGATTTCATCAGGGAATTCAATCTTAATTGAAATATCTGTAGCCTTTGCTGTTCCAATATTGCAAACACTTACAACAGACGCTATCCCATGATCGACAATTAAATGGTGCATCTGGTAGAGTTTCAAGTATTTTTCTAGCATATCTTCCGACGGCAATGCAGCATTATACTCTTCTATTTCCTTAATAGACACCTTTCCACGCAGTTCCCCAATAAAGTCGCTCTCACTCACTGGCTGGTACTCCGCCTCAACCGAAGAAGTCTTCACGCTTTCAACCTTAAGATGGATAGCATTGTCTGCATCGGTTTTTATATTTTTCACCCGACCATAAAGAGGATCGTCCTTCTCCCCTTCATTAGGTGCATCTCCTGCAACTTTAATTACCAATTTCGGGCAACGTTTCGACTGTTGCTTAAGGCTCTGATTCTCCATCAGTAAGGCCTTGTTTTCCTCAACAAGTTTCTGGTTCTGCTCAGTTAGTTCTGTGAGTGTTTTTAGACTCTTCTCTACATCTACAACATCCCCTCTTATCCAACCGGGACGCTTTGTCCTAGTAATCTGCTTATAGAGTGATGCCGTCACTTTTTGAGCCAACTCGTCAGTTGTTTTCCACCATTCAACAAGTCGTCCCGTTTTCACTTCAGTTTTAAACGCTGTTAACTTATCACTGTTTTTCGTTTCTACGAATTCCGGTTTCACAGCAACATCATCATCGAGTAAAAAAGCCAGAACAGGTATCCCCTTTTCTAACGCGTATCTAAATTCTTTTTCCGTATAGCTCATTCCTGCATCGCAACAACCTTCAGGGATAACTGAGCCATATCGTTGAGCAATGATAAGCACATAATAATCAGAGGAATCTATCGTTTCACTAATTATTTGCCACTGTTCTTCGTCAGCAGCCCCAAACAGCTCCATCCCAACTGGAAAATGGTACATAGAAAGAATTGCATCACGCACCTTCACTCTCGCTTCCACTAAATCACTATAGGTAGAGCTTATGAACACTTGATATTTTTTCTCCATGTGTACCTTCCCTTTGTTCTACGTATCCTATATACTGCGTTGCCTGCCGCGTATGGATACAAAGTTTCGAATGAAAAAGCCGCGAGAATATATCCCACGGCTCAAATATAATCCTTTAAAAAATAGTTTTCAAGGGCATCGGTGAAATATACATCAACCTGTATTTACTACCTCTATTTACACAACATAGCCCATATCCTTAATGACCTCCACGACCTGAGAGACGTACTTCTGGCAGGTATCATGGTCAGGGGCTTCTACCATCACGCGAACGACCGGTTCGGTGCCGGACTCGCGCACCAGAATGCGGCCGGTATCGCCCAGTGCTTCTGCCACAGCCTTGACTGCCTCCTGTACCGCCGGGTCGTTCTGTGCAGCCTTTTTGTCGGTCACACGGACGTTCTCCAGCACCTGCGGATAGATCTTCAACGGCTCAGCCAGCTTGCTCATGGGCATCTTCTTGGCCAGCATAACTTCCATCATTTTCAGGCTGGTCAGGATACCATCACCGGTGCTGGCGAACTTAGAGAAGATGATGTGTCCACTCTGTTCACCACCGATGCAGCAGCCGTTCTTAGCCATGTACTCGTAGACGTACTTGTCGCCTACGGCGGTCTTTGCGTAGTCGATTCCCTGCTCGTCAAAAGCCTTGTACAGGCCGAAGTTGGACATGACAGTCGTGACCACGGTGTTGTTCGTCAGCTCGCCGTGCTCCTGCATGTAGCAGCCGTAGATGTACAGGATGTGGTCGCCAGTGATAACATTGCCCTTCTCGTCCACGCACAGGCAGCGGTCAGCATCGCCATCGAAAGCAAAACCGACATCCAGACCGTTCTCCACCACGAACTTCTGCAAGCCCTCGATATGAGTAGAGCCAGCGTTGTTGTTGATGTTCGTACCGTTCGGCTTGTTGTTGATGACATAGGTATCTGCGCCCAGAGCATCGAAAACGCTCTTCGCAATGTTCCAGCTTGCACCATTAGCGCAGTCCAGACCAACCTTGACCCCCTTGAAGGAGTAGATACCCAGAGAGATCAGGTAGCCCATGTAACGGTTGCGGCCTGCCACATAGTCCACAGTGCGTCCGATGTGCTCACGATGGGCAAAGGGCAGCTCCGGCCAGTCCTTATCAAACACATGAAGCTTGCCGTCGATGTAGTCCTCCACCAGCAGCAGGGTCTCCTCGGGCATCTTCTCACCGTAGCAGTCGATCAGCTTGATACCGTTATCATAGTACGGGTTGTGGCTGGCAGAGATCATGATGCCACAGTCGAAGTCATCTACGCGGGCGATATACGCCACAGACGGCGTAGTTGTGACGTGCAGCAGGTAGGCGTCTGCGCCGGAGGCGGTCAGACCTGCGACCAGACTGTACTCAAACATATAGGAGCTGCGGCGGGTGTCTTTGCCGATGACAATGCGTGCAGGCTCGTTGTTGCCATTGCGCTCGCGGAGCATATTGTAATACCAGCCCAAAAAGCGACCAACCTTGTAGGCATGGTCGGCGGTCAGATCAATACCAGCTTCACCACGGAAGCCATCGGTTCCGAAATACTTAGACATCATAACCTCCTAAATCGACCATTAAAACTTTTTCTACTGTCACTTAGAATATCATCCTTTGTAAACAATAAAATTGAAAAATAAACAGCTATTCCACTTATAATCAGTAGTAAAGTAAGCGTAAACATTCCCACCTGGCCTTGTATCAAGATTTTAATCAAAGATATAACAGCATACATTATCGCTGCCACTCCAAGATATTTGATCGCGCTTTTTATTATGAGATTCAAATCAATATATTCTTTTGCGAAAAATCCTTGTATTATTAACGTAACAATTTCAGAGCCTACAGATGCTACTGCTGCACCACATGCACCAAATTGCGGAATAAGGATAATATTAAATACAATATTAAAAATCATTGCGCCCAACGTTGCGATTGTCAAACAGTTTTGCCTTCGTAATGGAAGGAGTATTCCATTTCCTATTATCATGCTAATAGCTGACAAAAGAGTCATCGGGGCAAAAATACATATTAATGTCGCAGATCTTTCATAGCCGGAACCCAAAAACCATGGCACCATCACGTCCGCTATCCCAATCAATCCCATTGTGATAGGCGCTGCAATAAATAGATTTAATCTAATCGCATGATTAATAGTGCTCTTAACCGCCTCTTTCCCAGAAGTTACAATCATTCTAGGGATAGATGACAATAGCACTGCACCCATTGCCCCCATCATGTTTTGACATAATCTAATTATTTTAATTGCCTGCTCATAATATCCGTTTTCCGCCATACCGTTCGAGGTTATACCCAGCATCGTTTTATCTATTGTATAGTATAGTTGAATTGACAAAACAGGAACAAAAAGTTGGAAGAGCTCAACCAATCCATGCGAAATGCTTTCCTTTTTAAATTTAAAGTATTTGAAACTTATAAACTCAGGCAAATATAACCACAAGGACAGATTTCCTAGTAAAACAGTCACTGTTTGAATTATTGCATACAAATACACATCGGTCTGTTTTTTTACAAAAATTAGAATCAAAAGCAATCCCACTAACTTAACAACAGTATTTCGCACCACCGTAAGCCGAAACTGCTCCATTCCCTGAAACAAGTATGTAATGTCAAAAAAAGCAGAAACAATGGCGATTGATTGAATCAAATACATCGTTTTATATTGGCTCGTTTCAATAAAAAAAAGCACAAAGGAACCATACGCCAATAGCGTAAAAATCAACTTTTTTATTTGAATTTCAAAGAATAGACTTGATAATTTTTCCTTATCATTTTTTTTATATGCTGCCTCTCTTTGCCCATATGTCTGAAAACTGAATGAAGCAACCAAAACAAAATAGGATACTATCGATGCGGTAAAGCTATACACACCAATGCTATCCACGCTTAAAACTCTAGAAATATATGGAGTCGTCACTAAGGGAAGTATAATAGATAATATTTGATAGACTGTACTGTATATATAATTTATTTTTGTTTTCTGATCCATAATTCATCCTAAATACATTCTTCTATAAATTTCCAATATTTATTTGCAATATTCTCATAGGAATATTGTTTCTTCACGATTTCAGAAATTTCAATTAACTCTCGTTCTGTTTTCGGATTCTTGAGTTCTTCTAAAATTTGCTCTGCAAGCTTTGATTCATTATCAGTTGGTTCATAGTATCTGCACAATCCCATTGTCACTTCTTTTTGTGCAGTATTATTTGCAACAATCGTAGGTATACCACTTCCCATCATTTCAACTGAAGTCATTCCGAATCCTTCAAAATGTGATGCGTTAATGTATATACGTGTTTTCTGTATAATCGACGATAACTGCACATTTGTTACAAAACCAGTAAAGATTACTCTGTCTTCTAAATTATTTTCTCTTACGATTGCCTTAAACTCATCTATATTTTTAGGTAGTTTTCCAACAAGCATTAAGTTCAACTCTGTATACCGAGCAACTTGTACATAGGCCCTAATAATGGTATCAATATTCTTATGTGGCCACTGAATATTAATCGATGTAATATATTTTTTACTCTGATCTTTACAGCAAAAATCTTTAAAGCATATTGGATCATATATCGTATGATATTTAGCAATATACTTTGAGGCTTTTGAGATCATATCGTTTTTATCAAAATCAGATATTGCAATTATATGGTCACACACCGATAAAGTGTTTTTAGTCATAATAGCCGCGCACATAGGATATATCGACCGATCTGATTTGTATACTGTCAACGGTTGTATATCATGTGGAATAACTATTGTTGGAACATTCAACTTGACTGGGGGAACAAATTTATTAGTATATAATACAGCATCGATATGCTCGTCCCTTATCACTTTATTTAGCTTCTTTGCATACACAACATCTGGAATTGCAGAAATCAAAGGTCCAAACATTGTCCTACAGGTTATTCTACTAATAGGTACAACATAATAACTTTTATCTATTGCTTTAACTTTTTCGACCAGTTCATCTCTTGATACGCAAACTATACTTTGCGTCAACTGCAATTGAGAAAAACCTTTGAGCAAATTATATGCCACTTCATCTTTTCCACCATTATGGTCACTTGTAAAGGTGCTTAAATCAACTAAAAGTCTCATTCTATATTCCTTTCCAATGGCGAACACACTTATATTTTATTAACTCGTTCACCTAATATCTTTTTCTCGTTCTTCGCAAGAATAACTGCTAAAGTCACTGCAAACTCAACACCCGCATTTAACAGGGTCGATTCCCCCGTCAATGCGATACACAGATATATTAACAGAAGAATCGCCGACCAATTCATCTGTTTTTGAGGGCGAACCATTTTTAAGAGATTTTTTATTGATATAGTTAGCAAAACAATTCCAACCACACCAAACTGAGCGATGTAGTATGGATATCCTGTATCTCCCAAAACCGCAGTAGGATTCCCCTGTGCATCAAATATTTCTTTTATATGCATAAAAGAATAAATCTTCGAAACATATTTTCCCGAAATATGTGATGCAAACGTTCCAAATCCAGAGCCTAGTGGAAAACATTTTGCAGCCAATTTAACAGAACCCGCCCAAAAACTCATTCTACCGGATTCAGTCCATTTCGTAACGACTGAAAGCTTTCCATAAGAAACACCCATTACCAAACTAATTGCTGTTATCCAAAAAAGGACTTTATACTTTTTTGACCATCTTGCTCCGCATTTCGCATAAATGAAAATAGCCACAAACGCTAATATCTTAGTACGCATTGTTAATATTAGTGTTCCCAAACACATAATGACATATATACTATTACGTTGATTGTCCTCTGAATCAATAAGGCAAAGAAGAAGTACCTCTGCAAGACCTAATGAATTCGGGTGATTAAACAAAAACTGATATGAATATATTCCATGCCTGACTTCATCGCTTTGGGATAGTCCTATGTCCTTAAAAACAGAAATCACACCAAGCACAAAAATAACCGTTATTGTAGCTTTTAAAACTTTAAATCCATACCTATCTAAAAAGCATCTAATTTTTTTATCAAGTCCTAAAAATCTGATCGCCGTAAAGCAGAGTGGAAATTTAATGAATCCAACTATATCTCTAATAATAGCTTGCCATGCTCCCGCATAATTCCATATTAGGTTTGCAATTAGACCCGTTATAATAATAATAAACCATGGCACAATAAATCTAAAATCACAGTTTATAGAGAAACGACCTTTATTCTTTTTTATTCCATTAAAAACACACATTAATGCCAAAAGAATTGTAGCACTTTCATCCCATAGTCCACAAAAAGATGGCAAAGGAACTATATTGAAAATAGCACCATTAAAAACAGAAAGTAGAAATAGCCATCCCAAAAATATTGTCATTTTATTACTCCAATGTGTCTTAATTTTGTTCCTATAATAAGCCTGATTTTTCGATACCAAGGAAGCCAGCTCGCTGTATAGTGATGTGTTGCCAACGTTTTATCTGTAATATTGGTCATTCTTTTCTTTCCATCATACGCGCAAAAGAATTCGCTCGGATAAACTCTTAACACTCCTAAATCTTGGTATGTATCCTCATGCACATATCCATATCTATCTAAGATTCTCGTGATTCTCTTATTAATTGTAATGATATCTTCAATTCTTAAATTATCAAATTCTGAGTGTTCATATTCATTGACCATTTCGTGTACAATAACATCTCCTGCCTCACACCCATACACCAACCCTGGCGCTACAAGCTTCGAAAATTCTTCAATTCCCGAAAATGAATGCACCCTTAATTCTTCTGGAAATCTTTTTATAACTTCAACGTCTGTATCAAAATAGATTCCACCATATAAATCTAGAACTTTCATTCGTGCATAGTCAGAAACATACGCCCACTTTTTTTGTTTGTATGCTTGTTCAACATAATCACATTGGTGAATATCAAAATTGCCTTCATTCCACTCTATAATTTCATAATCCGGAAAATATCGTTTCCATGATTTGATACATTCTAAGATCAACTTGCTTTTTTTATTGCCGCCAAACCAACAATAATGAATTTTTTTTGGAATCATCTTATACCTCTTATCCAAATTACTTTAGCAGGGTTTTCCGTCATTAAACCAAAACACACTCGAATGTGAGTTATTGTCACTTACCTTTTTCGCTGGAACTCCTGCAACCGTAATTCCTTTTTCTAATACATCTTTTACTACAACAGCATTCGCTCCTACAGCGCAGTCATCTGCTATTTTTACATTACCAATAACCTTACATCCACTCCCTAAATAGACATTGTTTCCTATCGTTGGGACGCCTCCACTTCCCGCACCGATTGTGACCCCTTCTTGGATTCTTAGATTGTCTCCAACTCTTGCATCACCATTAATTTGAATTGTTCCAGTATGCGCAATTGACAGACCTTTTCCACAACAATTTGGCCCTATCCCAATGCCTAATTTAACAGAGTTTCTATGATGCAGCAATTTATATATCTGCTCCATCAACTTCTCTATTCCCCCCCGATTCATCCAATACTCATATTTTCTGAGGGTGATTTCATATTTCCATATTTCATCTGTAAATGGACGAGGAAATTTTCTAGTTATACCAAGCTGTTTTTTATCTGCCAAAAGATATTCTTTTAAATCTTTCCTACTTGAAATCATTTAATTTACCTCAAATCGATTTTAATTTGATTCCTGATTGCGTTGATATAAAGCTCTGCCATCATTTCAAAATTAAATTGCTTCCTTAGGTCTTTATCTTTTGACCGTGCCTTCTCCTCCATCTTCGAATCTAGCGACATCATCAATGCGTCCTTTAATTGTTCAATATTATCAGGCTCAATTCGATAACCATTTACTCCGTTTTCAATAAGCTCATATGCACTTCCGACAGCCTCTGTTGCTATCACTATTTTCCCATGCTGAATCGCTTCGTTTATCGTTAGTCCCCAAACATCCACTCTTCCTTTAAAGTAAGTAACTGGATATACAAAAATGTCACATTGAGAAAAATAACTTCCCCTTATGGAAGGTCTTACACTTCCTACAAATTTAATGTTTTTAATTTTTAATTTTTCTGCCAACTTTTTGCAGTTTGCTAAATTTTCTCCATCGCCCGCTATCAGCAGGTAACTGGAATCTTTCACATCTGAACAAAGAAGAGCGTATGCCTCTATTAAATTTTGAACACCCTTTTGCTGTAATACCCGTCCCAAGTATAAAATAATCTTACTCTCAGATGGTATCGTGTACTTTTTACGCAGGTCACTATACTCACACTCAGGTGTCTCGCTCACATCCGGAATCCATACGATTTTATTTTTGTTCACGCCGTTTGAAATAAAATATTCCCTGTTCTTTTTTCCAGTTGAGAATATTACATCCACCTGTTTATAGATCGCTCCTGGAATAATACGTAATACCAAATTCTTAATTCGACGCATTACCGGTTGCTCTTCAATCGGGGCATCCCATTTTTCCCAAAAATATCCTGTTTTTACATTTTTCTTGCGACATTTATATATGATATAGGCACTACAAATTACTTCTCGAATAGAATCAATCGGCGGCAATTCTACGAAATCATACTTTTCCACATTTTCAATAATTTGTTTTAATTCTCGAATTCCCTGTTTTCCACCAGGGAGAAACGTACATTTCAGCTTTTTTGCCCTTTCATACTCGATCTCAAACCCATAATCTTTTTCATTCTGCTTTTCATTCGTGAAGACGAATTCAACATTTACTCTTTCAGATAAAGCTTCAAACCATCCAATTCTATATTCTGGCAGTGTATTATGGAAAAACAAAATATTCAATGGCTTAGATTTAGCATCACTATTCTCTGTCCGAAATTGTCCGTCACTCATCTCATAATTCCTCATAAAAATCAATATATCGTTTGGACAATTTCTCAAAAGAGAATTCATCCTGATATCGTTTCATTGCTTGTGTTTCCATTTCACTTCGTATTCTAGGATTTTCTATTAGCTTATTCATTTTCTCTGCCAATTGCACTGGATTACGCGGTTCCACCAGATAGCCGTCTACGCCATCACGAATAATTTCTGGTGTTCCATCCACCGCTGTTCCGATGACTGTTTTTCCAACGGAATAGGCTTCAATTGGTGTAAGCGGGAGTCCCTCCCAAAGTGAACTAAGAACAATAAACCCCAACTGACTCATCACATTTTGAATATCATTTCGATATCCAAGAAACAGAACCTTATCCTGTAATCCTTTAACCTTTACCTGCGCTTGAAGCTGCTCTTTTTCTTCACCATCACCCACGATAATAAACCGTGCTTCCGGGTGTGCTTTTGCTGTAATTTTCGCAGCTTCAATAAAATAGGTTATACCCTTTTGTTCAGACAATCTACCTATATTTCCAATCAGCACATTTCCTTTTGCGCATTCCTGATATAATGCTTCAACTGGTACAATGTTGCCATCAAACGGCTTAACTGCATTATGAATAACACAAACCTGCTCTTTCGGAAGTTCAAAATACTCTGTTAGGTTTTTTTTAACCATTTCTCCTACGGCAATGACTTTTGTGTTTCGATATGCTAGTTGCGTCAGCCTCTTCTTATCGGTAAATGTATTGTGTGCATTTGCTACTTTCACAACTTTTTTCGGCGCAGCAAGTTCTGCATAGAAAGCCGCCATCCGATGATGGGAATGAACAATAGTGACCTGTTCTTTATTTACAACACTTTTGATTAACTGATAGCTTTTCAGCATATCCTTCGGATTTTTACTTGCGATGTCTGGAATCCTATAGTGCTTGATTCCCATTTCTTGCAGTTTTTTCTCGTGGACACCACCAGACGAGCATACAATGATTTTATTTACCTTGCCTGTTAATATTTCGCACAGTTGCAAAATGACATTTTCCGTACCACCAAGGTCCATCGTCCTTGTTATCATCAAAATATTCTGTTCACATAATGATTTCATTCTGTTGTCTCTTATCTTTTATATTTAACCGCCAAACCAACAATCTTTCTATCATCCACTAAGTAACGCTTTGCCATCCGTTTCGGATCTTGAGTAATTCTAAAAAGCCACTCCAGACCATGGTCTGCCATCCAGCGTGGTGCTCTCTTAATATTTCCTGCTTCAAAATCAAAGCTAGCCCCCAGTCCAAAAGAAATGGGAACTCCAAGCTCTGCACAATGATGATACATAAACTTTTCTTGCTTCGGACATCCTAAGCCAACAATCAAAATATGTGGGGCTGCCTCTTTTATCATCGATTTGATCTTATCCATTTCCACAGGGTCTTTTTCAAAGCCGAACGGGGGAGAATATGTACCAGTGACCTGTAAACCTTTAAATCTATTCATAAGATTTTCAGCCGCTTTTGCTGCCACGCCCTCTGCTGCGCCCAAGAAGAACATCTTATATCCTTTTTCAGCAGCCATCTTGCAAAGAAGCGGAAATAGATCCGAGCCAGATATCTTTTCTTTAATCGGTGTACCATACCAATTGGCAATCCACAGCAGTGGCTTTCCATCTGTCAGAATTAAAGACGCATTCTTGTACACCGCCTGCAGTTCTTTGTTGGTTTCAAGCTGCACAATATGATCTACATTAGGTGTCACCACATATGCGCTTTTCTTTTCTTGAATCAGCTGATCAATAGCCTGCAGCGTTTCCTGCATCGTCAGGTTATCAATCTCTGTATTCATAAATTTCATTCTTGCCATTTACGAACCCCCATTTTCCGCTGATTTAGCACCGCACTTTAATCAGTTCTGCGTCCCCAACAACCAAGCATCTGCCCAGTCCTGCCGGCAAAAACAGTGTTTCACCTTTGCTGAACCGCATTGGCTTCTGTTCTGCATCCATCGTCTGCACTTCACCATATCCATTCAGGCACATCAGCACCTGAAAAGAGGTATCCATTACAGAAAAGGCAAAGCCCTTCGTAACCTGAATCCGCTCTGTTTCAAAATATTTGCAGCGACAGAGCAACTCTCTGGAACACCCCGGATAATACTTCACGATGCGCGGTTTCTGACTCACATCCGGTTCAACATTCATATCCATGACCTGAACAGCCTTATCAAAGTGCAACTCACGCTTTTTACCGTTCTTATCCACACGGTCATAGTCATAGACACGGTAGGTCACATTAGAGCTTTCCTGAATTTCAGCCACCAGAATACCTTTTCCAATGCCGTGTACGGTCCCCGCCGGGACAAAATAAGTATCGCCCTTGTGAACTTCAACTTTTTGCAGGTGCTTATCCACTGTTCCAGTTTCAACAGCTTTCCGAAGAATTTCCTCGGTCACCTTGTGTTGAAAGCCATAAATCAAGTGTGCACCTTCGTCAGCGTCCACAACGTACCACATCTCAGTTTTACCGTTGTCGCCTTCGTGCTCTCGTGCATATGCATCATTGGGATGAACCTGAACAGACAGATCCTTCTTGGCATCAATGAATTTCACCAGTACAGGCAGTTCTCCGTTTTCCACCTTTGTGCCAAGATATTCTGGGTGAGCACTCAGCACCTCTGCCAGCGTTTGTCCCTTATAGATTCCATTTGCCACATAGCTGGGACCATCCGGATGTACAGAGCATTCCCATGTCTCTGCTAACGGAGTCAGATTGATTTTCTTTCCGTATTCTTCCCGGAGTCGGGTGCCGCCCCACAGGTAGTCCTTGCCAGTCGGAATCAATTTCATGATTTCCATAGCCATCACCCCTTAATTCTTACACCATGGGGAATTTGATCTTATCCGCAACGCTAATTTCATCGCCAAGCTGAACTTCGATCATGTCCAATGCAGTGATAGCCTCAACCGTGTGCTTGCAGCCTGCCGCAATGGTGATCACATCACCGGTACGCAGCACCTGCTCCATGCCGTCTACGACTGCCTTACCCTTACCAGAAACGACAGTCCAGACTTCCTCACGGTAGTTATGCATGTGGTAAGTCATGTGCTCACCCGCTCTCATGGAAATCTTAACTGTCATAGAGCCGGGCTGCACATCGATGACCGTATAACTACCCCAAGACTTCTCAGCATACATTACCTCGGTCTCAATTTTTTCTACATAGGGCTTCATGTAACCGCTGCGCTCTTTATCAGCAATCAAAATGCCATCGCCGCTAGCCGCAACGATCATACCCTTGCAGCCCATACAAAGAATCGGGATATTCAGTTCATTCACCACGTTGGTGTTTTCGCAGGTTTCATCCAGAACAGCCTTGCCCTTGGTCTTGTCTGCCATGACCTCAGCCATCATGTTCCAGGTACCAACATCCTTCCAGTCACCGCTATACCGCAGAACCTGAATGCTGGACTCTTTCTCGACCACAGCATAGTCAAAGCTGATTTTTGTCATGGTTTCATACTTATTGAACAGGTCACGGTAGTCCTCAAAGTCGATCATGCTATGCGCCTTGTCCAGCAGATAGCCAAGTTTGAATGCAAAGATACCTGCATTCCACAGTGCGCTCTGTGCCAGATACTTCTTGGCAGTTTCCACATCCGGCTTTTCCTTGAACTCCTTGACCTTGCTGACGTTTTCGCCGTTTTCAGGGATAATGTAACCATACTTTTCGCTGGGATAGGTCGGCTCAATGCCCATCAGAGTCAGATTTGCGCCGCCCTGCTCCGCCAGTTCCTGCAGAGTCTTGACGGCTTCGTAATAGGTGTTATCCACATAGGGGTCAACCGGGCAGACAACAACAGCTTCATTCTCTGCCACGCCCATTTCATCGTGCAGATAGGCAGCAGCCAGTGCGATGGCCGGGAAGGTATCACGGCGGCAGGGCTCTACACAGATAGATGCCTTTTCGCCCAGCTGATTCTTGATAGCACTTGCCTGCGATTTGCTGGTTGCAATGGTAATCTTGGCATTTGCATCTACCGTGGTGATCTGGCGATAGACACGCTGCACCATGGATTCGTACTCATCATTATTCTTGAACAACTTGATAAACTGCTTGCTGCGCACATCATTGGAAAGAGGCCAGAGGCGCTTACCAGAACCGCCAGAAAGTAAAATGACATTCATATTTTTTCTCCTCATACATCTGTCTATAGATTTTTCACTTCAAATACTCTTCAGCACTCTTGCAGATCTCTGCCTCAACCTTCTCGGCAGCTTCCTTGTTTTCCGCACTGACAGAGATATAGGTCTTGAGCTTCGGCTCAGTGCCGGAGGGACGCACCACGATGGAGCAGTTATCTTCCAGCAGGAACTTGAGCACGTCGGACTTGGGCAGACCATCCAGTCCCGGAGCGTAGTCCAGCAGCTTAACGACTTTCTTGCTGCCGAATGCCTTGATGTCGCCCCGGAACGCCCGCATGATACTCTGCATCTTGGCAAAACCGGCGCTGCCATCAAACTCATAGCTGTGCAGGGTGTTCAGGCAGTAGCCGTAGGTCTTGTACAGCTCGTCCAATTTGTCCAACAGGCTGATACCCTGCGTAGCATAGTAACTGAACATCTCGCAGATCATGTAAGCACCGTCCACACCATCCTTATCGCGGACGTAAGAGCCGGTCAGGTAGCCATAGCTTTCCTCAAAGCCGAACACATAGCTATCTGCCTTGCCATGCTTTTCCAGCTTGCCAATCTGCTCGCCGATGAACTTAAAGCCAGTCAGCACATTGATGGTACGCAGGCCGTAATGGGTAGCAATCTGCTCACCCATATCCATGGTGACGATGGTCTTGACCATGACCGGGTCGGCGGGCATCTTGCCGTGCTTCACACGCTGGCTGCAAATATAATCCAGCAGCAGCATACCCGTCTGGTTGCCGGTCAACAGCTCGTACTCCCCTGCCTTGTTCTTGACAGCAATGCCCACACGGTCGCAGTCGGGGTCGGTAGCCAACAACAGGTCAGCATTGCACTTCTTGGCATACTCCATGCCCAGCGCCATGGCTTCCTTGATCTCCGGGTTGGGATACGGGCAGGTCGGGAAGTTTCCGTCCGGCTGCTCCTGCTCTTTGACCACCGCGATGTTGGTGTAGCCCATCTCCTTCAGGGTGCGGGTCACAGGCTTCAGACCGGTGCCATTCAGCGGGCTGTACACGATAGCCACGTTCTTGTTGACCTCTTCGCCAAACAGAACAGACTGGCTTTTGACTTGCTCCACGAATGCGGTGTAGACTTCGTCCGGGATGTACTGGATGCTGCCGTTTGCCACGCCTGCTTCAAAATCGCTGGTCTTGACGTCGGCAAAGATATCCAGCTTCTCAATTTCAGCCAGAATCTCAGCAGCGGCTTCGGTAGTGATCTGGCAGCCGTCTGCGCCATAGACCTTGTAGCCATTGTACTTGCTGGGATTGTGAGATGCGGTCACCATGACACCGGCAGAGGTGTGCAGATAACGGGTTGCAAAAGACACGGTCGGAACCGGCATCAGGACAGGCCAAATATTGACCTTAACGCCATTCGCTGCAAACACACCCGCGGCGACTTTTGCAAACACATCGCTCTTGATGCGGCTGTCGTAGCCGATGGCCACGGACGGCTCTGCAAAGTTCTTTTTCAGGTAGTCGGCCAAGCCCTGCGAAGCCTTTGCCACCGTGTAAACATTCATACGGTTGGTTCCAGCGCCGATTACACCGCGGAGACCGCCCGTGCCAAAGGCGAGATCCCGATAGAAAGCGTCCTCGATTTTTTCATCATCCAGCGTTTTCAGTTCTGCCACTACATCGGCATCTGCGGTGGCATTTGCCAACCAGCGTTCATATTCTTTCTTGATATCCATAAATTGTATTCCTTTCAAGTTTATAATCAGTCTTCAAGCAACTTCAGCAAGTTTTCTTACTCCCCATGCCCCAGCAGACACACCTTGAAGGTTTTAAAAATAATCTTCCAATCCACCCAGAAGCTACGCTCCTTGACGTATTTCACATCCAGATCCATCCACTCTTCAAAAGAGAGGTCATTGCGATGCGGGGCGATCTGCCAGTAGCAGCTCAGGCCGGGGGTCACATATAAACGCTGCTTTTCGTAGTCGCCGTACTGTTCCACCTCGCGGGGAAGCGCAGGGCGGGGGCCAACGATGCTCATATCGCCCTTCAGAATGTTCCATAGCTGCGGCAGCTCATCGATGCTGGTCTTGCGGATAAACTTGCCCACACGGGTAATGCGCGGGTCGTCCTTGATCTTGAACACAGGACCATCCATCTCGTTCTGATCCAGCAGATCGTCCAGTTTTGCCTCTGCATTGGGGCACATGGAGCGGAACTTATAGAACTTAAAGGGCTTTCCGTTGCGGCCGATGCGTTCCTGACTGAATACAGGCCCCGCAGACGGGTCATCCACCACAATGGCGATGGCCGTAGCCAGCATGACCGGCGACAGCACCACCAGTGCCAGAGATGACAGGATTACGTCCTGCGTCCGACGCCCGATCCAGTACATGCGATGGTTCCGCAGATTTTCCTTTCGGTCAACTTCAACTTCCTTATCAATTCCGACTGTATTCGTAGCCATTTTTTCTCCTCACATGAATTCTTGTCTATACGTTTCTTATCGTTATTCGTTTTTTAGTAATTTCTTTAACTCACACCGTTCCGGTAAGCACCTTCCTTTTAGATAACCGTTCCTCTTCTCCACAGATTGACAGATTGTTATCACTGATCTCTGGACAGACAAAAGCCCTCGGACGGCAGTTTCGCCCAAGGTCATTTTAAATGCAATGTGGCCGCAATAAGAGCCAAAGTGCTATGTTGCAGTTCAAGCATCGCTTATAGAATTTTACATTTTTGTAGAACCTCAACAAGCCCACTTCATTTTCACCTTTGCGCATCACGCCAGCAAGGGAAACAGCAGTGGGCTTTTTATTTTGATCTATCATTCGGTTTTCCTCATGATCTATCACATGATTGTTCGCAAACAGACATAAGCCCACTGGATTCACCTCCTTACCGCAATCAAGGCGTATCCTTCCATCACAAAACAGAGGATACCAGTTCTTCTACGTGGCCGTCTGAATTCTCTTATTATTCTATCATGGTTATATCTGGGAATCAATAGAAATACGAGGAAATGTATTCATCCATGTTTTAGAAAAAAATGCGATTCAACCTGAACTTTTTTGCACATTGCCCAGTTTCGCATGAAAACTTCAGATGAAATCATCGATGGACAAAATGTGTGGTCATATAGCTGTCCAAGGCGTCGGAGGTTACAGTCAGGTGTGATAGCAACCCTGATGTAATGACAGGCGTTAAATAGAGAACGCCCCCTCGCGCGGAAAAGCCGATTCATGCCGTCACATCAGTCAGGAGTTCTGACGAGGTATACCGCACAGTACCACATAATTTTTACTCTCTCCCCTGCTGTTCCCACTTATATATAGGTGTACTCAGCATCCCGTCACTGCAGCTACCACCTGCTCTGAATCGGGCTATTTGTTCGCGCAAAAAAGCCCCTGCCGATCACATTTCTGTGAAAGACAGAGGCCGATTTTACAGCAATGAATCCGTCATCGTCTGATAAACGCTGTCCGCATTTTGCTCTACGCTCTCATTTATAATCTGCACTAGCATCTCCGAAAGCGCAGTTCGTTCGCCCGGAGCTGTGTTCAGCACGATATCCTGCAGAATGTCCCGCAAGATTTTTTCCCGGTCTGGGGAGATAAGACAACTCCGCTGTTCTAAGGAAAGGGAGCCCGCCTCTGGATTTTTAACCACCCCGCCCCCTGTTGCGCCGGTTCTTGCGTAGAGGGTCTGCAAAACATACCCCTGCACACTCATGTTTTCGGCTGCAGCAGACTGGCGGATTATTGCGCCCATCTCCTTGGAGGGTCGAATCATGATGTTGTCCTGACGCCGATTATATTCTATATTTGCCCTGCTGTGCGCTTCTTTTGTTGCCATAAATACACCTATTATAGTAAATTTTTGCAATACCAGTTAATTGGCATCATTGTACATTTTCCGCAGAAATAAACCAGTTAACGTTATTGATTATGTCAATAGACACGAGTCCAGTTAACTGGTGTACTCATGCCATCGGGAACACCGGTTCTCACATCCGACCATTCACCAACGAATTGAAGAGAGGTACACACATGAGTATCAACGTTTTACTGACCCTTGTCGAGCAGTACAAGGAGGCCGCCCAACTGATCGAGGCCGCACAGGCTGAACAGGAACAGCTGAAGATCCAGATCCGCGAGGCACTGGCAGAGCGCTCCACCAACTATCTGGAAGTAGGCTGCCACAAAGTCCGCCTGTCTGATTTCTCCAGCACCCGACTAGACAGCAAAGCCATCAAGGCCGTAGCGCCCGACCTGTACGACCAGTATAGCAAAACGGTCACCGGCACCCGCCTGAGCATCACCTGACATCACCCGAAAAAAGCCCCATACAGCGCCGACCGACCAAAGCTGACGTTGTATAGAGCCCTAAACCACCCGCCGGGGCGGGCTACACCAATATTATACCTGTCCCGGCCTTTTTTATCAAGAGAAAGGACCGAAAAATCATGAAACAGACTGTCAAAACCTCCCGCGCTGCTGGTCAGTTGGAAAAGATGTTCCGCGAGCTCAACAAGCACTACTTTGCAAGCAAGCTGCCAGAGCCCATCATCAGCCTGAAAAAGACCCCGTCCGCATACGGTCATATCACCTGTTCCAAGGTCTGGCAGGCAGGCGGCGAGAACAAGTACGAGATCAATATTTCGTCGGCTACCCTTGACCGTCCCATTGAAGAGACCGCTTCCACCCTGCTGCATGAGATGGTGCATGAGTACTGCATGGAGACTGGCATCAAGGACACCAGCAACAACGGGGTCTATCACAACCGGCGCTTTAAGGAGCAGGCAGAGGCACACGGCTTGACTGTCGACCACCACGAAAAGTACGGCTGGACCATCACGAGCCCGTCTGAGGAGCTGTTGGACTTTATCATCTTCCAAGGCTGGCAGGATATCCAGATGGGTGAGCGGCTGGCATGGTCGGATATGGCAGGCACCGGAGCAGGCAGCAAGGCACCCGGCAGCAGTCAGACCGGCGCACCGAAACCTCCCAAGGCAAAGAGCAGCACCCGGCGGTGGGTATGCCCCAAGTGCGGTACCATCATCCGGAGCACCAAGGACGTGCGGGTCATCTGCGCGGACTGCATGGAGCTGTTCGTAAAGGCTGACTAATCATAGCAGGACAGAGAGCGAGGGCACAAGTGAGAGTAGTGCCGGATTTAATAAACAGGAGGCTCCTCATGGATACTTATAAAATCGCTATTGACACCTTTCTTGCCGAGGCATCCGAGTGCAAAGCCAGTGGGTGCGCCGTTTTTTCCGGGGCAGACATCGCATTTCAAGACATCCAGCTGCATACACACCGGAACAAGTCAGAGCTGCATTTCATGGCCGGACACACCATGCTTTCCATCCCCCTTGCCAGCATCCTGAGCATCGAAAAGCTGGTATTGCGGGATATCCAGACCACCGAGTATGAGATCATCACCAAAGAGAGCGGCACCATTACCCTTGACGTTGTTTAAAAATGCACCCGTAAAGACAGAGATCCGCCGGGCTGTGAGAGGACGCCCATTATATTGAAGGAGAGCAGCTATGACCATTATATCAGAACGCCTGCAGCACCTGCGCCTGACGCACGGCTATACCCAGACCGACCTTGCCCGAACCATGGGTGTGACCCGCCGGGCAGTCTACGCATGGGAGCACGATAAATGCCCCGAGATCCCTCATCTGATCCAGCTTGCCCAATTCTATCAGGTGTCGACCGATTATCTGTTGGGGCTGACGGAGTGAGGTGTGCCCTGCTACCGGACGCCTTACCGGAGACTTTTTGCGCGCTATAGTGCGGTCAACCATCAGTCCGCGCGACGGCAGCCACAACGCTCCATATTTTTAACAGCACACTTGTAAGTCCATCTTATCGGATGCATCGTTTGGTAGACTTCAGGTACAGCAAAAGCAAACACACTTCAAAATACAGGAGGATAATATTATGGCAGGCGCTTTTTCGTTATTTTTAGGCATGTTGGGTCTTGGTGCAGCTGGTGCAGTCAGCGCGGGACAGAACGCAAAAATCAAGAAGGCAGACTATCAGTATGGCGAGGAGCACGGCCTTCACGGCACCTCTGAGGTCCTGCAAATGCGGGAGCGGGTGCGTAAAGAATGGTGGAGTATCTGCGGCAAAACCTACAATGCATGTGAGCGGCCTGCATCGAGTTACGGCGACCTCAGCAGAACCCCGTGGTGCTATCTGAAAAAGCGCTGGTTCATTGATCATCTGAACAAAAAGGGCATCCCTTATGATGATCTGGTCGTGGATGATGTTACCGGCGTTACCTTCTACGAGAGCCAGAAAAGAACGTCCCAAGCCTATATGAGAAAGCTGCGGTAATGGACTGCGCCCATCGTCACCACTTCAATCAGCAGTAGGAGGAGTTTATGGCTGAAAATAAAATCTTGATGCAAATTATCGATCATGAGAACGGAGATTCCGTGCTGGGACAAGATTACTTTGCATCAAGAGAAAAAGCAGAGGAGTTCAAGCGGATCTCAGATCGCGCGTATGGCAAGCTTCTTGGTGAAGGTCAAACCAGAATCACCACTGAGATCATTGAGCGCTGACACCTAGCATTATTTCCTATAGCATCCACCCACAACAACAGAGCTCTGCCGCTCAGACACGAGTAGCAGGGCTCTGTTTTTAGTATATCAGCAGTAAAATTTAGACTCCCCAAACACGTCATTCCATTGCGCGATGATATAACTGGAACGGCTTTCGAGAACATCCACAATCGCGTTTAGCGTTTTTGTCGGAATCTTGGAGTTATTATTGGCGACAATACATCCGCCTGCTTCTGTTATCCAAATCTTTGTAGCACTGGCATTGGGCACGCCTTTTGCGACATGGACATGGACAGGTTCAAGCGGTGCCCCTTCATTACTCCAAAAGAAAATCACATAACCAAACAATCGAAACAGACTAGGCACTCTCGATTCCCCCTTCACGAGAAAAGCGGATCAGCAGATGTGCCGTAGATTTTATCAATTCCTTCAGGCTTGCCATTTCAATTTCGGAATAGCCATTGTTCGTCCATAGATACCCCGGAAGAATGCAAGTTGCAGATTTAAAGCCATTCTCGACAGGTGTTTCAATCTGGACTCTCACCTGTTCTTGATTTCCATTCTGAATCGGTGAGGAATACACAATCTCCGTACCATCGTTCAAAGTCATAAAAGGATAAAGCATCAAAACACCTTCTTTCTGATGATATTATATCATGCCACCCTGTCCATTTCAATCTATTCCGTCGGGTTACAAGTGCACTTTTATCAGCGCAACAAAGCATGTCTTGACCCATTGAACTCGATTACCAATTTGGTAATTGAGGTAGGAAGTCACACACGGAACTCTCATGATTCGCTTTCAGGGGCAATCAATTTAAGTACCCCTTTTTTGCAGCCTAAAATTCCGCCACGAAACGGTGTCCACCACATAGACGCCCTCGCATTATACGGTAACGCGCCATATTTTGAAATTCATTTTTTAATCGCGTCAGTCCAGATAGGACAATGACTTATGATACCATCCGCCGGGCAGACGCTTACTAAAATATAAGTAATCGACGAATTGACGTATCTCCTATACATTTCCAGACAGCACTTACTTGCATCAATTATTTGAGATATTTCACTCTGATCAAATCGTCGCCCATTTCTGATATGCGTCCTATTGGTGAAGGATTGATAAAGAGGAAGGTATTCGCTGGCGCTCATACCATTTAGATCAACTCCAATCTTGAAAAAGCTCACAGGTTCGCTTAGTCAAGATTTCCGTTGGCGTGATCATGTTAACCGAGCGTTTCTGTCCCGTCCTCATGCTTCGGCCGTTCAAGAAGCACTCGGCTAACACAACCACGCAAAAAATCAAATAAAGAAGTCGAATACAGAGCGGCACCTGTGCGCATATTTTTCACTTTGTTATATAGTATAGTGAATTTCGTGCGCATTTTACTGCTTTGTGACCCACCAAACGTTCTTATTTCGCAGTTCTCCACTTGTTGCGCGCTTTTTCTGTAGATCGTATCCATATTGCTGCAACCATTGACGTGCGCAGGTATAGCTTGGCAACGATTTCTCGGCGTGTCCATCTGCCTTGTTGTAGATGTGCCCCAGCTCAAAGAAGATCTTCTGCCACTCTTCGTAATAGCGCTCTTCATTCAGGTGGGCATCCAGATATGCAAGCAGCGGTGGTGGTTCAAGGGGTTCAACTTTCGCAAGCAGGCTTTCATCGATCTTTTTCAGCAGCTCTGTCTGATACCCCTGTTCGAGCATTTGCAGCAGGAAAACACGTTCTACACGAGCCTGCAAGGTCGCACGTTTCCGCCAGCAGTATTCACCTTCCAACGGATCCAGAACGACTGTATGGCTTTTTTTCAGTATTTCCAGTGTTTCAGGCTGATGCAAATATGCCTTCCATGCCTTCTTGTCATCAAACCATTTCTGGTACGCCTCGACCGGTTTCAGCTGATACTTCTCGATTTTTTTAAGCGTTCCTTCCAGACGTTCTTTGGGGTAATGCAGCAAATACACCGCACAGGTATCCCCCTCATCCAAGGGACGTTTGCGGCCAAGGATCTGCGCATTAACGAGCGGGTTCCACAGTTCACTGACAATATATTTCAGCGCACGGTCTTTCATATCCACACCATTATAGAGGGTCGTTGTGGTCAGTGTAACCTGATGCTGCAGAACATTGCCCACGAGCGCATCATCCAGTTTGTCAAATTCCTCCGCTTCCTGACGGTATTTGGAGCACAGGCACGCCACATCCTCTATGCCTTCTGCCTTCAGAGTGTCCCGCAGTTTTCGTAGCTTGGCGATGGTATTCACAAAAACGAGGATTTTTTCTCCCGGCTGTACCCGGCGGATGATATCCAGCTCGTCATCGTCACGGTAGAAGAACTTCACGCTTGACACAAACCGATAATCCATCGGCAGACGATAGTGCTGTCCCTTCGGGATCATTTTCCGCAGCTCCCAATAATCAAAGAATGGGCGGGCGGTTGCGCTCATAAAGATGCAGGTCTTCGTTGTCCACAGCTCTTTAATAGCCTCATAGCTTGCATCCACATGATCGTTGAAGCTGGCATCTGTTACCATGTAGTGATACTCGTCTGACACGATATAATCAAACGATCTCAGATAAGTTTTAGCGGCATCTTCATTCCTTTGCAGGAAGGTTTCCAGCCACTGGTATGTTTCAACACGGATGGTGTGCTCATACTTGTTATCTATGGCGGGTTTGTTGACAATTCCTCCAAGCGCGGGATCATAGTCCTCGTAGGATACCTCTATACGCCCCAAACGGTTCACATCGCGCTCGATCTGATTGCGCAGAGCTTCGCGATTGCACAGGATCAGGATACGCTTACGATGTTCATATGCCCACGGCAGCAATGTTTTCAGAATAAAATAGGTCTTGCCGGAGTTCGTGCCCGCATCAAGCACCACGATCCCATGCCAGTTCTTGTAATCCTCACCAACAAGATCTGTGATGTACTGTTTTGCAGGCTGTGGAGTTGCCCCGGCGGTTTCCGGTTCTTCCTCCGGCACAATGGGATCAAGCTGTTCGTCGGCATCCTTTTTCTTTTTGCGAGAGGCCTTAATACAATCCAGAATCTCCTACAATTTTTGCTGTCGTTCTTCTTCCGTCAACGAGGCAGGGTCAATGTGCTGCTCCTGCTCATACTCCCGTTGTGCCTCAGCCAGCTTCAGGTAGAAACCATCGAACGGCCAGCGCTTCTCTTCATCACTCATATTGATCCGCGTCTCCTTTTTTGATTTCACTATACCATATCATTTCGTTCTGCTCAAGGGATATTGGTCCATATTTACTTTCACTTTCCCATCTTGATCTTATCTCCGTGGCGATTTTTGCGGGTCAGCTGCTCCAGGGGATTCAGGGCGTCATAGTTGGCTCTCAGGTCGTCCGCATACAGTGCCACATACCGCCGGGTCATGGTAAGGTCAGCGTGTCCCAGAAGCTTTTGCAGACGGAACGGGTCGCCGCCAGCTTGGATATACAGTTTGGCGTAGGTGTGCCGGAACAGGTGCATAGAGGTCTTCTCCACGCCTCTGCTATGATTATAATTCCAAATCGCATTCCCGAGCGAATTCAACGTCATCTGGTTGCCATACTCCGAGACAAACAACGGGGCTGTAGGGTCGCTGGTACGATGCTCCAGATACTCCTCCATGATCTTGACCAGTGCCTTAGAGAGCGGCACGATCTGCTGATTACGCGCCTTCATGTGGCGAAAAAACACTGTCCCGGCGGAAAGGTCCAAGTCTCCGATCTGCAGGTTGAGCAGCGTGGACGCACGGCAGCCGGTACCAAGCAGGAAGTTGACAATGACCCAATTGCGGTATTCGGCAAAGGAGCAGGTCTTGCAGTCCGGTTCCTTCAGCAGCTTCTGCAGCTCATCGGTGGTGTAGGGTTCTTTGATCGGATCATCTGCACGCACCAGTCTGATCGGATACTTTTCCAGATAGCCCTTTTCCATGCACCAGTACAAAAACGCACGCACCATACGGAGGTTCGTATTGATGGTCGTATCGTGGAGCTGCTGGTCCTTCATATAGAAGATATAGTCCTCCACCGTTTCCTCTGTGATGGTAGTGATGGGCTGTTCTGTATCCCCCAGAAACCGAAAGAAGCTTCTGCCCTTTGCGGCGTAGAAGTCGAGTGAGCCTTGGGAGAGGTTCTTGAGCCGGTTGTACTTTTGGAACCTTTCAAAGGCCTGTTGAATGGTGGGGTTTGCCTTGGCAGCGGGTCTTAAATCACGGTTACGCACGAGAGAGACTCCTCCTTTTTTCGCGAAAAATTCCTCTCGCCCGCTCAACGCTTCCGGAAAATGGAGCAAAAAGAAAAAACCCAGAATCATTCGAATCAACGAACAATTCTGAGCTTTTACATGCCGCCGACGGGGGTCGAACCCGTACTCTGTCACCAGAAAGGGATTTTAAGTCCCTCGTGTCTGCCAATTTCACCACAGCGGCGCAAC
>ERZ1034691.131-NODE-131-length-58522-cov-9.125609_pt1 | contig 58522 bp, 108 predicted proteins | sample MGYA00520638_ERZ1034691 | MGnify/ENA primary metagenome ERZ1034691 (study PRJEB33766, sample SAMN09781763) | gut metagenome | biome: gut microbiome | host: Homo sapiens | place: Madagascar | study: EMG produced TPA metagenomics assembly of the PRJNA485056 data... | reverse complement strand
GGAGCTCCGGCCGGGCAAAGATATATCGGCTCCTTTCGAGAAGATGAAAACAGGAGTAAGTAAAGTATACACAGACAGACCGGATTATGCAGACTTTGATTCTCCGGCAAAATTTGAAGCAATTAAGAGTATTATCGCAAAAAGATTGAGGGAACATCCTAATGCTATTTGTTCCTACTCTGGCGGTGCTGATAGTGACATTATGATTGACCTGATTGAAAGGACGAGACGGATATTTGAACTTCCACCAATCAAATATGTGTTTTTCAACACTGGATTGGAAATGAAAGCAACAAAAGACCATGTGAAAGATGTTGCTGAGAAATATGGTGTTGAGATTGAAGAAGTAAGACCGAAAATCAACATCGTGCAATCCACAAGAAAATATGGAATTCCGTTCGTATCAAAGATTATGTCTGGAGGATTATCTGATTGGCAGAAAAAAGGAGTTCCATTGTCTATTGCTCAGGAGTATGACCAGGCAGAAGATAAAGAAGCAAAGAGGAAAGAGCTGAAAGAGAGATATCCGAAGTGTGAGAGCCTTATAAATTTCTTGTGTTGCTGTAATTCTAAAGGAGAACCGAGACCGAACATTCAACTGGTAATCAACTCCTCAAAGTATATGCGTGATTTCATTGAGGAATGTCCACCGGATTTTATGATAAGTGCGAAATGTTGTGACTACTGCAAAAAGCAGATTGCTCATAAGGTTCAGAAATCATATGACATGGTAATAACCGGAGAGCGAAGAGATGAGGGTGGAATGAGATCAGTTCCGAGAAAAGATAATACAGCATTATGCTTTACGGAAACGGCTTCAGGACAGTATCGTTTAAGACCACTCTATTATGTGTCTGACAAAGATAAGGAATGGTACAAAAACTATTATGGAATCAAGTATTCCGATGCTTATGAGGTGTACGGACTGACAAGAACAGGATGTTGCGGTTGTCCTATATCATACAAAGCTGTGGATGACTTGGAGAAAATCAGACCTTATGAACCGAATGTAGTTAAAGCAGCATGGATCATTTTCGGCAAGAGCTACGAGTACAGAAAGAAATACAACGAGTACAAGAAGAAACGAATGGAAGAAGAAAAATCCGGTGTAGGACACATTAAAGGACAAATGAGTATCAGTGATTTCCCGGAGGTAATGCCGAAATGAAAGATTTAATCATAGACGCATTTGCCGGCGGCGGTGGAGCATCGGTCGGAATTGAGATGGCACTCGGCAGACCAGTAGACATAGCAATCAACCACGACCCGGATGCCATATTGATGCATAAGACAAACCACCCGGACACACTTCATCTGACCGAGGATATTTTCAAGGTCAACTTAAAGAAATATGTAAAAGGACAGCACGTGGCTCTTATGTGGGCGAGTCCAGATTGTACAAGCCACTCCAAAGCAAAGGGTGGCAAGCCGAGAGAAAAAGGGCTTCGGATTCTTCCGTGGGCGGTATACAAACACGCAAAGGAGATTCTTCCAGATGTGGTGTTGATGGAAAATGTGGAAGAAATACAACAGTGGGGTCCGTTGGACGAAAAAGGTTATCCGATACCGGAGAAAAAAGGTGAGGATTATAAAAAATTCATTACAGCAATGAAGAGCCTCGGGTACCGTTTCGGTAGTAGAGAATTGGTAGCTGCGGACTACGGAGCACCGACCACAAGAAAGAGATGGTATGCGGTATTCCGAAGAGATGGAAAAGAAATCAGATGGCCAGAGCAAACTCACAGTGCTGACAGCATTGGCCTTAAGAAGTGGAAACCTTGTGGAGATTACATTGACTGGTCAGATCTTGGCAGTTCGATATTTGACCGCAAGAAGCCACTTGCAGAAGCTACACAGAAGAGAATTGCGAACGGTATTAAGAAATATATTATCGATGCAGAATCTCCTTATATCGTGAGGGGTGGAGAAGCACTGGCATATATCATTCAATATCACGGAGAGACAAGAGCCGGTGATTCAAGAGGACAGTTTTTGACAGAGCCAATTAAGACGATTGATACATCGAATAGATATGGACTTGTGACAGCATTTATCACGAAGTATTACAAGACTGGCATAGGTCAAGGCTGTGACGAACCACTTCATACAATCACAACATCTCCAGGACACTTCGGATTGGTATCTGCATTCCTTATCAAATATTATGGTGCCGGATGCGGTCAGCAACTTGATAAGCCACTGGGAACGATTACCACAAAGGACAGGTTCGGACTTGTAAATGTGATATTAGACATTGACGGAGAGCAATATATCATATTGGACATTTTTCTTCGGATGCTGAAACCGAAAGAACTAAAAGTAATGCAAGGGTTCCCGAAAGATTACATTATCGACAGGGATTACAACTGGAAGAAATATCCGATAGCAAAGCAAGTTGCAAGAATCGGGAACAGTGTTGTGCCGATCATGGCAGAAAAGCTTGTAGAAGCAAATTGTCCGTATCTGAAAGTCGGCGAGAGAATGCCGAACATGAGTATTGATGATACAGAAGAACAATTAAGATTTGCTTAAATAACAGCACCTTGACAATTGAATATTGATGGTTGGAATGGTATAATTTCCGTATAAATGTACGGGAGGGAATGCCAATGAATGGAAAGAAATTAGACTACGAAATCAGTAAGGAGTTTTCTCATGAATTATTGGAAATTGGTAATAAACTGAATCAGTTAGAAAGAGGAAGAATCTATGAACTGAGCGGAGCTACTATGGATGGTTATTTAGCAACCAACATAGACCAACTTAGAAAAATGATAGGAGAACTACTTACTAAAATCCAAGAAGGGGAAGACGGAACGGCAACAGTGTTAGCAGACATTGTAAGAAGATTAAATATATAATTTATCTACCAACCATCAATATTCGGTGGTTGGTATTTTTTTACGCTTTTTTAAGGAGAAAGGAACGAATTATAATGGCTAAATTTAATATTGAATCACTGATTCATAAAATCTTGAGGAAGCTCGGATTCATCAAAGACATTGAGGATGATAGAAGATTGAAAATGGAGATGTGCGAAAGAGCAATAAAGGCAAATGTATGTCCTGAGGATTGCGATATGTGCGCATGGGATACGAAAGGTGGAGTTAGTTATGAGAATCATTAGTCAGAACGGATTACTGGATGCGCCTTATGAACTTCTTGCCATTTCGCCATATTCAGGAAATATGGCAACAATCGTTGGAACGTTTCCGGGGAATGACATCGGCAAAGGAGATAGAGTTTATATTTTAGGCGAATATTCCAGTGAAGAGAAAGCAATCAAGGCTATGGAAATGTGCCGAGAAAAATATCAAGGCTTTTTTACAAAAGGTAATTGCATGCTTGACCATCCGAAGGTATTCCGGTTTCCAGCAGATGATGAGATTTAGAGAGCGAGGAAGAAATGAAAGAGCCAAGCGAAAAGAAAGCGATCATCAAAAAGCTGATGAAAGAGGGAAAAACATATAAGCAGATTTCGGAAGAGACTGGAATCCATCCTGGAACTGTCGGAATATACGGTGGAAAGATTAAGAAAGCTGAGAGGGAAAAGAAATGCTTCAACGGAGACAGGCATTTGTGTAGAACTTGTATATACCGTGCTTCCGGTGCAAGAAGTGGTTGCGACTATATCATACATACCGGAAACGAGCGTGGATGTAATCCGGAAGTGTGTAACAAGTATGAGAGAGGAAAAAGAAATGAGACTAAAACCAGTAGTAAAGGCAAGTGAGTTTGAGAAGTACGGATTCAAGCCTTGCCGAGGACTTCCGAAAAGCGCAGAGAGTTACTATCTCTGCGTGAAGAACGGACACAGAGTGATGTTTGTGGACAGTAAGCATTTTACTGAAACTGAATGGCCGATAAAGGATGCACGAATCCACAAGAACGCAAATTGCAGATACAGTGACAAGCGGACAGCAACCGAGATTGAGTGTGAATTGGTTGTGAATGGCTTGTTGGAAGAGGTGGAAATATGAGAGACGAATTTAGCGGTAGCGTAACAAAGACGGTGGTTGACTTCGCTACACAAGTCCGTGAAACTGAGGATAAGTTTATTTTTGAAACGATTGCGCCATTTTGCCGAAATACATTAAAAAGAACGATATCCAAGAAAGAACTCGAAGAAATACTTTTAAGAGCAGAGCGGATGAAGTGGATTCCATGTAGTGAGAGACTTCCGAAAAAACCAGAGCGCGGAGAAAATGGATACATCGTGCAAAAGAAACATGTCGCTGAACCATTCAGTGCCTATTGGGATGGTGAGAGATGGACAAATGAAGATGATGATGTTATTGACGAAGTAATGGCATGGTTGCCGTTACCTGAACCATATAAAGGAGAGTGAGAATATGGGACGAAGCATTTATTTCACAGACCAGGAACTTGAAAAGGTTATTGATTACATGAGCGAAGCGGTGGGAATTTTGGGAGAGGCGGAAGAAACTTGTTGGAAGGTTGCAGAAGATATGGAAAACGGTCTCGGATCTGCAATGAGAAAAATATACAAAGGCAGAAAAGGGGAACGTATTTACGCAAAATATAAGACAAAAGAGGGGAAAGGAAATGCTAAAGCCTAAAGTGAAAGCCAGTGAATTCAAGAAATTCGGATTCAAAAGATGTAAAGGAACCCTAAAAGAATCAGAATGTTATTATCTCTGTGTAGCAAGGGGATGTAAGATGCTGTTTGTCAGTGACGTGTGTTTTGCTGTAAATGATTGGAATAAAGATGATCCACGGATACATAAAGATGCGAACTGTCGGTACAGAGATAAGAGAACAGCATTGGATATAATCTACGAACTGATTAAGGCAGATATGTTAAAAAGTGAATGGGAGACAGATTGATGTGCAGACTAATTGATGCGGATTTACTGGTAAAAAACTGTAAATGTACAGGAAAATTTGAAGATAATTTTAATTGCGTAACCTTATCGGATTTAAGGAGGATTATCGAAGAGCAGCCTACAGCTTACGATAAGGATAGAGTGGTAGAACAGTTAGAATCTTTGCCGAGATGTTCAACCTGGAATCACAACAGTGACAACATTAGCCGGAGTGCTGTAATTGAAATAGTGAAAAGAGGTGGAAGAGATGAGTAGACTAATTGATGCTGATTTGTTAATGAGAAAATGCGAAAAATGGTTAAAACCGAAAGCACCAGACGAAGATGAAATGGTTTCGGTGGCAGATATTGCGGTATCTACGCTTATGGAAATTGAAGAACAGCCGACAGCGTATGACGTGGATAGTGTTATTAATGAGTTGAATAGGGAAAAATTCATTGAAAGCGAAACAGTTTTGTCAGATATACATCAAGGATACAATGCCGGATTAAGCAGAGCCATTGATATTGTTAAGCGAGGTGGAAGAGATGAAAACTAGGTGTCCAATATGCAATTATGAGTTGGGAATGTGCCAGTGCTTATTCGCTGGTAACGGACATCCTAATAGAGAAAAAATCAGAGAAGTTGTACTTGACCATTTGTATCTTTTTACAGACGAACAGATAAAACATATTCAGTATTTGGAAAAATATTGGAATACTTCGTACACCGATGAAGAAAAAGAAGAAATCAAACGCAAATTAAAAGAGGGCAGAAGATATGAAAAATAAAGAGAAGTATTCGAAGGAGATTGTGGAGATTGCTTGCAAAGGACACGGTTTTAGGGTTGATAAAAATACGAATGAAGTTGCGGATTGCTGTGACGCTCCATGTACAGCTTGTTTGTTTTCGAAGATGGAAGACTGTGACAAGGCAAGAAGAAAATGGGCAGAGTCAGAGTACATCGAAAAGTCAGTGATAGTGATAAGCAAGAGGGACAGGGTGTTTTTGGAGTATCTTAGTGTGAATATACAATATATGGCAAGAGATATGTCGGGCAGATTATATATTTATACTAGAAAACCATACAAACAAGTTGATTGTTGGAGTAGTAGCGCGTGTGAAACGGAAAAAGCCTTGTGGATGTTCAACATCGAATTCCCAATGGTCAAATGGTCAGACTCCAAACCGTGGCTTATCGAGGATCTAAAGAAGTTGGAGGTGGTTGACAGTTATGAATAGAGAAATGCTTTTCAGAGCGAAACATATTCATACAATTCCAGGTAATGAGCATCTCAACGGAAGATGGGTATATGGATATCTTAGTGACGAGAATCACATCCATGATAAAAGCCTTGAAGGCGAATTTCTGGTTGATGAAAATACGATTTGCCAGTATACAGGATTAACTGACAAGAGTGGAAAGAAAATATGGGAAGGAGATATAATTAAATACCATTTTGGAGAAGTTTATGCGCCGGTAAAATTCGGAGAATATCAGAGTTGTTTTGATAGCACATCAACGAGCCATGTCGGATTCTATGTGGACTGGAACGAAAAACATGATTTTAGAAAAGACTTGGGATATTGGATCAAGTTAGTTGATGCAGAAGTTGTAGGCAACATATTTGACAATCCTGAACTGCTAGAAGAGGAGAATGTTCATGGAACAGATTAAGCTGGGGTTAAGAATCGCAAGCATTGTGGTTGGGATAATCGGTTATAGTGCGATATGGATGTGGCTGATTAATAATCGCCGAAAGAACGAATACATTGAACTTGTGCGGTGGTTATGGGAATGCTTTCATATAGCTGCGATTGCGGTTGCATTTTTTGGGGCTTGGGTATAGGAGTGATTATTATGACAAACGGAGATAAAATCCGATCAATGTCCGACATGGAGCTGTCAAGAGAACTCTGCAAGATTGCCGGAGTCTGCTCTGAATGTCTTGTACAAGATATGTGCGACAAGGGACATACTGGATTTGAACAATGGTTGAAAGAAGAGGTAAACGAAGATGAATAAAGAATCAAAATCAATGAAGTTCCGCGGAGATATTAAACACGGAAAGCTTGCGAGTAGTGCACCTAGCGTAAAAGCTGTTAGACGTTTCAGAACCAATCCATATGAAGCAGCTAACCTTGTGAAGAAACAAGGGGAATATTTAAGTGAGTTGCCACATGAGTGAATAGAACGTATGGGAGTGGATTTGAGCCGGGATATAGTGGTTTATCCACTCCCTTGAAAGAGGGATCGCGTATGAAGTTATGTAAATGTGTAAAAAGCGAAATAAATTATTACATAAAAGAATGTAACTTTACCGACGAAGAATTGAGAATTTTTATTATGTTATCAAAAGGAAAAAGCATAATTGAAATTTCTGAAAAACTTTCTGTTTCAGAATCAACCGTAAACAGACGAGTGAAAAGTATAATGTCCAAAGTGATGGAGGTAGTAAAATTGAAAGATAATAGTATTCCTGTATGGGAAAAGGTAATGCTCACAGTGGAAGAAGCTTCGCAGTATAGCAATATTGGTGTTAACAAGATAAGTTCCATGCTGAACGAACCAGGATGCCCGTTCCTTTTTTGCGTTGGAAAAGGAAAAAGATTAGTCAAGAGAAAAGAATTCGAGAAGTATATTGAAAAAACAATTGAAGTCTAACATTGAAATATGAGCCTTTATATAGTAATATGTAGCTGTATAGTGGCTCTTTTGTAAATGGAAGGAGCAAAAAAAATAATGGGAAAGGATTTAAAAGGAAAAGAACTAGGAGTTGGGATAACTCAAAGAAAAAACGGAACCTATCAAGGAAGATATAAAGATAGGTTTGGCAATTCAAAGACAATATATTCAAAAAAGTTATCTGAATTAAGAAAAGATCTTGCTGTTAAAATTGCAGAAAATGAAACATTTGTAAGTGTAAGAGAAACCGTAAAATTGGATAATTGGTTTAATCAATGGATAAAGATATATAAAGAAAAGAGTGTACGCCCTAATACTCTTAGAGAATACACTCACATATACAATAAGAATATATCACCTTTTATAGGAAATCGCAACATAAATTCTTTGGTTAAATCAGATATTCAAAGAATAATAACATTGGCTCATACAAATGGATATGGGTATGAAAGGCAAAATAAAATCAAAGTCATATTATCAGATCTAATGGCTAGAGCTCTTGAAGATAATCTGATTTCAAAAAACCCGGTTTTAGGATCCAAAGTTATAGACAAGAAAGAATCTAAAGCCAAATCTCTTACTATTGAAGAACAGAACATTTTCTTTGAATATTGCAAAAATACATTTTATGATAATATGTTTAATGTTGCAGTAAATACCGGAATGAGACCAGGAGAACTTTTTGCGTTGACAGAATCAGACATCGATTTTGAAAATGGGTTCATCGATGTAAACAAAACGTTAGTGTACCAAAAGTATCTTACAGATACCAGAAAGACCTTTCACATAGAAGAACCAAAAACAAAGCAGAGTTATAGGAAAGTTCCGATAAACAGCGTTTGTAAAATATATCTTGAAAGACAGATTCAACAAAAAGCGATAGTATCAAGCAAGAGACCAAAAGAACAGAATGATTTTTTGTTCACTACAAAGTACAATACTCCGATAAATTCAGTAATATATACAGATGCTATACATGCAGTTATAAGAGAAATAAATTTGTTGCGACCGAGTAATGATTTGTTCAAAAATTTTAGTGGACATACATTCAGACATACATTCGCCACTCGATGCTTTGAACATGGAATTGATGCGAAAGTTGTTCAATCATATTTAGGTCATGCAAGTGTTAAAATGACTCTTGATTTATATACTCATGTTACGAAAGAAAAATCTTTTAATGACATTGAAAAACTGGTAGATAATACGCCGAATAACATCGTGGATTTTAAGCAAAAAATTTCATAAGTGTGTAAATGGTGTGTAAGTTACACACTTGGCAACAGAAAAAAGCCTTAAAATAAAGGATTTTCGGAGCATTTTGTACTAAACTTTGTAAACTTATTACGTTTATCAGGTGACACCGTACGATTTATACGGAACACCGTTCTAACACTGAGTTTATAAGGGTTTCAAGCAATTTGGCATACACACTGAATTTCATAAAATTACACGTATTTACACGAATTTACACAGCAAAAGTGTGTAAAAAGTGTGTACGGTACACAGCGAGAGTGTGTACGCAAAATAGTAAATAAAATAGAGCCACTATATGACATAAATATGAGAAGAAAGTGAAAACTTGCTTCTCTTTTTTTATGCGAAAATTTAACCATAAGGAGGCGGTCAAATGTTTTCAGATGCGATACTTGTTCAGATATTCAGTGATGATCGTCTCAATGGCATCCCACTTGAATATCAGTCAACGGTTGTTCATGTTGTAGAAGACGTGATTGACAGAAGATTCTACACTGATAAACCGTTCGCTTCAAGAGAAGAGATACTTGAGGATGTGTGTGAAAGATAGGAGGTCTATCATGTACGAGAATCCATATTTTGGAAATCCGTACTTGCAGCAGAATCAGCAGAGGTACGGAACTCCATATCAGCAACCAGTTCAACAGATGCAAGCTCAACAGCAACCTGTTTACAACCAGATGCAACAGGTTCCACAGCAGATTCAGCAGCCACAGTTGATCGGTCACATTGTTGACAGTCAAGAGACGATACAGGCAAGTGACGTTCCAATGAACGCTCCTTATGCGCTGTTCCCTAAAAATGACTTGTCTGAAATCTATTTGAAGTCGTGGACTGCAAACGGAACAATTCAGACAATCGTCTTTAAGCCTCTTCAAAATCAGCAGACAGACAATTTACCGTCTGCTCAATCAGAAATGAAAATAGGACTATCTGACGATGCGACAGAAGCATTTATGAAGAGATTTGACGAGCTTGGACGGAAGCTTGATGAACTGGAAAATTCTATGAGTAACAGCAAACCGAAAACACGGTCTACGGTCAAAAAGGATGGTGACGGAGAATGAACCCAATTAACCTTTTCGGAAATCCTCAGCAGTTTTTAAAACAGATGATGGGGAACAACCAGGTAATAAACAACCCTATGGCTAAAAATGCTCTTGATATGGCTCAAAAAGGAGACATGAAAGGTATAGAGCAGTTAGCGAGAAACCTTGGAAAAGAACAGGGAACCAATGTTGATGAACTTATGAATCAAATAAGAAGCAAGTTTGGATTATAGCATATTAGAGGTTTGTGCACAGAAACTCGAGAAACCTCTTTATGAATAAAATTAAGGAGGAACTAATATGTTTAACTCAACTAACACACCTTTTACAATGCCAGTCATGCCAGCAACAGGCGGTTACGCTGATGGAGCTGGTTGGGGAGACGGGGGATGGTTATGGATCATTGTCGTATTCGCACTGCTTTTTGGCTGGGGAAACAATGGATTTGGTAACGGATTCGGAAATGGTGGCGGCTATGCAGCAACAGTAGCTACACAGGCTGACATTCAGAGGGGATTCGATACTCAGAACATTGTTGGAAAACTTGACGGAATCAACAATGGATTGTGTGATGGCTTTTACGCTCAGAATACAGCTCTGATGAATGGATTCCACGGAGTTGACAACGCAATCTGCAATCTTGGATACCAGACACAGCAGGGATTCAACACAACAAATGTTGCTCTGATGCAGGGTCAGAATGCATTACAGGCACAGCTTGCCGATTGTTGCTGCCAGAACAGAGAAGCAATTGCTCAGGTAAGATATGACATGGCACAGGACACATGCGCTTTGCAGAACACAATGAACACAAACACTCGTGACATTGTAGAGAATCAAAATTCCGGTACCAGAGCAATACTGGATTATTTGTGTGCAAAAGAAAATGCTGACCTTAGAGACAAAGTTCAAAAGCTTGAGCTTGCAGCTTCACAGGATAGACAGAATGCTCTTCTGACTACTTCAATGACAGCTCAGACAAATCAGATTATCAATGCTGTGAACCCGACACCAATTCCGGTATATCAGGCACCTAACCCGAATGCGTATTACGGATGCGGTAATGGATGTGGTTGTTAATGACCAACAATCAAAACGGGAACTACTCTTTTCTTGATATGTTGAACGTCTTTTCAGTTATCTTGCAGATGATTGGATACGACAAAGATCAGAAGCAAACGTCTAATGATGACTTGCTAAGAGCCTTGCAGAGACAGGACAGGGAGTATCTCGAGAAGATAATTTCCAATCAAAATCAAATCTTGGAGATTCTTTCCAAGACGAATGAGTAACTTAACTTAAATGTTATGTCTGCTATAAGCAGTATTACGAATACAAGGGGCAGACTGCAAACGGTTTGTCCCTTAAATTATGGAGGTAAAATACTATGGCTGAATATGTAGCTGTTTCCGCTCAAGAAGTAGCAGCGAACGGAAATGTTATCTTTACAAACACGGCAGTTCAAGGAAGTAACTGCATTAAGCATCGAGAGGGTTCTGGAATTGTGACTCTGAGAGGAATCACAAATCAGTGCAGAGCGCGCTATTTTGTTGATTTTTCAGCAAATATCGCAGTACCGACCGGAGGTACAGCCGGAGCAATCTCACTTGCTATCGCAATCAGCGGAGAGCCTGTTCTTTCTTCTCAGATGATTAGTACTCCGGCAGCAGTTGACCAGTACAATAATGTATCTGCTGGTATCTATATTGACGTACCGGCCGGATGTTGTGCGAATATTGCTGTTGAAAATACAAGTACGCAGGCAATCAACGTGGCAAATGCAAACCTTGTTGTTACTCGTGAAGCTTAGGAGGTGAGAATATTATGCATATCAAACATATCCATGAATTGATTGAAAAACTTTCTGAGTGCGCTTGTTCTGAACTTTCTAGCGGTATTGAAAACGTTAATACTTGCGAGATGGGACAGGTCATCGATATGATTAAAGACCTTGCAGATGCCGAATACCATGCAAGAATCTCAAAAGCAATGGAAGAATCTGAGGAAGATGAAAAAGAGGAAGAGAAGTATCTTCTAAAAATGTTCAAAGACCAGTACGGTGAAGAGGATGCCAGGAGATATTATGACGAATACCGTTATAAGTCCGGCAGATTCGCCCCGAAAGGTCACGGAATGAGAAGAGGATACAATGAGCCACCTTATTTTCACATGACTCCTGAGATGTATCGTGACTGGGACACTGATCGTGACATGGACAGAGACAAGCACGGAAGAATGTATTACACAGAGCCTAAATCATCCAGTCGCTATGATATGGCTCGCCGTGGCTATACAGACGCAAGAGATACACACAAGGACAAGGACACTAAGATGCATGAACTTGAGTCCTACATGACAGAACTTGGAAAAGACGTGACTGATCTGATTTCTGACATGACGCCGGAAGAGAGAACTCTTGCAAAATCAAAGCTTGCGACTCTCATCAATAAGATGTAATTTACGGGAGGGTGAAAGCCTTCCCTTTTTAAGTAGGTGATTCGATGAAATTCTATATCAATGATGAATTATGGCATGTCCAATACGAAAATCCATCCAGTGAGCTACTGAGACGGTCAGACGGTGTTTACACGCTCGGTGTTACTGACAGAATGACCAATACAATCTATCTGTCTAACTGTCTCTCAGATACCATGTTTGACCGCGTTCTTTCCCATGAGCTGACTCACGCTGTTTGTATGACCTACGGAATTTCTCTTCCTATAGAAACAGAGGAACGCCTTTGCAATTTCATTTCTGACCATGCGAGAGAAATTATTTCATTGACTGATTTGATTGAAAATATTTTGCTTGCTCGTATTGTTTATTAATTCCATTTGTGTTATAATAATATCAGCGACGAGAAATATGTGAAGAACGAATGGGATTCAGATCAACAAGGGTCAGGAATCGTCAGCCTGAGTATACTGAGAAAAATGATAGTACAAAATACTGTCTTTACTCTCAGCGTACTCAGGCTTTTTTATTTCTCTCATATACTCCAGTGAAGGTGCTGGATACGAAAAACGGAATACCGACCAGTGATGCGGCTGGTTACGAATTAAACGTAGCAGAGTTTATTGAGTTAGGCTCTGCTATTTCTGAAAAAAAATAAGAGTTGCTAACCTACCAAAGCGAACAACTCTTAAAACAACCAATCTAAAAGGATGCTTACTAAATTATAATAGCACATCCTTTTGGAAAAACCAACGTTTTTTAAGAAAAGGAGAAGAAAAAATGAATGAATTAAGCGTATTTAAAAATGAGGAATTCGGAGAAATCAGAACTGTAATTATTGAAAATGAACCAATGTTCTGTTTATCAGATGTATGTAAAGCATTGGGTCTTACTCAGCCATCGAAGGTAAAAGAAAGACTAAATGAAAAGGGTGTGAGTAGTATTCCTACCCTTACAGCTGGTGGAGAACAGAAACTTCTTTATATTAATGAGTCCAATCTCTATAAGACGATTTTCCAAAGCAGAAAAGAATCAGCCGAGAGATTTACAGGCTGGGTAACATCCGAAGTCCTTCCATGCATCCGAAAGAACGGAATCTACGCAACAGATAACGTTATTGATAATATTTTGAATAACCCGGATTTCGGTATTGAGCTTCTGACCAAACTGAAAGAAGAAAGAGCAGCAAGGATTGAAGCTGAAAAGACAAATGCCATCCTCATGCATGTTAATAAGACTTATACCATGACAGAAATTGCTAAAGAGATCGGTCTGAAAAGTGCAAATGAGCTGAATAAGATTCTGGCTGAAAAGAAGATTCAGTATAAGTCAAACGGAACATGGGTTATGTACTCTGACTATAGTGATCTCGGATACGAGTCCATAAAGCAGGAAACACTTGATAGCGGTCGTGTGATATACTACAGAAGAATCACCCAGCTTGGAAGAAAGTTTATTTTAGGTTTGTTTGATGTGGCAGCATAACCCACACTATAAGAACAATATTTTGGTAACGGAAATTGCACGGTTTATTCGTGCTTTTTTCATGCCCTGATATGTACAGACAGGAACGCCCCGGCGTTCTTTTTTCGTGCAATCTATTGTGTTTTTCCGCGGAGATGGTAAGATAGAAGAGTAACAAATTGTTATTTTATCACGGAGGGAAAGAAAATGGGATTGAAAGAATTTTTAGGCGAAAAAAAGGTTGAGAAGCACAACAAGGAAATGGCTAAGAAGTACGGAAGTGAGACTCCGTTTCTTGGTGGGATGGAGATGAAATCAGCAAAGAGCAGAGTGGTACCGGATAATGGTGATTATGGTATTGCCAAGGATAGAAGACGAAAAAAGAAGTAGGACAAAGTAAAATGTTTCGTTTATTATTTTGGTTAACTTTCGGCTGGATTCTTATTCCTATAAAGTTTATTAAAATATGTTCTAAATGCATCGATAAAGCCATTTTGACTATTTTTGTATATTTACTAGTATTTTCTTTGGTTATTGTCTTTGGAGCAGTCTGCTTGCCATTCGTTTTGATTGTTTCTGTTTTGGGAATTTGCTTCAAGAAAGCATACCCAAACATCAAGTATAAAAATGCTGCGTTTGATTCTATGGATGGAGCAGAGTTTGAGAGATACTGCGCTTATCTTCTTGAGAAGAACGGATTTCACAATGTCAGTGTGACAAAAACAAGCGGAGACCACGGCATTGATGTTTTGGCAAAAAGGAATAATTATACTTATGCAATCCAGTGTAAAAGATTCTCCGGTAAAGTCGGTAACAGAGCTGTGCAAGAAGCGTTTACCGGTCGTGCTTTGTACAATGCCAACATAGCTGTTGTTCTTACAAACAATTTCTTCACAGATCAAGCTATTGAAGATGCACGTGCTTTAGGTGTACAGCTATGGGATAGAAATGATTTAATGAGAATGATTCGTTGATTTTTAATGAAAGGAATTATAGAAATGTATTGTCATAAATGCGGTGAAAAAAATGAAGATACAAACAAGTATTGTATATACTGCGGTCAAAAACTGTTTAGAACTGACAGCTATGTTGATATAGAAAAGTTTAATGAAATTAAATCGGAAAATTCCGTATTAAAATCAAAATTCATAACAGACGAAGAAAAATTCACTCTTGGTGCTGGTGAATATTTAGGGGGTGTAGACATTCCTGTTGGATGCTATAATATGGTTGCTGTTAAAGGGAAGGGATCATTTGAAACTAATTATCCAGAAGAATTATTTTTTTATTTAGCAAATTCAAAAGAAGAAATGTATAGTCATGAAACAGATTGCTATAAAAATCTAAAAATTTCTGATAAAACTAAAATTAAGATATTAGGTGGAGTAAAAGTAGAATTTTCTTTTGCAAATAAGTACGATTTTTCTAAGGAATTAGAAGAAGGCAAACAGGAATATAATAAAAAAATGGAAGATATGAGTGAAGAAATCAAACGTGCAAAATATGAGATGGAAACGCTCAATAACGACTTGATTATTGCTTATTACAAGTTTTCAGATTACGAAAATTTAACTTCCGTTGAATGTAAAGACAAACTTTTACTTTTAAAGCAAGAAGAAAAAGAACTTAGAAAAAGCGGAGATGATGTTTTCATATACTGCGATCAGGTCACAAGAAAAACGGAGTATTCAATAGTTCGTCAAATACTTAGAACATTTAATGCGGAATGTGATAATATTATGATGAATATTTCACTGAAAAACATTGATTCTGTGAAAAAGCAAATCGTAAAATCATATGACACAATTAATAGCCTATATTCTGTATACGATGCAGGACTTGAGGATGATATACTTGAACTAAAGCTTAAACAAGCTAATCTTTTGTATACATATGAATTAAAATATCAGCAAGAAAAGGATGTTCAAAGAGCTATTAAAGAACAGATGATGGAAGAAGCAAAAGCTCAGAGAGAAATAGAAGAACAGAAGAAGAAAATAGAGAAAGATTTACAACAGCATATGGGAGAAGTCAGCAGGCTTATGAAATATATGCAAAAAACTCAAGCCGATACAGAAAAACAATTCTATATGGATAAAATCAAAGAACTTCAGGACAAAATAAAATCTCTTGAATCAGACAAAGAGAATGTCCTTGAGAGAGAAGCAAATGCAAAAGCTGGATTTGTCTATATTATATCAAATATAGGTTCGTTTGGAGATGGAATTTATAAGATAGGAATGACAAGAAGATTAGAGCCTATGGACAGAATTCACGAGCTGAGTAGTGCTTCTGTACCGTTTGAGTTTGATGTTCATGCTATGATATTTAGTAGTGATGCACCTGAGCTTGAGAATATGCTTCACAAAACATTTGCTGATAAAGCTGTAAATAAAGTGAATCCTAGAAAAGAATTTTTTAAAGTGGATATTGATGAAATAGAAAAGATTGTAAAAGAAAATTACAATGATACTGTTGAATTTACGAAAGTTCCGGTAGCGGCAGAATACAGACAAACAATGAACCTTTTGAATGAGGAAAATTAACAAATGATTAGGGAAGTTTTATACTTCTCTAATTTTTTTGAAATTAATGCTTGACATTTTATGTGTAACCATTTAATATAAATGTGTAACCAATTAATGAAAGGAGTGATAGAAATGTCACCAGCTAAAGGAAGACCACCTTCAAAAGATCCAAAGAGGAATGATACGAGAATAAGGCTTACTGATAGCGAATTTGCAAAGCTTGAGTATTGTTCTAAGAAAACTGGATTAACAAAGGCAGATGTAATCAGAAGAGGAATAGATATGGTCTATGCTGAGGTTACAAAAAAATAAAACAATCGCCATCACCGACCAAAGCTAGACGATTGTTTTATCAAGAACACACCAACAAAAGGAGTGTATGTAAATTATAGCACTGCATACCTCCTTTTGCAAACAATTCTTTAATGCACAGGAGGTATTTTATTATGAAAGAAATTAACTTAGAAGTAAATATTATGAAGCCAGAGGACAACAGAGCAATTCTCCATTACATTGCGGACAATCTTGTCTGCTATACCAGTCTTGCCGAACTTGCAGGATTTTGTAAAATGTACGCAGAAAAGTATGATTTTATAATGATGTCTAAGGGGGGAAAATAGATGAAAGACGTTGATAGATGCGAAGAAAATAGATGGTACAGACGAAGAATTGAACAGATGGTGAATAAAATGGATAACGAAAAATTCTTGAGAGCTATTTATATTTTCACAAAAGGATTAATGGAATAGGAAGAGCAAAGGCAAAAGCGCAATTTGATATGGAGGTTAGAAGATGGCAAAAGAGACAATTAAAGTAGAAACTATTTCATCTATGGAAGTAGCAAAGATGATTGAGAAAGACCATAAGAATTTGATGCAGGATATCAGAAAGTACACTAAATATCTTGAAGAATCTAACAGCGATTTAGGCCAGCTGAATTTTCAGCCGACCTCATTGGAGGGAAAATCTAACGAGCTGAAAATTCAACCGGTTGAAAATGGCGTTATTAATTTGAATGAATTCTGGATTGAGACAAGCTATAAGGACGTTCAAGGGAAAAGCCGACCTTGCTTTAGAATAACAAAGAAAGGCTGTGAATTCATTGCACATAAGTGTACTGGAAAAAAAGGCGTAGTCTTCACGGCAAGATACATCAACAGATTCCATGAACTTGAGGAAAATGCAAATAAGAACAGATTAATCCATGTGTCAGACAAGCCAGCTCCACGAGCGATTACATTTTACAAGAGAAATTTAGCTAGAATTGAATTGTTTGCTAAGATTGGTGAATTTACAAAGAGAGAAGTTATTGATGACCTGATTTCTTATGTATCGTCTCGCTTTGATATGGAAGAAGCTACTATCCAATATATTGTTGATGTTGGTGAAAAGCCTCGATACAGACTGGATATATTTGATTACTTCCCGGAAATCGGGAAATTTGGCGAGGAATACCTCAAATTCATGATTGAGTTTAATATTGGTTTATATGCGGAAAGGAGAAAAAAGAATGGTAGTACGGAAGCTTAAAGTAAAAGTCAGCGATATGAGAAGCACGCTGAATAATATCGAAGAGAAAATTCGCCCGATCAGCGACAGCGTGGTTACAGATTACTTTGCGGAAGATCTGCTGCCATTGGTTGCGATTGCTGACAAAGTGGAGATGGGAAAGACAAAAGCACTGATTTACGCTTTCAAGCTCGGTTTTAGAGCCGGAAAGATGGATTTGAAAGAGGAATTGCTGAACAATTTCTGCAAATAATCAAAGAGGGGAGATCATTTCTCCCCTTGCTTTTTCCTTATAAACCGCTTGATTTCAAGAATCGTCTGCTCTCTGCCCTCATATCTGTGGATATCATCAACATCCCTGGAAGTGATCGCAGAGCCGATATCGCGAGTATTTTCCTTGAGACGTTTGTCCAGGTACTCTAAAATGTCCTCGTACATGCCAATACTCCTTTTCTTTTTATCATAACATTTTTTCAGAACGGAGTAAAGTTCGCGGTTTTAGGGAAGAAATTTGAGGTTTTTGAGAAAAAATCTAAATACAATTAGATGTAAAGTATATATGCAAGATATATATAAAAGATATATAGTAATGATATGTAGTAATGATATATAGTAAAGATATATATGATAGATATATAGTGTTTATATATAGCTTTTATATATAGTTTGATATATAGCTTTTATATATGTTATTATATATGCAAGATATATATCATTCATATATATAAAAGATATCGTTTAAAAAGGAGTGATTCCATTGAAAAAATACCAGAAAGACGCACAAAACCGTTATAACTCAAAGTTTGATATTGTGCAAGCTAGATTACCGAAAGGAACAAAAGAGCGAATACAGAGCCTAGACTACACTATAAACGCTTTTATTGTTGAAGCTGTAGAAACTATGCTTAAATCACTTGAAACGCCAACAGCCCCGATTTTAGAGCCTACAGAGAGCGTTTCGACCGAAAAAAAGACGAAAGCGGTCGACCAGATGGCAGCAGTTGAATTGATGCCATGGGAAGAGGGTTTTGTTGATCCTCTGTCTGAGTCAGAAGAGGAAAAGAAGAAAGAAAGATCGGCGAAATTCTTAGCTCGCAAATACGGTGAACAAATCAATGACATTGTTATACAGAAAGACTTGATAAACACTTACAGCGTGGATATTTTTGCAAAAGCGAAAGAATACGTTAAGCACCCGGAACTTCTGGAAGAACCGGAACAGGAAAACAAACCACAAGAAAAGGGAATTCAATCTCTTGAGGAATTAAACGAAGAACTTGCAAAGAAGAGATCAGAAGACGCTGCTAAGATTTCCGCGGAGGAAGAACGCCGTCAAAATTACTGGAAGAATATACAAGAATCAAACAAAGCAGACATCGTGAACCATTTCAAAAGAATGCGGAACGGTTCAGAAATGACCGAGGAAGAGAAGAAGAAAGAAGCAGAACGGGAAGAATGGAAGAAACGGAACAACAAAGAATTCGGAGTTTGATTCTGTGACAGCGCAGAATGTGGCTAGAATCGATTTGAATTAGATTAAGCTATACTTAATCGATTGCTAATAGAAAATGGATTTAAAAGGAAAATAGGAGGCTTATTATAAATGGATTTAAAAACTCAAGCAGATGAAAACAAATACATTGGTGCTCTTAATAAACTAATTATTAAAAATAATAACAGGCCTTGTATGGAATGGCAATGCGAAGAAGCCATTGGGAAAAGTTGTGACAAAGCGCCTTGTAAATGGTGCTGCTACTATGGTTGTTGTTGCTGTATCAATTTAGACAGATGTATTTCAAAAATATTAGGAGAGGGAAAATAATAATTCTGATTAAATATCTTGTTTGCTGGAAAGAAAAAAGAGCCGGGATTTCTCCCGGTTCTTCTTACATTCCAAACAATCTTTCAAAAAAGCCTTTTCTTTTCGGTGTGAACTGCTGCCGCCAGTAGCCAATCATCCAAGAAGTCTTGTTCTTGTCGTACATCGGAACAACTATTTTTTTCACTCCGCTATCTGGATTCATGTAATATGCTTGACCATAGCGCGGAAGCTCTTCGCAACCGTTAAAGCCTAAAATATTTCTACTGTCCTGTGCTGACCTTGTGCGAAGTCCAACACGGGCATCAAAGTTGACCTTGATTTCTGTCGGAATAACCTTAGCAAGCGGGCACTGAGTCGCGCAGATCAGATGGACACCAGCGGCACGTCCTACCTGTGCAATACGCTGAATCAATGGCATTACCTGTTTTTTGTTCGTGGTCATTAAGTCCGCTAATTCGTCAATAATCACGTACAGCTCTGTTCCTGTATATCTCTTCTGTCGTGCGCTCTGCATCTGCTTGTATCTCAATTCAATGGTATTCATGGCTCTCTGCAATGCTCTGACCATATCATCCGGCTCTGATGCGTAGCACGCTGTATGCGGCAGATATTTGTAGTCAACGAGTTCCACTCTCTTCGGGTCGATCAAGATAAATGATACTTCTGACGGTGCGTTGAACAGTGCAGTTGTGATAATTCCATTGATTACCACTGACTTTCCTGATCCAGTAGCTCCGGCCACTAACAAGTGCGGCTGCTCCAGCATGTTCTCATAGATGCAAAAATACTGTCCTGACGGTGTGATCCAATTTCTCTGTGCTTTCATTTTGTTTTCTCCTTTTCTTCTCTGTAATTTGATTAAATGCGCTCTATTCTGAATTTGTCTCTGTTTTCCTTTGGGATTACTAAATTGATAAAATCCTCTGCATTGACGTAATTCATAAATTGCGCGATTTCTCTGTCGAATGGCTCTTCGTATTTGCTCGCTTGACATGTTGCTATTACTTTCCAGTACATCATGTTATCCCCTCCTATAAGTCTTTCTTTCTCTTAACATCTTCGACGGTGTGATCGAATCTAGACACAAGGCGGAATGCTTCGCCGTTATTCTCTGGGATCTCGTATCCGTTAGCCTTCAGGAGTTCTGCAGCTGTCTGCAAGTAGTGATTTTCGTAGCCGTATGTAATATCGCTTTTCAGTACTTCGCCATTAACGAAAACTTTTACTGTGTGGTAAGTGTTGCCATAACTTCTCTGAAACCATCTTTTCGCTTCGATTCTCATGCTTTCAATTTTCTTCATTGTCATTTTCCTTTGCTCCTGTTATAATAGAGCTACCTTTCTTTTGATTGGTGCCGGTGTTCGCTTGGTAGGTTTGCACCGGCTTTTTAATTATGAAAATTTCTTTGTCATCATTTCTTCTTCAAGTTCTATTAACTCATTCCAAAGCTTTTTCTCTTTGATTTTCGCTATTTCATTATCTGGGTACTTTTCTAAAAAATCATGCTCCCTTCCCCACTTCATAAGCAACGCGTCATGTGCTAAGTTGTACAATCTTTTTTCTTCCATTTCGTTTCCTCCTTATTTCTTTCAGCCTCGGATTTTTCAATTAATCGGTTCGCTTGCCTTATGTCCTCATTGGCTTGAGTGGTTCAGGGCGTTCGGTTGTTTGTTCCGTGTGGCCGTTGCTGTATCTCGTTTACAGTTATTATGATAGCACTAAAAAGCGTGCTTGTCAACACTATTTTTAGTGGTCGTTAAAATATTTTTCTTGTGCTTCTGTTTGCTCTGATATATAATGAAATCACAATGAAAGAAGGCGGTGAAAATAAAATGATTCGTTATAAAATGGATGTTGTAAAAGAATTGTCAAATAAGGGATATACTCCGGCGGTAATAAGGAAAAATAAATGGATTAGTGAAGCAACGTTAACAAAAATAAGGCACGAGGAAAACATAAACACAACAACTTTAAACGTGTTATGTGTGCTGTTAAAATGTCAGCCCGGGGATATATTGGAAGTAGTACCAACTGACGAGGAAAAAATAAAATATTATTAATGCTTGCAGCGCACTAATTATAGTGTTATAATAATGCTCGTAATGAACAGAAAACAAATATAAACAAGCTAATAGGAGGAATGGAAAATGAAATATATTGAGATCACGAATCAAGAAATAGTTGAAGGATTCAAAGAGTCATGTCCGTTATTCGTTGGAGAAGAGATCGAAGAACTCCACAAGCGTATCATCCGCATGAAATTAAACGTTGACTGTCAAGGCGACATACTTGCACAGAACGAAGACGGTGGCAGATATTGGATAACTACAGAGCCAGCAGTTACGCGCTGGAACAAATCTGGAAAATATGAAATCCGGATGAAATACAGCGTGCACAAAGAAAGCAAATACAACGATAAAATTTATGAGTTTGTGAAATAAGGCATTGCAATTAACGGACAAAAGGAGGAAGTAAAAATGATCAAAGTAAATGCATGGACTTCATACAGCGAAAAGATCGGTGATGAATATTATTTTGTCATCGAAGACGGTTACAAAAATTACAGAGTTGAGATCACGAAAGGAAATAAAATAGCTTCCAGGTTCTGCACTTATGGAAGTATTGAAGATGTTGAGAAGATGCTGGAAGAAGCAAGAGAAAAAGCAGGCGTTACGGTTCCAGATGTTCGAGAGAGTTGGAAACTGGCAAATGATGACCACGGAATCTAAAAGAAACAGCGTAGCCAAAAAGCTACGCTGTTCTCCCGTTTGCATACATTCCCATATGTTTTTCAACTCAACGTTCAGCCATTGATCTGAACGACTCCAAGTAGAATCATGGTCTATCTGGAATCAACAAAAATGTTGATAGTTATATTATAACTTATATTTTTGAAAAGTCAACAGCATTACAGACAGTCTTTCGGGGCTGTCTTTTTTGTGTTTTCCAGCGGCTATTTTTAAAAATAGTTGTTAGTTCAAACTAATAGGGCAAGTAGGGTTACAAAAGTGTTACGAAAATGTTACGATAAATATTTAACAAATACCGTCTAAGCTAGTAACCACAATGGATAACAAGGATTTCACAAATGTTACGCTGTGCAAATTATTATGCTATTTGTATACAGATTGGATACAGAATGGATACAAGAGAAAAAAGATAGAAAACGAGAAAGAAAAAAAGAAAGAAGCAAAGAAATAAAAGAAAGAGTTAAAAGACAGAAATAAAGAGAGAGATATTGCCGACTTTTGCCATCGAAAACACAACCAGCGCGGACAATGAGCAAGAACCAAATAAACAACGCAGACGCACACGCCCTGATAAAAATTTTAAATTAATTTACTCGACACTATTGCAAACAGGAATCCTGTGTGTTATAATGGCATCAGCGACAAGAAATCCGTGAAAGCCGAATGGGAGCTGGATCGACAAGAGCTAGGAATCGTCAGCCTAGGCATATCGAGAAAATAACAGACAATGAGCTGTTCAATATCTCGGTGTGTCTAGGCTTTTTTGTTTATAAATTATTTTGACAAGTGGAGGTGAAAAACAATGGCAAAGAGAAGAACAGCAGCACAGAAGACAGAGAGAGTAGAAGCTGAGACAGTAAACAGCGTTGACAATGTTGAAGTTGATCCTGTTAACCTCAGAGCCTTGGTTGATGACGTGATCACAGACTATTGTCTACGTGACGATCTGGACGAGTCAGACATCCCTCCACAGATCTGGAACGACATTATCGAGGAGATCAGAGTTACACTGTTCGAGAAGAACGGGAACTTGCTCTGGATTGATGGAAAGATTGGGACAGAATACAACGACGAAAAAGTGATGGATGCTTATGACATCTACAAGAGAATCTGCAACAGGCATTGCCAGGTTGTCAATATCAAAGGGTTCCTGGATATGACAGGCATTACCAAACAGACTCTATACGACTGGAACAGAGACAGTAGGTATAATATCAAACACCATAATAGTGGGAATGATAGTATTATACTTAGTCGAAAACGTACTGACCTCGCTAAGAAAATCATGGACGATAACGAACAATCATTGGAGTCAATGTTACAAGACAAACGAATCAATCCGATGAAAGTTTTGCCGTCACTGAACAGACACCACATGTGGAATCTTCCGGGAGTTAGCCGTGAGAAAGTGGAGGCAAGACCACTGACCGCAGACCAATTGCCACAGCTCGGACAGGATTTGACACCACAGATCGAGGAAAACGATTGATATTTTTTAAGATTTGAGAACGGAAAAACTGTTGGTTAAAATAAATCATTGACTTTGCAGTGATTTTAAACAGGATTCAGACGGAAATAGTCAACTCTATTGGATAAATTAGTGTTTATTAAATAGATTGACAATAACATAAATAATCAGACAATAAAGACCTACCGGGGAGGGGGTTAAAACAGCTTTGAAAAATCGGATTACTAAGTCCCCAATTTTAACTCAAAAACAAAAAGCCATCATGGAGGAGATAAGAGATGTTGATTGATAAAGAAACGCAAAAAGCTGTTGATATGTTTTATAGCATTTATTATGAGTTTTACAAGAAATGCGGAGATAGAAATACTGCAATTCAGCTGACATGTGCATTGTGCGGTGTGAAAGTGCCTAAATTAGAAACACTTTCGTTTTTGTTTGGGGATAGTTTACGCAAGAGGAATGAATGATGGTTGAAAAAGATGAAAATCTCAGACAGGTTTTTATAACGTCTGATGGAATTGTTAGAAGAATGACGATTATAGGTGATTGTATTCATGATCTTTCTGAAAAACTTGTTGATGATGCAGAAATCACAACACATATGAACAACGATGGCGGACTAGATATCACGTTTGATTTTGATGAATCACTCGTTAGAAACACATTCGCTTGGAAATTGCTATTCGGTTCAAATAACTATCGAAAATACCACGGATTGCCAATGAGACGGAAAACAAACAGGAGAAACTGATTATGCACAGATACGAGATAGAGATAGTTCAAGAGAGAGTAACGCTGACGATCACAGCGGATTCGATGAAGATCAGAGAAGATAACTTGATTGTCTTCGAACAGGACGAAGATATCAAAGCGATTATCAATGGCAAAGATATCAAGTACATCTTGAGAATTGAATAGGAGTGGTAAACAATGCTGAAAATCATTCAACGCCTGTTCTGTCGACACGATCATACAGTGCATGACCATACAGACCTTGTTCGACAGGAAGACGGAAGTTTTAAGACAAAACATTATTGGCGGTGTAAGAGCCGCGGAAAGGTGATATCAGGAAAATGATTACGAAGAAAGATTTAAAAGGATTGAGCAAACGGGAACTGAAAGAGATGCTGTGTTTGGCAAGTCAGTGGTGCGAGGATTGCGGACTTGTTCTTGAGCTCAGAGACTGTTCGATGGAATTTTCCGGACAGGAAATTGATGCAGATGCATTCGGAGAAGATATCGAATCTCTTGAGGATGAAACACTTCCATTCTCGTTTGACCCATATGAGGATTGCGACAGATCAGATCTCATTCGTGAAATCGAGATTGCAGAAGATAAGAACATGCATCTTGAACTTGACAATAATGACTTGAAAACAGCAATCAATGTGTTAGTTGATCTGTACGCCGGAGAAAGAAGATTCCTAGGAGATTCGTATGAATGATATCGGGTTCAAGGAACAGATTCTTCAGACATCATGTGAAGTTATCAAATGCGAACTGATGAAGCACGAAGAATTCTATGATGCGTTTGTGGCATCTGTTGAATCAGTGATACGTGAGATACCTGAGGTTGGCGAAAAGGCATCTGCTATCGCTGAGAGAATCACGAAACGTATTTCCGGGGAGGAATGAAATGAGAATTGCCGGGAAAGAAATCAACGATGAATGTGTCCACTGCGGAGAGATTCTTGAATGTGAGCTTTTCAAACAGGGACACGGAATCAGACAAGAAAGAATGAATGTTGTGCAAATGATTTCTTGTCAGATGAAGCACAAAGAGAGGAGAAACGAACAATGAAGAAAGCAATGTTAAGTCAGCCAATGGCTGGAAAGACAGATGAAGAAATCGTAGCAACAAGAGAGAAAGCAATCAAAGTTCTTGAAGAAAAAGGATATGAGATTGTAAATACTCTTTTCACAGATGAGTGGTACAGTATTGACGCCATGAAAAAACGTGGTGTAGTTCAGATTCCGATATGTTATCTTGCTAAGACGTTAGAGAATATGTCGCTGTGCCATGCAGCATACTTCTGCAAAGGCTGGGAGAATGCAAGAGGATGCAAGATCGAGCATGATACTGCGGTTGCTTATGGCTTGGATATTATTTATGAGGAGTAGAAAATTATGAAAGATTATGTAGAAGTAAATGAAACGAAATGTGATGAAGTACACAACTGCATGTGTACAAAAGAAGTTAATGGGAAAACATATTGCCGTGGCTGCGGAAATGTACAGCCAGAGTAGGAGGATTAATCATGAAGAAATTAAGATGGATTTTGGCAATTGCATTTCTAATTGCCGGAGTTGCCGGAGGACTTTATGTCGGAGGATATTTGCTTTTGTTTAAATCAATTTTGACAGCTTGTATTGCTTTGGATGCAGGGCAAATTACAGCAGCGATTATTTGGAAAACAATCGTAAAAGCATTTCTCTCAGTGATTATTATGGCGGTAATCATTTTTGCAGGATTTCTGGGATTTGCAATTTCCACGCCAAAAAATAATTAAGGCATTTACCAATACTTGGTTTTATATATTCGTCCATGTGACGATTCTCCACCTACTAGCGGAAAGCTGAACAAAGGGACGTCACAAGTCCCGGTAGGTTTAGCCGATTCTGAAATCGGTTCCGTCAGAATATCGTTGTTGATTGTAATCTGACGTAATTAAGACTGGTTTTGCTGATGATCGGTAAGTAATTGAATGACGATTCACCCAGTCGTAAGCCACAATCCCATAAAGGAATTGGAGATGGTTGCTAACCATTCGGTCGGAAACGACTTGGAGGTTCGAATCCTCCTTGTGGCGTTCTGAGTTTCACGGTTCTCAGAAACACCCCTCATGTACACGCCCTATGTACAGTAAAATGCCATTTTGCTTTAGATTAGCTTTGATTCCCATAAGTGTGAAAAGTGATTAAAAAATTTCAAAAACCGTGAAATGCTATCATAGCTCAAATGGATAGAGCAGTTGACTTTTAATCAACAGGATCCAGGTTCGATTCCTGGCGGTAGCTTCTCCAAGCGTGGTGAACTTGGAGAGTCATCCTTTCATAAGATTTTTTCCTTTCGGTTTGCCGTGTAGTTCAATTGGTAGAACGTATGAAATGTGTCGGTTCGAATCCGACCACGGCAATTCAGTGTTTTAGCTGCGGAGTTCGCTGAAGCTCGAAAACTAACGTTTTTTAAATAAAAGACGTGGTTTATCGATCATATAATAAACTCCAATATTATAAAGAACCGTAGCAGTGCAAGAATTCCTTACGGCTTTCGAGGTAAATTTCTTGCAGCTAAGGGCGTATAGCTTAATGGTAGAGCACAGGACTTTGACTCCTGATGTACTGGTTCGATTCCAGTTACGCTTGTTTGAAATAATTGGAAATGTGAAGAAAGGAAGGTTCCGATGGGAAGAAAGATTAAGGTGCTTGACAGAGAAAAGTTTGTTGAAGCAATTAATGATTATTGCAGCCATAAAATTACAATGGATGAAGCGGCAAAGAAAATGGGTGTCTGTACTCCGACATTCCGCAAATATCTAAGAATGGTTTGGATGGGAGAAACACTGCCGGAAAAACTGTTCGAAAGGAAGAAATAGTGATGAAAATGGACGATGAAATGAGAAAAAATGAAGTAAAACGCGTGATTACTTGCAGAATGGAAGATATTGCCAGTTTGGTTGCTAATTCCGGTTATACAGTTACAATCCGACCGACAAAAGACGGGGCAAAGATTACCAGCCACAAAGAAAAGATCGTAAAGTAAATACAGAAGCTCATGCCCGGATGCGGACAGGGAACAGGGGAGTGCTCCTTAACTTTTTTATTTTAAGAGTTAGGGGGCACTTTTTTGCGTTATGGCAAGCGATTATTTGATTAAAACCGTAAAAGGGTATGAAAATTACATAGAGCGTAAGGGAATTGATGAACAGGTGCTTGATGCGTACAAAGAAGCCAGCAAAGTTGCCCTGTTTAATAACAAAGATAACGATGGATTGAAAATTTCCGGAAGAGCAAGAAAGCTGTATGAGCAGTTTATAATGAACAGCACTGGCGGTACTTCATGGGAGTTGGAAAAATATGCATTTGAAAACGGGACATATTACCAAATACTTGATGATTTCTACGATCTTATTTTAGCAGAAGCAAAAAACAAGTGCGTTGATAGCTACTTCCGGTACATCGAGAAGAAAAGAGACCCAAAAGAGCGATTTTACATGCCTAGAAGAAAGCAATTCCTGAAAATCGGTCTTGTAGATGGATTACAAGGAATGCTTGATGACAAGTACGATATGCTCTTGATTTCCCTCATACCAGGCGCCGGGAAAACTTCAATAGAGAAATTCTTCCTTAGCGGAGTCATTGGATGGTATCCAAAAGACTTCAATTTGTTCTATTCTCACAGCAGCGACATCACGAGAATGTTCTATGATGGAGAACTAGATATTGTGAAGAATCTCGGGGAGTATTGCTGGCATGATATATTTCCGAATTTAGCTGTTTCTGGAGAAAATGCAAAGATGGAACAGTTCAATGTTGGAAAATACAAACCGTTCCCATCTGTTCAGTGCACATCTGTTGGGAGTAAGAACGCCGGAAAAGTACGTGCCTCTAAATTTCTACTCGTTGACGATATGATCGGAGGAATTGAAGAAGCGTTAAACAGAAATATACTTGATAAATTGTGGGACAAATACGCCGTAGATGCCCGTCAGAGAAAGATTCAGGACACAGACGGTAATAACTGCAAGGAAATTCATATAGCGACTAGATGGAGCGTACACGATGTCATAGGACGTATTCAAAAGATGTATGAGGGGAATGACCGTGTAAAAACAATTGCAGTGCCTGACATTGATCCGAAAACAGGAAAAAGCAACTTTGATTATGAGTATAGCGGTTTTACTGTGGAATTTTTTGAAGACCAGCAATTGCTCATGGACGATGTGTCATACAGATGTCTTTACAAACAGGAGCCAATTGAAAGAGAAGGACTTCTGTTCCCAGAAGAAAAGACAAGGCGGTATTTGAATTTGCCACATGGAGCACCGGAAATCATCACTGCTCAATGTGATACAAAAGGAAAAGGAACGGACTATTTTGTGCTCCCAGTCTTGCAGAAGTACGGAGAAGACTATTATTGTGTTGATTGCGTTTGCGATAATACAGCAGATTACGAATTACAGTATGAGAATGCATCAAATATCATTGTTGATAATCAGGTTCAAGAGTGTGAATTTGAGCGAAATGCCGGAGGAGACAGAGTAGCACTGGAAGTGAATAAGCGAGTAGAGCAAAAAGGATGGATATGCAATATTACGGATACTCCGACAGAGACTAACAAAGAAGCAAGAATCTATCAGTGCTCAAGCTGGATTTTACAGCACGTAATATTTAAGGATGCTTCACTTTATACGCCAAAAGAGCCATACGGAGTAATGATGAGTCTTTTGACAAGATATTCTGTTTCGGATAAAAAGCAGCTTGATGACGTACCGGATGTTTTTTCGAACTTTGCCATAAGAATGACAGCAGGGACAAGAGAGGCAAAAGTCGAAGCGGTACACAATCCGTTCAGAGGGGGATATAGATAATGGATACAAAAACATATTTAGGACAGATTTCAAAGTTAGATTTTATAATCAAAAACAAAGTTGAAGAAATTAATCAGTTGAGAGATATGGCTTGTTCTATTTCTGTGTCTCTAAAAGAGGTTAATGTTCAGAGCAACGGAGAACCTGACAAAATGGGAAGTCTTGTATCTAAAATTGCTGATGCAGAAGTAGAGCTTGCGGAATCTATTGAGCATTCTTTTCAAAAAAAGAGGGAAATCACTCAACAGATTGAGATGATCACAAACACAAATCAGTACAGAGTATTGTACAACAGATATGTCTTGTGCAAAAACTGGAAAACGATCACTTCGGAAATGGAATGCTCGTTTAGAGGTGCGATGTCAATCCATGGAAGAGCACTACAAGAGTTTGAGAAGCTTTTTGGCTCTTATTATCTGTAATCATTTCACAAAAGTGCACATAATTGCACATTCTTTCACTACTTTTCCAAATATTTGACGTGTTATAATAATAATCGAAGAAATATAACTTGAGGATACATAATAATTCTCATAATCCTTTTTCAAAGATGCACTTGAAATGACGAACCAGGTGCATTTTTTATTGGTGAAAAACATGGTAAAAGAACAAACAATCTATTGTCCGAAGTGTAACAGGAAAGTTGGCACTTATGACGGAAAAGGAAAAATCGACAAAGTCTGTCGATGCAAGAAGTGTAACAAAAAGATTATTTTCAAAGTAGCAACGGGAGAAACAGTCAGGAAGTCACTGCCAATTAGAAATTGCAGTAGCGGAATGACTTTTTTGATTTAAGGTGAAGAAATGAACAAGAATACTCTACAAGACCTTGTAAAAGGCAAATACGGAAGAAAAATTGCATATGCGAATGTCGAAGAGGTTGACCAAAGCAATATTTTGGAAGTTGTAGGGGAAACAATTGGAATCTTTTACTTTAATAAAAGTGTTACTAAATATTTGTGGGACTACTATAAAGGAGATCAACCGATTCTGTACCGTACAAAGACGATAAGAGATGATGTGGTAAACAAAGTAGTAGAAAATCACGCTTATGAAGCAGTTCAGTTCAAAGTTGGCCAGTCCTATGGAGAACCATTGCAGTGTGTGAGCATTGTAAAGGAAAATATCAGTGAATATGTTGACGTGTTCAATAATTATTTGAGACGCGCTCATAAACATGCTAGAAATATCAGAGCTGGTGAGTGGCAGTCGGCAACTGGAACAGCTTTTTTAGCTGCTCAGTTTGAAAAACAGGGAGAAAAAATGCCGTTCAGAATTACAGTTCCGACTCCGATGAATACCTACATCATTTATTCATCTATTACGGAAGAACCGCTTGTTTCTGTTCAAGAATTCAAGGACTTGAACGGTGAATGGTATAAGTCATGCCACACGAAAACGCACCAATGCATTATCAAAGACGGAAAAGTTGAAGGATGGGGTGTACATGCGTTTGGTGGAATCCCTATTGTTGAATACCCAAACAATTTTGAGAGAATTTCTGATATTGAGCTTGTAGCATCCATGTTTGATGCAATTAACAATATGCAGTCAAACAGAATGGATAGCATTGAACAGTTTGTTAGTGCTTGGGTGAAATTTGTAAACTGTACAGTTGACCATGAGACTTTTCAACAGATGAAAATGGAGGGTGCTCTCGTTGTTAAATCGAACAACGGTACTGACAATAAGGCTGATGTGGACATTATGACACAAGAACTCAATCAGACTCAGTCACAGGTTGCAAAACAAGACTTGCTGGATAATATCTTACAGATTCTTGCCATTCCTAAGCTTGAGGGAAACACAGGCGGTGACACTCAAGGGGCGGTACAACTCCGCAACGGATGGGATATGGCTAAGACAAGAGGAAAACTGAAAGACCCGATTATTCAAGAGTCAGAACAAAGACTGAATGAAGTTATCTTGAATATTATTCGTGTAAGAAAAGGGAAAAATGAATGTCCTATTGATACGAGCCAGTTTGAAGTGATTATTAATCACAGCCCTATGGATAATATGCTAGTAAAAGCGCAGTTCCTGGACTACCTGTTGAAAGACGGCACTCATCCGAAACTTGCATATGAGCTTAGCACATTATTCCCGGATAGTGAAAAAGCTTACATTCTGTCCAAGCCTTATCTGGACGTGCTTTACAAGACCTCTGATGATGAAAATAAGCAAAAACAGATAGATGATAATTCTAATCAGAATCAAGAACCGGGAAATAATCAGAATTCAAATGGCAACAAAACGCCGGAGGTAGAAGAATGACATATGATTACACAGTAAAACAAGACGGACAGACGTATCCTCCTGGAACAGATGTGCCGGATATGGGGAGCATTGTTTGTACCGAAGCATCTGGAAATGTTAGAAGCTATGAAGCTCAGTCAAAAGATGTTGATAAGCTCCCGACTTATGTAGATGCAGGAAGTTCCTGTTTGATGTTAGACACATCGGAATTATACAAATTCAACTCTGAGACAAAGAGTTGGCAGAAATTAGGATAGTAGAAACTAGCCAATCATTGAGAAATCAGTGGTTGGCTTTTTCTATATAAATTTGCATCCATGCGTTAAATGGAAAAAGAAAAAATCCATGCTGATAGAACAGCGAAATCAAATGTAGATCACGGAGGTAATAACTATGACAAGAGAAGAAGCAAAACAAAATTTGGTTGCATTAGGAATTGAAGAGCCGACAGATGCACAGGTCACTAATTATTTGAATCAGTTTCATAATAACAGACCAGCTCCGGCACCGAACCCAAATCCAGCACCAAAGCCGGAACCTCAGCCACAGCCTACACCGGCACCAGTTCCAAATCCACAGCCAAACCAAAATCCGTCACCACAGAACGATGACGAGATTGAGAAGCTGAGAAAACAGATTGATGCATTGCAGAAAGAGAACATCAAGAAAGATATTCGTGCTTATGCTGCTGAAAAAGGACTGACGGGTGAACAGGCAGAGAATGTTCTTGCTGGTTTCCAAGACAATTACGATCTTGCAAAGACAGCCATTGATTCCATGTCACAGATTATCGCCGATAAAGAAACAGCCGCCGCGCAGGCGAAAGAACAGGAAATCGCTAACGGTTCAATTAATCCGGGCGGTGGAAATCCGGGCGGTGGAAATCAAGATGATAAGCCGGAAGATGTGAAAAATGCAGAATCTATTGTTTTCGGCAACAAACAGAGTGAGCAGTCTGTAAAAGACTACTACGTTTTGAAATAAGGAGGAATTAAGCAATGGGTAAACCAATTGTAAGAGATTTTACACAAGGTAAAGGAATTCTGAAGTTCTTCCCGTATGAGGGAGCTGCTTGTGTAGTACAGCAGTCGATGGTATCTGCGGCAGATGACAACGGAATGAAAATTGTAAAAGCTGGAACACCGTATCCGTCCAATGATGCTGAATGCCTTGGATATCTTCTTGAGGACGTTGATGTAACACAGGGAGATGCACCGGGAACATATGTATATCAGGGAACGATTGATTGGGAAAAAGTAACAGGTCTTTCAATTGCAGATGCAGCAAGAAAAGCGACTCCGAGAGTTACTTTTTACGGAGCACCAAAGATTGCAGAAGGTTAATTAAGGAGGAATAACAGACATGGCATTACCATTAAGTCAAGCATTTACAGCGAGAAGTCTTGGAGTTATGTGGGATAACTACAAAGCGTCTCTTGCGCTTCCACCGTATCTTGGAAGACAGAAATTTGGAACAACAAAACAGGATTCACTGGAAATGAGATATATCCTTGGTGAAAATTCTCAGCCAATCTCTCTGAAAGCATCAAACTTTGACGCACAGGCAGAATTGAGAGATGTTGGTGGATTCCAGGATATCCAGAACGAAATGCCGTTCTACAGAGAGTCCTACATGGTTACAGAAAAAGAGGAGCAGCAGTATGCGAACTATCAGTCTGCTGAAAACTCAAATCTTGCAAATCAAGTACTCAGACAGATCAGCAAGAAACCTATGAATCTGATTCAAGGAGCGATGGTAGTTCCTGAGAGACAGATTTGGCAGTTACTTGCTCCGTCAGACGGTGTTCCGAAAGTTACTGTTAAAATCAAAGACAAGACATACACAATTGATTATACAACAGACAATGGAGCAAAGCACAAGGCAGATCACTTCGTTGAAATTCAAGGCACATCTGATAAGTGGAATGTTCCGGCAACAGCAACACCACTTCAAGACTTGATTGACACAAGACGTGATTTCGCAAAGAAGACAGGATATTCACTGACAAGATTCTCTATGAATACAGAGACATTTGAGATGATTCTGAAAGCAGAAGACACAAAGAAACAGGTACTCGGAATTACTGCTTACAACGGCGGTATCAGAGTAAGACAGGCAGATGTTCTTTCTTATCTGAGAGAGTACGGAATCGAAATCGAGGTATATGACAAGATGTATGTTGATGAATCTGGAACAACACAGTATTTCATCCCAACAAACATTATCTCTTGTCAGTCAGCAGGAGTATATCTTGGAGACTACGTATTCGGAAGAACACCGGAAGAGAGAAGCGGAGATCTCGCTGGAGGAAATCTGCAACTTGTTGAAACTGGTATTTCTGTCTATACATATGCAACAGAGCATCCAATCAATACTCATTGCGTAGTATCCATGATTGGTCTTCCATCATTTGAGGGAATGAACAGCGTTGTTGTTATGAAAGTAGCGTAAGAGGTGATCGGATGCTTGCGAAGAACATTATCAAAATGAACGGCAAGTGGTACAAAGCAGGAGAAGAAGTCCCGGAAGGAACTCCGGGGCGGTATTCTGAGAAAATGCAAATACCGGTAGAGTTTAAGTATAAGAAAACAGACATCAACAGAATGAGCACTGCTGATTTGAAAGAATTGGCAAGAGAATATGAAGTATTAAATGTTGACGATATGACTGGGCAAGATTTGAAAGAATACTTTATTACAAGGTTCAATCTGTAGATCGTGAGGTGCAGCTATGGCAATTGAAGACAGAATATATGAGAAATCAGTAGAATACTTGTCTGATATTCCAGAGCTTGCCGATGAAAAACCATCAAAACTGTTAATCGGATTCGTAACTGAGAAATTTAAGCAGTGCAGAAACTATCCTCCGTCTTTTACTAATGCGAAGATAGAATCTGACATGGAAAGGCACTTGAATACAATCGCCATGGCTGTGGTTGACCTAAAAGCAAAAGAGGGAGCTGAGGGAGAGACAAGCCATAGTGAAAATTCAATCAGCCGTTCCTATGAAAATGCTTATGTTTCAAGTTCGATATTTAATGACGTGCTTCCGTATGTTCATTTTTTATAGAAGATTGTGCGTGAACATATTGCCGATGTCGGCAAAATGTTCGCAGGGTATTAGCTAATTTGGTGGTGGGCAGCTAATGGAAATAAGAAAAAGGCAGGTAAATGATTGATGACTATTGAAATATCGACAGCAATCATTATAAGTGTGGTGTCAGTTGCTTTTTCCATTTTCTTCGGTTTGAAAAACAATAAACGTTCGGACACGAAAGATATCGAAGAAAGAGTTAGGCAGAACACACAAATCAATATGAAACTTGATAACATCTCTTCTTTGAGTGAGGACATCAAAAGTGAGATTTCTCAGATGAAAGATAAGCTTGATTCTCACAATGGAAGAATAATCAAACTGGAAGACAGTGTAAAGAGTGCACATCACAGAATTGATACACTGGAAAACAGAATGAATGGTGGTGAAGAATAATGGATATTTTTTCAATGGAAACCGTACTGGCAATTGTAGTTATTACTTATCTTGTTGGACTAGGAGCAAAGCTGTGTCCGAAAGTAAAAGATAATTATATCCCTGTTATTGTAGGTGTAGCTGGAGGAATCCTCGGAGTTGTTGGAATGTATGTAATTCCTAACTTTCCGGCAACAGACGTTCTTGATGCAATTGCAGTAGGAATTGTATCCGGACTTGCAAGTACTGGTGTAAATCAGATTCAGAAGCAAGTAAAGAAGGTGACCGTAAGTGAGGACACTGAACAGAAATAAGCAGAAAATGTACTACTCATTGCAAGATGGCACGTCTCCGGTATATATGACTGATGATGACGGGAATGTAAAGTACATTGAAGTAGATGGAGAACAGATTCCTGTTGAGTCAGGAGAGACCGAACCATACTACACAGAACCTAAATTATTCAGAGCGAATATCAATTCTACATTGACCGATACATTTATTCGGGCGTTTGGCATTGATGATTCCTCTGACAAGGCAACGATTGTCTGTGCAAAAGGAACTCTTCCATTGACTAAGGGGGCGCGTATTTGGCGCAATTCAGCAATTAAATACAAAGACCCGATAAATATGTCAAGCGTGGATGAAAACTCCGCAGATTACGTTGTTAAGGATGTCAACGACGAAGCTATGCACGAAGATACATTCTTGCTTCAACGATTGATTAAAGAGGGATAAGAATGAGCACAAAAATCAGTTTCGGATTATCGCAAAAGAGCATTGATGAAGCAATCAAACAGATTGAAGCTTACAAGAAATCGCTTGATTCAAAGTTAAGCTTGTTCTGTGAGAAGTTGATTGAGAGAGGACAGACTGTTGCAGTTGAAAAGCTGACAGAATCTCCGCTCGGAAAAACAGTGACTCTGAAAAGTGATAAGACAGAAGAAGAGATGGGATGCAAAGCGGTACTGATTGCCACTGGTGAAGTAAAGTATCCAGAAGGAAGAGAACCGTTCAATCTTCTGTTCGCTATAGAATTCGGAGCCGGTGTTCGTTACAACAGCATCCCAAACCCAAAAGCCGGAGAGCTTGGATTCGGTGTTGGAAGTTATCCTGGACAGACTCATGCGGCTTATCCGAACGGCTGGTACTACTTTGGTGATGATGAAAAATGGCATCATTCCTACGGTATCAAAGCGACCATGCCGATGTACAATGCATGCCTTGAGATGATTAAATCCGTTTCAGAAGTAGCGAGGGAGGTGTTTGGAAGTGGATAATTCATGGGTTTTCGACTTAGAAACACACATCTTCTCCATTGTTCAGAAGAAAGTAGGAGATAAGCTGAAAAGTAAGTATCCGAACATTCGTTTCACGACTACTTCAAAACCTAAAGGCGCGACCGTAAAATATCCAACAGTTTATATTCGTGAATTGCCTGGGGCAGAAAAAGCACGCACTTTGGACGGTGAAGATATCAGCGGAATCTTGTATTCCATGCAAGTGGAAGTAAGTACAGATAAAAGTATTAAAGAAGCTAAGGCGGTTTTGAAAGAGGTTGCCTTGGTATACAAAAATATGGGGTTTGAAATTAATTCATTTCCCGAAGAGAGTGACGGAGACGAATATTACCGATGTGTAATGCGAGTCAGGCGAACTCTCGGAAACATAGATGCGTTACACTGAGCCGAAAGGCTCTTTTTTATTGCCTATATGGCAGAAATGGAGGTAAAAAATGGCTTCAACCAGTTATAAAGTAAGAGCTATTTACAAAGAATTAGACGATAGTGCGGATTTGTCAACAGTTGATTTTGCCGGAAGTTACAAACTGCTTCTGAAAGCAAAATCAATGCCAGCTCCGGTGTCTGCACCAAACACAGTTGAATCAACAACTATGGAAGATGATGCACAGACATTTGAGATGGGTATTAAACAGTCCGATGCAAAAGAGGTAACAGGAAACCTTGAGAAAGAGTATCTGGATAATATTGACAAACTTGAGAAGAAGAGAGTTGCTATCTTCCAGTTATATGGAACAGATGGTATCGGTGGAGTTGCAAAATATGCATACGTTGCACAGGTAACAGCTACTCCGTCAGACGTTGGTGGTGTCGATGAAATCTGCGAGATGACAGCAACTATCATTCAGAACACCGTCGCAAAGAAAGTGACAGACGATTATACGATCGTGGATGCTGGAAACGGAACATTTACAGTAACAAAGGGGTAACACGTTCTGAGCAAGACAGGTCAGCGGATGCTCGGAACGTAAAATTTGATTACGCTGACATTGAAGAATAACAACAGGAACGGGCACTCTTCGGGGTGCCCTTCCCATATAAAAATTACGGGAAGGAATACAAAGACATGAAAACATTTGAAATTAATGGAAAAGAATATTCAGGGAAACCTTTTGATTTTAACCTTGTTTGTGACCTTGAGGACATGGGCGTATCAGTTGAATCCATGGAAGAGAAGCCGATGAGCATGGTTAGAGGATATATTGCGCTGTGCATGGGAAAAAGACGTGCAGATGCCGGACTTGAGATTCAAGAGCATATTCTGAATGGTGGAACAATGGATGATGCGACAAAAGTAATGCAAGAAGAAATGGAACAGTCTGATTTTTTTCGCAACCTCAACCAGAGAGCGGAAGCGGAAGCTACAAAGAATCAGACGAAGAAGAACACTGGCGGCAGAAAAACAGCAGCAGCGAAGTAAGATCGTACCGTTCTCAGCGTGAGTTTTTCACCTGTGAATGGTATCCACAAGCAAAGAAAATGGGAGTTGGCTGGACAGAATTTTGGAGTATGAATCCTAGAATTTTGAAAGCGGTATCTGCCGGATACGAAGAACAACTCCTTGATATTGATTATATGAATTGGATGTCAGGTCAATATCTTATCAGTGCAATCAATACGTGCTTTGTCAAAGAAGAAAAGTATCTGAAGAAACCGATTCTGAAAACATTGATTGAAGAATCGCGAATGACTGATGAAGAACGTGAACTTCGTGAGATGGAAGAGGAAATCAGAAAAATGGATGCTTGGATTGCAGCAGACAGGGCAAGAGGATTGCCGGAGACATCGATAAATTAGGATGGGTTCACCATCCTTTATTTTTTGTAAAAAGGTGGTGAAAACATGGGAACAGAGGTTGACTCTCTTGAGGTAAAAGTTGAAGCGTCGGCTAAGTCAGCAAATGCGGAACTCGAAAAATTAATTACAAAAATAAAAGAAGTAAAGCAAGGACTTTCCACTGTTATGGGGAAAGATTTCAGCTTTAATTCTACAAAAAGCTTGGAAAAAGACCTTGATAATATCGCTGATAAAGCAGATTCAATCGGGAAGAAAAAAGTCAAGATTGATGTTGATGATAAAAAGGTGAAAAAAGCCGCAAAATCATATGATGAGCTTATGGATAAGTACAAGAATTCCAAGCTTATGGTTGATTTTAAGGTAAATGACATTGGAGTAAAAGAACTTGCAAAAATGCAAGAAAATATTTCTAAAAAGCTTAGAAACACAATGCAAGGCATTAATGACACCATGGAAAGGCAAGGGACTTCTTTTATTTCCGGTGATGCTTGGGAAAAGCAGATTCAAAAGGCTCAGCAGTATAAGAACCTGTTGAATGAAATTATAGGAGCACGTGGCTTGTCTCCTGTTAGCCTTGGTGGAGCTGAAACGAAACAAGCATTTTCGAGTATTGTTCCAGATAGGGACAAAGGAATTGCTGAAGAAGCAAAAGAAGCGTCTAAGCTTTCAAAAATTCTTTCCGGCACTCAGAAAGTTTCGAAATCTCTTTCAAGTACGTTTGGGAAGATGGGGAAAACAGTTGGTGGAGTGGTTTCTAAAGCAAAAGATCTCAAGAATTTGATTACCAAAACAAATAAATCTGGTGGTCAAATGTCAATGGGAAGAATGCTTGGAATGTCACTTGTATTTTCCACTGTATTTTCAGCATTAAGCGCAATAAATAATGCTATTAAAGAGGGTTCCAACAACCTTGTTCAATATAGCTCCGATTATAACAAAAGCATTTCTGGAATTGTCACATCGCTCTTGTATTTGAAGAATGCATGGGCGGCGGCTTTTGCTCCGATTATCAATGTAGTCGGACCTTATATTTCAGCATTTATTGATATGCTGGCCAGAGCCATGAATATGGTAGGTCAATTTACTGCGGCTCTCACAGGAAAAGGCACTGTGGTTCAAGCTAAAAAAGCATGGAAAGATTATGCAGCTAGTCTTGATACTACAAAAAACAGTGCGAAAGATGCAAGCGACGCACTTAAAGACTTAATGAATTACACTCTTGGAATTGACGAACTTAACGTGATTCCGAAGAGCAGCAGTGGGTCTTCTGGTAGTGGTTCTCCTGGAAGTACAGCAACCCCATCTCCATCGGATATGTTTGAAACAATAGAAGTTTCTGACTCAATGAATAAACTTGCTGAAATGTTCAAAAAAGCTCTCAAAGACTCTGATTTTACTGACATCGGAAGAATGCTCAGTAACAAACTCAGCTCTGCGATGGAAAGTATTGAATGGCAGAAAATATATCATAAAGCAGATAATTTCGGAAAAGACTTGGCTACATTTCTTAATGGATTGATTACACCAAGACTTTTTTATGATTTAGGAAATACAATTGCTGGTTCGATAAACACTGCACTTCATTCAATTAACTCGTTTGAAATTAGTTTTGACTGGAAGAATCTTGGAAATTCACTGGCAAGTGGTCTTAAAGGATTCTTTGAAAACTGGGATGCTGGACTTACCGGAGCAACATTAAGTCACTTTGCTAGTGGTGTGTTGGAAGCATTAAAGGGCGCAATTGATGGATTGCAAGATGATAAAACATTCGAGCAAATCGGGCAAAAAATTGTAGATTTCATTTGCGGAATTGATTGGGGAAAAATCGCATGGGATTTATCAGGACTCATGGTATCGCTTGCAAATGCAATTATTAATTTACCGAATGATTTTTTGAGAGGTGTTTTAATAGGATTTTTCACAAATGTATTTGACATGAGTGAAGAGAAAGTCGAAGCGAAATTACCTAAATTTGTTTTACCACCATTATCAGGGCTTGGACTGGCAGCTCTTGGTTCTGACATAATCAAAGGATTTCTTGAAGGAATTACAGAGAATTCACAACCAATACTTGATTTCTTTACTGAATTGAAAGGCAAGATTGTTGAGAAATTCGATGATGTGAAAGATTGGTTTGGAGATAAATTCGGAAAAGCTCGTGAGAAAGTCGAAGAAAAATTCTCTGATGTAGGCACATGGTTTGGCAATAGAAGTACTGATATTCAAAACAATATGCAGAATATCAGTACTTGGTTTAGCAATAAATTCAAAAGCAGTAGACTACTTGCAAATGCTCCTTTTTCGAACATCGGATCATGGTTCGGACAGCGAAGAGAGGATATCAAGTCAAATATGAAGTCGATTGCTCAGTGGTTCAAGAATATTTTTAAGTCTGCTTACAACGGAATTACTTCAATTTTTGACAAGATTGGTGGGTATTTTAATACTGTAGCAGGTTGGATAAAATCACCTGTTTTAGGCGCAGTTAAAGCAATCGCTAATGCTGTGAACTGGGTTTACGAGAAATTAGGTGGAGACGGCGATCTGATTAACGTATCTGTACTTGATAAATATGCAAGCGGTACAAACGGAGTCGCGAGAGATTCCTTTGGCGTTGTCAATGACCAGCCGGGGAATACCTACAGAGAACTTGTTCAGTATCCGAATGGACAGACTGTAATTCCAACAGGAAGAAATGTCGTTCTGCCGATGCCAAAAGGTACAAAGGTAATGCCAGCTGGTCAGACAGCGGCATTGATGGGAATTACTGGCGTGAAGAAGTATAAATCTGGAATTGGCAACTTCTTTGGAAATACAGTAGACAAAATTACTGATATTGCAAGTAACATTTTCAGTTATATCAAAGACCCGAAGAAGCTTCTTCAAGCGGCGATTGATAAATTCACAGATTTGACAGGAGCACTTGAGCCTGGAATCACAATTGCGAAGACAGCAGTTAATTCACTGTTTGAAACAGCAGTTTCCAAAATCAAAGGATTCTTTGACAGTTTCGGTGCTGTTGCTTACAAACCATCTGCCGGAGTGGAGCAGTGGAGAGGACTTGCAAAACAAGCTCTTTTACTGACAAATCAGTTCAGCGAATCCAATCTGAATGCCTTGCTAACTCAGATGATGCATGAGTCGGGTGGAAATCCGAATGCTATCAACAACTGGGATATCAACGCAATCAGAGGTATTCCGTCAAAAGGACTGATGCAGGTAATTGACCCGACATTCCGTGCAAATGCGATGGCTGGATTCAATACAAACATTTACGATCCACTGTCAAACATGATCGCTGCTATCAATTACACGGTAAGAAGATACGGAAGTCTGTATGCTGGATGGACAGCAAGAGGATACAAGGGATACGCAAAAGGTATCGGAACATTTTCTATGAGTGATTTTCCAAAGTATTCAACAGGCGGATTCCCAGAAGACGGACTATTCTTAGCAAATCACGATGAAATGATCGGACAATTCTCTGGAAGAAATGCTGTTATCAATAATGAACAGATTGTTGATGGAATTTCTGATGGAGTATACAGAGCAATGATGCAGGCACAAAGCGATAATTCAAGACTGACTAACATTCTGTCCGAGATTTTAGCAGCAATCAAAGAGGGAAAATCAATCCGACTTGATGGAAGAGAACTTGTGTCAGCGTACGACTCAAGAAAAAAGCGTAACGGATACGCATTCACTTAAGGGAGGGCAGAAATGCTCTCTCTTTATTTTGGAGGTAACAACATGGCAATGTCTTCGTTTTTGAATGTAAACGGGTATGATTTCCCGTGCCCAAAGAGAGGAAACTTTTCTTGGGTGATTTCTACCACGGTCAGTGATGGAAGAAATGTAAATAATGCAGTTATTGGCCAGAGAGTCGGCAGAGACTTATATAAGCTTGACGGGCTTGAGTGGGTTGGACTTTTACCAGAAGTCAGAGCAAAGATGCTTAAGGCTGTGAAAGATTTTTATATTCCAGTCACGTTTGAAGATATGGAAAATCCAGGTAAAACGATTACAGTCGTTATGTATCCGGGTGACAGGTCAGGAACACCCTTGTTTGTTGACCGTCTGACCCACATGATTACAAAGGATGAGATACTGAAATTCAATCTGATTGACGCAGGATGGGAGTGATAGCGTATGCAGAAAGTAAGCAAAGAATACGCTAAATCAATGCAGAAGCCATTCCGATATAGAGGATATATCAAGGGGAGTATTGGCATTATCAATTCTGACGCACAAAGCAACGCCACGACAGATACGGCTCTCGTCTACTTCTCTGATAAATCCAAACCATTCAACGGATACTCTGTTAATCAGGTTTACGCCACAGCGGAGGAAGACTTCTCGAAAGTGGATGGTAGCATGTATTTCCCACCAAAAAATCAAAAAGGGAATATTTATTATAATCAGGGGATTGTCGTGTCCGTGTTGAATGGCTCATTTGAGATCAAATTTGGTGATAAAAAGGGACTTGATATCAAAGGTCTGACTATTGATTTTGGAGAAGTGTATCCGGTAAGCCTCGCGGTTTCAAATGGGAGCACTTCAAAAACTTATTCAAATGATACTCAGAATTTCGTGACTGATGATAGCTTTGATAATTCTGACTATATCAGAATCACTCCTTCCGGATTTTCCAATGGAAGTAAGAAAGTTCGAATGAGAATCAATAAGATGTCATTCGGAGTAGTTACATCATTCGGAAGCGATAAAATTCTTGAGTGTTCCTTGAAAGAATATGTTTCACCAATTAGCGATTCACTTCCAAGCCGTGACCTTGAGTTGACAATTGACAATCAAGATGGATATTTCAATCCAGACAAAGAGCAAAGCGCAATTGGATACTTGGAACTTGGACAGGAAGTCAGAATCTCCTACGGATATGACGTAAAGGGCGATGGCGTTATCGAATGGATTCCAGAGACACTGACTTACTTAAAAACATGGCAAGCAAATGATACACAGGCTAAATTCACAGCGACAGACTTGTTCGATACAATGGATGAGACTTATTACGGCGGGGCCTTTAATTCTGGTGATGGTAAAACAGCCTACGATCTTGCTATAGCAGTGCTGACAGATGCGGGATTTTCGGAAAGCCAATACTATCTTGACCCGTATCTCAAGACGGTGAATATCAACAATGCCATTCCTGCTGTTACTCATTCAGAAGCATTGCAAATCATAGCGAATGCGAGTAGATGCGTTCTGAGTGAAGATAGGAAAGGTAAGATTAATATTCATACATCGTTCGAGCCTGCAAAGACAGTTACTACAAACGGTGAGACAGAGTACAGCCATTCCGCAAGAATCACTGAAAGAACAAGAAAAGATGCTTATGCTGTAACCAGTTTGGACTTCTCAGCAACTGATGGCTCATTACTTTTCATGCCATCTTTTGGAAATTACAAAAGCACTGGTTACATTAGTTCTGCCGTTTCGAAAGCAGACGGAACGTTTGATGTAAACCCAAAAATCAATGTAAAATTCGAATTTCCGTGGACGGCTTACAATTTCACTATAAAATTCAGAGAAGTAGTTCCACTCGCATTCACACTGACAACATATTCCGGCGGAACGGTAAAAGAGACAAAAGAAATCACTCTTTCATCCGAGAAAAATCAGACTTCCGTCACAGAAGTTGCAGACAATCCATACGATTCGGACACTTACGAATTGAATGAGACGTTTGACCAGATTGACGAATTTTCTGTAGAATTCACAAAAGCTACACCGAACAGCAGAGTGTTTGTTGACTATCTGAATATCGGGGAATCCACAGACTACAGAATCAGAAGAGTTGATATCCTTGATACTCCACAGACTACAAAACAAGACAAAGTGCGTGCGATTACTGTTGACAGGACTGTGTACAGACAGTCAATAGAAGAAGATAAGGAACTTGTCTCTGAGACAATATCACTCACAGCATCCAATATGACCCATACAGTCTACTTCAACAGTGCATCCTATGGATTCAGCGTGTCAACTGATAATTCGGCGATAACAGGTAAAATCGTAGATTCCAGCAACTTTTACGCAAAGATTCAATTCAGCGGAGTTACGAAAGATACGACACTGACTGTAACTGTAAAGGGAAAAGAATATTCGCAGGACACGAACAGATACACAAAAGTACGCAATAAATCTGGTTCGGATGTCGAGTGGAAGAATCCGCTTATCAGCACTGTGGAACATGCCAAAAAGGTAGAGGAATGGCTGTCAAGCTATTACTTAGGCTGTGCTGAATATGAATTTAACTGGCGCGGCGATCCCGCTATTGATGCGAATGACACCATGTACTTTGGACTGAAAGATGGAAGAGAACAGTTGATACGGGCGTATGAAAATTCACTGACGTTCAACGGTTCTTGGAATTCAGATATGAAAGCGAGGGAAGTGAATTATGTCGGAGTGGATAACACCTAAAACCGATTGGAATATAAACAGCAAGTTCAATATCGATGATTATAACAGGATTAAGAACAATCTCGTCTACTTGAAAGACCGAGCAAATGATTTGATTATTTCCTTTGAAATTGACGATATGGGTAGTGATTTGACTTCCTATGCATCGTTCTGGGATGTCAGGATTTTCAACCTGTTTGAGACAAATCTTGAGAAGATTAATCAGAAGACCTATAACAAGAATTTAGGCAGCACAAAGACGTTCTACGAAAACGGGCAGTTTATCAAATATGATGAACTGAATCGGCTGGAATCATCAATGATAACTCTGAAAGATACTCTAGACAGGCAAAAACAAGGTTTGAGACACATCCCATTCAGACTGGGAAGATTTAAGGAGGTACGTGTATAATGGCACTTAAAACGGATTATAAAGACGATATTCTGGCATCGTCAATGAACGGAAAGAGAAGATATAGACAAACATCAAACAGTGACGGCTCTATTTCATTGGAGGACTACACAATCTATGAACAAGAGGGAGATAATTTTGGTGCAGCACAATTAAATGCTGTTTGTAAGGCAGTCAACGACCTTGATAATGAAAAAGTCAGCACAAGTATCTTAGGCGTATCAGCAAAAGAAACGCTGACTGGCGAATTCTTGAACGATAAGCCGATTTACACAAAGATGATTGAAGTCGGTGCGTTACCGAACAATACAACAAAGACGGTACCAACAGGACTGAGCAACCTTGATTATTACTGGATTGATGTGTCAAATTCGTTCTGCTTTTCCGGTGGCGCTTTCTATCCGATTCCGAATGTTGAGCCAAAGACAATCGCAAACAGTATCGGAGTTCGACTCACTGGGTATGGAGCAAATATCGTCGTGTCAACGGGAGCAAATTGGAGTTCTTATGCAGGAATTGTGACTGTAAAATACACGAAGAAATAAAATCGCAGGAGTGATGTTATGAGAACATTAAAATTCAACGTGAAAGAGCAGAGGATAGAGAAAGCAAAGAACTGTGATTTTGGTGATATCGAAAGAGGGACAACGGGATATTTGAAAGCACAGTTTTCTTTTTCCTATGATTGGAACGGATACGCAAAGATAGCTGTTTTCAATGATGCATGGGACAAAGTAGAAGAGTGCAGACCGATTATCGGTAATGAGTGCGAAATCCCGTCAAAAGTTCTTGACAGCATCTCATTCAAAGTAAGGGTTATCGGCGTATCGGATGGAAGAAGACTCACCACGAACAGAACGGAGGTGGAGCAGTGACAGAGCAAGAAGCATTAGCTGTAGCATTGGCAGAACAGGAGATCGAAAACCCAGTCAATGACATTCTGATGATTGACCCGGAGACAAGGACGATTAATGTTCCTGATTCAGAAATACTTTTCGGCGTGCAGTCAGATGAAAAGGCTGAAAGAAAGTATTTCAAGTGTCCGAAAATCGTTGGAAACAACATCAATCTTGCAACCATGAATCTGTACATCAACTACAAAAGTCCGAATCAAGCAGATGAAGAGGGAGACTCTTACATTGTACAAGATGCTGTGACAAGCGGAGATTACATCACATTCTCTTGGGTTCTTGGTCGAAATGTAACGAAATATACAGACGGAATCCACTTCTCTGTCTGCGCCAAAAAGTCAAACTCAGACGGCACTCTTACGACAGAGTGGAACACAACATGGACAGAAGGAGAAGTCCTTGAGGGATTGGAAACCACTCAGCAGATCGCGGAAAAGAACAAGGATTTAATTGAGCAATTGTTAAACACCTACAATTCCAAAGTAGATGCAAAACTGGAATTCGACCCGTCAACCCGTGGCATATCTATTATTTAAGGAGAGAGAATTATGGCATTGAAAGCAGAAGATGTATTTGCGATTGTCAATGAAAAAATAAAGAATCCTGTCACTCAAGAACAGGTGACAACAGCTGTTAATGAGTATCTAAAAGAAAATCCAGTTACCGCAGGGACAGCAACATACAACCCAGAGACAAGAGCAGTTTCGATTGAGTAAGGGAGGTACGGAATGGTGACGAGTGATATTGGAAAAGGTGAATATTTAAATGTAAAGAACAAAGAGACTGGTGAAATAGAAAAGAAAACGTTCATTCCGCCAGCTCCGTCTGATGGTGATTTAGGTGGAATTTCGGAACAAGAGTTGGAGCAGATTACAACAAACAAAGAAAAAATTAGTTTACTATGGGAAGACAAAATCTCATACCGAGTAGTTGGAAAAATAGCAGTCCTTCCTGATGAAACAAAGATTGCTTGCACTGCAATTACAATTAATACAACAGAGCTATCATTTACACAATTAGGAGAGACAAAACAGCTTACAGCAACGGTCATACCGCCTAATACAACGGATGTTATATCATGGGAATCATCTAACAACAATGCTGTAACTGTTACAAATACCGGTCTTGTGAAAGCGGTCGGTTATGGCACAGCAGAAATTACAGTAACATGTGGTACGCAGACTGTAATATGTCATGTCAATGTTAAGCAGACGGAAACAGAAGTTGTGTCGGATGGAGTTGTTATGCCAGATATGTATAATACTGGTATCGAGAGTAATGTAGCATTGCAAGAATTAACACCTGCTACAATATCAGGTGTCACACGATTACAGGTGACACAGCAAGTGGCTAATAATTTTTGTGATTCAGATGGAGTTATTAGTAATTATCATTTTAACGGATTATATGTCGATTTTAATAAATCAATTACACAAACTGTTACTTTCCGAAACTGTAAATTTACGGGTGATGATAAAATGGCTTACGCCGTTGCAGTTAGTGCATACGGAACTGACAAGGGTATAATTTTTGAAAATTGCGAGTTTTCTCATTATAAGTCAGCTGTTACATCCGGTACTTGGAAAGCTACATTTGATAAGTGCTATGCGCATGATATGGTGCAGGATGCATTTAAAATCAATCGTTCAGATATCTACATTAAAAATGGTTATGCTCACTCATTGGGAATAGATACAACATCTCATGCAGACGGCGTACAAATTGAAAATAACACCGCAGAAGTTACAGTACACATATATAATTGTCGATTCGACCAGCCTTATACATCCGGCAACACAGAAAATGCTGCTATTTTTGCTAAGTGCAAAGATGCAAATATAATCTTAGACGTTCAGAAATGTTATGCGACAGGCGGAAATTATACAATCTATGCTCTAAACAGCGAGACTGCAAAAGTGTCTGGAAAAGTAGAGTGTGTAGTTGGTTGTAGTAGCCGGTATGGAATCGCAAATATATCGGATGGTGTTGAAAAAAATGTTGTATCTGCTGATAGCTTATTAGTGGGCACTGTCCAGAACGGAAAATTATATGTGACAAATTACACGAATAAGGAAAGAACATTGAAAATAGTTACAGATGCCGGAGAAAAAACTGTGACAATTCCAAAATCGCCTACTTATTCCGAAAATCATGTACAAGAGTTTTCAGAATATCCATATAATGTCGCTGTAGAATATCCAGCGGGAGCGAGCTGGGTGAAATGTTATGAGAATGATAAACTAATAAGAACACAGAAATTAGGAGAATAGAAATGGGAAAAGAAGCTAATATAGTACAACTGTACTCACCTGACGGAAAGGAAGCATACCCGATAACTAGCGAACATTTAGTCCGTGACGATAACGGAAACGAAATAATTGGTATATTACAGAATGAAATAGAAAATCTAAAAACACGTGTAGAGAAATTGGAAAAAACTAATTGACAAGGAGAACAACATGAACAATATCGTACAAGTAATACTTAACAGTACATATCCAGAAGTCAACAAGAAAGTCTGGCAATACGATTACGGGCAGATTCTCCGGCATTAACAACTGATGATTTGGAAGCAATCAAGGAAGCGCTGAATTTATAGCGATTAATTGGTAAAGGAAGCTATAGTTAATCAAGCAAACGAGGACAGGCTAAAAGCGCCTTGTCCCTTTTCAAGCAAAGAATGAGATGTGGAACCGAAACAAATACAAGAAGAATTAGAATTGCACTTTTGCATGAAAGGAGAGTAATATGAAGTTATTTATTATTTGTGGACACGGAGAGGGAGATCCAGGAGCTGAAGGAGGAGGATACACCGAAGCAGAACGAGTCAGAGCACTTGCTGAAAGAATGAAATATTACGGCGGCGATAATGTGATTATTGGCGATACAAGCAAGAACTGGTATCGTCACGGGTATGTCAGCACATATGACTTTCCGGCCGGATGCTGTGTGATGGAACTCCATATGGATGCAGGTGGAGGTCAGGCACGCGGAGGACATATCATTGTCAAAAACGGACTTGTAACTGACCAGTATGATAGAGCAGTAGCAACCTATATCAGCGGAATCTTACCGGGGCGATCTGAGAATATCAAGTATCGCGATGACCTTGCTAACATTAACAGGGCGACGAAGCGTGGAATTAACTATAGATTGCTTGAGTGCGGATTTATTGATAATGATTCTGACCGTGAGAAATTCAATAGCAATATTGATGAAATCGCAATCAACCTGTTAGCTTGCTTTGGAATTATATCGCAGAATGGAACAGGCAAATGGGTAAAAGACGAAACTGGCTATTGGTGGAAAGAGTATGACGGAAGCTATCCTAAATCCAGTTGGAAGAAGATTGCAGGAGTATTTTACTGGTTTAATGAGCGTGGTTATTGCGTGATGAATGACTGGATTCTGTACCAGAAGCATTTCTATTTTTTGGGTGAAACAGGTGGCATGACTACCGGTTGGAAGAAAATCGGAGAAGACTGGTACTATTTCAATCAGACAGGTGGGAAATTGCCTATCGGCGCAATGCTGACAGGGTGGCAGATGATTCGCGGTAGATATTTCTACTTCTATCCAAAACGTGTCGAAAAACATGCGGAGGGTGCAATGCTAACCGGTGAACTGCTCGGATATGGAGGACATGATTACCGTTGCTTGTCAGCAGGAGAAGACAAAAAGAAGCAGACTGGCGAGATGGTGACCGGATGGTACAAAGACGGCAAATCGGGAAAATACTACTGGTACAATACAATAGCCACAAAAGATATGCCGCTTGGAGCGATGTACAAAAATAAATGGTTAAAACTGCCAGAAGCATGGTATTACTTCAAAGATAATGGAGAAATGGCTTGTGATGAAACATTAGTAATTGGCGGTAAGAAGTACATGTTCGGAAAGAATGGATATATGCAGTAGAATGAATAATTACCATATGCATTGATAGATTATAACTGTTCTAAACAACAAAAATCCCGGGTGAAATTCCCGGGTTCTTTTTATTTCTTTTTATCGTTATTCTTTCTTGTTTGACCTACCATTGTGTAACCGTTTTTGCTTTCACATGCGGCTTCACGACCTCTTTGCAAAGCGATATTCAAAGAAGCAAGGTCAGGCATTATATTATCTTCATTGACAAGCTCACCTCTTGCTTTTTCCATAAGGAAGTTGTCGTAAACAGCTTGACAGATATTCACTCTTGACCGCATAGAGCAGTGATTGTTAGCTGTCAGCATATTTAATTGTTCATGCCATGAGGAACCAGTGTCACCGAACATACAGTAAGCCATTTGACGAATATCTCGCTCAGTGTAGTTCGTGTTGATGTAAGCATGAATACAGTCAACCATCTTTTCAATTTCTGTATTGTCAACAGTCAAGAATTTGTCAGGGTATCGGTAGTTGAGAATGTACTTTTCCATGTTTAATCCTAGCACCGAGAACCACTTTTCTAATGTTCTGTAACCAGGCTCACCTATTCCGGATTCCCAGTTCTGAATTGTAGTGACTGATTTTCCGAGAGCTTGAGCCATTTGCTTTCTTGTTTTTCCGGCATCTGTTCTTGATTTAGCAAGCATGTTGCCGAAATTCTGTGCTTTTTCAATCTCAGATGACATAAAAATTTTTACCCCCTTTTTGCCATTCCGCAACCAAAAAATTGTGTTTCAAATTCAAAAAAATAAAGACATAATATTTTACGTCTATTTTTCACTGATGCAAACAAAAAAATTAATGCATAATTATAAAAAATTTAACAAGTACTTTTTTCTCCGTTTCCGCTATAATTAAAACATATTTTAGAAATGGAGGGCAAACACATGAAAGAATTTTTAAACACTATTGCATACTTATTATCTGTGAGACCGATTATTGGTGAAATTGAGTACATGAGACAGTTGTCTTCCTACATTGGAACGATTGTCCCGGAGTCAAAATCAGACCAATTTGATCGATTTCCTCTTGCATCTTACACCAGTGCTGACAATCTTGCAAGCGATATCTTCAAATTTATTGATGATTAATTCTTAATAAGCGTTATTCGTTTCTCTTATAGATAGGTCAGGGGGGATTTGTATGGATGAGAAAGAGAGACTGAGATTGCAACTAATAGAAATGATCGTTAAAATAGAAAGTGCAGGCACAATAGAGTACCTGCACACGTTCGTTAAACTTTTTTTAGAAGAGTGGGGTTAGTCCTCGCTCTTTTTATGCGATAGCATATAATTTATTAAATTCATAATTATTTCTTGTTCCTCTTTATTCAATAAAGAGAATTTGTTATAAAATTCAAAATCTTCTTCAGCGATTTCTTTTGAAACCTTAGCTTTACCTTCTGAATACTCTTTTGTTTCATCATCAAATCCCATCAGCCATCCTTCACTTACTCCAAGAGCCATTGATAATACCATAATTTTATCTTGACTCGGCTCAACTTTGCCGGAAACATATTGGCTTATATTAGACTTGTTCATTTTTACGTTATATTTTTCGCAATATGGCAATGTTTTATTCAGTATATCAATTTGCTTTAAATTTTGTTTTTCCATTATTTCTTTTAATCTAATAGAAGAACTGCTTATTTTCATTTGTAACACCTCCTTTCCGATAAATAATATAACACTTTTTGAACAAAAGTTCAATACGCAACACTAAAAAGTTAAAAAAGTTGAACAAAAGTATTGACATACTGGACTTGCAATGATATGATTTAAGAAGTTCAAGATATTGAACTGGAAAGGAGATAAAAAGATGTCATTTGATTACAGCAAACTAAGAGGAAAAATCGTAGAAAAATACGGAAGTCAGACTGAGTTCGCAAAGGCTATGCAGTGCTCAGAGCGCACATTATCGCTGAAACTAAACGGAAATGTCATGTGGAGACAGGATGAGATTTGCAGAGCGATTGAAGCTTTGAATTTATCAGAAAGCGATATTCATGACTATTTTTTTACGATGAAAGTTCAAGATTCTGAACTTTAAAGAAAGGAGATAGGATGAACGAATTACTAAAAATCAATTTTGAAACAGAGGAACCAACAGTATCGGCAAGAGATTTGCATGAACAGCTTCATATAAAAACAGCGTTCAAGGACTGGTTCCCTAGAATGTGTGAATATGGCTTTGAAGATGGAAAAGACTTTAGCTCAAAAATGAGCGAAAGCACTGGTGGTAGACCTTCAAAGGAATATGACATTTCCATTGATATGGCAAAACAGATTTGCATGATTCAGAGAACACCGGAAGGAAAAGAAATCAGACAATATTTCTTGGACTTGGAAAAAGCGTGGAACACACCAGAGCAGATTATGGCTAGGGCGCTCAAGATGGCAAGTCAGTCAATCGAATCACTGAAAGACAGATGTAAATTTCTTGGAGATCAGGTTATTGAACAGCAGCGGATTATCACGGAATTGCAGCCAAAAGCAAATTATGTAGATAAGATTCTTCAATCAAAGTCATTGGTAACTATTACGCAGATTGCAAAAGACTATGGTATGAGCGGAAGAAAGTTCAATCAGATTCTTAAGGAATTAAAAATTCAATACAAGGTCGGTGGTCAATGGGTTCTATATTCCAAATATCAAAATAATGGATATGTACACAGCCGGACGATTGATATTACAAGGACTGATGGAAGACCGGATGTTGCAATGCAGACTGAATGGTCACAGAAAGGTCGCCTATTTCTTTACGAAGAATTGAAAAAACATGGTTATGTTCCGGTGATTGAGCAAGCAGCGTGAGCGTGTACTGATGAAGAGAGGTGAAAGCAATGAAGAAAAGTATTGTCGATAAGAGAATTAATGGAGATTTCGAAGAACTGCACGCACTGAAAGGGTTCAAGGTCTTATCTGTTGGTAACGGAACAATCGGAGAAGAGTGTGCGTTGAGAATCATGCTGATGAACGAGAACAACGTTGCTGTTGATTTAAGCATCACAGAAGACGGAGCGTACCTCAGCGATTTCTACGCACTGACAGAGGACATGATTTTTCGTAACTATGAGGATAAATAAATGTTAGATGTAATTGATATCAAAAGGAAGAAGCTTGAAGTAATTGATATCCGAAGAGAACTCCCAGTGATGGAAGAAGATGAATCTGACGATGACCTAACACCATTTCTTGTAGGAGTTATATCAGTAGCAATCCCACTGCTTATGACAGCGGTATGGGTGATATGCAGATATTAAAAAGAGTGCCATAACAAAGGCGGCAACCTTCTGGCACTCGGATATAAAACCAACTTAATAATAGCATAGGAGGAGAAATGAAACAACCAAAAAAACTTTCATTGTGGCAGAAGAAGTGTGTAGCAGCACATTATCTGAACGCCAAAGACTGGATGCTTCTTGAGGAAACAGAATTCTACTTGAAGATTATCAATAAGTACACGAACAAGACGAAGAGCATTGATAAATTTAGGAGATGAACCATGAAAACAAGAGGACTTACCGAAGAAGAATCAGAGATCGTGTCTGCTGCTGGATTAAAACCGGAAGAATGGGAGTGTGCATTAGAAGATTTTGCATACTTACATATAATAAGGAAGAATTTCGAAAACAGAGCAATCATTGACAAAGAGAAAGGAGTGCTTATCGGATTTGTATAAATGTGATGATAACTTTGAACCAGAAGAACCTGATGTAGAATGCACTTGTTGCGGATGTAAACTCGATGATGGAGATTACTTCTATTACATATCGGGAGAAATATTATGTGAGGATTGTTTAAACGATCAGTATAGGAGGATTGTATGATTGATATTGTAAAAGTAACTATTCCAATGGAAACGCTCATGGGATTGCTAAGAAAGGAAGCGGAACTCAAGGTATTGAAAGAATATATCAGTGCTGAAATCGAATCAGAATCAAGTGATTATATTGATAAAAATAAAATCGCAAGTATTTGTTCTATTCCATTCAATAAGGAAGACTAGGAGGGATATTCTGATGACTGGATTATCAATTCCACAAAGCGAATATAGAGCGCATCCGGCAATCAGTAAATCAGACTTGTTCAAGATTACAAAGTCTCCACTTCATTTTAAATGGTCAATGGAGAACAAGGAAGACAAAACAGCAGCACTCATTTTCGGAAGTGCGTGCCACAAGTATATTCTTGAGCGTGATGATTTTGACAGTGAATTTGCTGTTGCTTTGAACGTGGACAGGAGAACTAAAGCCGGGAAAGAAGAATATGCAAAGTGGTTGGAAGAAAATGAGGGGAAAGACGTGGTTTCTTCCGATGACATGGAGAAAATAAAAGCCATGGCAGAAGTAGTTGATTCTAATAAATTTGCAAAGAGACTTTTTTCCGGTGAACATGAAAAGTCATTTTTCTGGACTGATGAACAGACAGGAGAAGAGTGCAAGTGCAGACCGGATGATATTACCATTATTGGAAATCAGCACATCCTTGTTGACTATAAAACAACGGACAACGCAGAGACAGAAGCTTTCAGAGCAACAGCTATCAAATATGGATATGATCTGCAAGCTGGAATGTACTGCGAGGGGTACAAAGCGAACACGGGTGAAGATGCGATATTCATTTTCGTGGCACAGGAAAAGAAACCGCCGTATGCGATCAACATTCTTCAAGCTGATGAATACATGATGATTGAGGGAAAGAATCTATTTCACGATTTGATGGAAATATACCATAACTGCAAGGTTACTGACAATTGGTATGGATACATGGGCGAAACCGGGGACGTACAGAGTCTTGGATTGCCAAAATGGTTACAGAAAGAATTTGAATAGGAGGATAAACAACTATGTCAAACAATGAAGTAAAAGAGTATCAGGTAGGAACACCTACAATTCCACTGGTTGATACATCAAAAGTAAATCAAGGAACCGTTGCTATTGAGTCAAGCAGAGCCATGGTAGAAGCACAGGGAAAGCTTCTGTTGGCGAAACAGTTTCCTAGAAACTACACACAGTCTTACACCAAAGCGATTGAAGCGTGTCAGCGTAAAGGATTTGCCGAAAGTGCATTCTATTCTTATCCAAGAGGGAAAGAAACTGTCACAGGAGTTACGATCAGATTCGCTGAAGAACTTGCTCGCTGCTACGGAAACATGGATTACGGTATTAAAGAGCTTTCACACGAAGATGGACGTTCGGAAATGCAGGCTTACGCTTGGGATTTGGAGACGAACACTATTTCCAGTCAGAACTTTACTGTTGAGCATATCAGGGAGACTAGATATGGGAATAGCAAACTCACATCTCAGCGTGACATCTATGAGAAGACCGCAAACGATGGAGCAAGAAGACTCAGAAGCCGTATTCTTGCGATTTTGCCACCTGACCTTATCGAAAACTGTATCAATGAGTGCAAGAAGACTCTCAGGGGAGAAGAGAGCTTACCACTGTCTGACAGAGTAAGAACACTGGTTGCGTACTTCTCTAAGAAAGGCGTGACACAGGAAATGATTGAGAAACGTCTGAACCACAAAGTTGAGACCATGACTTCTGACGAACTTGTTGAATATACCGGAATATATAACGGCCTGATTCACAAAGAAACAACCGTCTCAGATTGGTTCGAGCAACCGAAGACAGCGAGTCAGATTTCAGAGCTGATGAAAGAGGAAGAAGAGAACGAGAAAAAGGGTGATAAGTAATGGAATATCATGTGACTGTTAAAGGGTTTAAAAGCGGATTGAATGAGCTTTTAGGTGGAAGAATGTATGACCACCGGACAAAGAAGTATCGTAATCCGGAAAAGAGTAGAAATGATGCAATCTGCGCTAAGTACATTAAACTGAGCAAGGATTTACGTGGCGTAAAGATTGAAAGACCTGTAATTATTCATTATTCGTTTTATTGTGAAAACAAGATGCACGACAGGATGAATGTTGCTTCTGCTTTTATTAAGTCTTTTGAAGATGCGATGCAAAAATGTAGAATTATCAGAAATGATGGTTGGGACGATGTACTCACTCCAACACTATCATTTGATATTGACAAGCAGAAACCGAGAGTAGAAGTAACAATTGAAGAGGTAGAAGAATGAACAATGTAAGTTTAGTTGGCAGACTTGTCCGTGATCCAGAAGTGAGATATGGACAAAATGAAAGTGTTTCAGTAGCAAAGTTTTCACTGGCAGTTGAAAGAAAATGGAAGAGAGACGGTGAGCCTACAGTTGATTTTATCAATTGTACAGTGTTTGGGAAATCAGCAGAATTCACAGAGAAATATTTCAGAAAAGGAATGAGAGTTGCGATTACTGGAAGAATTCAGACCGGCAGTTACAAGAACAAAGATGGACAGACTGTTTTTACGACAGAGATTATCGTAGAGTCACAGGAAATCGCTCAGAGTAAATCAGAAAGTAATGAAAGTTCCACTAGCAATGCAGAAGCTGGAAAATCACCATACGGTTCTAGCGGAGACGATTTTATGTCTATTCCTGAAGGTGCCGAAGATGAACTCCCGTTCTCATAAGCCGAAAAAATGTTGCCATCCAGATTGTTTTAATTGTCCGTATTCCGATTGTATATGGGACGAACTTACGTCAAGCGATATGTCAGAGACTAATAATCGAGACTATCAATTTTACGAAGAGTCAACAGGTGAAAAGTATCATAAAGGTACGGACAATGAATACAGAGCAGAGAGAGAAAAGCTGTACAGGAAAGAACATCCGGTCAAAAGAGATCGTTCTGAATACAATAAACAATATTATCTGAAGAATAAGGAAAGGATTAAAAAGAATCGTTCCAGTTCTTATGACACTGATTGCAATACGAAAAAATGTAAAAAGTGGAGAAAATCTCACATGGAACACAAGAAAGAATATGACAGAAAGAGATATTTACAAAGAAAGGCAGAATTAAAGCCAGGGGGATCTTGATTTGGGAGAGAGAAGAATGTTTACGAAAAGAATCACAGAATCAGATGAATTTTTGGGAATGCCTAGCAGCTCTCAGATGCTTTACTTCCATCTTTCGATGAATGCTGACGATGATGGATTTGTCAGCAATCCACGGAAGATTCAGAGAATGTGCGGTGCTTCAAACAATGATTATGACTTGTTAATTATGAAGAGATTCATTCTGGCGTTTGAAAGTGGTGTTATCGTAATCAAGCATTGGAGAATGCATAACTACATTCAATCTGACCGATATAAGACAACCGACTGCATCGATGAAAAGAAGATGCTTGGGTTGAAAAAGAACAAGGTTTACACTCTTGATGAATCTCAGATGGATAAGAGATGCATCCAGGCAACTGACAAGATTACATCTGATAGAGAAATCGCAAAAATTGAGGAAACAAACAGTCAGATTGAGTCAATCAAAGAAATCATATCGTACTTGAATATGAGAACCGGAGCAAGATATAGATATCAAACTCAAAGCACTCAGAAGCATATTAGAGCAAGGCTGAATGAACGTTTCACTGTTGATGATTTCAAGGCAGTGATTGACAAGAAATACGCTGAGTGGAACGGGACAAACATGAGCAAGTTTTTGAGACCAGAGACATTGTTCGGTACTAAATTTGAGAGTTACTTAAATCAGAGTGCATCTACTGCAAATTCTGCCAATGGAAAGATTTCTGAATGGAGTGAGTTACGGACATGACAAAAAATGAAACAATTCAAATCATAATGATGATTCAAGCCACGTATCCTCAATGGGATGTGCAAGACAAGCAATACACTGTCAATATGTGGCAGAAGATATTCGAAGAAGAAGAATACTGTGTCGTTGAGCAAGCTTTAATGGCTTACATCAGATCAGACACAAAAGGTTTTGCACCAGTCCCAGGGCAATTAATGGAGAAAATTCAGTTCATTGCTCAACCAAAACAGATGAACGAAGTAGAAGCGTGGTCGCTTGTCAGCAAAGCACTCAAAAGATGCGGGTATTATGCTGATGAAGAATTTGAGAAACTTCCAAAGCTTGTTCAGAAAGCAGTTGGAAGCCCTAGTCAGTTAAGAACATGGGCAATTGACAAAAATTACAATGAACAGGTGGCTAGTTCAAACTTCATGAGATCTTACCGAGAAGAAGTGAGAAACGAAACACTGTTCGGTAAGATGAGTTTAGTTATCAGAAATGCTATTACAGATAACAGAAATGTTGGAATGATTGAAGAGAAAGGATAGAGAATATGAGTGAAGTTATTAAATCATATAAAGGATTCAACAAAGATATGACTTGCAGAGGTTTTCAGTATGAGGAAGGCAAAGAATATGAAGAAAGTAATGCATTAGTTTGTGAAAATGGATTCCATGCTTGTGAATATCCGTTAGATTGCCTTAGTTATTACAATCCGGCAGAAAGTGTATATCACGAAGTAGAACAGAGCGGAAAGCTCTCAAGAAATTCGGATGATTCAAAAGTTGCATCAACAAAAATTAAGATTGGCGCAAAAGTGAGTATTGCCGGATTGGTAGAAGCGGCTATTGAATATACGAAAGAAAGAGTAAAACCGGAAGCAAATCCTGATGATTACAAAGGAGCATCCTCAGCGACAGGAGACTACGGAGCATCCTCAGCGACAGGAAACTACGGAGCATCCTCAGCGACAGGA
>ERZ1034691.124-NODE-124-length-59537-cov-15.896288_pt1 | contig 59537 bp, 51 predicted proteins | sample MGYA00520638_ERZ1034691 | MGnify/ENA primary metagenome ERZ1034691 (study PRJEB33766, sample SAMN09781763) | gut metagenome | biome: gut microbiome | host: Homo sapiens | place: Madagascar | study: EMG produced TPA metagenomics assembly of the PRJNA485056 data... | reverse complement strand
AGGTCGGAAAGACAAATGACGATGGTACAACAACTGGTTCTGGTTATATTACACAGAATGTTGAAAAGACAATCGGCAACGTGTTTGACAAGACAGGTAATGCCATTGACAGCAGCACAAATACTGGCAAGCCTGGCAAGCAGTAAAGCTGCACATTTATCTAAAAGAACGGCCTGCATCCCGTCTGAGCTGCAGGCTGGAGGCTGTTTCTAGAAAACAATAAGAAAAGAAAGGATAAAAAGAAAAATGAAAGAAACCGTAGCACACATTCTTGAGATTGCAGTAGTTGTAATCGCGCTTATGGCATTAATCGCCATCATGATCAACCTTACCAAGGTCGGAAAGACAAATGACGATGGTACAACAACTGGTTCTGGTTATATTACACAAAATGTTGAGCATACAATCGGCAACGTGTTTGACAAGACAGGCAATGCTATTGACAGCAGCACAAACACAGGAAAATAAGATGCGTCTTGGCAGTCTGCCATTATGAGGCAGTCTGCCGGTGTTTTTTATAATTGAGATGAGGAAAGGATAATTTTTTATGACTGATAGATGGCTATTGGACGAAAATATGTTTGGACCATTATGGCCACTTATACAGGATGAATCAATATCAGATATAGACTGGGATGGCGATGCTCTGTGGATTTCATCTGTTAAAGATGGAACAAAAAGAGTTGACATCCCGGGTGTAAACGAGAACTTTGTTAATACGTTCAGCCATTATGTTGCAAACAGTCAGGGCGTTGAATTCAACCAGATTAAAGATGTTCTTCAGGCTGAAACACCAACTCTTCGAATAACAATAGTGCATGAGTCGCTTGCTTCAAGTGGCAGATGCTTTTCAATAAGAAAGTCAATGCCTAAGCTGAGATTCACAGCAATAGACGCAGTAAAAGACGGCTGGTGTGATGAAGACCTGATGCATTTTCTTGCAAACTGCGTGACAATGCATTCCAATATGGCATTCTGTGGAGAGCCGGGCGCAGGAAAAACTGAGGGGGCAAAATTCTTCTCGACATTTATCCCGGGAAACGAAAAGGTGCTTACAATAGAGGATACTCTCGAGTGGCATTACAAGGAAATTAATCCGCAGAAGAGAGCAGATGAAATTAAAGTAAATGATGCAGCGGATTACACCAAGGCGATAAAGGTTGCCCTCAGATTAAATCCAAGCTGGCTGATGCTTTCAGAGGCCCGCTCTACTGAAGTTCAGTACCTTATTGAGGGCTGGTCAACAGGTGTAAACGGAATGACCACAATTCATGCCGGAGATGTCAAAGATATTCCGGATCGTATTACAAACATGATAGACAAAGGTTTGGATGCAACGCGTATTGCAAATAATGTTTACTCATATCTGAATATAGGCATTCTTGTTAAGAAAGATGATACCGAAGGCTCTACAAAACGTAGAATCAGGCAGGTCGGACTCTTCAGACATACAGAAGAGAAAAATGAATGCGTCATAATAATGGAAAATGGAAAGTTTTTCAAAGATAAAATTCCCGGCTGGTTTTTAGACAAAATGGCAAGAACTGGCATAATCAATCCGTTCTATTCAGCGGAGCTCGCCGAAAGAATGAAAAATGAGAGAAAAGGCATTTTTTATGGAAATTATGATGCTGAAAATAAGACAAAGATAGAAAAAGTTGTCAAAAACACTGAAACTGTAATAAAAAATACAGATATTGATGGCGACAGTATCATTGATTTAGTTGAAGGCAATGTGGCTGTATAAAGAGCTGCATTGCTAAATTTAGAGGGAAAGGAGATTACGACATTAATCGTAATAACAGGCGCTGATGAAGAAAGAAAATAGAGAAGAAAACCAGACAGTTGCAAAAAAGAAAAAAACAGCAAATGAAGACACTTTTGTCAAAACGCTCGTTATGTGTACTCCTAAAAAGATGAAAAAGGAGATAGCAACATACGAAATTTCCATGACAAAGCAAATGCCGTGGATTTGTGTAGGTGTATGCATTCTTATAGCAGCAATGCTTTCATATGCCTATTCACTGACTATTGAAAAGTGGGTGCTCACAATTGGAGTTGCAATAATTTTTTCCGGAACAATTTTTATGGAAATGATAAGAGAAAAGAATGAAAAGAAAAAGTTTATCGACATCAACTCATATGCCCAGCAGTTTATAAACGGAATGCAGCTTAAACATAAAATTCTGCCAGCGATTGAAAATACTATTTTTACATTCCCGACAGGAAAAATGCATACGACACTGCAGAATGCCTTATCTTATGTATATACATCGGTAGATACAAATAAGGACCCGTTAAAAACACAGGCAGAAGCACTTTTATATATAGACAAAATCTACCCAAATTCCCAGACTCCGACAATTCATGAGTTCGCAAAAAGAGTTGAACTCGAAGGTGGTTCTTTTGAAAGAGAAATGGAGCTTCTTAATGTAAAAAGAGAAAAATGGGAAAAACGAATTGAACATGAACAGGCAAACATGAAAACGACACTCATCAGTGCAATTATCATGTATATCGCGATGCTTTTGGTATGTGTAATGGTATGTCAGTCAATGCCGGAAACTCTGGTCATAAAGGATATCGGATTCGTACAGTGGGCAGAAGCGGTGGCAATATGCGGGGTTTTCCCTTTCGCATATATGTGTTTTAAGACACTCAGAAAAGGATGGCTTAAAGAAGAGTATTCAATGGACAAGGAAGAATCTGACAAATGTCTGGACTATCTTGAAAATTTCACTCCAAGAAGTCAGCGAAAAAAAGGAATTACAGCAGGATGCATATGTCTTACAATATCAATCCTGTTAGCTATTTTCGTTAAAAATATGTATCTCACTATGGGATGTATGGCTATTACTCTTGCAGCATTTAATCTTCACAACATACAGCATGCTATGGTGTTGAAGAAAGTACGCAAAGAAATGATGCGTTCTCTTCCAAAATGGCTGTTTGACGTCTGCTTATGTATGCAGAAAAGCAGTATTGTAGAATCTATTGAGCGTTCGAGAACTTCAGTACCGCCAATCCTTGAGAGAGATGTGGAAAGATTTCTTGATAAATTAAGGACAAATCCGGCCGCTGTTGAACCTTATATAGAATTCCTTGCGCCTTATGTCATTACAAGCGTAAGCACTACCATGAGAGCGTTACTTTCAATCGCAAATGGTACCGGCGGAGATTCAGGAACCCAAATGAAACAGCTTATTGAGCACAACCTTAATCTTCTTGATGAGCAGGATGCCGCAGAAGAAGAAGTGAGACGAATGGCTTCTCTTAAGTATACAATAACATCCTCCATGCCGGGATCAGTTGTAATGCTGTTCTATCTTGGCGGTGTGCTTGTAAAAGTATTTGCAACGGTTAACAGTGTGCTTTAGTATTCATACTCAATAATATAATCAAAAAATATAACTATGCTCCGTATTTGATATATGGAGCATGCAAAGGAGAGAACGATGATATATACAAGTGCTGGCGAAAAAACGCTGAAAATAAAAAAAGACAAACTTATTTCATGCTTTAAGAAACTTCCGGATGGAGGAAGCATAACTGGATATGTAACCTTTAGAAGAAAATACCTATTGTCAGGAGAAAATATCTCAAACCTCTCAGATAGTAGTTTTATTCAGGTTGAAAATACAAATTATGCAGTCAAGAATAAAAAAGGCTGTACAAAAAAAATAATTGGTTATATAGAAACTGATACTCCGGATAAATACATTGCAATTGTAAAAAGCCGTTTTATGCCAATATGGCTTACTGCATTATGCTATAACTCATTATTTCCAGCTATTTTGATTTCAGCGGCTTTAATTAGTGCTATAGCATGCGGAGGAATCGCAGCTTATCATCAGCTTGAACCGGGAAATGTACATATAGGTGCTCCGGGAAAAACAAAAGAGCCGACAAAAAATGATGATATTTCAGATTATGACGGAATGGACGGGCTGGAAGACACGACAGAGACGGAAAAATATACAATTATAGATGCTATAGCTTATGATGGGGAATACCTCGAGGTAAACCCATCAGATACAATTCCTCTTGGAAACAACAAGGAGAATGATGGAGTATATTTACAGTTTGTTGTAAAAAATGCTGACGGAGAGGAAGTATATGTTTCACCCAAGCTTAATCCGGGTGAAAAAGTTGACTGGAGTCCATGCGAATATCTCGACGAGGGAATCCAGAAAGCTGTAATCACTGTAAATGTATATCATTCAGATACAGACATGCAGGATGTCGGCACTGACCTTAATGTTTCGTTTAAAGTCAACAAATAACTCAGGCAATAAGAGCATACGCTCTTTTGTATATAAGCAACTCATTGATATAAAAGGTATAAGAAAGGAAAGGAAAACAATGAAGAACAAATGTAAGAATATGATGTTAGGATTAATGGCATTCGCTACCGTTCTTGGAGCAACACCAGCAACTGGAGTATTTGCTGCTGATCCTGCAAGTTTTAACAACTCAACAGCATCAACAGTATCAGGAACTAACAGCGAGACATTCACTGCAGGTTCTGATGCATCACAGGGTCAGGTAGGAAAGGAAACCGATCAGGTATTGGGAGGCGCAACAGCCTCAGCTCCTACAGAGACAAAGTCACAGAGCGTCTCTGTATATGCTACAAAGTCAAGCAGCGTACAGATTAAGGTGCCACAGGTACTTATCGGCAATGCAACAAAGAGTGCTTATCATGTAGGTGTAAAGGGTGACATTACAACAAAGCAGACTGTAACAGTTACACCAGCCGCTACATTCGAACTTAAGGATGTGAAAGATGCAGACAGAGCTGCAGTAACAGCTACTGTTAAGCAGAATAAGACAAGCTGGTCGTGCACCGACCTTGCAACAGCAGGTTCTGGTAATTATGTATATGCCAAGGGTGATATCTCTTACGCAGAGCTTCACGCTGGATCATACAGTGGTGTATTCAATCTTGCTGTAAACCTTAACTATGCAAAATAAAAGCAAAAGCATAAGCAGCAGGTCGCAGGCAGCGGCCTGTTTTGCTAAATTTTTACAAACAGGAGATTTTTATGACACTTTTTTGCATAACGGCAGCAGTGCTGCTCATTACATATAAAGAACTGAAAAACAGCATGGGCGACAGTGATTACATTACTATAAAAGTCCCTACGCTTAAAAAGAAAAGCAAGGCATCTGCATAAATGCAGGTGCTTTTTATATGTTTTAAATCGTTGTGGGATTTGTATTATTGCAGATGATAAAGCTTTTTGATATACTTTATATGGAACAAAGAGAATATACAAAAAAAGGAGAAACAATATGGGAACGAAAATTAAGATTGCACTGTTTTTATTTCTAACATTTTTTCACGTTGGAACATTAAACACAGTGTATGCCGCAACCAAAGAACAAGATGGATTGAAAATAAGCTATACTTCTGACAAAAATGCTTATTCTGAAAATGAAAACATCGAAACAACACTTACTGTAACAAACGTGTCAGATGATAAGGTGAATAATATTATAATTAAAAGTTTTGCTCCATCTAACTACACACTTCAAAAAGAGTCTGAATATGAAAAAATAATAGATTCTTTGAATTCCGGAGAGTCCGTATCAATACAATCAAATTATATAAAATCAAATATTGTTAAAGAAACAACTGTAAGTGATGTTAATAAATCTATTACAAATAGTTCTATTACAAATAGCGCAAACAAAAAGACACAAAATCAAGAATTAAAAACTAAATCAAATAATGGAGCCACAACTAATGATACTAATAATTTTTTTGCTATAATATTAATAATGAGCGTGGGACTTGCATTATTAATTGCGGGTAAACACAGAAAGAAAACGGCAATTTCCATTTTTTTATGCTGTTTAATTCTTAATTTTTTGTCATATCAACAAAAAGTTTCAGCAATAAATCTTCAGAATACGATAGATATATCACAGGAAATAACCGTTGAACACAACAAATTGTCTTTAAATGCACAAGTTGTATATGACACTCGTAATGTTAATATAAACGATACATATACTGATATTGATAGTGATAATGATGGACTCTCAGACATTGACGAAGCAAAGTGGAAGACAGATATTAACAACACAGACACTGACGGTGATGGTATTTCTGATTATGAAGAGGTGATACTAGGAACAGACCCATTGGTTTTCAATAATTATAACGAAAAAAATGATAGCGATTCTGATGGCTTAAAAGACCTTGATGAAATAAGAACTTATAAAACAGACCCTTATAATATAGATACAGATGATGATGGACTTTCAGATTATGATGAAATTAACGTACATCATACGAATCCATTGTTGCCTGATACGGATGATGACACATTAACTGATGGGTTTGAAATTATGCATAGTCTTAATCCAAATAATCAAATTTCAGATGGCGTTACCAAGGATAATGAGAGGATTATAGAACAAACAATTAATGATAAATGTATAAGTTCAAAATTAAGATCTGCCACTAATATTGCACAACCAAACATCTTTGGGGAGGTATCTGGCGAAATAGATCAAAATGTATTTTTATCCGAATCTACAGAATCGTCATTAGATGATTTAAGAGCTATTTTAGGCGAACCAGTACTTATATCAGGTGACGATAGCTATGTTAATGGTCTTAATTTATCTTTTACACTCACAACCGAAAATAAAGATGCGACAATCGTAAAAATAAACGAGGATGGCTCATTTGAACCAATGCAATCAAAAATAGAAGATAATGTTATATCTTGTAAGTTAAACTGCAGTGGAACATATAGCCTGATAGATGTAACGGAATTTTTAGATGAAGTTGGCATCAATTTAAGCGCATATTGGGATGACGATGAAACTGAAATGAATGATAGTTTTGTTGTAGCTACATCAAATGATAAAAATAATAATCAATATAAAGTTGAGCCTTATAATGCAAATATAGAGCCAACTGAATTATTTAAACTAAATAATGTAAATTCAAAAAATGTCAATACAGACGTCGCTGGTCAAGCTGATATTACGTTTGTGATTGATACAACAGGCTCAATGTCATCAGCAATTAATAATGTTGTAACAAACATTAATTCGTTTGCAAATGTATTAGCCAACAACTATAATGTAAAAATAAATTACTCCTTAGTTGAGTTTAAAGATATAGAAGATGATTCTGCGGATAGCACAAAAGTAATAGGAAACGGATCTTCAAATTGGTTTTCTGATACCGCTTCTTTTACACAAAAAGTAAATGAATTATCTGTAGGTGGAGGCGGGGACACCCCTGAATCTGATATTGATGCATTAGAGACAGCTCGACGCTTAGATTATAGAACTTCAGTTAATAAATTTATCATTCTCATTACGGATGCACCTTATAAAACAGGGAATAACTACAACATAGACAGTTTAGAAGATGAAATATCGCTACTAAAAAAGGATAACATAACAACATCTGTCGTTACACAATCTTGGCTTAAAGATACTTACCAATCATTATTCGAAGGAACCGGTGGAATATATGCTGATATAGACGATAATTTTAGTTCTACTTTACTATCTTTAGCAGATATGATTGGACAGACTACGTCTGATGGAACATGGGTAATATTAAAACACGGATATAAATATGTAAAAGTAAACGATGAAAAAGATCAGGATGGAGATGGCATCCCTACGACTGAAGAATTGGGAGAAAAAGAAGAAGTTGATATAACACCTTTTATTAAATTACAGTTAAATGTACACGGTGTCCAGTTAGATAAATATGTTGGCAAAACAAAAATAAATGTTTACAATGCGTCTTCTGATCCAACAGCAAACGATTCTGACAATGATGGAATTTTAGACTCAGATGATGATGCACCTTGGATTAAAGGCTATGCAGATGGCAGCATTGGAGAAGTTAACCTATTGGCAGTACCTGGTGATGGGGTGTCAACAATCTTATTAACACAAAATACGGGTCATTCTTTTATAGTGTATAAAAGTTATGTTAAAGATTCTTTCGATTTAAGTTTATGGAACGGGGGCTATACAACTAAATCAGGAAGCTGGAAAGATGCTATCGCCAATAAAACACATACAGACAATTATGTACTCAATGCTAATGACGTTTTTGCTTTTAGCGCAGGAGGAGATGAAAATTTCAGTGCTTCTTGTGCAATATATAATATGGAATTTTATAAACACTTTAATCCCGCCTATAATTATTCTTATACTCCAAATTGTTATTATACAAAAAAAGTGACTCAATCACAATTGGATAAGATGCTTAACACTATGAACAAAGAATCAACAAAAAAGTACAATATAATAACACATACATGTACTCACGTTTCTCTAAATGTATGGAACACCATGTACAATACGAACATAAACCCAATTGGATTAAATACACCTAAAAACTTATATAGTTGGTTAAACAAACATAAGGGTAAGAATGATTTTGATTTAAACGATGTCATAAATTAATAACAAGAAATAAAAAATGTCCACACATTAACCAGTAAATTAAGTCATACTTAATTATATACAAATTCAATTATCACAATCAAGGAGGCACATATGAAAAAATATATAAGTGTATTAACATTGTTACTTTTACTGTTTTTTACATACAACTTCCTAAAATCGCCACCTGCTATATTTTTAGCCAAAATTCAAAAAACAAGATTGAATTTTCTTATTCATTATGAATGGGACGTTTCAGCAGCGAAGGATGGATCTGTAACTGCATGTATGAAAGAAGATGACCATAAGTTGACACTTTATATTTCAGGCTCTGGAAAAATGATTGATTTTGATGATAATCATAAAATTGCATGGAATAATATGAAAAATATGACTACGGGATGGAATTATAAATTAGAAAAACTGGTTATTGAAAAAGACGTTAAATCTATAGGCTATTGTGCTTTTGCTTCACAGTCAAACATAGAGCAGGTTGTAATTCCTAGTTCTGTTTTAGAAATAGGTGATTATGCTTTTTACAATGATAACAGTCTTAAAAATATAAGCTTCTCCGGAACAATAAAAGAATGGAATAAAGTGAGTTACAAAAAAAATACGTTTTCTGGTATAGCGACTGAAATCGTTCATTGCTCCGATGGTGACAAAGAATTATAACATTATAATCCATTTGTTGTATAAATCCCGTTTTTCTTTTCTCTGACATACTTTCCATATAAGTAAAGAAGAAAGGAGAAACAAAAAATGAAAACAATAAGGAGGATTATTTTTGCATGCATTACGATCTGGGTACTGGCGGTAACAGTCGCACCAAAGTATGATAAACAGATTAACGCCATATTTGAAAAGGTGCTCGGACCGTATCATCATGAGAATAAGAATGCTGATACAGAGAAATTATCAACATGGAACGATACTGAAAACACAGAGACAAAAGACATTACACCTGCGCCTGAAAACAGCCTTGAGGTCACATTTATTGATGTAGGACAGGGAGACAGTATATTAATCGAAGATGCCGGAAAGACAATGCTTATCGACACCGGATACTGGGATGCTTATGACACCCTGAAACAGACATTCTCGAACAAAGGCATTAAGCAGATTGACGCACTGGTGCTGACACACCCGGATGCAGACCATATTGGAGCTGCTGAAGATATTATCACACATTATCAGGTAGGCATGATTTATACATCAGTTGCCGATTCTGACAGCAAGACTTATCAGTACGTACAGGACGCCATAGAGCTTTATGATGTGCCTGTAAATTACCCGCAGGCAGGAGACACCATGCAGCTTGGAAACGCTTTATATGAGTGGCTTGGACCTGTTAACGATGTGGATGATACAAACTCAATGTCGCTTGTACTCAAGGTCGTTAATGGCAATGATTCATTTCTTTTTACAGGAGATATGACCGGAAAAGAGATGAAAGATATTACCGGCGACATGAGCGCAAATGTTTTAAAGGCTGCACACCACGGTTCCGCAAATGAGGGATGCAACAGCAGTGAGCTGTTTGACCGCGTGAAGCCTGAATATGCTGTTATTTCATGTGGCAAGGGCAACAGGTACGGACACCCGCATAAGGAGACAATGCAGGAGATCAAGGAGCGAGGTATTAAATGCTTCAGAACAGACGAGCAGGGAACTATAAGCTGCACATCTACCGGAAACGGCATTGTGTGGAGCGTTGAACCGACAACCGACTACCATAATGGCAGCTCCGAGCAAAAATAGATAATCCTAAAAAACAAAAACCGCCAGAAATTCTGACGGTTTTTTACTGCATGCCAATATCTGAAAATTCAGACATTAGATGTATAAATCTGAAAAAATAGTGCTATTAATACCAGTCGTCTGCGAGTCGGTCCTTTCAGAAGAATCACTATGATGTGGGCCTAAAAATTTCTCAAGTATCGGCTCAACAACCGGCTCAATTTTGTCATTGAATTTTGGCACCGCAACAATAACAATGCACCAGATAATAAAAAACGCAAGAAACAGTTTTACAAGTTTTCCAAACATATTTTTCCTCCAAAATCTTAAAATCCTGCTATATAATAGCACTTGGAAAAATACAATGCAAGAGAAAGCTGCCCCAAAGACAGCTTTTGCAGATTATTCAGATTCCGGTCCTTCCGGTTTCGGAATCTCAGACTCATCTAATTCATATTTCAAAAACTCTTCATCAATGTCTTCCTGAAATCTTCTCGGCGTGACTTCAAATCCGCGGCATACCCCGATATGCCTTGGAAATGTGTTTACTTTAAGGTTAATCTGCGAAGATACAGGCGAGTTGGCCATGGTATTTTTATAAAAGGTTTCGTCTTTGGTTGATTTGACACAGCATGTTATAAAGACCGGTATCTCGTACTTGAGACACATATTTTCAAGTTTTTTCACGAGAGGTGCTATTTCTTTATCATATGTCTTTGTAAGGTCAAATGTTGTAATTTCCGTTCTGTCATTTTTCATAACAAATAATTCCTTTCCATCAATTAATCGTTAATCAGCTTATCAAACATATCCATCAGATCGTCGCCGTCATCAAAATCATCTGCCATGCCAGTATCTGGGGTATCGTGTACCACAGGAGCCAAAATGTCGTCACTGGACGGCTTTGGAGCGGCAGATACAGGCTTTTCAGCAGTATCAGCATTATCAGAATGCATCTCTGACAAAATGTCCGGTTTTTTTTCGGAAGGCTTATCAGCTTCTTTGGTATCTGACGGCTCATTATCAGAGTATACACTATTTTCTGCATCAGGTAAATGTTCAGATACAGGTTTTGCCACATCTTTGATAGAAATGTTATGTCTGGGATTAAGTTTATCGTCTGACACATTTAATGAAGCAGGCTTCTTGTCAGGCGCATCAGATACTGTTTTTTCATCATTCTTTTTAAGCTTTATTTCGCCACTATGTATCAGCGATTCCATTGAAGCATAAAGCTCGTCAATTTTTTTATTTGTCTCATCACTTGGATTTACAAGAGAGCTGACTGCAAGCTCTTTAAGTATGAGATTGCGCTTTTTCATGGCAGATTTGTCTATTTTAAACGTGTTTGGCATGATATGAGACACAGCTGCGTCTATACATTTTTGCTCAAGAGGAGAGCAGATATTCTTTGAAAAATACGGGGCAAGTGTCTGGTGCACAAGAGAATTGCGCAACAGTGCCTTGCAGAACCCGTTTCTGTGACGGGGACGAAGGCTCTTAAGCATTGCGATTGTATCTTCATCCTTAAGTCTTATCTTAACCCTGAAAGATTTTGTCTCTGTAAATGTCATCGCATCAGGTTCGTCTATAATGTAATGAATTGGATTACCATGAGCATATTCGATTAACGCTTTTCTAAGCATGGCCTGGACAGGATAGCCAAGATCGCGAAGGCCGACAATGTCTAAGTCGTGAAGCCTGTAAAATTTTACTTCAAACTCCATAGAAAATGTCCTCCTTTAACTGTATTTCTTCTTAACAGGACATGGCATTTCGCCTATGTTTCCTGCACATATAAGACTTGCTTTAGAGATGCTGAATCTGTAACTGTCGCCAAATGGAGTGTTATGCACACATAAATAATGTGCAGAATACTCATCTATTACGACAAACTCATATGGCTCCTGCTTTGAGTATCTTATTTCGTATGCTTTCCCTACCTGTAATTTTATCATAATTTATATCACGGGCTGTGACAACCGCCACAGCCAGCTCCTTTCCTTGATTAATGTATTCCCGAATTACGCCCTGCCATACTGCTTCGCAAGTCTGCGGTATAAATAATTGTAATATCCGCGGACGTTTGAATATACAAACGAGAGCACATCATTCTGATTTCCGTTAATAATTGTAATTACATTCTCCTCAATCGCGGCCTCAAAACGCTCTCTTATGAGCGAAAGCCATGCAGCGCCGGTTCCGCCTGTAATAATGAGATACTGATAGTCGTTGAGGTCGAACACATCAAGCATTATTTCAATAGCCTCGTTACAGACTTTTTCATTGCATTCCTTTAAGATGTCGGAAAAATTGACAATCTTAGGCTCTAATGTACGTCTGTCAACGTATTTATATACACCGGTGGCAAGATATTTCTGCATTGCAGGAACGGAAATCTCAAGCCCATATTCTTCCTTGATACGGCTTACAGTTTCCTGCATAACTCGCTTCATTCCAAGCTCAGGGAATGTTTCTCCTGTACCCGTAACAGCGCCATTATTGATTGGGAAAATGTCAAGAGTGCCAAATCCCGGGTCAAATACAAGAACTGATGATTTCATGTATTTCATTGCATCCTTGTACCATGAGCCGTTTCTTTCCGTACATACAGAGAAGAGTGTGCCTTTTGGCTGGCTCATTACAAATACGTTCTTAGGACTGAGATTAAAACTAAAGTTTACAATGTTATTTCCGACCTGAAGTGTGAAATTATGTTCTCCGGAAAGTGAGTCAACAAGCCACTCCTTGTCCATGCCAAGGTACTTTTCCGGAAGACCAGTCTGAACAGTCAGCTCTTTTCCGCTGTCTGCAAAAGTATTTTTGAACTCGTCATTAATCATCGCAAGTCCCATTCCGCATCGTGCAATAACCCTGAACATCGGAGTTCCATATCGCTCACGGCCATAAAGGGCGGCTTCAGAATCGGATGTATCACTGACTTTAATCTGCTCCTGCGCAGCTTCGCCGACAAGCCATCTGTCGCCGGTTACATTGTCTGTGTAAATAATAGTGCTTTCATCAACAGATGTAAGGAATGAAAAATCCTTACTTATACGTTTTGCATATGAAGGAAACCTTGCGATAATCGAAGGTCCAAACAGCTTGACAGCTGAATACCCTACATCAAGCGCAATCCCAAAAGCTTTGTTTGTGCTGCCGTTGTTTCTGAAAATAATCTCTGTTTTTGTTTTGAATTTACTTGTGTCCATATCAATTCTCCTTAAAATATTTTATGTTTTACAATGCTTCTTATCTGTTTATACTTTACGGGGCCGATGAAACGGCTGTCGTTACTTCCATTCCTGTTATCACCGAGACAGAAATATTCGTCATCCCCAAGTGTGAGAGGGGTATCCTGAATTAATCCGCCATCTTTCATATCAGGAAATGACACTGACTGCTTTTTCCCGTTTACATACAGCTTTCCATTTCTGATCTCGACTGTATCTCCCGGGACGGCAACAATACGTTTTATATACTGAACTATGTCAGTTGTCGGCTTAAAGCACACTATCGTGTTATATGTAACATCTGACGGCTCGAAGAAAATGTCCGTTGTGTAAAGCTGCCCGTCTTTTAATGTGGGGGACATACTGGAACCCATTATTGTGATTGGATGGATCAGCGCTTTTAGTACAAATGCAACAAGGATTCCGGCAAGAATGGGGACTGCATATTTTTTAAATCCTGATTTTTTTACGGTCTTTTCTGCGACCTCATTATTTTCCACAGCTGACCTCCTTACTGATGAAGTGCGGTTAGATTTTTAATGCCGAATCTGACCTCATCATCATTTATTTTCAGAATAATCACCTTAAATCTGGATTTAAGCCCTTTGTAACCGAATTCATATCCTGTAAGGTCTTCAGTACCTTCGAGCGGATCAATTGAGTCTTCAATCTCTGCAAACTTGTCAATAATTCCGCCAGCGTCTATAAATGTCATTCTATTTAAGCACTTTCTTTCGCCAGACTCTAAGTTGTCATCATCAAATTTGGGACAGGCGTAAAAGACTGACTGACCTTCCCTTATAATCATTTCATGTGGAACATCATGGTTTATACACATGAAAGTCATTTTTCTTTTCCTTTCCAATTTTTCTCCTTTCTGCAAAACGTGTATTTTTAATTACACACTTTGAAATAAAAATGTGGATTGTATGTGATACACACACCGCTTTACGCTTCCGGTATGAGTATGATAGAAAATTTTTCCGTTTATCGCTTTCTATATAAGATTGCTTATAGAAGGTGTATATTTTTTCAATTTTTTTTAAACGAACATACTAAAGGTATGAATAGCTGATGATGGGAGAGCAATTTGAAATACCTGAATCTAGCGGAACAAAGAACAAGTGAATATAGGGGCTTAACGCCTGGGAGGAACAAGGATGAAAACATACTATAAGGAACAGCTTCTGGGGGATGTAATGGATTTCTGTGAAGCAAAGGTCGCCGGTGATAAGAGAGAGATGGAAGAACGAGTAAATTCCATTTTTTCAACAGCCATGATTAGAAGACGATTTGATCATGGAGCAGCAAGCCGTTCTTACGGATTTTACGGAGCAAAGGAAATAAGCTTTGTTTACACCGGAATTACCAGAGAACAGTGGTGTGACATGGTTGAAAAACGCACAAAAGAACTTTTTATGGAAAAGTTTGATGTGGAGCTTGAGAGTGTAAGCTCGGAAACTATTGCGAGAAAGATGGTAAATAAGTTTCTGGCATTGTACATTCCAAACGCCTACACCGGCCTAACAATTGATAGGGCAAAAGAGATGGCCCCAGATACAATGTCAAGACTCTCTGTTCATTATTTCCACATGTACATAGCCATGAGGAAGAATGGAAAAGAACTGACGGATTATAATGTCTTCGATAAAGCTTCGATGGAGAAGATGATTGAAGATACAGGAATCCGCGAGGTGTCAGCCTACAGGATGTTTTCTGCATTCGGACATATCTCAAAGGATGAGGCTGATATGCTGAGACTTCGTGCTCATGGTGTCAATAATCCTAAATGCAAGGCACAGTATTTGTACAAATACAACAAGGCCAAGGAAGAGGGATTTGACGCCAGTCGGTATGACGTGAACGATATTGGATCTATGAAAAAGATGTCGGAAACAACAGGCTGGACGGTGAAAGAGTGCCACAAGATAATTGACAATCTTGCTCTTGACACTAAAAAAGAACCGGTCGAAAAGGTTTTAAGCAGCATAACTATTAACCTCAATGATCTGATTATTGAATGATTCAGGCACAAAAAAAGACATCCATTTAAGGGTGTCTTTTTTAGTAACAGCGGATTATCAATTCCACTGTTTTGATTCTATGGCATCTTCATACGCCTCGAAGATGTCACTCCAGTCTGCTGTTGCCATAACAGCCTCCTTTCCGAAACGGCCGAATTACTGACCGTTTCTTTTCTCCATTTTTCTTTTAAGTTATACATAGTATGATAGAAAATAAAAAATTGAAAAAGGACTCAGGAAAATTATGATAAAAGCTTTATAATTCAGCAAAATCAAGGCTTTCAAGCCATTTCTTAAGGTGCACCAAAAATTCAGACCCTATAGTATTATATGTGCTATGCACATACGCGCAAGCGAGAGTACTTTGAATTGTCTTGAGCCATGCAGCGGACATATCCGGATACTAATGCGGTGCAGAAGATCACAAATTCCTTAAAATTATGGACTTTATGACTATTCTTCAAGGTGCACCAAAAATTCAGACCGCATAGTATTATATGTGCTACGCACATCGCGTGAGCGAAACAGCAATGAGCAATTTCGGATATACAGTCCAACAGACAATTCTCTGATTCTGCAATTTCAATCTTGAAAAATATTTCAGAAGGCACATTTTCGGAAGAAATAAAAATCATACTCATATCAGGAAAGTGGAATCCCCACTTCAGACAAAAATATTTCAGATCAAAAGAAAGGAAGAACATATGGATATTAACAAAGAAGAACATATGGATATTAACAAATTCGAATGTAACGGACGCCTGTTATCATACAGGGTCAAGAACAACATTTATATTCTTACAGTGCTTGTTATACGCGGTAAATTCCGCAACAGATATGACATTCACTTTAAGGGAGATGTTATGAAAGGCAGAGAGCTGGTCACAGGAAAAGGAATTAACGTAAAAGGTTATGTTGTCTCACATGTAGCAAGGGATGAAAACAAAAAGCTTATAGACATTACATTTCTTGCAGGTACAGAACTTACTCAGGAGAGTACATTTGCATCAGCATTTTCTGATGCCAAAACTGGTGTAAGCAAAGACAATTATTTCAAGGGAGCTGTTTCCGGCGAAATCGTATCTAAAAAAGAGTCTAACGGCTATACAAATATTTTTGTAAGAACCGGCGGAAGCGGAAGAAACCAGACTATCAGACTCTCTTACAAAGGCAGCTTGAACGCAGAGCTTCACGACCGCATCAGGGCTACATATAATGCCATCATGAAGGTTGTCAGCAATAAAGACCATGACAGCATCGCATTTGATGGCTACATAACAGAGTGGGAGAAAGAATATCTGTCCGCAGCACCGGACACAGAGCTGTAATTTTATATGGAAAGCCATAGCGGAGGATTAAATCTATCATACTCTCAGTAAAAGAAAGAAAAGAGAGAACGATTATGGACACTGTTTATGGCACATATTACAGAACACTGCAAGACGGATATAATAAGGCATTTGTTTTGTATGTAACCGACATTACAGGTTTTTTGATAGGCAGTCCATACTTAAACTGTGAGGGAGTGATTCTTCACAAAGTAGCAGGACTGCCTCTTAAACTGAATGGGCGATACAGCAAGACACGAAAAACTTTTTTTATTGAAGATTATGAGATTATTACAAGAACTGAAAATGATGTTGTAAATCTCTTAAGCCGTTTTGAAATTAAAAAAAGCGATGCAAAAAAAATTGCGCGTGAAAGCAGCAATAATGTCTTTGAATACTTCAAGGATAATGCTGTAATCCAGAAGCTGCAGAGCATCGGAATATCCCAGAATGATGCAGAAACGATATACATGTGGTGCAATCAGGTCAATGATTATGAAGCTATATACAGATACATCAAGGGTATAGACGGAGACCTTGCGGCAGTAGACAAAATATACAACAAATACGGACACATAGGTGCGGATGTTTTAAAAGAAAACCCTTACATGCTTTTATATGCAGGCTTTTCTTTTGCCGACTGCGAATCTTTAGCAAAAAGAAATGGCATTGAATATTTCAGTGATGAGAGGATACATGCTCTTGTCAGGTACATTATTGAGTCGGACCAGAATGCCGGAAATGCAAGAATAAATATACAGGATATTATCACAAGGGCAGACAGGCTCGAACGAAAGCAGGGCCTTTATAAAACAGATCCCATATTCATCCTCGCCGAGCTCTCAAAACATGGATATGTGCTCCGGAAAGAGGATGACGTTATATATGTGTATACAAAACAGATATACACAGAAGAAGTACAGATAATAAGTGCTGTGAAGAGACTTTGCAGTGCACCAAAGGAAAAGTATACCGGTTCCCTTTCTATCAGTGAACTTGAATCCATGTGCGGCATCACATATGGCAAGTCTCAAAGAGAGGCTCTGTTTCTGCTCGATACGCCAGGAATCAAGGTTTTAACCGGAGGCCCGGGAACAGGAAAAACCACGACATTAAACGGCATTCTCACAAAATATATATTCGAGCATCCGGATGGAAAGATTCTTTTGTGCGCGCCTACGGGCTGTGCTGCCAAGAGAATCACGGAGTCAACCGGAATGACAGCTTTTACAATTCATAAAGCGCTTGATATAAGACCATTCAATGAGGACAAGATGATAGCAAACAGAGAGATTTTGGACTATGACTGTGTCGTAGTCGATGAAAGCTCAATGATTGACATGTCAATGTTTGCAATGCTTGTATCTGCATTAAAGACAGGCACCACGCTGCTTTTAGTTGGAGATAAAGACCAGCTTGAGAGCGTTGGGTACGGTGATATTTTAAATAACGTCATAGGGTGTGGACAGATAGAGGTCAAGTCTCTGGATGTTAATTACAGACAGGGCGAGAACAACAGTATTATCATGAATGCACAAAAAATCAATCATTCTGTCACAAGCCTTTTGTTTGACGAAAAAAGCAGGCTTATCCGGAAAAAGAGTGAAAAGGACATGATCTCAGATATCGTTAGCCTGTATGTCAAGTACTTTGATGCAAATGATCCAAACAGTGTAAAAATATATACCCCTACAAGAAAAGACAAACTGACTTCATCAACAAATCTTAATAATGTCATCAAAAAAATAGTTAATCCGGTGGACGGCAAATCAGTTACTGCCAACGGATTCACATTCTCTGCGGGTGATTTCGTCATGATGCGCAAAAATAACTATGATGCAGGCTACATGAATGGTGATGTAGGTATAATACGAAGCGTTGATGTAAGGGGATATACAAAGAGAATTACGGTAGCAATAGACAATAATCTGATAGAGATTACCAATGCGACACTTTCAGACATGGAATTGGCATATGCACAGACTATACACAAAGCACAGGGAAGCGAGTGCAGATGTGCTATTATAGTGCTTCCTGAAGAGCCGAGAATTATGCTGACGAAAAAGCTTGTGTATGTTGCAGCCACAAGAGCAAAAAAAATCAACTATTTTATTTCAGAAAACAACGCTCTTGAGCAGGCAATTAGAAGCAGGCATGCAGCAGTAAGAAATACAGGCCTGACAGAAAAGCTTAAAAATGCGCTCCTTATGGAGTAATAAGGGCGGCTGTATCTTGTGATTAAAGTCACGAGTTTTAGCCGCCAGTTAATAAAGACTAGGAGGTGATTTTTAATGAAAAAGTACATAGCTGTACTGTTATGTGCAGGCTTGTTTTTGACTGGCTGTGCATCACAGGAAAAACCGGGCATGCAGTTCGAAGAAAGTCCGGCGGCATCACACAGTGCAATAAAGACCATAACACCAGATGATAAGGTTGCGGAAATGGAAAACGGGTCAAAAAATACGGAAACAAAAAACTTTACGAAACTTGAGCTTAGGGATTATCGGATAACTGCCTATATAGATAATTATTTCAGGCAAAAATCAGATGAGACAGTGCAAAACAGCGATGATGGAAATGTTGATGCAGTTATTGACAGTAAAAAGGAAGTCATAGAAACAAAATTCGGTGACACTGATACCAGTACTGATGAGATGCTTGAAAATGTCAAAACAGCCGAGAAGGAAGGTAGTGTGCCTTCTGGAACAGATTATGATAAGAATATATTTGAGAACCAGTTCATGGATAATGGGCGATTTGTTATAAACGGGCAGATTAACTATCTGTTTTCGGGGCTGGATAAAATTCCTTTTGTCTCCACTTTTGACATAAAGTATTCAGATACGGAATTAAATGCCAAAGAGCTGAACAAAATCTGTGATGAGTTTGGAAAGCCCGATGGTTATATAACAAAATCAGATGGAAAAGGTAATTATATATGTCTTGTGTGGGAAAAAGGAAATTATGACATTGCAATACCTTTGTACATGAGAATGGTTAATGATATACAAAGGTATGGCAATGTGGCGAAATCATACTCTGCAATTGTGCCGAAAAAATATTTCACAGAACTTATAAGCAGCGAAGAAGGCTATCTTAGTATGTTCATGCAAAGAAATTATACAAAAGTATTGTAGGAGGAACGATGTATTGAATTATTCTGACAATATTTCCGTAAGGATACGTTCTGAAAAAGTCATTAAATACATGTTTGTAAAAGACGGTGCAACAAGCATTGTCAGCATTACATCGGCAGGGCTGTTTATTGCGGCGGTTATAAAACTTATCAGGTTCTTGTGCGACAACACAACAGCTGCGTCAGAAGAAGTTTGGAGCTTTTGCCTGACAGGCGGGCTGACAGCGGCGCTTTTTTCAATTACATACTTTCTTGAAAAATGCAGGCTTGAAGAAGCCGCGGAAGAAAAGCTGAAAGAAAAGAGAAAACAGGAAAGACAGAGGCGGATAAGACAGAAGGAAAGAGAAAAGGCAAGGCTTGCTGAAGCAGAAAAGAAAAAACCGGCAGAGAAAGCAAAAAGTGCCAGAAACACGTCTAAAACTTATATAGAAGGGCAGAAACAAAAAAGAAAAATATCATAATTATATTAGAGATATTTTGATTTGCTTTGGTTCGCAGGATCCGCAGAAAATATCTGCGGATTTTTTAAGGAGAAAGATATTATGAAAGCTCTTATAAAAAAGATATATACACAGGATGAGACCGGAAACGGAATGTATCAGTATGACATGTATGGAAAAGAGGATATTATAAATGCCGTAATTCCAAATGCATACGTTGGAATGGAAATAGAAATAGAGGAAAAAGACGGAATAACAAGAGTGACGCCGACTGAAAAAAGTCAGGGAATTGCACATTTTTTATGCAGCTATGTCAAAGGAATTGGACCTGCAAAAGCTTCAAACGTAACATGGGATTTCTTTTATTACGTTTCAAACGAGGACGTTGAGGCTGTATGTGAAACTCTTAAGATAAAAGAAGATAAGGCAAAAGAAGTCATTTCCATATGCAATGACAACAAGGACATGCTGGAGCTTTACATGCTTACAAACGGTGTCTGCACAGAGCTTGAGCTGTCAAAAATATACGAGACATACAAAGAGGGCAGTGCAAGCGTTGTCAGAAACAAGCCATATTCGCTTACGAACATTCATGGCTTCGGCTTCTTAAGAGTTGACAAAATTGCCTGCGCAACAGGTGTAACAAGAGACAGCACAGACAGGGTGGCTGCGGCCATAGAATACTGCCTTACAGAAGCAGCTTATCAGAACGGCAACTGCTTTCTGTACAAGGGGCAGCTTATGGAAAGACTCTACAGTCTGCTTGCCGACGTTCCAAAGTCAGCTGGAAAAGCAAAAGAGAGAGCCGTTTTAAATGCAGTAACAGACTGGGACAACAAGAAAGAAAAATTTATCAAGGCATACAAGCCGGAAATGGAAGAAATCTTGCTTCTGGACGGATGTGCCATACAGAGGGAAAAACTTGCAGATATTATCCCTGATGCATGCGAAAAGGGTGTCAAAGACTGCCGCTTTGTGATTGAGGATGACAGATTTTATCTTTTCAAGATGTATATAAGTGAAATGTCATCTGCAAAGCGTCTTAGGCAAATGCTTGATGCGGGATGTCTTGTAAAATTCACGCCTGATATATTAAAACGTGCAGTAAAGGATGTGGAAGACAGAAAAACTGCGCTTTTGAGAAGTCAGGGACTGGGTGATTTTGTCACAACAGACGAGCAGAAAAACGCCGTGGGACTTGCCGCCTTAAGCAGGGTGTGTGTTATATCGGGCGGCCCAGGACGCGGAAAAACTGCCATAGCAGAAATGATAGCAAAAGCATATGAGCTTGCAACAGGAGATGAAAAATGCTGCATAATGGTAGCTCCCACAGGAAAGGCTGCGCAGAGGATTACGGAGTCAACAGGGTTTCCGGCATCTACCATCCATAGGATTGTAGGGACAAGGAAACCGGTCGGCAAGCTTATCATCGTTGATGAAAGCTCCATGATTGACATTGAACTGTTTGCAAGACTGGTTGCGTGGGGCGAGGAAAGCACATTTGTATTTCTTGGCGATGTTGACCAGATAGCTTCAATCGGACCGGGAAGGGTGTTAAAGGATCTGATGGAATCCAATGTAATTCCATACATCAAGCTTATTCAGGGACACCGTAACAGCGGTTCAATAGCCAAAAATTCAGAAAAAATAAATGAAGGCAAACCGGTATATACATACATCATAGACAATGCATTTAAGTTTATTCCGTCAACAAAGGAAGCCATTACAAACACATTCCTGCATTTTTACTTCCTGAAAGTGGCTACATACGGTATAAAAAACGTGCTTGCAATCACGCCTTCGAGAAAAGGAATGGTTGGAATCGACGCGTTAAACCGTGCCATTCAGGAGAAACACACAAAAGGACAGCCGGAAATAGCGCTGCCACAGGGCGGGATATTCAGGGTCGGAGACCGCGTAATGCATATAAAAAATAATCTTATGTTTAAGCTCAAAGCAAAACAGGAGGATGGTTCGTATAAAGATATAATGGGTGTGTTTAACGGAGACATGGGCACTATTGCGAAAATCTGTGATGAGGGAGCTGTTGTTGTGTTTGATGACGGAAAGATAGGCGCATATGCAAAGGAAAACTTGAGCCAGCTTACTCTTGCTTATGTAATTACAATACATAAATGCCAGGGCTCAGAGGCTGCGTGTGTGATCATGGGTGCAACATTTGCCGACTGCTTCCTTATGAACCGTAACCTGTTCTACACAGGAGAGACAAGGGCAAAGAAAGAACTGGTCTTAATCGGTGAACAGAAGCCTTCAAAAAACGGCAGGTTTATGACAAATGCTTTTAACTATGCCGCTTACAAAGTTAATGATGACATGAGACAGACAACGCTTGCGGACAAAATTGCAGGATAACAGATGCGACAGCAGAGAACCCGGATAAGATTCGGGTTTTCTTTTTTCTAGCATACTTAATATGAAACAAAAAATAAAAGAAAAAAGGAGAAAACAAAATGAAAATTTCAAAAATCGTTGTAAAAAACTTCAGAGGCATCAGAGGAGAACATACGTATGTCCTTCCTCACATTGCAAAGCTGACAGGTCCAAACGGAAGCGGAAAAACATCCCTTCTGGACGCAGTCCGTTATGTAACAGGAGATGTCCTTCCTGAAGGCAGCCCGGTAACAAACGGAGAAAACTATATGTCTGTGTCCATGTTTTTAAACGGCACAGAGTACACACGGGGTATAAAAATCTCAAAAGAAAACAAAAATGTTGGTTTCTGCAAGGTTGATGGCCGAAAAGTGTCAAAAAAAGACTTTGACCAGGCTGTTGAGACCGAGCTTGGTTTTTCATTGGAGAGCATCCGCAATGTCATGAGTGCGGACATCTTTAAAAGCCTTGATTCAAAAGGATTTGGAAAGTTCATTCTTTCCTATATTCCACAGAAGTTAAGCAAGGCAGAGCTTATCTGTCAGGTGCCACAGGAAGCGGCTGTGCTAAGAGCATGCGAAGAGGTCATTCCTGATGATGCTGTAATTGACATGGACACAGTTGATGAGCTGTATCATACATTTTACAGTACCAGAAAGGATGTTAATGCCAGGGTTAAATCCCTCCAGGCGTCTCTTGAACTGATTCCGGAAGAGATGCCGGGTGTAACACAGGAGATGGTTAATGCAAAGGAAGGTAACATTCTGATTTATGACGAGAAGGTGAAGACTTATAATCAAAACCTTGCCCGTTATGAAAGGGATTTAAAGCAGCTTGAAACACTGCGAAATTCCTTAAAATCAGTACAGAATGAAATCGCAGCACTTGGCGTTGTCAATGCACCTGATCCAGCACTGGCAGTTTCAATCGCTTCTGAAAAGACAGAAAAACAGAAGCGCATCACAGACGCGCAGGTCGCAGTAAAGGCTGCCAAAATGTCAAATGACACCTTGAGCAGAAGCAAACAGACGCTTTCTTCAAACGCATGTCCGTTTAGTTCAGAAATTGTCTGCACAACAGACAAATCTGAAATCCTTAAGGGAATTGACGAAAATATCCATATCAACAACATGGCTATTGAGTCACAGACAAAGCTTGTTGACGGACTTAAGTCTGACCTGCAGGCAGTTATTGACAGAGAGACAGCTTACAGGAATGCAGAAAAGGCATATGAAAAATACACCTATCTGCAGAAACAGGAAGCTGAAACGAAGAAGCATCTGTCAATGGTGAACCCTGTAGAGCCTGAGAAGGTTCCGGCACAGGACGATATCGAGACAGAAAGAGCCCTTGTAAAAGAGATGAAAAATGCTCTTTTGAACAGGGAAAAGCGTCAGATGTATGAGGCTGACCTTGAAAAGGCCGCTGCTGACAGTGATACATACCAGAAGCTTGTTAAGGCGTTTGCTCCTGATGGTTCCGTTGTTAAATATGTAATGCAGTTTTACTCAGCAATTCTTGACGATGCAGTAAATTCAACTGCTGCAAAAATTAAGGATGGCCTGAATCTGCACTTCACGCCGGAAAACGGACTTAAGGTAAAGGCTAATACCGGCAATGGCTTTATTTCATACGAATCGCTGTCAAAGGGTGAGCAGGTAGATGTAATTTACCTTATCATTCACTTGATAAACCAGCTGTCAGGTTCAAGAATGCTGCTGCTGGATGAGACATCAGTCCTCGATGATAAAGCATTTGACAAGCTTGTAAAAACTGTCTGTGAAAACAGCGGGGAGTACGACCACATCATTTTAAGCGGTGTCCACGGACACAGCATGCTTGATGATATGGGAATACCAGAGCTTGTTGAGAAACAGCCTGAACAGGTTGAAGTTCAGTCTCTCAACTAAATAATTTTCATCAAAAAAACATCGTCAGAAATGGCGGTGTTTTTTCTTTTTGGAAAATTTGCTTATATGGAAACGATAAACGGGCAGAAACAAAAATCATACTTACTATGAAACGCAAAACTCATATTCTGCCGGTATGTGCATGCATACGGCAGGAAATTTAAAAGGAGGAAACATAAACAGTGAAAAAAGGACTTGTTATAGCAGAAAAGCCTTCGCTTATGCGAACTATCAGGGACGTTTATGAGAAACATAAAAACGAGCTTCCATATGAACTTGAGTTTATCGCACAGCAGGGACACCTGCTCACATTAAAGCTGCCGAGCGAGCTGGATCCGGAGCAGGCGAAGTGGTCTTTTGACCATCTTCCGTTTTTTCCGACAGAACATGGCGGATGGCAGTATAAACTGATTACAGGAACAGGTATTGCGGCGAAAGCAAAAGAAAAATATTACGATATAAGGGATGAGCTTAAGAGCGGGGACTATGACTTTATAGTGCATGCAGGCGACCCGGATCAGGAAGGAGAGCTTCTGGTTGATATTGTGCTGCAGTCACTTCACAACCATCTGCCTGTTAAGAGATACTGGTCAAATGATAATACAGAGGAAAAGGCGCTTGAAGCATTAAAGAATTTAAGGGATGACGATAATGACCCGATGCTTATAAACTTTAAGAAAGCAGGATACTGCAGGCAGCATGTGGACTATCTTTACGGAATGAATCTGTCGGAGGCTGTATCACTGCAGATGGGCGGCCGCGCTGCAATAGGACGTGTTAAGACATGGCTTCTTGGAATGGTTGCAAGAAGAGAGGACGAAATCAAAAATTTTAAGCCGTCAACATGCTATGGCATAAAAGCTTCATATGCGGACGGTTTTGACGGACAGATGTTTGACCAAAAGACAATAAAACCCGACAAGAATGATAACGACAAGGATACAGACGCAGAAGAAAAGCAGGGCTACGTTTATTACGATACAGAGGCCGAAGCAAAAGCAATTGTAGACGGACTTGGAAGAAAAGCAGTTGTTAAAGACTTCCAAAAAAAGCTTGTTACTACATATGCACCAAAACTGTTTGAGATGACAGGCGCACAGGTCGCAGGAGGCAAATTAGGTTATGCGATTGATGAGACATCATCTGCGCTGCAGTCGCTGTATGAAAAGGGATACCTCTCTTATCCTCGTACAGACTGCGAGTATCTGTCGAGCCATGAAAACTTCCATGCAATGATTGACTCATGCAGAGCGGTTCCTGAGCTTGTGCCGTATATTGACAGCATAAACGAGTCGGGAATCCAGAGGGTCCTTAAATCCAAAAAGTATGTTAATGACAAAGCCCTTACGGAGCATGGACATTCGGCTCTTGCACCTACTACAAAATCACCTAATTTTGCATCATTGTCAGATACGGAAAAGGATATATACACCCTCGTATGCAGACAGTTTATAGCCATATTTTTAGATCCACAGAAATCAAAAAAAGTAACACTCGTGACGGAAATTGATGGGCATACCTTTAAAAGCGCAGGAAAAGAAATGGTCGATGAGGGATATTTGAAGATTTTTGGCACAAAGACAACCGACAATATAATTCCTGCATACAATATAGGCGATGTGATAAAGGTAGACAGCATTGATACCGTATCAAAGACTACTAAATGCCCAGGACATCTCACGGGAACAGATCTTGCTGAAATGGCGAGGGAACCACACAAATTCCTTGAGGATGAGAGCTTAAAGACACTGGGCGACAAGCTGCATATTGGCACCTCTGCCACAAGGGGTCCTATCATAAAACAGCTTGTTGACAAGGATAAATACCTGCATATTGTTGCAAGGAAAGGTGCAAAGCAGGGATATCTCGAGCCTACAGATGATGGATACAGAATATACCAGAATCTTAAAAACGAAGAGATGTGTAAGACGGACACAACTGCACAATGGGAACTTTCCCTTGATAAAATCAGAAACGGAGAGCTTGACAGCAGGGAATTTGAGCATGACATGGAAAAGCATATTGCAAGGATGGTTGAAAAAATCAGACTTACCGAAATGGCACAGTTTGCAAAGGCAAATGCCAGCAAATTTAATGTTCTGTGTACATGCCCGAAGTGCGGAAGTGACATTATAAGCGGCCCGAATAACTTCTTTTGCAGCGGAAGAAAGGAAAAAGGTTGTGAGATAGGTCTTTACAAAACAATACTTGGTGCAAAGATAACAGATGATGATTTCAAGGCACTCCTTGAGGGTCATGTCATAGAAAAAAAGCTCAAAAAAGAAAGCAGTGTATGGATGCAGAAACTGAAGTACAATGTTGACGAGCATAAGCTTGAGTTTGCAAAGGATGAGATAAAGAAGCTTGAATTTAAGTGCCCCGCATGTAAGACTGAGGTTGAAGATACGGGCCGTACAGTTAAGTGCCCGGGATGCGGATTTACCATATGGAAATCACAGTGCGGACATGTCTTAAAGGACAGTGAGATTGAAGACCTCCTCACAAAAGGCAGTACAAAGACAATTAAGGGACTCAAATCCAAAAAAGGCACAAGGTTTGATGCAAAAATCGCAATCAATGATGACCTTACCGGCACAACATTTGTTTTTCCAGACAGAAAAAAGAAATAACATAAGATGGCAGGCTCAAAACAGCCTGCCATATAAGAGAGGAATTAAGATGTTTGAACTAAAAGAAAATGAACTTATTGAAAAAATGAAGTGCAGGTATGAAGATGAGAATGGCAATACCGCGACGCTGTTCAGACAGCCTGAGCGCGGTATAATCAGGATTGTATTCAAAAGTCCCAAAAATGTCACCTTTGACAGGCTGGAAATAAACGTTTCAGAGCCTGGGGCTGGCTGCAATTTCAATTACTCATATGACAAGGAGGATGAGAGTGTTACCAAAGAGTACCTTGATTCATCAATCAACAATATATCCATGTTTGTCAATCATGTAGTTGGACTGGATAATGCCATAAGACTGCTTGGAACATCACCAGACATAATGGCAGATTATTTAGGTTTTGAAAGCGAAGATAAAGAGGAAAGACAGGAGGCTGTATCAAGAGCCAAGTATGGGCTTATTACGCAGTATCCTGAATTGAAGCAGCTTTTCGACAACATATAATTGAGCATATTTTGTCTCATTTTTTCGGATTTTTTTGTTTCTAACATACTAGAAACATCAAAAGAGAAAAAGGAGAACAAAAATGGCATATTCAATTAAGGCAGAAAAACATGAGGTTGATTTTCTTATCGGCCTCAAGGAAATTAAGGGAGAGTGTTTCTTTTCAGCAAGAAACCTTCCTGATGGAAGGGTTGAACTGACATTTTTAAAATAATTTCTAAAAACATCCGGTATTATGCCGGGTGTTTATTTTTTTTAGAAAAAATAAAAATCATACTTAAGAAGAAATGAAAACAAAAAAAAGGAAAGGATACTGTTATGTTTTACAATGACGCAGAACTTGGACTTTTAACATATAAAAAAATAAATGCGCCAGTACTGAATGAAGAAGGAAATATCCAATTTTATATCAAGGGATCTGATGCAGATTTTAGCAGATGCAACTGGGAACCGGTGGAATACAGGAAGTACAGGGATGATGAAGTAGGGCGGATATGTAAAAAATATGGTGCTAGCAGAGTTTTGATATTTGACGGTGAAAAGCTGAAAGAAGAAATAAAAGCTCCTGAATGCAAAACGCATGTGTATTATAACGGACCGCTCAACTGTTTCATCCTGTTGTACCGCATTACAAAGGACGACCGTTTTATCAGGAATATGGCAAAGCAAAACTTCCTTATCCCTGTAAGAATACTGACAAAAAAGGATGGATACCCTGAAATTAAATACCTTTCTTCTACAAAAAAAGGAAGCGATACAAGATACCATGTGCTGTTTTCAGACCACGAAGAATACAACAAATGGAAAAAAGCTACGGGTGGGGTTGGATTTAATGACCTTATACAGATAACAGCAGCAAAGCTTTTCAGCCTGGATAAAGCACACGGTGGCAACAGGACGTATGAACTTTGTATTAATCCGTATGGAAATAAACTCATATTGGAAAAAGAAAAAAGAAAGGTGTTTTATCAGAGTGTTAAAGAAAAACAACAGAGAAGAAAGTGAGGAAAAGTAAGTGAATTTTAAAGATATCAGGCAGTATATACCATGTATTTATTATTATGTCCCGCCATGCCCGGTGTGTGGAAGCAAAAATACCGGGTATTACAAGAGAATGACGGATGACAGCGGCTGGACATCAAAGGAAGGATTAAAACATGGCGAAATTGTAAGAGAGACAACGGAAGTTACTGATAACAATGCGTTTTGCGAGGAGTGTGGATTCGAATGGTCGCAGCATATAAAGCCAATAATTATAAGCAGAAAATCAAGAATGGATATGATGCAGGAAAAAGGACTTTTGGCAAGGCTTGACGCAATGAAGGAGCAGCATACAAAGGAGTATGAGGAATACAAAAAAGAGCACCCGTTCATGGCAAGGTATAAGAGCAAAAGGCTGTAAGGATTAAAAGGAGAAAAGAAAAATATGAGTTACACAGATTTATTAGAGAGCAAGCATCATTACCTTACAATGTTAAAAGACGCAGATGCAAGCCGTAGGGCTATAGAACGTGATTTTACACCTGATAAGGCAAATGAATACAATAAAATTATGGCTATAAGAAATACAGCATTTATCAACCTTATAAAGGAAGATGTACCATATGTTGAAAACGAGGAGAAGGAAAGCGTTCGTATTGAAATAGATGGCGAAGGCTATGACATGAAGAAAAGCAAACTTAAACTTCTGGTTGGTGATGAAGTATATGAAAGAATTCTTGCAAGAAGCCACGAGCATGCGCAGACTCTGTCAAATCTTAAAGATAATGAAGCTGATATTCCGGAGTATCAGACACCAAGAATAGGGCAGACTATGCCTCAGCAGCCAGTATCTGGACAGTATCAGCAACCTTATGGCTGTGGACAGCAGGGAATGCAGCAGATGCCATATGGATATATACAGCCACAGATGCCAAATCCATATCAGACGTATGGATTTGGAAATTACGGCCAGCAGATGCCATACGGATATATGCAGCCACAGATGTCAATGCAGCCGCAGATACCGCCACAGGACAACAGTCAGATATATGGGGCAATAGGAGAACTTACAAATAAGCTCAATGAAATTAGCGCAAGGGTAAAGCCTGAAACTCAGATAAAGGAAGTTGTCATAGATGACCAGATAAGGGAGCAACTTAAGCTTTCAAGGGATGAGCTCGAAAAGGCAAAGAAGGCAAAATCGGAAGCCATTGAAAAGGCGCATGATGCCTTGAAAGACCTTGCAGAAGCAAAAAGCGCTATGGAGGCCGAAAAAACAAAACAGCAGATGCTTTCAGGAGACGTTGAATCTCTTACGAAACAAAAAGAGCTGTTGCAAAAGAGGCTTGATGAGGCAAAGGATGCTGAGGAAAAAGAAAGGCACAGGCTCAATGAGAAAATTGAAGCTTTAAACAGTGAGAAACGAGACCTTGAGAGCAGGCATGCCTACGAAATTAATGATATAAAGAGCCGCAGTGAAGCTGAAATTGCCAGAAAAAAAGATGAAATATCACAGGCAAGGTTTCTTGCGCAGAAACAGGCTGATGAGCGCATAACACAGCTGATAAATGATAAAGATAAGAAGATAAAGGAAGCGGAAGAAAAGCTTGCAGCTAAAGATGCTGAGTATAAAAGAAAAATCAGCGAAGCAAACCGTCAGATTGCAGACATCAGATCAAATGCTGACAATGATACAAAATCTATCCAGTCGAAAAATGACAGGAAAGTTGATGAACTTACAAAACAGCTTGATGCAGTAGCCGCTGAGCGTGACAAAGTTGCAAGAGAACGTGACATAATGGCAGCCGAACGTGACAGGATAAAGCAGAGTTATTTTGATAAATATAATGCTGCAAGGCAGAAGATTAATGAGGCAGTACAGAGAGCTGAAAATGCGGAGGCTGACCTCGAAAAACAGAAAAAGATGTCTGCAGACCAGAAGCAGCAGAATATCAAAGATAATGAAAACATTACAAGGGCTATGAATGAGCAGGCCAGAGAAATTAAGGAGAGAACAAGGCAAGAGGTTGAGAATATAAAAGCTCAGACAAAGCAGCAGATTGATAAACTCACTGCACGAAACAGACAGCAGATGGATAAGTACGAGCAGGGAATTAAAGAAAAAGAGGCGGAACTTCTTGCAAAAGAAAATGAACTCAATGCAAAAAGGTCTGAGATTGAAAAAGTTAAGTCTGAATACTCAAGGAGCGCGAATGAAATAAGGCGCGAAGCTGATGAAAAAGCCAGACAGATTCAGGAGCAGCTTAATGACACGCTTTCAAAGAATGAAGAGTATAAAAATAAGCTGAAAGAAATTAATGAAGAATCGCAGTCTATGTTGGAGAGATTTAATAATCAGATATCAGAAAAGGAAAATGAGTTTGCAAGAAAAGAAAATAAATTGAGGCAGTTAGCTGAAAAGGAAAAGGAAGATGCTTTAAGAAAGCTGCAAGAGGAGTTTGAAGAAAAGCAGCGCGAAATGGAAGAGAGGCATAAAGCAGAACTTGAAAGCAAAAAGACTGAGCTTGAAAAGGCAAAAGAAACAATCGAAGAATCGAAAGAGCAGATTAACAATCTTAATGATGCAGTACAGGTTCATACCCAGCTTGCATATTATGACAAACTCACAGGTCTTATGAATAACAACAAGCTTTCAAAAGATTTTAAAGAGATGTCTGTTCCTACATTTGCCATGGTCTGCATTAATGACATGAAATCACTGAATGCCCAGAACAAATCAATTGGTGACAACGCTATTAAATTTATTGGAAATCAGCTAAAGGAGCGTTTGTCTGAAAATACATACCGGTCAATGGGCGATATATTTGCGGTTATAAGTGATGATGAGGCGGATGAGGTGAGACAAAAACTTGATGATTTTAAAAACTCTCTTGCTGCACAGAATGGTCTGTATATTGCATATGGAGTTGTCAGTGAAGACGAATGCGAAAAGAATCAGATGCCGCAGCTTGTACGTGATAGAATGAATGAGATGAGAACACAAAACCGCGTTATTATCGCAAAGCTTAAGGAAGAAGCAAAGCGCAGGGAAGACATGCGTAGGCAGTATGAGGAAACAAAGCAGAGAAATGAAGCGGAAGCAGATTCTCTTATTGACATTCAGGAAGTGCAAAGCAATAACGGAAAAATTGTCACAAGGGACATCAGCGCAGATGAGACGTACTATGAGACAATACTTAATACGGGTTCAGTCAGCAATAGCAGTGAACAGCCACATGATGATTTTGATGAAGATGACGATGAAGATATGTATGAAAATCTTTAGAAAGGAAGGCGCAGGGGCTCATACAGCACCTGCGCTGCATAAGTTAAATGTTAAAATGTACGCTATATAATAAAAAAACGCCAATTGCAAGAATAGATATGGAAAATGACAGATGTACAAACGTAGACTCTGTTATAAATCCTGAACTTGCGCCTCTTAATATAAAAACTGCACTCGAAGAAAACGATGTTGATACAATAAACAAGAGGTGGTTTTCAAAACGCTGTATACCGGAAAAGCGTGATGGACTTGAAGGTGTATACAAGACTTTTGGAAAAGACTGGAACAGACAGTCGCATTTTGCATCACTGACAGATCAATACTGGCTTGGAAGCAGCATGGATGACAGGTGGGAAGACATAAATTTTTTCACAAGGCGTTATGACAGGGCAATAGGTGATGCTTTTTTCAAAAGCTGGCAGGTTGACAAACTCAAATCGGATGACAGCCCGGATATTACAACAAACGGATTAATCAAAAAAAGGTGGCTGCAGCTGGACGGCTACACATCATATCTTGTAAAGGCAGGCAATCCGAAACTGCAGCAGGAACCGCTTAATGAAGTTCTTGCCACAATGGTATTGAAAAAACTTGATATAATTCCATTTGTTCCATATGAGTTCAGGGTGGAAGGATTTACGCTTTGTTCTATATGTAAGAATTTTGTGGATGAAAACACGGAGTTTGTCCCAGCGTCATATCTTGTGCTGCCAAGAATTAAAAAGGAGGACGGAAGCGACATTTATGAAAAGACACTTCTGATCGCGGAAGAAATCGGCATAAAAGGATACAAAGATTTCATGGATAAAATGCTTATGGTTGATTATATTATCCAGAACACCGACAGACATCTTGGAAATTTTGGATTTATCAGAAATGTTGAGACAGGAAAGTTTGTGGGACCGGCACCGCTTTTTGATAATGGAACCGCATTCTGGAATACTGCAAAAAATGGTGAGACCTATCAGGATAAACTCAAAATTCCAAACCTTGAGTATATTGTCAATTCTCAAAAAGAAAAATACAGGGACAAGCTGAAGGTGCTCGGCAAAGATAACGGTTATATAAGTCTGATAGATGAATATCCGTACATAACCTTAAGCCGCAAGGAGCGTATAAAAGACGGCATGGCAAATATGTTTTCGCAGGGTATTAAGGTAAGCAGGACAATGCTGGAACGCGAAGTAAATCGGTTGGCATCTCTGGAAAAATAAGAAAAAACATACTTAAAACAAAAAGAAAGGAAGTGCAGATTTATGGCTAGTGCAGCAGAACAGACAAGCAAGCAGCTTGTTGATTTAATTAAAAAAATGATGGAGGCGCTTGAAAGATATATGAAAGACCTTGCAAAACAGGAAGCAGCTTCAAAAAGCTATGCGTATGCAAGCATTATAGACAAATATGTGCAGAAAGGAGGCCAGATAAAAGGATATTTTTTAAGTGATGATAAGCTGTATAACAAGCATCTCAAGCAGGAGATGGAAAAGAAGGATATGCCGTTTATTGAGTATAACGTGAATGGAAGGACAGTGCTTGCAATAAGGGATTGCGACGCGGAAGAATTTGCAAAAGTGCAGGAGCAGACAAAAATTAATGAACAGCGTTATTTCCAGATTGTTGACAAAGAGGAAATGGCTGCAACTTTCGAGGGCTCTCAGAGAATTCCGGAAAAAGATAAGAAATTCCTTACAATAGATGGAATGGATAAGACAATGGCGCAGATGCTTGCAAATAAGTGTAATGATATAACAAAGGGATTCATGGTTGGAATCAACGAAAATGAAAAGTCAACAGATCTGATGGTGCATGCAAAAAGGACAATTGTGCTTGGAAAGCCACAGGGGAAAAATGTATACAGCCAGGATTTCTGCCGTGCTTATCTTGCAGCCGCTTTTTCTGGCTACGGTCCAAACCGTGAAAAGAATATGGAGCAGTTAAAGATAGATGAAAATCTGAACAAAAAAATCAAAGAATTTGACGGGCCTGGTGAAATGTGGATTACGGGACAGGATGATGTTGACACCGTTATAAAGGTCACAGAACAGGGCTTTGAAAGAATGCTGGTTGAGCCGGGATTTGACCAAGATGGCAAGTCTGTCACTACATATAAAATTGTAGAAAAACATGATTTTGATGAGGAAAACTACATTAAAAATCTTGATGTGGCACTTGCGGGCATATTTGACGAGGTCATTCTCACAGGCAAGGATGAAACAGATAAGCATATATCAGGGGTGGAAAAACAGCACTCTGAAAGACCACAAAAGACAAAGGATGAAAGAAAGAGGAGTTTTAATGAGACGGTCGTCTGTGACAAAGCTGATTATCTTATCAAAGAGGCCCTTGAAAAAACACCATTTTTTAAGGACAGGGACCCTGTTGCCCAGTTTGACGAGTACCGAAGAATGGCTCATCAGCTTTTTGAAGGTATCCTTGTTAATAACAGGCCGGTGTGGATTGAAACACAGAAATTTGAAGAGTTTAAGACGATATTAAAAGAGAGGGACTTTGATGTAAAAGAATATATGGAGGGAATTGACCATTCCATGGACGGGCAGGCTATTGAGTCAAAGTCTGCAAAACAGGTGCTTGCAGAAGAAAAGCGCAGAAAAGAAAAACAGATGGAAGAGTTCGGAAAAAGGGAAAAGAACAGGGAAAGACAGCAGAAAAAAGAACAGAAGAAAGACGAAAGAAGCCTTTAGCATACAATGCAGCCGGAATAATCCGGCTGTATTTTTTTTGTGCGAAATAAAAATCATACTTGCCGTGAAAATACGATTAAAATCCGGAAAGGTCCGGATTTGGAAAGGATTAAAATGGCAGGAAAAAAGAAAAAAAAAGGAAGTAACACCACGCTATACCTGATACTTGGTGCAATTGGACTTGTGTTTGTGTATCTGTGGTTTGGAGCTTTCAAAGCACACGAGGTTAACAGGTCATACGGATGGTTTTCTGCAGACACCATTAAATACTGTCTACAGTACCCACTTGAGCCTATTGTGCATCCGGTAAAAGAAGCCGGAATGTATCTTCTGTTAATAATTGTATTTGGTGGATTTGCAATATTTTTTACAATTAACAACCAAAGGCCAAAGGATGACGGCCCGAATGTCAAGGGTGATGCGCACTTCATGACACCGGAAGAAATCCATACATACGACAGAAAGCATGTTTTAAACCCATATTATGGACCAGATGAAAAAACAGTTGATGATGTGAAAGATGACGGTTCATCAAATGGTAAAAAGCTGTTTGAAAAAGATCCGCCAAGCCAGATCGAAGCAGAGTGCAGACGTCAGGCGTGCATTGTGTCTTCTTCAGTATTTCTCTCATTTGACAATAACTGGAGCAGAAAGAACACAAATGCACTTATTGTAGGTACTGCAGGTTCAGGTAAATCGCGTTACTACGTAGGCCCTAACATATTGCAGTGCAACACTAACTATATCATAACTGACCCTTCAGGAGACCTCTTTTCACAGTATGCAAAGTATCTTGAAAATAACGGTTATGAGATAAAAAAACTTGACCTTAACGACATGTACGATTCCGAAAGATACAACCCTCTTAAATATCTTGAGGATGAGAAGGATGTATTTACGCTTGTCAACATGGTTATTGAAAACCTTACGGCGGCATCCGGTGGCGGCGGAAAAGAGGAACCTATATGGAAGGACTCAAAATCAGCCCTGCTTCGTGCAGTTATATTCTTCCTCTGGGAGTACGAATCAGACCCGAAGAAGAAAAACTTCACAAATGTCCTAAGACTTATCAACAGTGCAAAATTTGATGAAAATGCAGCGGACAGCGATGACAACTATATTAATCCGTTTGATGAGATATTTGAAAAGATAAGAAGCTTTGACCCGACTTCGCAGGCGGTAACACAGTATGACATCTTCCAGTCTGCCGGTACAGGAAAGACAAGAGACAGTATTCTCATTACCACAACATCACAGCTTTCATTGTTCGGTTCTTCAAATATCGCGCACCTTACAGCGACCGACGAGATGGATCTTGATAGTTTTGCGGATAAAAAGAGTGCTCTGTTTATCTGTATTCCTACAGAGGACAATACATTCAACTTCCTTGCATCGCTGCTTTACTCACAGCTTTTTTTAAAGCTTTACAACTATGCAGAAAAGAGAACGAAATACTCATGGCATGTATACATGGATTACACGGAAGACGGAGTAAGACACAATGAAAACATTCGTGTATTTCAGGCGAAAGATGAAGAAGATTCAAAAAATGCAAAAGAAAAAGCAGAAGAACTGCTTAAAAAGATTAAGGATAAGAAGATCAAAATTGAATATGACGACTTTAAGGATCTGTATTACATCGTGACAGATGATGAGGCAAAGGAAAAGATTGCATGGCGCGGTGGAAGCGACGGAGAAAAGAGAATACATAAGCTTCTTAAAGACATGGAAAAATATGCGAAGGTTCGTCCGGGGGATGACATGAGACTTCCGGAGCACTGTCATTTCATTCTCGATGAGTTTGCGAACACAGGAAAAATCCCTACATTCTGTGAAAAGCTGTCAACAATCCGTAAGTACCGCATTAACTGTTCAATCATTGTCCAGTCGCCTGACCAGTTAAAGAACATGTATGAGAAGGAATATAACGTAATTATTGATAACTGCAACATCAAGCTGTTTCTTGGTACAAACTCGCCAGAAACAGCGAAGTGGGTATCTGAAACACTTGGAAACAAGACAGTCGTTGCGCGTTCAGAAAGCTGGAACAGTGGAAACAACGGCGGCTCGGAAAGCTTCCAAAAAGATAAGCAGGAGCTGATGCCAGCTGACAAGGTCCTCGGCATGAAAGATTACGAGTGTATCGCAATGATATATGGCGGCAACAACATATATGAGCAGAAATACGAGATTTCAAATCATCCGTGTTACAAAGAAGCGATGAAGTATAAAGGCAAATTCAAGAGCAGACGTATCAAGAAAAAAGTCGATGACAGGGATAAGGCTGCAATGTTTGCCGCATCAAGCGTTCCGGACAAGTCGTCTTCGCAGTCACAGGATAGTAGTCAGGAGAAGCGAAGTGGAAAATCAAGAAGCACATTTTCATCAAGTGCTGCATCTTCAAGTTCATCGTATTATGAGTCAAGCGGCATGTCGAATTTTGTAGATGAAGCAATGAATGACATTCCGGCAAGCAGCATGAATTCATCAGGCAGCAGCGAAAGGCCAAACTTAAGCGACAGCGACTTAAATCCGGGCTATGATGCTGAATATGCTGCATATGAAGCACAGCAGAAGGCTGAAGCAGAAGCTATGGCATCTGTCAACGAGACAAACAAAAACCTTGCAAAAAGAGACCTTGATGACGTGGATGGAGCTGACATGTCCGATGCTGATAATCCAAAAACGCAGGCAGCCTTTGAAGAGCTGGCAAAATCGTTAGGTGTTACAAGTGATTCGACAGCAGAAGAAATAGCTGAAAAATTTGCTGCAACAACCGGAATTGTTGACAGTGACGAAGATGACGCGGAGTTCGCATTTGGAATGTCAAGTGGATTTTAAAAATGAGTCATAGCTCAAAAAAATAGAAAAAAAAATCATACTTACGGCGTAATTAAGCAACAAGCCGATTTTACAGAAAGGAAAAATAAAACGATGATTAAAGAAAAGATGACAAACGGTATCGCCCGTGCAAAGCGAGGCTTTTGTAACATCAAGACAAAAGCGGATTCGGCAATTATAGCAGCTGCAACAGCTGCCGGAACAACTGCAATGACAAATATTGGTTCATGTGACGGTGCGGCTGCCCTTACAACAGCTCTTGGCTATCTTGCAGTTCCCGTAGGACTTCTTGGAGGCGTATTCCTTGTAATGGGTATTATTCATTACGCAGGAGCGAACTCAGATGGCGATGGTCCTGCAAAGAAAAAAGCAACAAATGAGATCGCTGGCGGCGGCATGGTTATTGCAATTGCTGTTGTTTTAAAGACAATGGTGGGCGCAATCCTTGGTGCTGTAGTCTAGTAGAATAAAACAACAGAATGTTATATTATTGCCGGAGAAATCCGGCAATAGTTGTATTAAGGAGGCAAAAATGCAGATAGCGTTTAAGGATGTCAGGCTCTCCAAACAGAATCTCAAAATGGCAATGTTTTTTATTATTGCTGTCACATTTTCATTATTTGCAGCAAGCCAGTTTGCATTTGCGGATTTTGAAGATTTTGCACATACGGAGTTTGACACGATAACAAAAGGAGTTGGCGACGTAGCAAATGAGATTTTTACTCATGGCTATTATTCAAAAATTACAGAAAATGGCAGCGTCCTTGCGACAATAGTAAAATCTTTTAAAATATTTGGCGCCGCATTTGCGCTTGGACTTGGTCTCATAAAAATGATTACAGAAATTCAGAAAGCCCAGGATCCGACAGATTGTGTTCTCAGGTATTTTTTTGAATTATGTATAGTAATTCTTGTAGTGCTGAATATTGATAAGATTATTGAAGTCATCGACAGTCTTGGAACACTAGTTCTTGAACAGATAGGTGAAGCGCAGGTTGATGCGGCAACAACCAGCAAGAGCATTGATGATATAAGAGATGCTATGGGGTATTCGGACAGTTGGTGGGGATGGCTTTCATTTGCAATAGCTTTAATTATTCCATATGCATTTGCATGGATAGAAGGCATTGCGGCAAGAGTTATCTCATATTCAATAATTATTGAACTGGGGATAAGACGCGCGTTCATCCCGTTCGCAGTTGGAGATATTGGAATTGAAGGACTCAGAAGTCATGGATTCAGATACCTTAAGAAATATCTTGGAGTTTATCTTCAGGAAGCAATTGTAATAGTTACATGTATCGTGCTCAGCACATTATCAAAAGCAGTGCTTGAAATTGATGCCAACGGCATAGACTTGATTTTAAATCTTCTTGGTGTAAACCTTGCTGGACTTATGGTTATGTTTAAGGCAACAAGCTGGGCAAATGACATTGTTGGCGCATAAGGAGGCAGATATATGATACAGGTACAGATGCTTGATGATATAAGATCATATCAGACTAAATTTTTAGGGCCTTTTACCAAAAGACAATGTATCTGTCTGGCGGTCGCAGCTCCTTTGTTTTTTGTATTTTTATATGTAACAATGGGAATTGCAAAGTTGAGTTTTGACACTGCTATTGTAGTAAGTCTTGTACTGCCGGGTATAATCGCGGCATGTGGATGGATTAAAATGTCAAACCTGCCGTTTGAGCAGTATGTCATAAAAGTCTTATATAGAACAGTATTTACACCAAAAGTACGTCTATATAAGACAAAACTGCCGGTAAAAGAACAGTTTAAGTATGCTAAGAAGCAGGCTGAAAAAGAGTACACTTCAAAACTTTCAAAAAAAGAGCTGAAAGCATATGAAAAGAAAAAGAAAGCAGAAGAGCAGAAAAATATAAATTATGGTCAGGAAAAATATTATAATTAGGAGGCTTATTCAGTGGGTAAGAAAAAGACAGCGACAAAAGAAACTCCTTTGGGTAAACTGTTAAAGTCATGTAAAATTGAATCTCTGCCCAAAACAGTGCAGGACTCTATTCCATACATACATGTCTTTAACGATGGTATTATAGAGACAAGGCCGGGGGATTTCACAATAGAATTTAAACTTGAGGACGTAAATTTTCAGATTGCGACAGATGAGTCACAGATGGAAATATTTAGTGATTATATGACATTTTTAAATTCGTTTGATAAAGACGTAAAATGGCAGATCCTTTTGCAGAATCATTTCATCAGCCGAGAAGATGTCCTTAAAAAAATCAGAATGGCACCACAGCAGGATGGTCTTAATGTTTACAGGCAGGAGATGAATGCAATTCAGATTAAGATGACCGCAACTGGAAAAAGTTCCATTGAACAGTCAAAGTATCTTGTAGTAAGCATTGAAGATGTCAGCTATGAAAATGCAAAAAATCGTCTTGAAAAGATAGAGTCAAATGTAGATAAATACCTTGGCAAGCTTACGGAAACATCAATGAAAAGAATGTCCACAACTGAAAGACTTGCACATTTATACACTATATACAATCAGGATGAAAATGTCGAACCATTTATTGGAAACAGTGAATTCTTCTCGTTTGACAATCTGGCGGAAACCGGACTTATTACGAAGGATATTATTGGACCGAGCAGCATTGATTATAGAAGACCGAGCAGTTACATGATTGGAGACATGTATGCAAAGAGTTACTTCGTAAAAAAGATGCCATCGCGTATGACTACGAGCTTTTTATCTGATATTACAGATATTCCATGCAGCATGCTTGTAAGCATGAAATTTGAGCCTTCGGATCCTGAAGAAACTGTAAGCGCGGTAAGATCGCAGCTTGCATCAATTGAAGGTCAGGTAGCAGCAAAGCAGAAGGCAAATGCAGAGCAGGGCATGGGTGCTTTTATCCCTCCAGAGCTTGAAAAGGCATATGAGCATGCGAAAGCACTTATGGATGACGTGTTGTCAAGCAGCCAGAAGCTGTTTTTTATGTCATTTACAATAACACTGTTTGCGCCAAGCGAAGAACAGCTTAAGACAAATGAAACGCAGCTTATAACCGTCGGTTCGACACACCAGACGCCAATCAAACCGCTTAAGGACCAGATGGAAGCAGGATTTAATTCAACACTCCCGTTATGTGTTGACGAAACACTTGAGATTGACAGGCAGTACACAACTGAAAATGCAAGCGTGTTTATTCCGTTTACATCGCAGGAACTGAATCAGGATAATGCAATATTCTATGGACTCAACTCCACGACGCAGAATATGATTTTATACGACAGGCTGTCTGGAAACAACTACAATGCACTTATATTCGGCAAACCCGGTACAGGTAAGTCTTTCACGACAAAGATAGAGATTGTATCAGTGCTGCTTAATAAGAAGGATGCCCAGGTGTTTGTCATTGATCCACAGGGAGAGTATTATCCGCTTGCAAATAATCTGCACGGCAAAGTAATAGATATTTCCCCTACATCACAGACGCATATTAATCCGCTTGATATGGACATTAATTATGACGAGGATCCAATTGCCGCAAAAACCGACTTCGTTCTTGGAATGTTATCAATTATGGTAAGTAATCCAGCAATTATTGATAACGGTCGTTCGGCTGTTGACAGATGCGTTAGAAGAATATACACAAGATACCTCGACGCATTGAGAGATAAAGGTGTAACAAACGACATAAGTGTTGCACCGACTCTTGCAGATTTGTATCAGGAGCTGTTAAGGGACGCTGAGGATCACGGAGATTACATGGCAGAACAGATTGCGGGACAGATGGAGATGTATGTATATGGTTCATATCATACATTCGCACACAGGACTAACGTTGATATAAAAAATGAGCGCTTTGTTGTGTATAACACAAAGAAGCTTGGCTCAGGAATGAAAGAACTTGGACTTCATGTATGTCTTAACGACGTGTGGAACCGAATGATTGATAACTCAAAGAAGCATGTATATACATATTTCTACATTGATGAATTCCATCTTCTTCTTCATAACAGAAAAATAACAGATTTCCTTGTCATGATATGGAAGATGGCGAGAAAATGGCTTGGATGCCCATGTGGAATCATGCAGAATACTGAAGACTTGTTAAGAGATGATGCTACACGTAATATTTTAAACACTACATCGTTTATTATCATGCTTTCAGAGGAAAAAATGGACAGAGATAATCTGCAGATACTTCTTAAGCTCAGTGATGCGCAGCTTAAATATATTACGAATAACGCGAAAGGACATGGACTCATTTATACGGGTAAAATTGTACTTCCGTTTGAGTTTGATTTCCCAAAGAACACAAAACTGTATGCATTAATGACAACATCACACGATGTAAAGGATGCACAGTTTGCTTAGCAGAAAGGAGAGGCCGCTTTCTTCGGGCGGCCGATGGTGAACAAGATGGAACTTTTCATAACAATAATGAACATTATCTGTATTGTAGGTATCGCTGTGTCAGGAATTATAATTGTAATAAGAAAAAAGAACAGTCCGGTGAATGTCGGAACGTATTCTGAAGAAACAATCAAAAGAGCCTCCGAATACAGAGCTAAGCTCGTCAGGGAGCAGGCTGAAAATGACGCGATGTTTGCAGAAGAGAGAAACAGCGAGAATAAGTTTGAGCTTAGTCCTGAAGATTTTGAAGCTGCAGGGAATTTTGAGGACTTTGTTAACTCTGACATGCCGAATATGCCAGACGAGAATTAAGATTCTTAGCTGCACCAATAAGACCAATATTTTAAGAAATACCCCTCTTTTTGAGGGGTATTTTCTTTTGAGAAATAAAAAACATACTTAGAAAAATATGAGAATTGAGAAAAGAGTATTGCGAAATAATGCAGTACAGAAAGGAAAATAATTATGGCAAAAAAGGCAAATATGGCTAACGATAACAATATTAACAACTTTAGGCATGAAAGACGAAATGAGCTTCCGCTTGAACGTTTTAAGCAGACTGCCGGAAATGAAGTTGCAAATTCCATACTTGACGCATATGATAATGCAAGGGACAGAAAAGCTGATAACAGACAGCAGGAACAGCGAATAAGAGATTATCAGCAGGAGCGGGAAAGAACCGGAAGAAATTCAGAACAGCTCCATTTTCAGCGAAATTACAATGTATATGATGCAGGTTCTAGCCGTAACAACAGCGAAAGCGCGCCAAGGCAGCAGTCTTATAGTGAAAATACATCAGAACAGTCTTATAGCAACAGCAGTCAGTACGCAGGCAGTGTAAGAACAACTGACAGTGCGGGACCATCGTCACGAGTTTCGTCAGGAACTGAAAATCACATGCCGGTATCTGGCGCGGGAAACAGATATACAAATCCTACGATAGACAATAGCCGCTTAAATGCCATGTCTTCAGAGGGGCAGAGACTTGCGCGTACTGAAACACCCTCATATGAAATGCCACAGAGAACATCTTCAGCGCAGAGTGCCCGTGGAGGTGGAAGTGTAAGCGGTGAAATCAATAAATCTGCAAGTGAAAAATACGCCGCTCATAAAGTTGCTGTCCAAACACCAAACGGAATTGTTATGGTCGATGCGACAGATGAAAAGAAAGCTGAGATGGATTCATATTATAATGATATGATGAGTCGTAAACAGGCCGAGCGCGTTACAGCACAGTTAAATGCAGTTTCACAAAGAATATCTTCACCAAATAGGATTCATGTGGGCGAGGATGTGGGTGGTACAATACCAAGAGCATCACGAGTACAGATGGGTTATAATGCTGGAAATGTGAATGCGCCGGGCGCAGTTGCTAGTGGAAATATGATGGCAGGTGCTAAAACCAAAGGCGGAGGTATTGGTGGAAATTCTCGAACAGAAAATCCAGCGTTGGAAAATAACAGGTTTGGAATAACAGATGGTACAGAACCTGATACAATGGATATTAACCATAATCCAAATACAGTAATCAATCCAAAACCAGGGATGATGCCAGTTGATATAACAGCTCCTGTAAAAGTGACGTTTAAGCAGTCAGATGCTTATCAGGGATATAAAAAGTTAAAAACAGTCAGAAACACATTCCGAGGTTCGGGGAATAGGCAGGCAGCAGATGCTCTGAAGGCGTATGGATTTGAACGAACAAAGGGAGTTGGAATCAAGAAAGATATCCAGAACAAACTGGCTTTAAACGAACGGTCTCTTAACATGCTTGCTGTCAATGTCGCAAATCTTGATGTCAGCAAAATTAACCAGATGTTAAAAACGGGTGCGTTTAATGGGCAGCGACTGACAAATGATCAGCTTAAGCTGTTATCAGAAAGGGCTGACCTGTTAAAAGCCAGAAATGAAATTAATTCAAGACAGGGTTATAACCTCTTAAATGCCGCTATTGATAATACTTTCATGCAGGCTGACGTTGTACAGGGAGCAAGGATGGCAAAAACTACTGGCAGAATTACAGGAAAAGGTGCAAATATTGCACTCAGCGCACCCACTGCTACGGTAGGCAAAATTGCATCTGGCACTGCAAGAATGGTTGGAAGTGACAAGCTTGGAAAATTTGGACAGGTTGTTGGGGATTTTTCATCATCATCTCTTACCGGAAAAGCCAAAATGGTTGGTAAAGGCTCTGCAAAAGTCGTTGGAAAAGGTGCTAAAGCAGCAGAAAGAACCACAGTCAGAATTGTGGGAAGAACATCCGCAGGACAGGCGGCAGGCAGGGCTGTTGTAAGAGCAAAAACCGGTTTAAACAGTGCAAGAGTGCGTGTTGTAGGAGGTTTGAACGGTGGACGTGCAAGAGTTGTTAATTCAAAAGCCGGGCGTGCAGTTTCTGGAATGGCAAACAGAGTAACAGGCGTAGGCCAAGGTATAAGCGCCGGCTTTTCACGGCTTGGAACAAGAATTGGGAACAATCGGTTCATTCAAGGAACAAGAAGAGTTACAGGCAGAATAGGTGCTGTAAACAGAGCGAGAATACGTGTAAAAAGCAATATTAAAAACAAGATTAATAACATGATAAAAAGCGTTACAACAAAACTCAGGTATGCAGCTCTTGGAATTATGCTTTTAATTGTGCTTATAACGTGTGTACCGACTGCATTTATGAGTGTAGTCTCAGCGCAGGGCTCAACCACAAGTAGTAATTCAAAGACTGACGAACCGGCGCTTATGCAGCAGGCTGTCTCGGACATGTACAAAATACAGACAAGTGTTGAAGACGACCTGAGAAATGGAAGTGGAGGATCTGGCGTTAAGCCTGAATCTGTAAATGTCACTTACAATGGAAGCCCTCTGGACGGCGGTCTTTCAACCATAGGTCTTTCGAGTGCGATGAATGGTGTTGCTAACATGACAACGGATGGTTTAAATATAGAATATACCGGATGTGCAGAACGTATACAGACTATTAAAACAGAAGAAAACTGGACAGAATATACCAAAACAGATAATATGTCAAAAACTTTAATGGTCAAAACAGACAAGCTTGAAAAATACAAGAAGAAAGATACTGAAAAAAATAAAAAAAAGAATATAAAAATTTATTATAAAGATTTATGCACCACTGACGAAGGAAACCCAGATTTTGTGTCATCATGCAAAACCCCGGCAGCCATAAGCGAAGATGCGAAAAGCTATACTCCTGAAGGAAAGTTTAATAAAAACAGCTATTTTCTGGTAAAGGGTAAAGAACTTGCAACGTTAGAGTTAAAAAGATGGACAATAGAAGTGTCAGGAGGCGCCCCGATTGGAACTCCAAAATCAAAGACAATAATAACTTACGAACCGACAGGAATTTATTCTTATGAAACTGTTTATGGTCCGGCAAACAGCGATGGTAAGCTTGCAGGCGCATATCAGGTACCCAAATATGTAAATGGAGCGTACAGAGTATACCCTTCATTTAAAGCACCGGATCCAGAAATCAGCCTTAAATTTCAGGATGAAAATGGAAACATTGTAAGCCCTAACCAGCTTTACAAAGCGGTATGTGCGGCTGCTTCTGCAGGTACACATAATACTGTAACAGATAAACAGTATTATGAAGACTGGTGTAATTACCTGATGATGTGGATGCTCAATAAAGGTCATGTAAATATTGAAATAAAAACAGAGGATGATACCAGTACCAAGTTTGGCTGGTATGGTTATGATGACGCTGATATTATGCCTTGTAACGGAAATGAAGTAACGGGAACTGATGCAAAAAAATACAAGTCACTGCAAAAAGGCGACCGTCTGTTTTACTCTGACACAGGGAAAAAACTGACCGTAAGTGTTGACTATGTTGTTGACACAAGCTTTGAAGAAATATTAAAAAAAGGTGACAAAATAGATTTTGAGTGGCAAAAATCCCATTCAACAGAAAAATGCCCATGGAAAGAAAAAACATGGAAGGGCTTCCACAATAGTGACGGTACATTAAATGATACTGGAGAAAGCGCAAAGGCATGGTATGAAATGGACGATTCTGCATATGAAGATATGGGCGTTATTTTCCCGGGAAATACTTATCCAGTGCTTTCATCAGCTAAAATTGATGACTACATTAATCAGATAAAGGCCAGCAATGGCGGCAGTCTGTCGGCGCAGAGAGAGTCGGTAATAAGAGCGGGTCTTCAGTATGTGGGACGCTTCGTTTATGTCTACGCAGGTGGTCATGGTTCGTATCCAAGTAAAGAGACAGCAGCGGCGACAGTTGGAAACAGTGGTGGTGTTGACTGTTCGGGATTCGTATCGTTTGTTACCAATCAGGGTGGAGTATTCCATCATTCTGGAGATACTGGATATACAGCTCAGGGCGCCTGTGACTTTGCTCATTTTGGAAAAGCTACAAGCAAAGGCGCTTTGAAGCCAGGGGATATTGTTGTAAAAAATGCTGAAGCCGGAGGTTCTACAACATCGAACAATCATGTAGTAATATACGGAGGAAAATTTGACACCGGCGATGGCGCAGGCGTAATTGACAGATTTATTGAATGTACCACAACAAATAATTTAGTAGATGGTCAGGAAATACAGGAGTGCTCAGGCAGCCAGATTACAAAGCAGTCAAGAAGTACGTATATTCTTAGCAAGTATATATATTACAGAAATCCATATGGAGATTAAATTATACACAGAACAGAGTGCAAAACAGCACTCTGTTTTTTTAGAGAAAAAATAAATCATACTTAATGTAAAGACAGAAAAATGAAGAAAGGAAGATAAGAGGATGCAAAGTGTTTTTAAGACAATATTAGGAATTTTGATTATGGTAATGATTTTGTTCTCAGGGCTTGGTATACTGTGGGCAAATAATGAGGCTGTTGCAGCGGAAAGCTACATTCAAAGAGTTGCGGATGAAGTAAGCTCGGCAAATCTAAGAACAGATGTACTGGATGCCGAAGTAGACCAGGCAAAGAAAGATGGATACACACTTTCATACGACGTCATGGATGATAACCACGGTGTGCGTCATTATGTTGTGTTAAAGCTTCAGTATCAGTACAAAGTAAGTGTTGCTGCATTATCGGGAACTCATGAAAAAACAATGACAGTTTACTAAAAGGAGGAACAAAAGATGAAAAAATTATTTGAAGGTATAGGTGAGATGATAGTTTACCTGATAGTGTTTCTCTGCATAATTATAGTACTTGGTATTACATATGGCAAACTGACATCTTATTAGAAAGGAGAGAAAAAGGCTTGAAAAATATATTTGAAGAGATTATGGACATGCTTGTTGAAATATTTCCAATGCTTTTATTCATCTCTATCATGGCAGCGCTTGTAATAGGCGGATATATGAATGGATGGCTTGATAAGATAGCATCATGGATGTTTGGTTAGGAAGGAGTGATAACATTTGAATAAAATAATGGAGCATATACTTGAAATTGCATTATCAGCAATAATTGTAGTATTTCTCATCTTTATTCTCTTTGCTGGAAAAATGAACGGCCGAAACGGTATTCTTGCAGCTCTTGGCAATTCAAGATACAACACATTAAGCGATCATGTAAATCAGAATACAACTACAAAAGTAAGAGATGTCATGACAACTTTGCCGAATGACTTCAACATAAACTATGTTGACGGCACACAGAAGATTGCCATGGTAGATAATAGCAGTGCGTGGAAAAACCTGTATAATTTTGAGGATTTTATAACAATCAGGTACGAAAAAAGTGATTATAAATATGACAGATCATCAAAAAAATGGCTTATAAGAACTGGAAGCGGATATGTCAGCCAGACAGGCAGTGACCAGAAAAAGTTCAGGGTTTACGTTTCAGCTATCACCGATTCAAATGGTAAGAATGTGCTTCTGTCAGATAAGGTGGAAAACTTAAGTGATGATATTCCTGAAAAGATTTTGTATGATGAAGATAAGGATCTGATCGCTTGCTTTAATCCGGGAACATATAATTTTACAGCTAAAATTCAGGAAACAAATACAAAGAATGTAATAGAAAAAACAATATCTATCCCATTTTCAGAATAAGGAAGAGGTGAAATAATGCGAAATATGGTAATCGGAATTTGTTCGGTTGTGTTTTTGCTGATGATCATACTTGTAGGTTCTACCGTTTTCGGACGAAACGCAAGACAGACGGAGCTTGACAATGCACTTAATACATCTATGAAAAATGCACTGGAGACACTTGATTCAGACCGTAACTACATTCCAAGGACAAACGATGAACTTGTGTCAGTTTTTACACAGCTGTTTTTGCAGGAAATTGATTCAAAATCAAACGCAACTGTTGAAGTTCTTGATGTTGATGTGCAGAAAAAGCTTTTAAGCGCAAAAGCGACATTAACATATAATCATCTTAATGGCAAAAAGGGAACTATAACATCAACAAAAACCATCGTTATGGAACAGTCAAAGAACCTGAATGGATTTGTAACGGTGAACTATACGTGGACAGATACAGATCCTGAAACAGGAGCAGCCTACGGAAAATCGACCACATTCCATAACTATCAGGACAAATCTCTTAGTGTTAAAGATTCAGCAAAAACATGGAAACTTGCAGCAGCAACAGGTATTAAGGATTCAAACGAAAGCAGTGATGAGTCAACATATGAAGACGTTAAGTCAGTTGACTTCAAGGATGCAGCGGGTAATAAGGTAACACTTAAGGTTGGAGAGTCATACTCATGCGACACATTGAGTAAAATAAAAATTGATAATGTCGATGTGTACAGCTCATTAAGTTTTACACAAAATTAGAAAAAACCTGTCATTTTTATAGTGGCAGGCTTTTTGCGTGCAAAAAATATCATACTTATAATAAGAAATTACACAAAGCGGTAGAAAGGATTTAAAAAAATATGGTTAAAGCTGCAGACGTAAAGGAAAGCATCAAAAATGTGCTTTTGGATGACAAAAAACAAAGAAAAATACGCAGGGGGCTTATAACTGGAGGTGCAGTGATTGTGCTTGCAGTAATGATAGTCGGCATAAAAAATTTAAGAAACAATAACAGCCCGGGCAATCTGGCTAAAAAGGCTTATGAATATATAAATGATGGCGCTTATTCAATGGAAGTTGACGGCAAGACAGATATTACATGTACGTTTGAAAAATTTTCACTGCCTCTTAGCACAACGCTCACTACTAATGGAACGATTGATTCTGATGGCACCAACAAGAACATTAAACTTACTTTAAACGGCGATATGAGTTCTGTTCTTGGAAATGACAAATATGAAGATACAAGCGTACAGATTTACACAAACGGAAAGAAAGTCTATTATGGCATTGGTGATGAATTTACATGGAAAAAAGTATCAGATAAAAACATAATGAAGGCAGAAGCCGACTCTCCGCAGCAGGTATTAATCAGTTTAAAACAGATACCTGAGAGCGAGTTTCTAAAAGCTTTTTCAGACGGGAAAATTAAGGAAAAAGGTGATAAGACTATACTTACCGGAAAGCTTGACTTCACAAAACTGCGAAATAGCAAAATAAAAGACCAGCTTTACGTGCTGTATGGAATGAACGATGTAAAAAAACTGACAGGTACAATATCCGTCACCTTTGACGCTGAGAAACCCATTTCAGGTGAAATTAAAATAGATGCTAAAAATACTGCGTCAGCAGATGATATGTACAACAAAATGAAGATAAAGGATGATGGAACACAGTCAGGCGAGACAACGGATGCATATGACCAGATGAATGTTGGCGATTATGTCACGGATGAAGATTCTCTTGGAAATATGGTAACAGAGATAAACGGCAGTGTATCATTCACTTTTAATAAACTTAAGGACGATATTGAAATTCCTGACATGTCGAAAGAAAAAGAGACAAAGGATACATCTGACGTGCCGTTGGAATGGTGCGGACTTAATAATACAATCAATTATTATTATTTGAAAGGGGACAAATAAAGAGTATGGCAGTAGTTAAAGCCTTTAAATGGATGCGTTTTTTAAGTGATGCTGATGAAATAAGAAAGAAAAAAGAAAAGACTAAAGACATAAATCCGGCTGAAATGCAGAAGTATAAAGATGCAGTTCATCTGAGAAATCTGGCTTTTGTGGAGCTTTTAAGAGCTGGAATACCATTTATATGCATAGAAGATGATGATATTATAAGAATAAGCCTTGATGAAACAAGCTATGATATTGACATCGCAACTGTAAAGTCCGCAATGAATGATGAAGAGTACAGCAGGATAATCAACAAGACGGACTTCTCAGAGGGGTTCAACCCTGATAAAGAGATTGCAGTAGATGAACAGAAGAACAACGAATTCGAAATTTTGCAGCAGAAAATTGCTAGTTATGGAAATACTGAGGGACCGGACAGTAAAAAGGATGCACCAAAAAGAACATATAGCGGTGAAAGCTCGTTTATTAATAAGGAGACGGCCACACATTCCGCGAGTGATCCGGATGTCAAGGATAATAATGAAGTGCTTGATTATCGTGTTGACACTGATGGAACAGCAAGAGCAATCAACACAAAGGAAATTGCAGTTATCGGCATAGAACGTGGAATCGGAACAACACATACCGTTATGTTTATGGCACAGGTTCTGGCTAAAAATACAGGTAAAAAAGTTGCGGTTGTTGAAATTAACGGTTCTGGAACAATGCGAAACCTTGGGGAGTGGATACTTGGCCGGGAGATAGAAACCAACAATTATCCGCTCGGCAATGTTGACGTATATTTTGAAATGGATTATCTTACATTTACCACAATGTACAAGGATGATTACGATTTTGTTATTGTTGATTTTGGCTGTTACAGCAGAAGACGTGAGTCAATGAAAGAGTTTATTAGAATGCAGAACAAGTATATCATGGCAAGCGGTATTGACTGGAACCTTGGGAAGCTTGAAGATTTTTATGATGATTTTATCGTTGACAAGTACCATACGTCGGTATACCTTATTCCGTATCTTGAAGATGAAAAGCTTGAGCCGGTAAAGAAAATCGTAAGACCTAATAAGGTATATTCAATGCCGTTTGTAATAAATCCATTCATGCCGGATAACAGAGAGTATGAAGATTATATATTAAAAGTTCTGGATGAATATACAGAGCCAGAACATGGTGAGGAATATGATGAGCCTGAAAAACAGGGCTTTTTCGATAGCCTGAAAGAAAAGCTTAGGTTCGAAAAGAAAAAGGAAGGTGAAAAGGATGCCGGGGAAGAATAGAGAGGTAGAGAAAAAACATTCGAATGGAATGGCTGACATGTTCAGAGACAGAATAGAAGAAAGCCAGAGCGGGTTTGAAGATGATGAACCGGAAGTAACGAAGGAAGCTCTTCAGGCTGGCAAGGCCGTCGCCGATGTCATTGGGGCAGGCGGAAAACAGGTTAGTAAATTTGCTTCTGTTGTGATTACAATAATTGCAATATTTGTGCTCCTTGCAGCGCTCGAAATTGTAGCTTTATTATTTATGCCGAGTGTCGGATATGAAATATTGTATAAAATAAATGATTTGTGGCAGATGCGCCCGCAGAGAAGAATATAAGAAAGCACCGGTTTTTGCCGGTGCTTATTTTAAATCATGTTTTCAATGTTCTCATAATGTTGAGGTTCAGGAAAGGAAGCGAACAATTCATATCCATGATCTTCCATCCACTTTGTATATTCAGCATATTCCTTATATTCCTTTTTAATCTCATCAAGAGCTTCTGCTGCATGCGGATTTTGGTTGTTGTCTGGATGATACATTCTGACAAGGTTCTTGTAAACCTTCTTTGCTTCCTCTGATGACATGTTTTGATACATTATCGGTCTGTATTTAACAGACTTTGGGGCATTATAATTTGCAAAAATTTCATCGCGAAGCTGCATATTGTGTTCTTTAAGCTCCTTACTGCGATTAATCATGTCAATTACGTAATCAGGCCTTGAGTATTTAACAACAGAGTTTGTATAAGTGTCCTGTATTGTGAGGTTTCCAACGACGAGCCCCTCGAGAAGACTGTATCCTATGATTACAGCGCCTATGATAAAAATGAATTTAATACCCGTGACTGCCCATAAAACGCCACCGCCGAACAGTGCTATAAAGCCAAATATGTAAAGCTTCCAGAATTTCATGCGGTAGAGTATCTCAAGCACAGCATTTGAAAGCATAAGTGACAGCAGCAGGCGGCCGTAGTTTTTCTTTAATCCTTCCGGAGTTTCAAGCCAGTCGCCCATACCTCTTTTCTTTTCGGCTTCAGTAAGTTCTCTTTTGTCATTATTAATAAGCAGTATGCGGTCTATAACCCTGATAAATTTTAAGGCATCATCATTCCTTCTGCCCTGCTTCTCAGCTTCTTTGTTTATGTCCTTTTTACTCATAATATACCTCTATTTTTCTGTATGTGAGTTTTCTTATTATTTATATTTCCATATATAGTATGTAAGAATCCAAAAACATAAAGAGCTTTCCATATAAGATTTTACCACATTACAGCTAAAATTTCAGAAAAAATAAAAAAAACATACTTTGTTTATCAATAGATAATCTTATTTTTCAGGAGGAAAAGATATGAACGATAACTTTTCAGATGTACTTGATCAGAAATACCGCCTTGACGAACTGTTTGCACTTCCGCAAAACGGGGATATTAAGGCTTTGTATAACTATCTTGACAACATCGCAAAAGAAGGTGGGGCAGCCATGCCGCCAATGGATTTCTGGATTTCAGAAATGGAAAAAGACCTTCCATTTAACGAGCCGGATGCAAATGTCCGCGACGTAAGAAAAGATGTTGTGGCATTTTACAAGGCAAATGGCGTAAAAGCTCCGCTCAGCAGAAAAACAATGGAAGCATTGAACTTTGCAGGACGATATGAAAATCCGGATATTCCACATACAAAAGAGTTTGTGGAGAATTTTGAATCGCAGAAATTTGCCTCATCGACACCGCACAGCATGACAAATGGTGCTTACATGGTAAGCGCAATAGCTGCAGTCTATAGAAGCGGTAATTCAGAGCTGGGCGATTGCCTTGTAAAAGCAGCAAATGCCCTTGCAGAACAGTCACAGCCGGGACACTTCCCTGTGCGTGAATTTGGCCGATACAGTGAGCTTATCGTTTCTGATAATCTTAATATTGCCGATAAAGAAAAACTTGTAAACAGCATCAGTCAGCCGGAAGCAAGTGAAATTTATACCAGTATGTTCAAACAGGAAAGACAGAATGGGCTTGATGCGCTTGAAAATTCAATGTCAGACATGATGAACAAGCTTGATGAAAAGAGAATTGAAGAGCAGAAGGCGGGATTTGCTTATTCTGAGGATTTCAGCTTCACAAAAGAAGATTACGAGAGACTTGCCGGAGAAGATATGGAAGCCTTTACGGAATATGTGAATAAAGTAAAGGAAACTCTGCCAAAAAGCATGCCGGAAGAAGAAAAGGAAACTGAAGCCTACAAGCTTATATCGGAAAGACAGGATGAACGTCTGTCTGCGGAGATAGAAGGCGTTGATAAGGACAACGAATTTCTTAAGAAGTTCGAAGCCTGCATAAAAGATATCCGCGAACTGCCAGCAGATCGTAAAGAATGTGATTCTTTGATTAAATATGATAGTGATTTTATGCACCAGCTTAAAACATCAGAAAAACTTGGCCTTAAATTTAAGTGGATGGCAGGCAATGTAAAAGAAGAGGCTGTAAGAATGAAGGACGTCTCACCTCTTATGAATAAAATCCAGAAAATCCACTGCGCATCACTTACGGCAAAAATGGACGAGACAGTACAGACTATTGCAAGATGTAACGAAAAAATCACAGACCTGCAGCTTTCGGTAAAAGAAAAAGAGATAGGTTATCTTGGTACCTTTGCGATTGATATGAAAATAAAGGGTCTTGAACTTATCCAGAAGGCATATGCCCGTAAATACAGCAGCATGGTTGAAAAGAAAAATCTTTTAAGCCGCAAAATTGAAAAAGGCGACAGAGCCATAAATGACTACCGCACACAGACAGAAGTTTCAGACCTGAAGTATCTCAGACAGCCAGAATTTAATAAATTCACAGAAAATGAGAAAAAGCTTTTGTATGACTTCTCAATGGCTGCACATAAGAGCTTTACTGTTGAAGAGGCGAATATGATGCTTGGTGCGTATATAGCATCAGATGGAAGATTTAATCCGAACATGCTTGCAAAGTACAAAGGAAAAGATTTATCAGAAGCAATTCTTTCTGCAAACAGGGTTGCATTAGAAGACCAGACTGCTGTAACGCATGAGGAACTTATGCAGACAAACAGGATGAATTTTACTCTTACAGATTATGCAGCTGAAATTCTTGGAAACGAAAAGCTTGCAATGGGAATAACTGCTGCACAGAAGCGTTTTATTGTAGATGAGTACAACACAGGAGCAAAGGTTGAAGACCTTCAGGTCATTGCCGGACAGTTCTATTCAAAGAGTGGATTTTCGGTTGAAGATGCAAGAGTACATATGATAACATGCAGGTTTGAGGATAAAAGTGCAGATGAGGCATATAAACAGGCAATGAATGGCACTTTAAACATTCCGGATAAGGATCCGTTGTCTCTTATGGCAAACGCTGCAAAGACAATGAACAAAACCCTTATGACGACATTTAAGGATTATGATACCAACACAATGTATCAGCTTAAGGCTGCAAAAAATGGCCATCAGTTTACGCTTAAAAAGAAAAACCTTGAAACTGGAGAGATTGAACTTTTTAGGGGAACACAGGCAATCAGGGATGAGCTTGCACGCAATACAGATTATGGAATTGCAATTACAAACAGCACAAGAGAATGTGTTGCAAATGCCTTTTATGAGCAGCGCACCCAGCCAGTGGAAACTGTTGAGAAAGCAAAGGCGGCTTACAATAAAATTGCTGAAACTGCAAAAGAAGGATACAGCAGTGCATATGACAAAGCTGCTGAAGTAGCTGGAAAGCCAAAACAGATTGTGGAAGATACTGTCAAGAGAGTAAAAAAGAAAATAAGAGACGCAGCAGAATCCATCGAAATCTGATGCAGACTCATCGAAAGACCAGAATTTATTTCTGGTCTTTTTTACTACATGATGCCAAAAACAAAAAAACAAACATACTCTTTGTATAAAAAGAAGAATGGAGGAAAAAAATGGCAAAGGAAATTTTAAAAGGAGCTGACCTTTTTAAAATAAAAGGCAGTTATATCATAGGCGGAACAAGGGTTGAGACTGGAGTGAATGAGTACTCCAACAACCCGCAGTGCTTCGCAATGGAGCGTCCCGCGCAGTCTGCAACGGCTGCGGCAAAAATAACAGCTGTAATAAGACTGTTTGGAAGAATGAATGAAATCTCATTTTATGAGGCTGAAAACTCGCCTCTAGTGATGATTGAAAGTCACGGAAATTTTATACAGGCTTGTCTCAAGTCTGACAGAACGATTGGCATACGCAGTACCTTTGACTGTGTGAAAAAAGATTTGTGGGTGGCAGTTGCCGCGCTCGCAATGGCAAAAAGTGTGAGAAATCTTGTCTCACCTAGCGAGCTTGGGGACACTTTTGCTAACCTTGTTAGAACAATGACCGGAGGTGCCACATCTTCTCCGGAAAACACAAAACTACTTTCAAATCTTTTCTGCGACATCATTTATTATTACATGATAAAAGATTCACAGATTGAACTGGAAAGCGGAAGCCTTACCATAGAAGAGGTAAAGACAGCCTACAACACGGGACTGTTAACAACTCACAGTATGTTTGATCTTGTGCCTGATTCAGTAAAGCTTCAGGCAGAGCCTTCTCTTCAGAAGGAAAAACCAAAGGCTAAAAGAGGAAGCAACAGCAAAGATTTTTTAAAGAATGCAAAAGCTGGAAAATTCCAGATCAAGTATGACTGGTCGGATGAGCAGAAAATGCATATCCAGCCTGCGTCATTCCTTGATACTTTTATCAGCAGCCAGCAATTTGAAAGTCTGACAAAGAAAATCAAGCACAGACTTGATAAAGTGCTTGAAAGACAGGCAGAGGGCGTGCAGTACATGGATGTAATTGGAAACGACTACATAAATGCACTTATGGTTGGAAAACCGGGTACCGGAAAAACAACACTAGCTTACGCACTCTCAGCTGCAACAGGGCTTCCGGTTTATACAACTGCAATAAGCCACAATACAGATGAGACAGAGTTCTCTGGTATTACGACAATTGTAGACGGCAAGCCGCAGTTCTGCAGCACAAACTTCCTTGATGCGTACAAGAATGGTGGAATCATTGTTCTTGAGGAAGTAAATCTTGCAAATCCTTCTGTTCTTATGGGCGGACTTGGACAGGCAATTGAATATCCTTTCATCATTAAGGAGAACGGTTACAAGGATGTAAGAAGACATCCCCTGTGTGTCGTAATAGGCACAATGAATGTCGGAACAGCAGGCTCAAAGCCGCTTAATGCAGCTTTTGCAAATCGTTTCAGGCAGACGTACACCTTAAATGACCCGACAAGGGATTCTCTTATCGAAGTCCTTGAAGCGGGTACGTCACTCGGTAAGAAGGCTTGTACATGGGTTTACGATGTTTATACAAACATTATTGCCCTATTGTCAGACCCGGATACTGACTGCGAGTGCGACAGAAATGATGTCATCGCAGGCTTGTCACTGCGTACCTGCATGGGAACACTTGAAAACATGGAAGAGGGTGACGACTGTTTCGATGCTGTTGACGATACAATGATTGGCTCCATAGCCAGACAGGACCTTGCACTTGCAAGGGAAATCTCAACAACAATAAGAAACAGTGTAAGGCCTCTTAAGATTTAGAAAGAAAAAGCCCCGTCTTATGGCGGGGCAAAGGAGGAACAATGAGTGAAGAAAAAGAGAAAAAGATGCTTGAGCAGGATGCTTTCATGGTTCTGCAAAAGCCTCTTAAGGTAAGTTTTCTCCATGGCGGAGACAAGCTTGGATATACAGATGGCGTAAGTAAAACTGTATTTATCGCGTGGGAGCACGAATACTACAAAGGTCTTACCCATGCAGAAACGGTGTACTTCCGCAAGGGGGTGTTTGCACATGAGCTGCTGCATCAGTGTTTTACTAATTTCAAGTATGACATTAAACTGATGTACAGTCTTAAAAGCGGTGTTGAGCGCCACGTTTACAGACTCTTCTCAAATACCCTTGAAGATCCGGCAATTGAGTATTTTGCTGATTCAAGGCTTGGGGAAGGGCTTGTGGATGCCCTCAGATTTACAATCAGGGAGATTTATAAGAAAAGTCCGTCAATAGACGAGGGTGAAACAACACCATTTACCCAGCTTATGAATGCGTTGATACAGTTTGGTGATATGGGCCTTATAAAGGGCAGTTTTACCCATGACGAGGCAAAAGAGTATTTCGAAAAACTCGCTCCGCTGTATTACAAAGGTATCAGGACATTCAATAATAAGGAGCGTCTTGACATTGCAGTAGAGTGCATGGAAGCATCACGTCCTCTGTGGGAAAAAGAGTTCAAGAGTGTAAAAGAATTTGAGCAGAAGTTAAAAGAGCTGCTTAAAAGACTTTCAAAAGAGAATGCAGCGGGAAACGGCTCAGTAAATGCTGACTGTGGACTTAATCCCGATGATGATGACAACGAAGATGGGCAGAGTAATATAGATGGTTCCGGTAAAAAACAGTCAGGACAGGATTCGAATGGCAGTGAAGCAGAAGGCAGGCGGAAAGCCGCAGCAAAAGAACTTGCAGAAGTTCTTGAAAATGATGATGAGAAGGCGGCTGATGACATTTTGAAACGTATTGAAGCTTCAAAAAAAGAGGCTGACAAAAAGGCTGATGAGGAAATTAGGCCTGACATGAAAAAAATGTCGGAGAATGCGAAGAAAGCCGACTCTGAATCAGGAAAATTGCAGGATGACTTTTCAGATTCTGAAAAAGTCTGCAAAAAAATGCAGATAAAAAATCATACTGTAAGTGCAGATCCAATGTCTGTTACTCAGTACGCGAAAGTAAAAAATGCATTGAGTTCAGATATTAATTATCTGGCCAATTCTTTAAAACGCCTTTTTGAGGAGGACACGGACGAATATGTACCTTTCACATCAGGAAGATACGACGTGATGAGAGGCAGTATTGGAAAAACGGCAAAGGTGTTCAACAAGAAACGCGTACCCGCAGACAGGGCTGACATGGCGGTTCTGCTTGCCGTTGATAATTCTGGCAGCATGAACGACTTTAACAACATACAAAATGCTGTATGTGCAGCTGTTGTCATTGCAGAAGCGTGTGAAAAAATGAAAATCCCTGTTTACATTATGGGATTTACGAGAGAACCAAAGCAGTTTGTGCCTTGGAAGCACTCAAAAGAACAGCTTTCAAGTCTCATCAAGATGCGGGCAACAGGCGGCACGAATGATGCCCTTGCAATTAAATTTGCAAGAGAAATTATAAACCGCGTAAACAGCGAACATAAATTTGTGTTCGTGTTGTCAGATGGTTATGGAAGTCCGCAGGAAATGAAGGAAGAGGTAAAAAAGACCAGAAAAACAGCAGACGTATTTGCAGTCGGACTGGGAAACATAGGCACTGAATATTTTAAAAATGTCTATGGACAGGATTTTCTTCATATGGAGAACACAAAGGGGCTTGCCAAGGAACTGAGCAAAAAACTTATAAAGCTCGTGAAAAGAACGGGCAGATAGGAGAAACAGAAAATGTTAGAAACAGCTAAATACATAGATGGCGATAATTTTATCGTCATCTACAAGAACTTTACAAAAATGACAACAGAGGAAAGGATTCATCTTATGGAAGCCATAAACGGCGCCGAGATGTTTCCGGCCGCAGGTGTTGAGCCTGATAAAGGAAAAGTTGAAATAAAGTCGCTTGACGATTTCACAACCCAGATGGCGTTACCTCCAGAGAAAAGAGACATATCGGCCATCAGGGCGTACTTGCATGACTCAGTGCAGGCGATGGATCCTGATGAGATAAAAAACTGGTCAAAAGGCCAGGTAACAAGTTTTGTCAAAATATATCAGCCGTTTGTAGCCAAACATGTGTGGGCTCTTATAAGAAGAGCTAACAACGACGGCTATGAGATGGCAAAAGATCTATTAATTTGCCTGAAGGAGACTGTATAACAGTACAGTCTCGTAATAAAAAATCCCGCCGGTTTATTCCGACGGGGTTTCTTTTGTCTTTTTGCTGCCTAATGCATCAATCATCTGAAGTATGATACGCTGCGTTTCTATATCGAGAGTTGACAGGCGTATGCGAAGCTCTGGGAGAATGCCGTCATCGCGTGGCAAACCTGCTATATCATCTAGGGATATGTGACATCCTTTGGCATATGTAATCAGTATATTTGCGCTTGGAATATTAACACCACGTTCGACGGCACTTAAATAGTTTTTGGATATACCGGTTTTGGCCGAAACATCTGTCTGTGACATTCCAGATAATTCTCTGAAATATTTCATGCGCTGTCCTAAATCAGTAATATCCGCAATTGGTTTGTCCATAAAATTACCTCTTTATTAATCCTAATTTGTGTTTTGTGGGGATTTTGATGTGGGAGGGGGAGTAATATTG
>ERZ1034691.123-NODE-123-length-59567-cov-12.334084_pt1 | contig 59567 bp, 56 predicted proteins | sample MGYA00520638_ERZ1034691 | MGnify/ENA primary metagenome ERZ1034691 (study PRJEB33766, sample SAMN09781763) | gut metagenome | biome: gut microbiome | host: Homo sapiens | place: Madagascar | study: EMG produced TPA metagenomics assembly of the PRJNA485056 data... | reverse complement strand
ATCACATTGCTGATCTCTGCGTCACGCTGTTTTTTTAACTCCTGCAGTTTCTCTGACAGAGGATATCTTTCCTTGATCTGGGCAGGAGAAGGTAATTCATTTAAAAATGTAAAACTCATGTTGAATCTCTCCTTTAGTATGTACTACCAGCCATTCTAATAGATTGTGAATAAGTTGTCAAATTCATAGGCGTTCCAATTTTTTATACAATCCATAAAAAATATTCATGTTTCGTTGCATAGTGAATCGTAGTGTTTTAAAATAATGGATATAAAGGAAAAAGGAGCGGGAACATCAATGGAGATAAAAGGAAAAACAATTGGGGCAGGAAAACCACTTTTATGTGTTCCAGTCATGGAAACGAAGAAAGAGGAGATCATTGCGGAACTGCAGACGCTTGCAGGCAGTGAAGCGGATGTGATCGAGTGGCGTATAGATGCGTTTGAGGATTATAAGAATTACAATGCGGTGCGGGAAGTGTTTGCTGCGGCAGCGGAATGTATGAAAGAAAAGATTTTTTTGTATACATTCCGCACAAAAAAGCAGGGCGGTATGGGAGAACTTGCACCGGATGAACTGAACGATCTGCATGATCTTGCGGCAGAGTCCGGGTGCGTGGATCTGCTTGATCTGGAATTTTTTGAGGAGGAGCATCCGGCAAGAAAAATCAGAAAGCTTCATAAACAGGGCTTGAAAGTCATTGCTTCCCACCACGATTTTTATGAGACACCAGACCGTGAGGTCATGAAAATGCTCTTAGAGCAGATGTGTGCAGGAGGCGCAGATATTGTAAAACTTGCAGTCATGCCACAGAATATGGAGGATGTTTTAAAACTGTTATCTGTGACGTATGAGTTCAAGGAAGAGAATCCGGACACGCCGGTCATTACAATGTCCATGGGAAAAATGGGAATGATCAGCCGACTGTGCGGAGAGAGCTTTGGTTCGGCTATTACCTTTGCTGCACACAAAAAGGCGAGCGCACTGGGGCAGATGGAGATGCACGAGGTAGCGGACATCTTAGAGAGAATCCATAAAATTATGTAACAATTATAAAATTATTATAAACACCGACAGATGTCTTGACACAGATATTTGCCGGTGTTATTATTTAACACGCTTAATACATAACAATGTTAACTAATGACAGGCGGTGAGTGAATTATGGATAAATTATATGAAGAACTTTTTCGGTCGATGAATCAATTCCGAAAGCTGAAGTTTTCCGAGATGTTTCCGGAATTGTGTAAGACAGACTTTTTTGTGCTGTGTACGATCATGGATAAAGGAGAGAACGGTCAGATTACGATTTCGGAACTGGCTGCGCGGGCGAAGATGCTGCCTCCGGCAATTTCCAGAACGTTAAAAGGGTTAGAGGAGCGTGGATACGTGGAGCGGAATGTCAACAAGAATGACAGGCGCAACACCTATGTGGAACTGACGGAAACAGGAAGACAACTGACAGAGGAAGCCAGACAGACAATGTCGGATTTTGGAAAGTCAGTGATGTCACAGGTGGAGGAGGCAGATATGAAACGCTTGATTTCTTATTTGGATAACATTTACCATATTGCGGAAAAAGAGATTGAAGCTAGAAAATGGCAAGGCAGAAAGGAAAGGGAACATGAGTAAGATTTTTAAAAATATGATTCCATATTGGAAATCAATTGTGATTATCATTGCGTTACTCTTTGTGCAGGCATGGTGTGATCTGTCACTACCGTCTTACACATCGGATATCATTGATGTTGGTATCCAGAACAATGGTGTGGAACACGTAGTGCCGGAGGCATTGACTGCGGATGAGTTCGAAACGGCAAAGTGTATGATGACTGAGGATGAAGAAAGCCTCTGGGAGAGCATCTATGAAAAAGACGGAGACATTTACCGTCTGCAGGTAACATCCGAGTCAGAATTAAATGAGATCGACGAGACACTGTCAGTTCCGCTTATCATGAATTATCAGATGAGTGCCATGGAAGAATCTGCGGTAAAAGAGCTCATTGGAAAGCAGACCGGGACAGACGAAAAGATGCTGGATAAAGATACACTGCTTTCCATGCGGGACAGCGTGGAAGATACGATCAATACAATGGGAAGTTCACTGGTAAAATCCATGGGTGTTGCCTATGCAGTATCCTGTGATAAAGCAGCCGGACTGGACGTAGATAAAATCCAGAAGACCTATCTTGTCATAGCCGGACTTAAAATGGTCGGCATGGCGCTTGTGATCGGAATTGTAACGGTTCTGGTCGGATTTTTTGCATCCCGTGTCGGTGCCGGTATTGGTAAGACATTGCGTGAAAAAGTATTCAAACAGGTAGTTGGATTTTCCAATGCGGAAATGGATAAGTTTTCAACGGCTTCCCTTATTACAAGAAGTACAAATGATATCCAGCAGATCCAGATGGTATCGGTCATGCTGCTTAGAATGATCGCGTATGCACCGATCCTTGGACTTGGTGGTGTGCTTAAAGTCATGCAGACAGGAGCAGGAATGGGCTGGATCATTGTTCTTGCAATCATTGTGATCCTTGGTTATGTCATGGTGCTTATGGCGGTTACAATGCCAAAATTCAAACTGATGCAGAAATTAGTGGATAACATTAACTTGGTATCCAGAGAGATTTTGACAGGACTTTCTGTTATCCGCGCTTTTGGCAGGGAGAAAAAAGAAGAAGAACGTTTTGACGTGGCAAATAAAGAATTGACAAAAACGATGTTATTTACCAACCGTGTCATGACCTTTATGATGCCGGGTATGACAATGATCATGAACCTGCTTTCTGTTGGTATCGTGTGGGTTGGCGCGCATAAAATTGATGCAGGAACCATGCAGGTTGGGGCAATGACTGCGTTTATCACGTATGCAATGATGATCGTAATGTCGTTCTTAATGCTTACCATGATGTCGATCATGCTTCCTCGTGCTGCGGTTGCAGCAGATCGTATCGATGAGGTGATTCAGACAAAATCCTCTATCCGTGATGCAAAAGAACCGGAAAAAGTGACAACACATAATGGTGTTGTTCAGTTTTCACATGTGAACTTCAAATATCCGGGTGCAGAAGAAGATGTGCTCCATGACATTGATTTTACAGCAGAACCGGGACAGATAACTGCCATTATCGGAAGCACCGGCTGTGGTAAATCAACACTGGTCAATCTGATCCCGCGTCTGTATGATGTGACAGAGGGAAGTATCACACTTGACGGAAAAGATATCCGGAATATTTCCATGTCAGATCTTCGTGAGGAGATCGGTTTCGTACCGCAGAAGGGTGTTCTGTTCTCCGGAACAATCGCATCTAACCTGCGTTTTGGAAAAGATGACGCGACAGATGAGGAAATCAAAAAAGCAGCAGAAATTGCACAGGCGACAGAGTTTATCGAGGCGAAAGATGATAAATACGAGAGTGCTATCGCACAGGGCGGAAGCAACGTTTCCGGCGGACAGAAGCAGAGACTTGCGATTGCAAGAGCAATTGCAAAAGATCCGAAAATCTTTATTTTTGACGATAGCTTTTCAGCACTGGATTTAAAAACAGATGCGGCACTTCGAAAGGCACTTGCCGAGAATGTAACAGACAGCACCGTGATCATTGTAGCACAGCGTATCAGCACGATTTTGCATGCAGAACAGATCTTAGTCTTAGATGAAGGAAAAATTGTTGGAAAGGGCACACATGAGGAATTATTAAGGTCATGTGAAGTTTACCAGCAGATCGCAAAATCGCAGTTATCCGCAAAAGAACTTGGACTTGAGGAAAGTGAGGTGGCTTTGCATGAGTAAAGAACAGGAATTTAAGACACAGCAGCCACGCAGAAGAGGACCTATGGGTCATGGTATGCAGCCGGGAGAAAAACCGAAGAATTTTAAGAAATCTATTAAAAAGCTGATGAGCTATATTGGAAAATATAAAATTGCTATTTTTATCGTCATGTTTTTCGCGGCATGTTCTACCGTGTTCAATGTTGTTGGACCTAAAATCTTAGGAAAAGCAACCACAACTCTGTCAGAAGGGTTAATGGCAAAGATTCAGGGAACCGGAAGCATTGATTTTGGCAAAATCGGAAGCATTCTTTTATTTGTGCTTGGTCTGTATTTATGCAGTGCGATATTTAATTTTATTCAGGGCTGGATCATGACAGGAATCACACAGAAAGTGTGCTATCGGCTCAGAAAGGAAATTTCGGAAAAAATCAACCGCATGCCGATGAAATATTTTGAGAGCCGTACTTACGGTGAGGTTTTGTCACGCATCACAAATGATGTTGATACGCTAGGGCAGGGACTAAACCAGAGTATTACCACGATTATCACGTCGGTTGCAACTCTGATCGGTGTACTGGTGATGATGCTCAGTATTTCGCCGCTGATGACACTGATCGCAATTGTAATCTTACCGATTTCCATGGGACTGATCGGTTTTGTGACAAAAAAATCACAGAAGTACTTCCGCGCACAGCAGGAATATTTAGGACATATCAATGGACAGGTGGAAGAAGTATATGGCGGTCATCTTGTCATTAAGGCATTCAACCGCGAAAAAGATACCATTGAGGAATTTGAAAAGACAAATGATATTCTTTACGATTCTGCATGGAAATCACAGTTTTTATCCGGTATGATGCAGCCAATCATGATGTTTGTCGGAAACTTAGGATATGCGTGTGTTGCTTTGGCAGGTGGACTGCTTGCCATTAACGGAACCATTACCATTGGTGATATCCAGGCGTTTATCCAGTATGTGAAAAATTTCACACAGCCGATCCAGCAGATCGCGCAGGTGATCAATCAGGTGCAGTCTATGTCCGCAGCTTCCGAGCGTGTATTTGAGTTTTTAGAGGAAGAAGAGGAAGAACAGATTGCAGAACATCCGGCAGATGTGTCAAAAATCACTGGCGCAGTTACATTTGATCATGTTCATTTCGGATACAATCCGGAGCAGATCATTATCAACGATTTCAGTGCCGATGTAAAACCGGGACAGAAAATTGCAATCGTTGGTCCGACAGGCGCAGGAAAGACAACTATGGTAAAACTGCTTATGCGTTTCTATGATGTAAACAGTGGTGCAATCTGTCTGGACGGAAACAATATCAAAGATTTCAACCGCAGGGAACTCCGCGATGCGTTTGGAATGGTATTGCAGGATACCTGGCTGTTCAAAGGAACGATTATGGAGAATATACGTTACGGTCGTCTGGATGCAACGGATGAGGAAGTCATTGCAGCAGCTAAGGCAGCAAGGGCAGACCACTTTATCAAGACTTTGCCGGGTGGTTATCAGATGGAACTGAATGAGGATGCAAGCAATGTATCGCAGGGACAGAAGCAGCTCCTTACGATCGCAAGAGCAATTCTTGCGGATAATAAGATCCTGATCTTAGACGAGGCTACTTCTTCGGTCGATACAAGAACGGAGATTGAGATCCAGAGGGCAATGGATAACCTGATGAAGGGAAGAACCAGTTTTGTCATTGCACATAGACTGTCTACAATTCGTGATGCAGACCTGATCTTAGTCATGAAAGACGGTGACATTATTGAGCAGGGCAGACATGAGGAGCTTCTTGCAGCAGGCGGTTTCTATGCAAACCTTTATAATTCACAGTTTGAAGATGTTGTGGCTTAAAAATTTTCAGGCGGCTCTGCGAAACAGGCACGTTTGATTGCGTCATCTCCATATTTATCACGGATTTTGTCAATGGCAGAATTTAATTTGGAAAGCCGCTCAAACTTATCCTGATCAAAAAGATTATACTGTTCGTAGCTTTCATCAGTTGCTTTGCTTGTAGACACGCCGAGCAGACGGATAGGGGAATGATCCCAACCCTGATCAAATGCTTTGAGGGCAGTTTCATAAATCTTCTCGGTCACATTTGTGGCAGAGGGAAGTGATAACTGCTTACAGCGATGATGAAATTCGTTGTCTACGATCTGAACCTGCACAACACTGATATAGGCTTTATCATAACGGATGCGCGCACCCACAGTCTCACAGAGAGACAATAAAATGTGGTGCGCGTTTTCTATGTCTGTGACATCATAAGGGAGCGTGACAGAATTGCCGTAGCCTTTGCTGGCTGGGGATTCGGCAGTGACGGAAGACGAACCGATTCCGTTGGCAGATTCCCATAAATAGTCTCCTTGCGATTTAAAGTTTGAGAGTAACATCTGCCTGTCTGCCCTTGCGAGTGCACCAATCGTTGTGATTCCAAGAGCACGCAGTCTTTTGGCAGTAGATTTACCGCAGCCGAACAATTCTTCGACTGGAAGCGGCCAGAACTTTTCAGCCATTTCTTCTGGAAAAAGTGTATGAACACGGTTCGGTTTTTCAAAATCAGACGCCATTTTGGCTAACAATTTATTTGTGGAAATTCCAATATTCACAGTAAAGCCAAGTTCCGCATAAATCCGATCTTTTAATTTTTCTGCAAAAGCAACAGGATTACCATAAAGCTTTTCTGTTCCGGTCATGTCACAAAAGGCTTCATCAATACTGCATTGTTCAATCGCCGGAGCAACTTCCTCTAAAATATGGATAAACTTTCTGGAGGAAGCAGCATATAATTCATGATCCGGCGGGATCACAACAAGATCAGGACACTTCTGTCTGGCATGAGATAATGGCTCTCCGGTCATGATGCCGTATTTCTTCGCGGAAGGAGACTTGGCTAACACAACGCCATGCCGCATCTTCTCATCCCCGCCGATCACTGCGTTGATCGTTCTTAAATCCTGTGCATCCGGGTTCTCACGCAAACGTCTTGCAGATTCCCAGCTCAAAAAAGCAGAGTTTACATCGATATGAAAAATAAGAGAGCGCATACAGATTCCTCCTTGGTGCAATTTTTGTATAGGCATTTGCGGAACTCAGATTCAGGTTGTGAAGATTGTGAAAAATTAACAAAATTTTCGAAAACACGCTTTCGCTACGCGTCGTTCGCAGCGGTACTAGCATGTCAGCCACAGCTAACGCTATGTCTGCCAAGCAAGAACCAATCGAACTTGTTCGATTTTAGCTCACTCAGTGTTTTCTCAAGCTTTTGTCAATTTTTCACAATTCTCCAAGTCTGCTATGAGTTTTGCAATTTTATAATACAATTTACATTAATTATAGCAAACCAAGTTGAATCTGTAAATGAAAAGCAAATATATGTTCGAAAAAACAATGCGTTGCGCTCGGTATATTGCAACTGAGGGAGCAAGGTATGAGTGAAGCGTAAATTATGCTGTAAAAGGCAACATAAAATCAGTTTAATAAGGGAATGATAAGAAAGAATCAGATGATTGCGAAACTAAAAAAATTGGCGAGGTGATTTTATGGTAAATATTCGAAAGGCAGCAATGATAGGCTGTGGTTTTGTGGGTTCATCCTCTGCCTTTGCATTGATGCAGAGCGGACTTTTTTCTGAAATGGTAATGATCGATGTGAACAGGGAAAAAGCAGAAGGTGAGGCAATGGATATCGCACATGGTCTGCCGTTTGCAAGACCGATCAAGCTTTATGCAGGAACTTATGATGACATTGTGGATGCGGCAATCATTATTATTACAGCGGGAGCAAATCAGAAGCCGGATGAGACGAGATTAGATCTTATTCATAAGAATGTAGAGATTTTTAAGTCGATCATCCCGGAAATTGCAAAACGCAATTGCGAGGGATTGCTTTTGATCGTGTCAAATCCGGTGGATATTCTGACGTACACAGCGTTAAAGCTGTCTGGTCTTCCGGAAAAACGGGTGCTTGGATCGGGAACGGTGCTTGATACCGCAAGGTTAAAATATCTGATCGGTGAGCATTTGAAGGTTGATAACCGCAGCGTGCATGCTTTTATAATCGGGGAACATGGGGACAGCGAACTGGCGGCATGGTCGAATGCCAATGTTTCCGGTGTGCGTCTGGATGCGTTTTGTGAGATGCGCGGGCATTATTTTCATGAGGAGTCGGAAAATAAAATTTATGAGGAAGTGAAAAACAGCGCCTACGAGATCATTCAGCGGAAACAGGCAACTTATTATGGAATCGCTATGGCGGTAAAACGAATCTGTGAGTGCATCATCCGCAACGAGCAGTCCATTCTTCCTGTATCGTCCATGATGCATGGCATTTATGGTATGGAAGATGTGGTGATCAGTATGCCGGCAATCGTCGGGAAAGACGGTGTGGAGGCGGTAGTTCCAATTGAACTGGATGAGGAGGAGCAGGAACAGTTAAAAAAATCAGCCAGTCTTTTAAAAGATTTAAATAAGAAAATTTTTGCCTGACAGACGAAAAATCTCTTGAAATTTATATTGTTATCTGATATGCTTAATAGGCTGTGTGAACAGAATATCAGATAATTTGCAGCTGTAGTTTAATGGATAAAACATCGGACTCCGACTCCGACGCTGCGGGTTCGATTCCCGCCAGGTGCAGTAAAAAGATGCCAGAATACGGCATCTTTTTTTGCGCTCTAAAACAAATATTAAGAATTGGAAAAGTCTGCCATTCGTTGACAACAAAGGGAGATAATGCTATCATGTAAAATGTTTGTTAGAGTAACTTTGTGTAATAATAAGGTAGGAAACATTACTTTTTTATAATAGATTTCACAGATCAAGCAGATGCCTGTGACAGAAAGGTTTGGTAAAAATGGCTTCAGAGAATCATGATAATAAATTTAAAAATATAGATATCCAGAAAATGTTAGAATTTGTAAAAAAGAATGCCAGATATTTTGTGGCAGGTGCATTATTTGTCGTGATTTTACTTATTTTAGTAAAATTTACTGGAAATAATACAAATCAGGCGAATGACGGAACGGTTGTGGCAACCGAGACAGTTGTGACGGAGGAAAAATACGAGGAGAATGCGATCCCGGCAGTCAATGAACTGATCAACAATTATTTTACTGCTTATGCATCCGGAGATCTCGTGACATTACAGACGCTTGCAACACCGATCACACAGAATGAGCAGAGCTACATCACACTGATCAGCCAGTACATTGAGCAGTATCAGGATATCAACTGCTATACAAAGTCAGGACTTGACAGCAATTCTTATATGGTAAATGTCAGTCTGAATGTGAAGTTTATGGGCGTAGACACACCGGCTCCGGGACTTTATTTCTTCTATGTCAGAACGAATGAGGACGGAAGCCTTTACATTGATAACCTTTACAGTGAATATAATCTTTCCAGACAGGAGAGTGCATTAGATACGAGTGTCCGCAATCTGATCACAAATTTCTATAACAGTGATGATGTGATCGAGTTACAGAATGACATCCAGCAGAAATATGAGGCTGCATTGTCCACAGATGAGAATCTGCTGAATCTGTGCGCAACTACCATTCCAAATGCAATCACGGAGTGGCGCAATACGATCGTGGCAGATGCAACTGAGAGCACAGAAGAAGTTCCGGCAACAGAGGAAGTTCCAGCTACAGAGGCACCGGCAGAGGAAACACCGACAGATGAGACACCAGCGGAAGAAACACCGGCTGAACAGACCAGTGAGACCGTTTACACAACAGATAAGGTAAATGTAAGAGCAGGAGCAGATACTTCCTCAGACAAGCTTGGTTCTGTCGAAAAAGGAACATCCCTTACAAGGACAGGCACAGACGGGGACTGGAGTATCATTGATTACAACGGTACAACCGGATATATCAAGAGTGAATATTTATCTGCGACAGCACCGGAGAGTACTTCGGAGGGAACAACCACAGCAAACGGTCTGACAGAGGGAACTGAGATTACGCTTTCGAATACAACGAATATCCGTTCCTCCATGAGTGAGACGGCTGACAAAGTTGGCGTTGCTTATTCCGGAGAAAAAGTTACGGTTGTGATGAGCTACGCAGAGGGCTGGACGAAAGTAACATGGAAGAACAAGACCGGATATATCAAGACTGATTTATTAAAATAAAAAGTAACAGAATGCTACGGAGGCTTCCAGCAAATCGAAGTCTCCGTTTTTGTAGTTGTTTGGAAGGGAAAAAATGGAAGAAAACGGAATCCGCATTAACAAATATTTAAGTGAGGCAGGGATTTGTTCCAGAAGGGAAGCAGATCGTCAGGTAGAACTTGGAAATATCACGATTGACGGAAAAGTTGCAGAAACTGGTGCAAGAGTTTTCCCAGGGCAGACAGTTCTTTTTCAGGGGAAAAAAGTTTCCAAGGAAGAAGAAATGATCCTGATCGCATTTCATAAGCCGGTGGGTATTGTCTGCACCGCAGAAAAAAGAGAAAAGAATAACGTGATCGATTATATCAATTATCCGAAACGAATTTATCCGATCGGTCGTCTTGACAAGGATTCAGAAGGGCTGTTATTACTGACGAACAACGGAGATATCGTGAACAAAATGATGCGTTCCGGAAATATGCATGAAAAAGAGTACATTGTTACAGTGAACAGACCGGTCACAGAAAGCTTTATCCATGGTCTGGCAAATGGAGTGCCACTTGCAGAATTGAATACGATGACAAGAAAATGCCATGTGAAGCAGATTGGAAAAAAACAGTTTAAGATTATTTTGACACAGGGATTAAACCGCCAGATCAGACGGATGTGTGAATATTTCGGCTACCGTGTGGAGAAACTTGTTCGTACAAGAATCATGAACATTGAACTTGGAGACCTGCCGGTTGGAACATACCGGGATGTCACATCAGAGGAGTACAGACAGCTTTTATCATTAATTAAGGATTCCTCCAATGAGACGGTCATCCCGAAGAAATATCCAAAAAGTGAGCGCATGAAAGAAAAATCAAAAAAGTAGAAATGGATGAAGAAAATGTCAGCAGAAGAAAGAATTGCCGAGTTAAAGAAAACACTCGAATATCATATTGACCGCTATTATAATCAGGACAGTCCTGAGATTTCAGACTATGAATACGACATGATGATGCAGGAGCTTAAGGGTCTGGAAAAAGAGCACCCGGAACTGGTCACACCTGACTCGCCGACCCAGAGGGTAGGTGGAACGGCGAAAAGGGAAGCCGGAGTGCTTGTGCGCCACAATGTTCCAATGTTAAGTCTTCAGGATGTTTTTTCCAAAGAGGAAGTTTTTAATTTTGTAGAAGAAATGCAGAAGCAGTTAGACCACCCGGAATTTGTAGTGGAATATAAGATTGACGGGCTTTCCATGTCACTGCGCTATGAGAACGGAGAGTTAAAGCTGGCTGAGACCAGAGGAGACGGAATCAATTTCGGTGAGGATGTCACTGCTAATGCAAAAGTAATCAAAGATGTGAAGCAGAAGCTGAAAGATAAGCCGGAATATCTGGAAATCCGTGGCGAAGTATATATGAAAAACGCTGCGTTTGAAAAAGTCAATGAGACGCAGGAATTATTAGGAAAAAAAGTATTTGCGAATCCAAGAAACTGTGCGGCAGGAACCCTTCGCCAGCTAGACAGCAAGGTGACGAAAGAGAGGGATCTTTCCATGTTTATTTTTAATATCCAGCAGGTGCGTGGCATGGAGTTTGCAACTCATACCGAAGGATATGAATTTCTGAAAAAACAGGGGATCCATGTCATTGATGATTACAAAGTCTGCACGACCGCAGAGGAAGTTTGGGATGCAATCACGGCAATCGGTGAAAACCGCGGAAATCTGGCATATGATATCGACGGCGCCGTGGTGAAGATCAATCGTTTTTCTGATCGTGAGCAGTTAGGAGAAACATCCAAAGTACCGCGCTGGGCAATCGCATACAAATATCCACCGGAGGAGAAAGAGTCCAGACTGTTAAATATTGAACTTTCGGTCGGAAGAACCGGAAGAATCACACCGACAGCTGTATTTGAGCCGGTGCGCCTCTGTGGAACCTCTGTTTCCAGGGCAACTTTGCACAATCAGGATTTTATTGATGATCTGGATATCGGGATTGGAGATACGATTGTAGTTTACAAGTCGGGGGAGATCATTCCGAAGATCAAGGAAGTGAAAAAAGAGAAAAGACCTTCTGACTGGAAACGGTTTGTGATCCCGGATGTCTGTCCTGTTTGCGGTGCAAAGACAGAGAGGGAGAAAGACACTGCGGATATTAAATGTACATCACCAAACTGTCCGGCTCAGTTAGAACGCCATATTATCAACTTTGTGGGGCGTGATGCAATGGATATCAAAGGTTTTGGTACGGTTTATATTGAAGAACTTGTCCGTTTGGGGTATATTAATAATGTCGCAGATGTTTTTGTACTAAAGACACATCGCGATGAATTGATCGATCAGGGAATTATCGGAAAAGAAAAAAATACGGATAAGCTTTTAGAGGCGATTGAGAAGTCAAAAGAGAACGATGCTTACAAACTTCTTACCGGTCTTGGAATTCCGAATGTTGGAAAAGCCGCTGCAAAAGCGATTATGAAGTATTTTAAAGATATGGATCATTTGAAGGAAGCTTCGGTGGAACAGCTTACAGAGGTCAATGATATCGGAGAAGTGAGTGCTCAGTGTATCCGCAATTTCTTTACAGATGAGAAAAATATTGAGATTTTAGAGCGCCTGAAAGCGTATGGCGTGAATATGCAGGCGGAAGAAACAGAGACGGTAGAATCTGTCCTGACTGGTAAGACAGTTGTAGTAACAGGAACACTGCCAACGCTTGGTAGAAAAGAAGCATCAGAGCTGATCGAAAAATACGGTGGAAAGGCTTCTGGTTCTGTTTCGAAAAAAACAGATTACGTGCTTGCGGGAGAAAATGCGGGAAGCAAACTGACCAAAGCACAGGAGCTTGGAATCTCGGTCATTTCCGAAGAACAGTTAAAAGAAATGCTTGGAATTTAAAACGGTTTTACGGATGAAGATTATAAAGTGCTGGGTCATTCGAAGAAATGAAAATGATCCGGAACATATGGAAAGGTTTGTAAAAGATATGCCAATTAAGACACAGAGTGATTTGCCGGCAAAGGAAATATTGGAAAAGGAAAATATATTTGTTATGGACGAAAATCGTGCGACACATCAGGATATCAGAGCAATCAACATTGCAATCTTAAACCTGATGCCGTTAAAGGAAGATACAGAGCTTCAGCTTTTGCGCTCGCTCTCAAATACACCGTTACAGGTAGATGTGACTTTTGTGGCAGTGTCTTCCCATGAGTCAAAAAACACATCAATGAGTCATCTGAATAAGTTTTATGAGACATTTGCAGACATTAAAAATCGTTATTTTGATGGTCTGATCATTACCGGAGCGCCGGTAGAGCAAATGGAATACGAAGAAGTAGACTACTGGAAGGAAATGTGTGAGATCTTTGAGTGGAGCAAAACACATGCGACTTCCACGCTGCATCTCTGTTGGGGAGCACAGGCAGGACTTTATTATCATTATGGATTGCAGAAGCACTTGCTCCCAGAGAAAAAGTTCGGTGTGTACGAGCATCATGTGATGAACCGCAAAGTACCGCTTGTACGTGGATTTGATGATTATTTTATGGCACCGCATTCGAGACATACTGAAGTGCGTGCAGAGGATATCCGTGCAGTGAAGGAATTGACGATTTTAGCAGAATCAGAGGAAGCCGGCGTGTTCCTTGCCATTGCGGATGAAGGACGTAAGATTTTTGTCATGGGACATCCGGAATATGACCGGGTTACCCTCGACAAAGAGTACAAACGTGATAAGGATAAAGGTCTGGACATCAAAATGCCTGTCAATTATTATCCGAATGATGATGACACACAGAAACCGAGACTGCAGTGGAGATCACATGGAAACATTCTCTATTCAAACTGGCTGAATTATTACGTTTATCAGACGACACCGTTCCAGTTCATTAATACGGATGAAATTGTGGGGAAATAGCAGTGTTTAAAGGGTTTGGGAAGATTCTTAAAAATCGAGAAAATCAAAATAAGTTGATATATTTTAGTATAAATTGATGTAATTTTATATATCAATGGAGATAAAATGGAGATTGCTAAGAATCAAATGGAGACAAAATAATATAACAATTCAATCACAAAGAACTTTTGCAAAATCGTAAAAAATAGGGTATACACAGTTTAATTAAGATCGGTGTATGCCCTATAACTTTTATAACATTTGTGCGTTCCATTTTAATTTATCCTTGCTTGGGACAATTTTATTTTCAAATTGCTTACCGATAGCTTTTAAAGCACTGTCCCTAGATCCATATATTCGGTTTCTATGAATTTGAATACCTTTACCATATGAAAACTTGACTAAAACCAAACTACCGCTTATTCGTGTTATTATAACCTCACGGATAGATATATTATTTTCTACAATATATGCTCGATCTCCAACTTTCATTATTACCTCTAAAATAGAACAAGCGTTCTGCATAATAGTAACATATTTTTTCTGTGTAATCAATAAATATAATAAGAAGAAATCTCTATTTCTTAATTATGCCAGAGTTTAACTAATTTTATGAAGACTGATTATATAAAAATTGACGTTGCTGCCACAAGTCAAATTAACATTGCAGCAAATAATGTGAGTCCATCAGTTAAAACAAATCCTGTTAATATTCCAAATGGATATAAATTCTCGCATGTCGTAAGAGTATATAGTAATAATTCTGGTATCTATACAAGCATGAATTCAGTGTCAAACAACGGATCAACTGTCTCTCTGAATCTTTGTGGGATAAATCTTTCTACCTCACAACAGAAATGCAGTTTATATGGGCTTGTATGCTTTATTAAAAAATAAATTATTTAGCATAAATCTGCGCTACAGCTTTTGCAGTATAATCAGTTGTTGAATATGTTAATTGGTGAATCCGTGCAGAAGTTTTTGAGATTTTGAATGACATTGCTGCTACGTTTAAATTGACATCATTATAATTTAAATTAAACCACTGTTCACTTGCGTTTAATATATCTGTCGGGATTACCATAGAACAATATCCGCCACGCACAAACGCAATTAATAATATTTCTTTATATTTTGTAAAATCAATTGATTGTGCTGTTGTCCCTAATAAAGTTGCAATTTTTTTATATGTTAAACTCTGGCATAATTATTAAAATCGTAAAAAATAGGGAGTTAGAAAATAATCTAACTCCCTATAATATCATAAAGTAGCTAACTCGGATTCAAGATCATTAATTTCAGTTCTAAGAGAAATTCTTTTAAGAATGATTTCTTGTAAGTTTGGATAGTCTGCTTTATATTTTTCAAACTGTTGTGCTTTTAAATTGACATCTTCAATTTCTTCAATTTCTTGCCTTTTTGTGAAGATATAATCTAAATCAGCAATTTCTTTTTTCTTATTTGCAATGTCAATATTAATACTAGATATTTTATTTTGACGTTCAATTTCTGCCTTTTCTTCGGCAGTGAGTTCTTTAACTGGTTCTGGTTCGAGAATTGTTGGCTCATCAAATTTGTTTTATATTAGGTCGTACTAGACCATTTGCAAGAGCATATGCTTATGGTTCGTGGACTGATTGGGTGGAGTTATAATTTTTAGTTATCATTATAACAATGACTAAAATGTGTATTTATTTTATTCCATAAACCTGATATGTAGAATAGTCATATCCTTTATTATAAAAGTTGTGTAATGTTATATAAGTTGGTTTTATATGCTTTATTTATTTCATCAAAAGATTTTTCATAGTCTTCTGAATTAAAAATCTTATCATAAAGGATATGCTGAGAATATATTTCTTGATAAGAGAATGGGTAAATAAATTTAATAATAAGGAGTTTGAGTCTAAAAACAGAGCAGTTCAGTGTAATGCAGGTTGGTATGATTGGTTTTGTTCAGATGATGCGTTGGCTGGAAGATTAAAGAAGATGGGAAACATTATAAAGGATATTAAGAGTGATTACATTCTTGATAATTTCAAAGTGTGGTTTAAAAATAATTGTCCTTGCTCTTATCCATTGTATGATGATTTTAGATTTGAACCAATAATGGAAAACGGAGAAGATTCAGATGATTTAATTCGTGATCAATTATATTTTGGAGTACAGTGTGGATATCCATTTGGAAGTGAGTATATGTATGAAATATTTACAGCAAGGAATGGATACTCAGTTGAATTTAAATGTAAAAATAAAAAGGAAGTATTAAATGTAATTGAACAACTTGCAGAAGATTTTCAGAAAGAAATGGAGGTGTAAGTATGGTAACAGAAAACGGAATGGTTATGATGACACTTAGCGAATATCAAAGCTTAAATGCAACAAAGAATAAAGTAAAAGAACTTGAAAAGTCAAATGTGATGTTACGAAAAGCAATGTTACAATTGACTGGCAAAGGCAATACAACAGATATTAAAGTTTCTCGTTCAGATTTTGTAAAAATGCATGATATGGCAGTAAATGAAATGTTTGAGACAAATAGTGAAGAGAATGATGTTTATGAGCATGACATTACAGTACATTGGCATGGAATGTATTGTAGCTGCTCAGATGGAGCGACACCAAGCAATTACATAATTCCTGCAATTGTAGACTGTGATAACGAATTAGACTGGGAGGAGGAATAAAGTAAATGAGAGAATTTATAGTTAGATGGACAGCTAGTGGATATTGTGTAGACTTTTATTATATGGTCGTTGCTGAATCATTAGATAAGGCAAAAGAATTATGGGATGAATATGTAAATACACATGAGGATATTCAATATTCATGGAATAAAGCTGCTAAGGCAGTTAAAAATCATTATGGTGGATATATCACATGGAAAGATAATGGAGAAAGTGATAAGGCTGAAGGCTGTTATAAAATGGAAAATGTGAATACCTATGAAGGTAGCGATCATTTAAGAGACTAAGGAGTGGCAAAATGAAAGATATTGATATTCACTTTAGACAAACAGGAGAGAATGAGTTTTGGTTGATATACAATCAGGAATCATATATAATCAATACATATAATGATGGGAAATTCCATAATAAGTTATATGAATGTGAAAAGGAAATTCCAGAAGAACTTGATTGGTTTGTTGATACAGTGATTAGAAGAGAATTAAATAAGGAGTAATTTGTAATGGGTAGATATGGCGGGCAGAAACGGAGAGCAACAACTTCTAAGTTGTATGCTATGGATAAAGATTATGATAAGGTATTATCTGATGCAAAAGTCATGGCAACGTTATTGTCAATTATATTATTACTAATATTCATAGCAGTGTTTATTTATAAAGAATTTTTATAGGAGGATTAAATGGGAACAATTACAATTTTACCAGAAACAACAAAAAACCCAATTACATTAATGGGGGCAAGAGCAGGATGTTGTTGGAACGCTAATATTACAGATGATGAAAAAAATTATAAGCGTGGTCTTGATTGTATCAAATCAGGTCATGGCAGAGTAATGGAATTTGTCAATGTGGAAATGATTATTGATGGATATTCAGCGAAGGTTTTGAGGGAATATTACACTCATATAGGTGGTTCACCTTCTCGTTTACAGGCGAGTACAAGGTATATCAATTATTCTAAAGGAAGTGGATTTGCTTATGTGACTCCAAAATCTATAGAAAAAAACGAAGCAAAAACTGCATGGGATGCATGGATGCATTCTTTAAATGATGCAATTAAAACTCTTATAGCAGAATACAATGTTCCAGTTGAAGACGCAACTATGTTACTTCCATTAGCTTACTCTTCTAAAATGGTGGACAAGCGAAATCTTAGAAATCTTGTTGACATGAGTAGACAGCGTATGTGTAACAGAGCATATTGGGAATATAGAGAGCTTTTCAAAGATGTTTGTAACGCATTAAGAGAATATTCAGATGAGTGGAAGTGGATTGTAGACAATTTATTTCATGCAAAGTGTGATGAAGTAGGGTATTGTACTGAAACTAAGTCGTGTGGAAGAAAACCAAAAAGGAACTAAATGTTCATTTCATAGGAGAAAAAATATGAATAATAGAACTATTGGACTTCATACACAAACACGCTCTACAATTCTGCCTGAAGGGAAATGACACACGGCTTCTTACGGATTATTACAGAAACAGTTAAAAGATCCTGATTTTAAAAAAGAATGGGATGACATTCAGCCAGAAATGGATGTCATCCGTGCTATGATTGATGCACGGATTGAGCAGAATTTAACACAAAAGGAACTTGCTTCTGGATTGGGAATGCAATTGAAAATTGAATTTGTACCAATGCAAGTATCACGGAAATAGTCTACATTACTGCTTTATGTAGGCGAAACGAAAACATAAATAATCCGATTTATATAGCATCTGACGGAAATAAAAATCTGTCAGATGCTATTTTTATTCAGCAGTGGTCACGTGGAACGTATCAAGCAGTGGAAAATGATAAAATTATATTGGAAAAAGAACAAAAAAACGATATGATAGAACATGGATATTAAACAAATACAAGGAGTACCGTAATGTATATCATCATATGCTTAGACGACAATAACGGACTTGCCTTCAATCACAGAAGGCAGTCACAGGACCGCATAGTAGTGGAAGATATCAGCAAAACAGTTGGAAAAAAGAAGCTTTGGATAACTGATTACAGCCGGAAGCTGTTTCAAGCTGTTTCGAATTTAGAAATCAGTGAAAATCCAAAAGGGCAGGCGAAAAAAGGAGAATATGTTTTTCAGGAATTGGAAACATTGGATACAGATGACGAGCAAATTGAGCAGTTTATAATCTATCGCTGGAACAGAGTGTATCCAGCAGATGTTTCTGTTGAGATAGGAGCCGAATGGAAACTGACAGAAACGGAAGAAATTCCCGGTTTTTCACATGAAAAAATCACAAAAGAAATTTATTGCAGAGAGTAGAAGGAGAAAAAGCAGAACGAACAGAGTTTTGTAAGAGTAAGGTAATGGAGAAGAAAAGTGGAATCTTAAACTGGAAAACTAAAATGAGAGCACTGGCGATGATGGTTTGTCTTGCACTGACACTGCAGTCTGCTTCCGGATGTGGGACGACAGAACCGGCACAGAGCACACAAGAAATTACAGATGATATTGAAGAGAAAACACAAGAGCAGACAGATACAGAGGAACAGGAAAAAAGTTTACCGTCAACAGAAAATGCAACGACGATCAAGGAAACATTTGATTTTGCAGCCATTCCAGCAGATGAAGGAAAAGCGTATGTTGCAGTCAATGGCAATGTTCCATTTTTTACAGAGGAAGAGTTGAGCAGTGCTTCTTATGAGACGTATGGAGAATTAGATCCGCTTGGAAGATGCACAGTCTGTGTGGCGAGCGTGGGACAGAATCTGATGCCGACGGAGGAAAGAGGCAGTATCGGCGCAGTAAAGCCGACCGGCTGGCATACTGTGAAATATGATTTTATCGATGGAAAATATTTGTATAACCGCTGTCATCTGATCGGTTATCAGCTTACAGGAGAAAATGCAAATGAAAAAAATCTTATTACCGGAACCAGATATTTGAACATAGAAGGAATGCTTCCGTTTGAAAATATGGTAGCGGACTATGTGAAAGAAACAGATCAACACGTTATGTATCGTGTGACTCCGGTTTTTGAAGGAGATAATCTGCTGGCTTCCGGCGTGCTTATGGAAGGAAAATCGGTGGAGGATAATGGAGAAGGAATACTGTTCTGTGTTTTTGCCTATAATGTACAGCCGGGTGTGTCGATTGACTATGCGACTGGGGAAAGCTCTGCGGACGGAACGATTGCAAACAACGAAAACACTACAAAGCAGGAGACTTCTCAGCCAACAGATACAGACACAGCAAAGCAGGAAACTTCACAGTCAACAGATACAAATACACCGCAGTCTTCGGAGAGTGTGAGTGGAGAGCAGCCGGCGCAGTCAGATGCACAGACTTATATTTTAAACACGAATACACACAAGTTCCACAAGCCGGGCTGTTACAGTGTAGAGAAAATCAAACCGGAAAATTATGCGGAATTTACAGGAACAAGAGAGGAAGCGATCGCATATGGATATGATCCATGTAAAAACTGCAATCCATAATCATTCCTTCAGAACATAACAACAACAGAATTGAAAGTGACAATAGAATGGAAAAAAGTGATAGAACACAAAATACAGGTAACATAATAGAGATTACAGATCTGACTTTGCCAGAGTTACAAGTGTATACAAGCTTAAACGAGGCACAATTACTGCATTATTTTGAGCCTGCGCCTGGGATTTTTATTGCAGAAAGTCCGAAAGTGATCGAGAGGGCGCTGGATTTTGGATGTGAACCAATCTCGATATTAATGGAGCAAAAGGATCTGGATACTTGCGGAAAAAACATTGTAAAACGGTGCAAAAACATACCGGTGTATACGGCAAGACTTGAAGTGTTAGAACAGATTACCGGATATAAGCTTGCCAGAGGAATGCTCTGTGCCATGCACCGCCCGGCAATGCCTTCGGCAGAAGAAATCTGTAAAAAGGCAAGGCGCATCGCAGTGTTGGAAAATGTTGTAAATCCAACAAATGTGGGGGCGATTTTCCGGTCGGCGGCGGCACTGAACATGGATGCGGTACTGTTGACGTCTGCGTGCAGTGATCCTCTTTACCGCAGAGCGACCCGTGTGAGCATGGGAACAGTATTTCAGGTGCCGTGGACTTACATTGAAACGAAAAAAGTGACATGGCCGCAGGGTGGCATGGATTTACTGCATGAGTATGGATTTAAAACAGTAGCAATGGCGCTTCGGAATGATTCGGTACGCATTGATGATCCTAAACTGCATGCAGAAGAAAAACTGGCAATTATTTTAGGGACAGAAGGTGACGGTTTGGCAGCAGAAACTATGGCAGACTGTGATTATACCGTGAAAATCCCGATGAGCCACGGAGTGGATTCTTTAAACGTAGCGGCGGCGAGTGCGGTCGCTTTCTGGGAATTTGGAAAGCAGCGGTAGTAGAAAACGAAGTCTGTTTGCAAAAAATGAGGGTGGAAGAATGAGGAAAAAATATATGATGATCTGTCTGATTTTAGGGTTCCTTTGTCTGATTTATGGCTTGATTGTGGCAATCGCAGGCTCTGGTGGAACAAAATTTTTTGTTGTATGGATTGGCATTGCAGTGATTCTTTTTGCGCTGGCAGGACTGCTTTATATGGGAATGTGGAACAGAATACCACAGATGATCAGATGGATATTTGGGATATTGTGTGGCGTATTTTTTCTGTCATTTCTTGTGATCGAGGGAATGGTGATCCGCCAGATGCATGCGCAGGGAGAAAAAAATCTGGACTATGTGATCGTGCTTGGAGCACAGGTACATGCGGATAAGCCAAGTGTTGTATTGAAATACAGACTTGACGAGGCAATCTTGTATCTGAATGAGAATCCGGAGACAATCTGCATTGTGTCCGGTGGTCAGGGAAAAAATGAACCATATTCGGAAGCATACGGAATGGAAAAATATCTGACTGAAAACGGCATTGACAAAAAACGTATTCTATTAGAAGATAAATCAAAAACAACCGAAGAAAATTTAAGTAACAGCAGAAAATATATACCAGAGGATGCAACAGTGGGAATTATTACCAATGATTTTCATATGTTTCGTGCTTTGCAGATTGCAGAAAAGCAGGGGTTATCCAATGTATGTGGAATTGCGGCGGATTCTACCAGATTTTATCTGCCGAACAATATGTTCAGAGAGTATCTTGCAGAGATAAAATTTTTACTTAAGTGCAAATTACAGTAAGCAATATGCAGCAAAAATCATTTTGACATTACAAATATTACAAAATTTTGTTCTATTTTCACAAGGTTCATAATGCAAATTAGAGTATCACAATTACAGATAAAGAGAAGATAAGGGAGAGCGAACAATGTCACAGATAAAACTTGGTTCCCATGTGGGAATGGCTGGAAAGGAAATGTTTCTTGCTTCCGTGAAGGAGGCGGAAAGTTACGGTGCCAATATTTTAATGCTTTATACCGGAGCACCGCAGAATACACGAAGAAAAGATATTTCAGAACTGAATATTGAAGCCGGATGGGAGTATGCGAAAAAGGCAGGGATCGAAGAGATCATTGTGCATGCACCATACATCATCAATCTTGCTAACACCGTAAAGCCGGAAACCTTTGAGCTGGCAGTACAGTTTCTGGAAAAAGAGATCAAACGCACGGCTGCCATGCGAAGCAAAATTCTGGTGCTGCATCCGGGTTCTGCATTAGACGCAGGTGCCGAGGCAGGAATCGCACAGGCGGTGAAAGGGCTCAATCAGGTTTTAGATGAAAACGAGGATGAGGTGTACATTGCGCTTGAGACAATGGCTGGCAAAGGAAGCGAGATCGGACGCACCTTCGAAGAATTAAAAATGATTTATGACGGTGTGCATAAAAAGGAGCGTCTGAGAGTCTGCTTTGACACCTGTCATGTAAATGATGCAGGTTATGATCTTGTCAATGATTATGACGGAGTTTTCAAAAAATTTGACGAGGTGTTAGGTCTTGACCAGATCGCTGTTTTTCATGTGAACGACAGCATGAATCCGCTTGGTGCACACAAAGACCGTCATGCGAATATTGGAGCAGGAACGATTGGTTTTGATACATTATATAAAGTGGTTCATGATGAACGCTTCTTAAATGTGCCTAAGATTTTGGAAACGCCATGGCTTTGTGCCGAAGGTGAAACGAAAAAGACAATTCCGCCTTACAGGGAGGAAATCGCACGGCTGCTAGGGTAAGGAAACTTAGTTATCAAGAGATAGCCGTTATTATACTAGGGGGGTTTTTATATGAAAAAAAGGTGGGAACGTTTCCTGCTTTTGGGGATTATAGTGATATGTTTTGCTATTTCAGCTTGTGAAAAAAAGGAACAATCTGTTGATGAATTATCCATGCAGAGTAGTACAGAAAATTTAGTGTCAGAGAATGCTGTGCAAAAAGATACGGAAATCAAAGGTTTTGTAACAGTGACTCAAATTCCTTCAAAAGAGGATGTACTTGCTATGAGGAAAATTGTTTTAGAGGGAATGACTGATGAGGAGATTGAACGCTTAACAGAAAATATAAAAGTGGCGAATCTTACAATGGAAAATGGCTATTTATATGAGAATCTGTTTGGAAAATTAGCAGATAAAGAAAGCCTATATTGGAATTATTTTGATAAAAAAGGTGACATTCAAATAGACTGGGCGGTTGAGTCTGATATCAATATGAAAAAAACTATGGAGAGTGAAGGCATTTCAGAAGAAGAATTTTATCAAAAATATGGTCAGCCAGTAGTTACTTATAATCGCTTTGATGCGGCTAATTTCATAACTCTTGTCGAGGATATGCAAAAGTCAGTGCAGAATGAACTTCTAAGAGCAGATTTACAGCAATTGATCAATGCGGCTAGACTGGCAGCCGAAACGCATGATATGGAGTATGCGAACGATATCTATAAAATTCTTCATGATATGGATTATTTTCTCTTACGATATGGAATTGAAGATGTAGGCGGTTATACACGGTATGATGATGTGGTTTCGAAATATTACGGTGTGCTTAATGTGTATGGAGAAGATCCGCTTATATCAGAAGGATAAATTTTGCAGGAAGGAAAGTTCTCAATGGAACAACAGAAAAAAGATAAGATCATTCAAAAGTTAATCAATACACACACGACAATTTCCACCATGGAAAGTTGCACATCCGGTTTGATTGCATCCATGATCACTGACACAGAGGGGGCTTCCGCAATTTTTCCGGGAGGCTATGTCACCTACCTGAATGAAATCAAAATCAGGATCGGCGTGGACGAGAATATTATAAAACAATACGGTGTTTATTCGAAAGAGTGCGCAAGGGCAATGGCAGAAACCGTCCAGAGTAAAATGCATACCGATATTGCGATTGGGATTACCGGAACAACAGGAAATGTTGATCCGAACAATGCAGACAGCGTACAGGGAAAGGGATTTTTTTGTATTCTCGTAAAAGACAAGGCGTATGATTATGCGTGGAAGACAGATGTTTCCGGCAGAAACCGCCATGAAATCAAACAATTGTATGCAGATAAGGTATTTGAAGAACTGGGGAAGCTTATATATTAACATGGATGCAGCAGGATATTGGAGCCAAGTTAGGATTCTTGGCAAGACTGTCAGAAAAGGCTATGTCATTGCAGTTGTGGAATATCGTCATTCCGGGATTGCACCATTTCCGGCGACTGCGCTTGATATCAGAAATGCAATCCGTTTGGAAGTGAGTTCTGGACAGAAGAAATACATAAAATTATGATAGATTTCTTTGATCGCATATTGAAAAAATAGAAAGACAGGTTATTGTAGTAACAATACAATGACCTGTCTTTGAATATGTATTAAAAAGTGATGTTACGAGATATATATTTGATGATAACATCCATAGTTCCGCCACAGACCATGCCTTCTTCTCCGGCGAAATCATTGGTCATATCGACGGAGAGAAAAATATCCTGTCTGGTGGAGAGAACTTCCTGTGCTTTTTTGAACACTTCATGTTCGCCACAGCCACCGCCAATCGTGCCGAAAGACTGACCAAGAGCATTGACAGCCATAATGGCACCGGTTTTGACCGGAGTGGAGCCTTTGCGTTCCACGACAACAGCAACGGCTTTGGGCTCATCTGTCATGAGCTCGTTGAGAAAAACAGAATCTATATTCGTCTGTTCCAGCATGCCGTTTTTCTTTCCGGAAGAAAGCTGACTGCGACATAAAATCAGTTCTGACAGAATGGAAATGGCAATCTCGCCTGTGGTGACAGCACCAATGCTTAAACCGATTGGTGTGTGTATGTGATCAAGAAAAGAACGGTCAATTCCTTCAGTGCATAGGTTCTCAAAAAGTCCGGCGACACGTCTTTTGGAACCGATAAGTCCCATATAAGCAGGTGTGATACCGCTTGTATAAATTGTGCGGATACAGTCGGCATCATGGACGTGCCCGCGGGTGAGAATCGCAACAAAATCCTGATCGGTCAGCTTTATTTTTGCAATGGCAGCAGGAAAACTGTCACAGATCACTTCTTTTGCGTTTGTCATCGTGTAAGGATTGGCAAAGGAAGGTCTGTCGTCCGCCGCATAAATGTCAAATTCCAACTGGGAGGCAAAGCGGCAGAGAGATTGCGCTACGTAGCCACAGCCTAAGATGATCAGACGCCGCGGTGCCTGAAATTTTCTTGTATACACGATGGATTCTGCGGAATCCGGTACTTCAAATTGCATTTCAAATGGGTGAAAATCTGTATGATTCATAGGCGAAATCCTTTATAATAATTTATTTTTATTGTTCTAAATATTGTCATATGTTTGGCACAAATAGCACAATAAGGTATTGCGTATATGGAAAGTATATCATTGATTCTGTTTAAAAACTATGAAAAATATTTTATGGCAAGGATTTTATGCTTATAACATATTTACATTTTTATGCTATATAGGGTAAAATATTTGTAAAACTCATAATCAAAGTAATGCAAGTTGTGGAAATGCAACAAAAGCTTGAGAAGACACTGGGGAGCCACCGGTTCTTAGAAGGCAGGAACAACGATAAGTTGTGACTGGCTTCTTAGTACCGCTGTGAGCGACACGTAGCGGGAGCGTGTCTTCGAAAATTTTGTTACATTTTCACAACATTCATAACCTAAATTAGAGTTTTGCAAAATACAAACACCAAAGAAAAGTGAGGAACCCCAATATGGCAGACAATGCATTAAAAATCGAATATAAATTATACTTAGAAGCAGAGGATGTTTCGCAGTCAAGGATCCTTTCTTCTGCATCCTATCTGGAAAACGTGCTGCATAATCATGCAAATCCATACATAAAATGTGCACAGATCGATAATGAGAGCGATTTAGATGAGTTTGATCTTCGTTTATACGTGGATGAGACGATCGAGGAGGCAGACTGCAAAAATAAAGATGCAGCAGAGGCATTTTTAGATGAGTTTGCGGATATTTTATCAGAAATTGCGCACATTCATTCTTTTATGGATATGGAGGGCAACTTCTCCATTTCCTTTGAGGGAGAGCATATTGCTTATGATTTTAAATCCGAGCCGGGAGACGGTATGTGCGACTTTATAGAACGGAAAGAAAATTAATACATTTTTTGTTTTCAAAAGTAGAATAGTCTGTTATAATAGTTACATAATATCACTTAGGAGGCATTAAGCGATGGCTGAGGATAGAAAAACATTTAAAATAAAGGATGGACATTTGGGAGAAGTGAAGATAGCAGATGAAGTAGTTGCAATTATTGCGGGACTGGCTGCAACAGAAGTCGAAGGTGTCAGTTCCATGGCTGGTAACATTACGAATGAGCTTGTCAGCAAGCTTGGAATGAAGAATCTTTCCAAGGGTGTCCGCGTGGAAGTATTAAGCGGTATTGTGAACGTGGATCTTGCACTGAATATTGCTTATGGATATTCCATCCCGGAAGTATCTGCGAAAGTTCAGGAACGTGTAAAATCAGCAATTGAGAATATGACTGGATTAGAAGTATCTATCGTGAATGTTCGTATTGCAACCGTAGATATGGGAAATAATAAATAATCCTTTGCAGAACGTAACGTTAGTTATGGACGATGTAGTAGAATAAAGGGTGTCCGAGCGACATCCTTTTTTTACCTTGTAAAAAGAAGGGCGAATGGCAGTGGTTTGTCAGATCGTAAATCATCAGAATGAATCAAATAGAAAGGATCAATCAATGACCAGAAGAGGATTAAGAGAACAGGTTTTTAAAATGCTTTTCCGCGTGGAGTTCCATAATGTGGAAGAGATGCCGGAACAGATGAATATGTTTGAGGAAGTGGAGGAGTGCAGCGAGAAGGACAAAGAGTATATCTCCAACAAGTTCCACAACATTGTAGAGAAGATTGATGAGATCGATGCAGCAATCAATGAGGTTTCCGAGGGATGGAAGACCAGAAGAATGGGAAAAGTAGATTTGACTCTGATTCGTCTTGCAGTATACGAGATGAAGTACGAGGATGATATTCCGGTAAAAGTTGCAATCAATGAGGCTGTTGAACTTGCAAAACAGTATGGAACGGATGAATCACCGGCATTTGTAAATGGAGTATTGGCAAAATTAGCATGATGAAGAATGTTTATTCTGTTGGACAGGTAAATACATATATTAAGAATATGTTCGCTCAGGATTTTATGATGCAGCGCATTAGTGTCAAGGGCGAGGTGTCTAACTGCAAGTATCATTCCTCAGGGCATATTTATTTTACATTGAAGGATTCCGCGGGGACGATCAATGCGATTATGTTTGCCGGAAACCGCAAGGGACTTTCTTTTCCTATGAAAGAGGGAGACAAAGTCATTGTGACTGGCTCTGTGGAAGTATATGAACGGGACGGTAAGTATCAGCTCTATGCCAGGGAAATCGAACTGGATGGAGCTGGTAATTTATATTTAAAATTCGAAGCGTTAAAAAAAGAATTAGAAGAGATGGGCATGTTTGCCCCGGAGTACAAGAAGAGAATCCCGGCATATATAAGCAGGCTTGGGATTGTCACAGCTCCGACTGGTGCTGCTGTACAGGATATTCGTAATATTTCCGCAAGAAGGAATCCTTATGTGCAGCTTATTTTATATCCGGCGCTGGTGCAGGGGGAAGGTGCGGTAAGCAGTATCGTAAATGGTATCCGTGCATTGGACGCACTTGGTGTGGATGTGATCATTGTAGGACGTGGCGGAGGTTCCATTGAAGATCTTTGGGCGTTTAATGAGGAGGAAGTTGCAAGGGCGATTTTCGAGTGTGAGACGCCAGTGATCTCGGCGGTCGGTCATCAAACGGATACGACAATCGCAGACTTTGTGGCAGATCTTAGGGCACCAACACCGTCGGCTGCTGCAGAACTTGCAGTTTTTGATTATCAGGCGGCAGTTGCAGAGATTTCAGGAAAAGCAGGAAGAATGAACCGTGCCCTGCAGCAGAAAGTAGAGAGGGCAAGACTGAAACTGGAGCAGTATCAGACAAAGCTGCAATACGCAAGTCCTGAGAATAAGCTTCATGAACACCGTAAATATGCCATAGATCTGGAAGAAAAACTGCATCGGCAGATGGAACAGAATTTTATGGAGAAAAAGCACAGGCTTGCACTTCTGACCGGGCAGTTAGAGGGAGTATCTCCTTTGAAAAAACTGAGTCAGGGATTTTCCTATGTTGCAGATGAAAATGGAAAAGCAGTGATGGATGCTGCAAAAGTTCAGGTGGGAGATCCGCTCGACATTCATCTGCTGCATGGAACACTGAAAGCAAATGTCACGGAGGTATTTGACAATGAGTGAAGAACAGACAAAACAGAATGTCTCGTTAGAGGAGACATTTGAAGAGATAGAGACCATTATCAAACAGTTAGAGAACCCGGAAGTTACTTTGGATGATTCGTTTCAACTGTATCAGGCAGGCGTTGAGAAGTTAAAGAATTGCAATGCGCTTTTAGATGCAGTGGAGAAGAAGATGCAGGTGATTCAGGCTGACGGATCACTGGCAGATTTTGAATGAAATATGATAAATGGATTTTGAACCATAACTGTACTGGTATTGAACAGTTACGATTTATGGAGATCTGGAAGGATAAGAAGGAGCAGCAGAGGTGGATATTAGAGCAGAGATTCAGACAAGAGTAGAGGAAATCGAACAGATCATAAAAGGGTATCTTCCGAAGGAGGAAGGTTACCAGAAGACGATTATGGAGGCAATGAACTACAGTATTCTTGCCGGAGGAAAAAGGCTCAGGCCGATGTTAATGTTAGAAACCTATCGTCTTTTTGGCGGGAAATCGCAGGTAATCGAGCCTTTTATGGCGGCCATGGAAATGATCCACACCTATTCGCTTGTGCATGATGATCTCCCGGCGATGGATAATGACGAATACCGCCGGGGAAAGAAGACAACACATGCAGTATATGGGGAAGCAATGGGAATCCTTGCCGGGGATGCACTTTTGAATTATGCATTTGAGACTGCTGCAAAAGCCTTTGACATGGAACCGGATAACCGCAATATCGGAAAGGCAATGCAGGTGCTTGCCACAAAAGCCGGAATTTATGGAATGGTCGGCGGACAGGTTGTGGATGTGCAGTCGGAAGATTCCGGTGACATTACCAGAGAAAAGCTGGATTTTATTTATCGCCTGAAAACCGGAGCATTGATCGAAAGTTCTATGCTGATCGGAGCGATTCTAGCTGGCGCAACAAAGAATGAGCAGAACACGATTGAGAAGGCTGCGGCAGAAGTCGGACTGGCATTCCAGATCCAGGATGACATTCTGGATGTGACAAGCACGTTAGAGGTGCTTGGAAAACCAATCGGCAGTGATGAGAAGAACCATAAAGCAACGTATGTTTCCTTTGAAGGACTTGAAAAAGCAAAAGAAGATGTGGCTTTTTATTCAAACAGCGCAGTCGAGAGAATGGATTCTCTGGTTGTGAAGAATGAATTTTTAAATGAATTATTGCTTTATCTGATCTCAAGAGAAAAGTAATGAATGTAAGAAAGTAAGAAGTCGAGGTACCAGCTATGGTATTAGAAAAGATTAATAAACCGAACGATATCAAATCCCTGACAGACGAGGAACTGAAAATTCTCGCGTCTGAGATAAGGGAATTTTTAATAGAAAAGATTTCAGTGACAGGTGGGCATTTAGCTTCGAATCTTGGGGTGGTGGAGCTTACCATGGCACTTCACTTAGCACTTGACCTGCCAAAAGATAAGATCATCTGGGATGTTGGTCACCAGTCGTATACACATAAGCTTCTGACCGGAAGACGTGAGGGATTCGACGGACTGCGCAAGTATGGCGGAATGAGTGGATTCCCTAAGAGAAAAGAGAGCGCATGTGACTGTTTTGATACCGGTCACAGTTCTACATCGATCTCTGCCGGACTTGGCTATGCATTAGCGAGAGAGATCACAGGCGAGGATTACAGGGTTGTTTCTGTGATCGGGGACGGAGCACTGACCGGAGGAATGGCATTTGAGGCATTGAATAATGCTGCAAGACTGAAATCTAATTTTATCATTATTTTAAATGATAATAATATGTCAATCTCAGAGAACGTTGGCGGCTTATCCACTTATCTGGCGGGATTTCGGACAGCGGACGCTTATCTGGATCTGAAATTAAATGTATTAAATTCCTTAAACAAGATGCCTTATGGAGAGAAGATGGTTTCGAAGATCCGTAAGACAAAGAGTGGAATCAAGCAATTGCTTATTCCGGGAATGTTTTTTGAAGAAATGGGAATCGTGTATTTAGGACCGGTAGACGGTAGTGACCTTCACGGAATCGTGAAGCTGATCAAAGAGGCATCCCATATTGACGGACCGGTACTGATCCATGTGATGACGCACAAAGGCGCAGGATACGCACCGGCAGAGCGGCATCCGGCAAGGTTTCACGGAACAGAACCGTTTGATATTGAGACCGGACTTCCGAAGAATCCGAGAATTAAGGCAAATTATACCGATATTTTTTCGACTGTCATGCGAAAATTAGGCGACAGGGATGAAAAGGTTGTGGCGGTTACCGCAGCTATGACGGACGGAACCGGGTTAAAACGTTTTCATAATATGTTCCCGGAACGCTTTTTTGACGTTGGAATCGCAGAACAGCATGCGGTTACTTTTGCAGCAGGATTAGCGGCGGCAGGGTTAAAACCTGTTTTTGCAGTGTATTCTTCGTTTTTACAGAGAGCATATGATCAGATTCTGCATGATGTCTGTATCCAGAATCTTCCTGTGGTCTTTGCAATTGACAGAGCCGGATTAGTCGGAAGTGACGGAGAGACACATCAGGGTATTTTTGATATTTCTTATTTATCCTCGATTCCGAATATGACGATCATGGCACCGAAGAATAAATGGGAATTATCCGATATGATCAAGTATGCAGTGAACTTTGGGGCACCGATCGCAGTGCGTTATCCGAGAGGTGAAGCGTATGACGGACTGAAAGAGTACCGTGCGCCGGTCAGCCTTGGCAAGAGTGAATGGATTTACATGGAATCGGAAATCGCGTTGTTTGCGTTAGGTTCTATGGTAAAGACAGCGGCTGCGGTGAGGGAGATTTTGAAGTCACAAGGATATTCGTGCAGTCTGATCAATGCACGTTTTGCAAAGCCGCTGGATGAGGATGTATTAAAACATATCACCGAACATCATAAAGTGATCGTTACACTGGAAGAAAATGTCATCAGCGGTGGATTTGGCGAGCATGTAACTGAGTTTTATAATAATGAGGACGGCAGAGACATTCGCATTTTAAACATTGCAATCCCGGATGAATATGTGGAGCACGGCAATGTGGATCTGCTGCGGAAAGAAGTAGGACTTGATGTTGACACGATCGTGGAGCGCACGATCGCTGCATATGAGAAGTGTGGAATTAGAATAGAAAAAAGAGAGCGGAGAGAATGAAGGAAAGATTAGATATTTTACTTGTAAATAAAGGACTTGCACCGTCCAGGGAAAAGGCGAAAGCCATGATCATGGAAGGAAATGTGTTTGTCGACAATAACCGTGAGGATAAGGCAGGCTCTACTTTTGATGAAAACGCCAATATCGAGGTAAAGGGCAATACGTTAAAGTATGTAAGCCGTGGCGGATTAAAACTAGAGAAAGCCATGACGCATTTTGGCATTACCTTAGAGGGAAAAATCTGTATGGATATCGGAGCTTCCACAGGCGGATTTACAGACTGTATGCTGCAGAATGGTGCAGTTAAAGTTTACGCGGTGGATGTAGGTTATGGTCAGTTTGCATGGAAGCTGCGTCAGGATGAACGTGTGGTCTGCATGGAAAAAACAAACATCCGTTATGTGACACCGCAGGATATTGCAGACCGGCTTGATTTTGCTTCGGTGGACGTTTCATTCATTTCCCTGACAAAAGTGTTAGGACCGGCAAGAGAACTTTTAAACGACAATGGCGAAATGGTCTGCCTGATCAAACCACAGTTTGAAGCCGGCAGGGAAAAGGTTGGAAAAAAAGGAGTTGTCCGGGATAAGGCAGTTCATGAAGAGGTCATTCACAAAGTGATTGATTTTGCAATGGAAATCGGATTTCATATTCTGAATCTGGAATATTCACCGATCAAGGGACCGGAAGGAAATATCGAGTATCTGGTTTATATCAGGAAAGAAGCAGAGGGCAGCAAAGAGGAATCTGTCGATGTTCATGCTGTTGTTGAAGCTGCACATGGAGAGTTAGACAAATAATATGAGACATTTTTTGATTATCACCAATTCATTCAAAGATAAAAATTTAAAATTAACGAATGAGATCAAAGCTTACATCGAGGAAAAAGGCGGCACCTGTCAGTGCTTCGTGAGTACCGGGGATGACGCAAAGCATGCGGCACCGGAAGCGGATGCAATTGCGCCGGACACGGAATGTGTGCTTGTGTTAGGCGGGGACGGAACATTGATCCGGGCTGCTTCCAAGTTAGTAGGACAGAACATTGCGCTGATCGGTGTCAATCTCGGAACGTTAGGTTATCTTTGCGAATTGGAAGAATCAAACGTTTTCTCGGCAGTTGACGAATTAATGGAAGAACATTATGCGGTGGAAGAACGTATGATGTTAAGCGGTTATGGAGTCAAGCAGGGAGAAAAGACAGAATGTAAAGTGGCGTTAAATGATATTGTCATTCACAGAACAGGTGCGTTGTCGGTTGTCAATCTGATCGTGTCAGTCAATGGAGAATATCTGAATACGTTCCGTGCAGACGGGATTATCATTTCCACGCCGACAGGTTCTACCGGATATAATATGTCTGCGGGAGGACCAATCGTAGACCCGAAAGCACAGATGATACTGCTTACACCGATCAATGCGCATAACTTGAACTCCAGAAGCATTGTCATTGGAGCAGAGGATGAAGTGATGATCGAAATTGGAAAAAGGCGTTCCCAGAAGGACGAGACCGTGGAGGTCAGCTTTGACGGTGACAATGCAGTAGGACTTGAGGTGGGAGATAAGTTCCTGATCAAAAAAGCAGACTCCACAGCAAGAATCTGCAAATTAAATAATATGAGCTTTTTAGAGATTCTCCGCAAAAAAATGGAGACATATACATAAACAGGAAACGAGGGAGGTCAGACCGGAATGAAAACAAAACGTCAGTCAAAAATGCTGGAACTGATAAAAAAACATGATATTGAGACACAGGAAGAGTTATCCGATTATCTCCAGAAAGAGGGATATCAGGTGACACAGGCAACAGTTTCCAGAGACATCCGTGAACTGAAGCTGACAAAAGTGGCAATGAGCAATGGCAGACAGAAATATGTGACACTGACAGAGGGAACGGAAGATCTTTCTGAAAAATATACCCGTGTTTTTCATGACGGTTTCGTGTCTATGGATATGGCACAGAATATTCTGGTGATCAAAACCGTTTCCGGAATGGCAATGGCAGTTGCAGCGGCATTAGATGCCATGCATCTGCATGAGATCGTCGGCTGCATTGCCGGGGATGATACGATAATGTGTGCAGTGCGAAGCGTGGATGACACCGTTGCAGTGATGAGTCGTCTGCGTAAGCTGGTAGAAGATTAAGAACATATACTTTTGGGGAGAGTAGAAGGAGATTATATGTTACAGAATCTGCATGTGAAAAATCTGGCGCTGATTGATGAGACAGAGGTTGATTTTCAAAATGGATTAAATATTTTATCCGGTGAGACCGGTGCAGGAAAATCCATTATCATTGGCTCTATCAATCTGGCACTGGGAGAAAAAGTACAGAAAGAGATGCTTCGGGAAAATGCCGATTATGCGTTAGTGGAGCTGATTTTTTCAGTGACGGACGAGAGGCAGAAGAAGTTGTTAAAAGAGCTCGATGTGTTCCCGGAGAATGATGAAGTCATCTTAAGCAGGAAAATTGTTAATGGCAGAGGTGTCGCAAAAGTAAATGCCGAGAGTGTTCCAGCATCGAAAATGCGTGAAATCGCGTCTATTCTGATCGATATTCACGGACAGCATGAGCACCAGTCACTTTTGTCGAAGAAAAAACATCTTGAAATCTTAGATGATTATGCAAAAGAAGAAATTTCTGACTGGAAGGAAAAGCTTAAGGAAGCGTATAAAAATTATCGTGCACTGTCCGAGGAATTAAAGGAAGCAGACGTGGACGAGGAGGAGAGACTGCGGGAAATTTCTTTTCTGGAATATGAGATCAAGGAGATTGAGGAAGCGGACTTGAAAGAGGGCGAGGACGAAGCTCTTGAAGCTGATTACCGCAAGTTTTCCAATGGAAAAAAGATTATGGAGGCAGTGAACGCCGCTTACCAGTATACCGGAAACCAGGATGACAATGTATCAGAACTGACCGGAAGGGCATTGCGCGAATTAAATGCGGCGGCTTCCTATGATGAGAAGGTAAAAGCGTTAGAAGAACAGCTTTTAGAGATAGACAATCTTGTAAATGATTTTAACCGTGAACTTGCAGATTATATTGATGAGACGGAGTTTGATGATGAGACTTTTTATCAGATGGAGAAGCGGTTAGATGAACTCAATCACTTGAAATCGAAGTATGGAAGCTCCATTACAGAGATATTGTCTGAATTGGAGAAAAAACAGAACCGATTACAACAATTGCAGGATTTTGACCAGTACATTGGAAATTTGAAACAAAAACTTGCAGATGCAGAGCAGGAACTGAAAAAATATTGCGAAAAAGTATCCGCAATCCGGAAAAAATATGCAAAAAAATTAACAAGCGCTGTGACAGATGCCTTAAAGGATCTGAACTTTCTGGATGTGAAATTTGAGATGCAGTTTGAGAAGACATCAGACTACACTGCAAACGGAACGGATGATCCGGAGTTCTTGATCTCGACAAATCCGGGAGAGCCGGTAAAACCATTGGGAAAAGTGGCTTCCGGTGGTGAACTTTCGAGAATCATGCTTGCAATTAAAACAGTTTTAGCAGATCAGGATGCAGTGGAAACACTTATTTTTGATGAGATCGACAGCGGAATCAGCGGACGTACGGCGCAGATGGTTTCTGAAAAGATGAATGTGCTTGCAAAAAATCATCAGATTATCTGTATCACACATTTGCCACAGATCGCAGCTATGGCAGATGCGCATTATCTGATCGAAAAATCGGTCGAAAACCAGACGACTGTATCTAAGATCAAATGCTTATCGGAAGAGGAAAGCATTTCCGAACTTGCGCGGATGCTTGGCGGTGTGGAGATCACAGAAAAAGTAATGGAAAGTGCAAGAGAGATGAAAGAACTTGCATATCAGAAGAAAAAATAAATTCCAATAACTGACACGGAAAAAACAGTTTGAAAACAAAAAAGAGACACATAATAAAAGAGTACATAGCGTGAGATGTACTCTTTTTTCTTTGTACGAATGTTTGAAGAATTTATAAGAAACTCTAATAAAATTCACACACTTTATCAAATTTTGCAGGAGATAAAAAATGGACAGATACAAAAGTTTTTTTTGTGGGATAGCGTATGCAGGTTATTGTATGGTGTTTCTTTTTGCTGTTTATACTTTTGAAAAATCAATCCCGGATCAGATTTACGTGAAGGCAGGTGAAACGATCAATTACCAGTTTCAATTGCCAGTGACAATAGAATTGCAGGAAGAAAGTTTCGAGGCTGCAAAAAGTGAAACGACCGAAAATGTCAGGCAGTCTTATTTTGTGACATGCAGACTTTTTGGACTTTTTCCGGTCAAGGATATAGAAGTCGTATTGGTGGACGGAGACGCGGTCTACGCAGGTGGCATGCCGATTGGCATTTATGTCAAGACGAGTGGTGTCCTTGTGATCGGGACAAGTAAAATCGAACAGCCGGATGGAAGTGAGGCTGCACCGGCAGAAAATATTCTGAAAGAGGGCGACTATATATTAAGTGTGAACGGGGAGGCAGTCAACGAGAAGGAGGATTTACAGCGTCTCGTCCAGCAGAATGGTGCAGCGAGGGAAGTTTTCAAAGTAAGCAGAAATGGAGAAATGGTAGATGTCTGTGTGACTCCTGCAAAAAATAAAAATGGAACGTATATGCTCGGTGTCTGGGTGAGGGATGATCTTGCCGGGATCGGAACACTGACGTATTATAAGGAAGATGGAACTTATGGTGCGCTCGGACATGCGATCAGTGACGGTGACGTTGGAGAACTCATTCAGGTAAAAGAAGGTTATGTATACAATGCACAGATTATCGGTGTGAAAAAGGGACAGAAAGGAAATCCGGGAGAATTATCCGGGATCATTCATTATCAGAGTGCGGACTGTCTCGGAAGTATCGAGAAGAATACAGACATCGGGATTTATGGAAGATTAGACGGAAATATAGCAGCGCTGCCGCGTGGAGATTATTATAATATCTGTTATAAGCAGGATATCGAGGCAGGACCGGCGAAGATCATCTGCGGATTTTCCGGGGAAAAAAGAGAGTATGAGATTGAAATCGAAACCCTAGATTACAGCGGGCGTGAGGCAAACAAAGGAATCCTTTTTCGGGTAACAGATGAGGAACTTTTAAATACAACAGGCGGCATTGTTCAGGGAATGAGTGGAAGCCCGATCATCCAGAACGGGAAATTCATCGGAGCGGTCACGCATGTATTTGTGAATGATCCGGCGAAGGGATATGGTATTTTTGCGGAGACGATGTTAGAATAGAAGAAACGATAAAAAAAGACCATTTGAAAGTTTTAGCGACGAAGTTCGACAAAATCTTTCAAATATAAATGAGTATCCTTATGTACAGGTAAAGGGGTGCCCGAAAAGCACACTTTACGAATGTATTAGAGTCAGCAGGAGGACCAGCATGGAGAAACTGAATGTAGCAATCGCAGATGATAATGAGAGAATGTTGCGATTATTGGGGGATATCATCGACAGTGATGATGAACTGAATGTCGTTGGAACTGCTAAAGATGGGGAGGAAGCTTACAATGTGATCAAGACGAAGGAACCGGATGTTGTTCTGCTTGACATTGTAATGCCAAAATTAGACGGACTAGGCGTATTAGACCGTGTGAATCATGATAAGACGATCAAAAAACATCCGACTTTTATTATGATCAGCGCCATTGGTCAGGAAAAAATCACAGAAGATGCATTTGAACTGGGTGCAGATTATTATATTATGAAACCATTCGACAATGACATGGTCATTAACCGGATCAAAAAGGCGAAGACCACGCCAAATGCAAAGAATACGGAAGCACGTAAGGTAAATGCCTATGAGAAAGCGGAGGAGGTCAGCACAAAGAATCTTGAGGCAGATGTGACAGAGATCATTCATGAGATCGGTGTGCCGGCTCATATCAAAGGATATCAGTATTTAAGAGATGCAATCGTGATGTCAGTCAATGATATGGATATGTTAAATTCAATCACGAAGATTTTATATCCAACGATCGCAAAAAAATATCAGACGACATCCAGCCGTGTAGAGCGTGCTATCCGACATGCGATTGAAGTGGCGTGGAGCAGAGGCAAGATGGACACGATTGATGAGATGTTTGGCTATACCATTCACAATGGAAAAGGAAAACCTACCAATTCAGAGTTTATCGCATTGATCACAGACCGTATCCGGCTGGAATACAAAATGTATTAGTGCTTTTCAGAAAGAGAAAAAAGGGTTATAATATTCTTAAGATTTCGAAGTATTTCGGGGTTTGGAGGGTTTATAACATGAAAAAAATATTATTTGCTGCTTCAGAAGCTGTTCCTTTTATCAAAACAGGAGGTCTTGCAGATGTAACCGGCTCACTGCCAAAGTATTTTGACAGGAAAAAGTATGATGTGCGTATCATATTACCGAAGTATCTGTGCATGGATGAACGTTTTAAGGGACAGCTTCATTTTAAATGTCATTTTTATGTGAATCTGAGCTGGCGGAAACAATATGCCGGCATTTTTGAAGCAAAACAGGATGGTATCACTTACTATTTTGTAGACAATGAATTTTATTTTGCCGGAGATAAGCCGTATAATGAGCTTTATCAGGATATAGAGAAGTTTGCATACTTTTCCAAGGCAGTTTTAGAGGCACTGCCGTTTCTGGATTTCTGCCCGGATATCATTCACTGCCATGACTGGCAGACAGGTCTGATACCTGTGTTTTTAAAGACGTTATATGGAGATGAGAATTATTACCGCGGAATCCGGACGGTATTTTCCATTCATAATCTGAAATTTCAGGGACGCTGGAGTCTCCCTACGGTTATGGATATCACTGGTCTTCCGGAGCAGATCTTTACGGCAGACAAATTAGAGTCTTACGGTGAGGCAAATTACTTAAAAGGCGGCATTGTTTATGCAGATGCAGTGACGACTGTCAGTGAGACTTATGCCTATGAGATTACGACAGAGCAGGGCGGAGAGGGATTAGACGGACTGCTTCGAGCCAGAAAGAATGATCTGTACGGCATTTTGAATGGATTAGATTATGGAGAGTATGATCCGCAGAATGATCCATATATTTATAATCATTTTAATGAGAGTAGTTTTCAGGACGGCAAGAAACTGAACAAATCCAAATTACAAAAAGAACTTGGACTTCCGGTAAAAGAAAATGCAATGCTGATCGGTATTGTCTCAAGAATGACAAGTCAGAAAGGTTTTGATCTGGTCGCATATATTATGGATGAACTGTTAGCAACAGAGGATGTGCAGATCGTAGTGCTTGGAACAGGGGAAGACCGGTATCAGGATATGCTCCGTTATTTTGCACAGAAATATCCGGAAAAACTTTATGCGAATATTGGCTACTCAGAGGAAATGGCACACCGTATCTACGCTTCCTGCGATGCCTTTTTAATGCCGTCACTTTTTGAACCTTGTGGATTATCACAGCTTATGAGTTTAAGATATGGAACTGTTCCAATCGTAAGGGAAACAGGCGGTCTTAAAGACACCGTGGAAGCGTACAATGAATATGAACATACTGGAACCGGTTTTTCGTTTGCCAATTACAATGCACATGAGATGCTTGGCACGATCCGTTATGCACTCTCTGTTTTCAATGACCATAAAAAGGAGTGGAACGGACTCATCCAGAGGGGAATGAAACAGGATTTCTCGTGGAAGCGTTCTGCAGGCAAATATGAGGCATTATATGAAAAACTGACAGATTTTCAATAAGAGCTACATAGAAATCTGACCGGTCTCACGGGAATAATAATAGACGTGGTCTGATAAGACTTCTTCTCTGGATAATTGTGTGGAATTGACTTCTTTTACCATAGAGGTAAGTTCGTCATAAGAATCATGATCGTATGCAGGAAGCAGGATCACTTCATGGATGCTGCTTGGAAGAATATACAGATCACACTCTAACTTTTCACAGAGATTGTGCAAAAGATTATGGTACAGGATACAGCCGGAACCATTTAATTTGCTTTTATTTGAAAGAACATACATGGGAACCATATATTCCAGTTCTTCATTCATGGAATTACAAGGGACGCCAGCCATTAGCTCGATCAGAACATCAGACATATCCCGCAGCTCATAGGTAAGGAGCTTCGGAGTGTTTTTCATGGCGAGCTGATAGAGGTCGTCCCTTGTGATATTCCACAGGGAAAGATGATTGTTATAGATCAGGATTGTTGCATTTCCTGTCGCATCGGCTTCGACGAGACAATTAAAAATGATCGCGAGATCTAAGAGTCTTATATGCGGAATCTTTTCAAGAAGTTGTCTGTTCTGCTCATAATTGATCAGCTTGAAGACAATCCGTTTTTTCACCTGTTCATAGTCGGTAAAAAAGGAAATGTCGATATTGCCGGAAGGCTTGTTTTCCTTGTAAACCGACAGGATATCATGATAGATTTCCTCTAAGGATCTGCCTTTCTGGTATTGCTTAAAATAAAAATTCAGATAAATAGTTGGGGAAATATTCAACTGATTCGATAAGATCGTGAGACCGTCGTAATGTGTGTCATTATTCTTGATAATCTCCTGAATCGTTACCTTCACAGAAGATCCAAGCCGCGCCTGAATCGCTGTTGTTACATTTTCTTTGAATTCCTGATATGTCATAAAAATCCTCCCAATAGCATGAGACCATGGGAAAACATTTACATTCAGTATTGTCTGGAAATAAAACGATATACATAGGACAGATTTTAAATAAAATCCGTAAAAAAATCCACGCATCGGGAACTGCGTGGATTTACTTTATCATGAATAAATTGAAAAAACAATAGGAAAGTAGAAAAGTTTCGAAAAATTTTATTATTCGGATTTTAACTTTTTCCAAAGGTAATTGGAAAGTTTAGTCGTGTCTGCATTGTATTGCTTATAAACAGTGCAGTTTTCGAGGGTTTCTTCCGTCGGGAAAATGGTTGTGTCAGATAAGGTTTCCTCATCCAGATTTTCTTTCACTGCCAGGTTCGGTGTGGCATAGTAAACGTAATCAAAGTTGATAAGCCCGATGTCTTCCCGGCAGAGAAAATCCAAAAACTTCTCAGCATACTCTGTGTTATGGCAGGATTTTGGCATGAACCAGGAGTCAATCCATAAGTTTGAACCTTCCTTTGGAACATTGTAGGAGAGGTCATCATTTAAATCAATGGCATAAGCAGCTTCCCCAGAGTAAACAAGTGCCATTGCAGCGTTTCCGGCTGCCATTTCATCTCCGGTCTCATCTACATAGTAAGCGTAGACGAGAGGTTTCTGGCGGATCAGAAGCTCCAACGCATCATTTAGCTGGTTTTCATTGGTTGTGTTGATGTCGTAATCTAACAGCCTTAACGCAGGAGTGAAGCTGTCACGTACAGAGTTCTGCATAATGATACGGTCTTTGTATTTTTCATCCCAGAGAACATTCCAGGTTGTGACTTCGTCATCCGGCACCATAGTTGTGTTGTAAAGGATGCCAAGTGTTCCGTAAAAATAGGGCATGGAATATTTGTTTTCCGGGTCAAAAATTCTGGATGCTTCAATAATGGCAGGATCGATATTTTTGTAATATTCAAAATTGTCAAAATTAATCTCCAATACCTGATCCTCATTGATCAGGCGTTCCACCATATAGTCAGAAGTACATACGAGATCGTAATTGATCGAGCCGGCAGAAAACTTGGTATACATTTCTTCCGGGCTTTCATATTCCTCTAACTTCACTTTAATTCCGGTCTCTTTTTCAAACTGGTCGAGAACGGAATCATCAATGTATTTTCCATAATTTAAAATTACTAAAGTATTGTCGTCTTTTTTTGCAGTCTCAGCAGAAGATGTGCTTTTTCCACAGGAGGAGAGCACACTTGCCATGAGGCATAAAGTAAAAAATGTCAGAAAATTTTTTTTCATAACAGCCTCCTAAATCACCTGTTTTACCGCTTTTCCCTCGGAACGGTGGTTCATTACGAGAAGAAGCAGGAATGCGATCATAAATAAAATGGTGGACAGCGCATATAATTCCGGGCGGATTCCCTTACGAAGCTCTGTATACAGCATGGTGGAGAGTGTGTTTACGCCCGCACCTTTTGTAAAGAAGGTGATCGAAAAATCATCTAACGACATTGTGACTGCCATTAAAAAACCGGAGAAAACGCCGGATTTGATCTCAGGCCATGTAATCTTGAAAAAGGCATAAAGCGGTGTGGCACCGAGGTCTAAGGCGGCTTCGTAGGTGTAACGGTTTGCCTGGTTTAATTTTGGAAGCACATTTAAGATGACATAAGGGATGTCAAAAGTAATATGTGCGATCAGAACCGTTACAAAACCGAGGTTCATGAATTTTACAAACAAAAGCATCATTGCGATTCCGGTCACGATATCCGCATTTAAAAGAGGAATGTTAGTAGCACCTAACATGATTGCTTTGTTCTTTTTTTTCATAGCACTGATACCAATCGCAGCCAGAGTTCCAAGCAGTGTGGAGATGACTGCGGCAGCGAGTGTGATCTGAATGGTTGTGACAAACGCATTTGTGATCGTCTCGTTTTTAAAACATTCTGCGTACCATTTTAAGGTAAATCCACCCCATACAACACGGGATTTGGAGTTGTTGAAGGATAACACGATCAACACCAGGATCGGAAGATATAAAAATAAAAATATAAGTGCAAGATAAATTCTTGACGCAGCTTTTTTTACCATACCGCAGTACCTCCGCCGTCTTTATCAAAAATATTCATAAGTGCCATGCTTGCGATGACAAAGATCATTAATACAACGGAAAGACCGGAGCCTAAGTTCCAGTTCGTTCCCTGCATGAACTCCTGTTCGATGACATTTCCAATCAGAAGCACTTTTCCGCCGCCTAAGAGGTCGGAGATGACAAAGGAAGTCAGTGCAGGAACAAAAACCATGATGATTCCACTGATAATGCCGGATAAGGTCAGCGGAATGATGATCTTAAATAAAATAATGGCATTGCTCGCACCGAGGTCTTTCGCAGCTTCAATGACATCATTTTTAATCCGTGCCATGGAGTTGTAAATTGGCAGGATCATAAATGGAAGGAAGTCGTAAACCATACCGAATACAACCGCAGTCTGCGTGTTGAGCATTTTGATCGTGCCAAATCCCAAAAACTGGAAAATTGCATTTACGATTCCGTTGTTCGATAAAAGCAAACGCCATGCAAGGATACGGAGCATGAAGTTCATCCACATTGGTAAAATGAAGATGAAAACAACAAATCCCTGCTGTTTGATTTTTAAGCCATTTAAGATCATGGCAAGAGGGTAGGCTAACAGCAGACAGACAACCGTGCAGATAATGCCTAGCTTTAAAGATAAAAGAATGGATTTTACATGCACAGGATCTGCGATAGCAGCCACGTTTTCAAAAGTAAAAGTTCCTCCGGAGGTGGTGAATGCATAATAAATGATCATTGCCAGCGGAAGGAGGATAAAGCCGATGATCCATATGAGATACGGACCGGCAAATAATTGTCTTCCTAATTTACGCATCGATCTCTACGGCCTCCTCATCCTCAGATTCCGGTTTGTTCATGATCTGGATATTGAAAGGAATGACGTTGATTCCAACATGTTCGCCTGCATTGTGGAGCAGTGTGGTGTGAACCAGCCACTCGAAACCATTTGCCATGATCTCAATTTCATAATGAACACCTTTGAAAATCACAGAGGTGATATCACCCTCCATAAATCCTTTTTCCGGTTCGACGATCTCAATATCTTCCGGACGGATGACAACGTCGACAGGAGTGTTGTTTCCAAAGCCTTCATCCACACATGGAATCTTAACCCCAAGGATCTCAACGACCTTATCCTGGATCATGACACCGTCAATGATGTTGCTGTCGCCGATAAAGTCGGCAACAAACGCATTGGTCGGTTCATTGTAGATCATCTCCGGCGTACCAATCTGCTGGATATAGCCCTGGTTCATAACAACGATCGTATCGGACATGGTAAGCGCTTCTTCCTGGTCATGTGTGACATAGACGAAGGTAATGCCAAGTTCATTTTTCAGACGGATCAGCTCATACTGCATATCCTGACGCAGTTTTAAATCGAGCGCGCCGAGCGGCTCATCTAAGAGAAGAACCTTCGGTTCGTTGACAATCGCGCGGGCAATGGCAATTCGCTGCTGCTGACCACCGCTTAAGGAGTCGATGGAACGATTCTCAAAACCGTCAAGATTGACTAATTTTAATGCATATTTGATCTTATCGTTGATATATTCTTTGCTTTTTTTATTGATCTTTAATCCAAATGCGATATTTTCTGCAATCGACATATGTGGGAATAAAGCGTATTTCTGGAAAACAGTATTCAGATTTCTTTTGTTTGGAGGCAGGTTTGTGATGTCTGTTCCGTCAAAGATCACCTGTCCTTTGTCCGGTGTTTCAAAACCGCCTAAGATACGGAGTGTCGTTGTTTTTCCACATCCCGAAGGACCGAGCAGTGTGATAAATTCGTTCTCGCGGATATATAGGTTTAATTCGTCGAGTACCAGATTGTTTCCGTAAGATTTGGAAATATCGACAAAATTGATTAACTTTTTACTCATAACATGATTCCTTTCTCAATTCCTCTGAGCGTATTTTAAAAGCTGGGCGGAGTAGATACCCAGATCAAAACGGCATCACGTGTGCCGGGATTTTCTATGTAATGCTTTTTGTCGGCTTTAAAATAAAAAGATTCTCCAGCATGTACCATATGGCTTTTTCCACCGTAAAATACTTTGACCGTTCCTTTGATGACGTAACCAAATTCTTCACCGGAATGGGGCAGTATAATATCAGAAGAACCGCCGGCGTTTAACGTGAGTTTTACGGGTTCCATGGAATCCTTCTGGGCATTCGGAACCACCCATTCAATGATATTATGCTTGTCTTCATTCACCTTCGTGAAAAAGTCTTCATTTTTAAATACGATCTGTTCCGGTTCTTCATCGGTAAAAAATTCTGCCGGTGTTGTTCCGAGACACTGAATGATATCGAGCAGTGTTCCAATCGACGGAGTGTTCTGGTTGCGTTCCAGCTGGGAGATAAATCCCTTGGTAAGCTCCGAACGGTCGGCAAGTTCCTGCTGCGTCAGTCCATATTGAATGCGAAGTTCTTTCATTCGTTTTCCAATATCCATACCGCATGCCTCCAATCCTGAAAAAATACTGAATGGTTACAAAAAGTTTACTAATAATAAACAAACTATAAAACATTTTATTATGAAATGATAAAATGTCAATAGTGTTCGTGTAAAATTAATTATAAATTTCTGAAAAAAAGAGTTGCATTTTTTTCAGAATCCGATATAATAGTTTTCGTGACTGATTCGTCATGCCAATATGGCTCAGTTGGTAGAGCAACGCATTCGTAATGCGTGGGTCAGGGGTTCGAGTCCCCTTATTGGCTTAATTGAGAAAACCCAGTATCTTCAAGATTCCTTGAATTTACTGGGTTTTTTGATTTCTGTATCTGTTCAAAATCGCATTCACAAAATGTAAAGTATTCCACGCATTTACCGCTGCAAAACCTCATAAGCACATTCTGCCATCGCCTGATAGGCTTTGCTGCTCGGGTGCAGGTGATCCCCACTGTCGAATCCTTCCCGGAATGCGGATGGATTCTCGCTTCCGCGCAGTGCCAGATCAAAGTCGATACATCCGTCGATTTCCTTTGTGGAGCGAATCCACGCATTCACTTCATTGCGCAGATCATCGCGGAAGGTTGCATAAGTGCGCCAGCCGAAGATTGGAAGAAGTGTACCCATATAGACTTTTAAATGTAATTTTTTCGCTTCTTCTATATAATAGCGATAGCCGTAAATCAATTCCCTTGCCGTTGGAAGATCACTCATTGGACGGAATGGGTTTGTCTCAATTCCAACAGGATGAATGATGTCGTTGATTCCCTGCTGGATGATCACAGTATCTGCGCCAGTGGTCGGAATCTCATGCGGAAAACGGTTTGTTCCTTTTAACCCATAAGAATCGTAAGTGATACATTCATATTGTCGCAAAATTCTTGAACCGCTCGTGGCGCGTCGGATAAATGCAGTGTGATTATCCGGGTTTTCTCTTGCAAGCAGTGTCAGATAATCTGGCCATGCGCCCGCGGTGATCGAATCTCCATAGCAGATGACCGTATGGTTTTCTTCGGAAGTCATTAATTCAATGTTACTCAGAAAATAAAACCAGTTTGTAGTCTTTGTATCATTCATCGGCAGACTTTTAGCATGCGTCTGATCTCCAAGGGAGAAAAATCCTTTGGAAAGTGGTCCGGTCACAAGAACAGCGGATTGCATTAAGGTAAAATCAGCAAAATAAAGACTTACGGTGAGTGTCATTCCTTTTTTGACAGGGAAAGCAATTGGATCACTGAGGGCAGTCTGATGTGCGCCAATCGTCACAGATTCATTTCCAGAAAAAGTGATGTCACAGAGCGTCTCATTTTTACATGGGCAGGACAGTGGCATTTTTTCATAGACAGGAGAAGCTGCGACTGCAACTGTGGCTTTGGTGATCGTGACAGCTTCCTTTCCACAATAATTGTCAAGTGTGAAACGGAGTGCATCTCCGTCAAAAGGAATGTATACAGGATAACGTAATGTAATGTATTTTGCGTAAGCTTCCGGGTGGTGTTCTGCGATGGATACGGCATTTCCCCACACGGAAACCCAGTTTGTATTGTTCATATTTAAGTACCTTCTTTATTTCAAAATATCATCATTTGCTTTATTAACAGCGCGGCACGTATTTGTCTGCTGCATAGAAGTGCATGAAGTCTAAGTCATTATATAGGAAAAAAAAGAATATTTCCACAATTACTTGTTCTTTTGAAAGGGAATTGTTATAATGAATTCACATTTATGTTTTGAGTGATTAGTAAGAAACGGAAACATTCTGTTTCGTAATATTTTGGAGGTTTTTTAAATGGCAGAGAATGAGAATAAGCAGGAGAACGTTGTAGTGGAGGATTTCAGACGCACGGATGCGAAGAAGTCCAAGAAGAAGTTCAGACACAGACAGCAGAATCCGGTACTTGCTTTTTATGAGGATAATAAACAGTATCTGCTCCTTTTTGGAGTGATCGTAATTGCTCTTGCGGCAATTCTGGTAAGTATTCTTGCACTTAAGATCCCAGTAGTTCCGGTGTGCCTGATCATTGTGTTAGAGGCAGGGATCGCAGTATGTCTGCACGATGTTCCAATCTGGCTGCATGGTCTGGTCGTGCTGGTACAGATCATAGCTGGTGCAATCTGTGGAAAACTGGTTTTTATGGTGTTATGCGCACTGGTTTATGTAGTTGGAATTTTATCCTTAAAATTTATCAGAGAGTAGAAGAAGCAAGGCTGCTGCATTGTGGAAGTGATTTCCCGGCGGCAGCCTTTTTCTGAAAAAGGAATACACTATGCAGGAAAAAGAAAAAATCATAGTTTTCAGTTCCAGAGAGATCTGCTATCAGTCGAGCAGTTTTTTTGCAAACCAGATGGCAGATGCTTTTGAAAAACTGGGATTTGACGTGAGCGTCTGTGAATTTGATGTGCAGGATGACCTCGATGCTGTTTTTCAGCCGCTTTATGGGAAAAAATACCGTCTGCTGTTAGATTTTAATTCCACGATCACAAGGATGGTGGAGGAGGACGGAACGCCGGTTTTAGATAAGATAGACGGCCCGTTTTTTGATTACATTCTGGATCATCCGTTGTTCCATTACAATTGTCTGAATGCCAATCTGAAAAATCTCAATGGAATTTTTTTGGATGAAGCGCAGGAGGCTTATGTAAGACGGTATTATAAAAGGGTGAAGCAGACACTTACCATGCCGCTTGGAGCAACAGAGGCAGTGACCGGAGGCGAAAAGACGGAGACAGACACTGTTCTTTTTATGGGAACCTATGATGATCCGGACAGTATTTATGAAATGGTCAGTCTCTCTCCGGAGCCTTTGAAAATATATATGAAGGAATTGATCGAAATGCGCATCGAAGATCCAGTTCTTCCGATGGAGGCAGGATTCCGACAGCTTTTAAAGGCGCACGGCGAGGAATTACCGGATGATAAGTTTGCATTACTTATGAATGCCATGTATCCGGTGGATGCATTTATCCGCGATTATTTCCGCAAGGCGGCGGTGGATGAACTTGTGAGTGCAAAAATTCCGGTTCGCTTAGTCGGCGAGGGATGGGAAAAGTATGAAAGATGCAACGAAGCTTATGTGACGAGAGAAAAACCGGTAGTTTTTGGATTGTCTTTTGAAAAAATCGCGCATGCGGATGTGATGCTGAATGTTTCGCCATTTTTTAATCATGGGGCGCACGACCGTATTTTTGCGGGCATGGCAAATCACTGTGTCGTCTTAACAGACAAAAACCCATATCTTGACCGCATATTAAAGGATAGGGAGCACGTCTTAATGTACTCGTTAAAAGACATTCACACATTGTCAGATTATGCGGCGGAACTTCTTTCAAACCGTGCACTCTGCAGGGAAATTCAGAACAATGCTTATACAGAATTTAAGTATAAATATACATGGGAGGAAAAAGCAAAACAGCTTTTAGCTTGCACTTTAAAGTAAAATTCGTTAATATGAACAAGGTAAATTATCAAAAAGTTTTAGAACAGATTATTGAAAAAAACGAGCGGGAAAACCGCGTGCCGACGCTGTTATTGCACAGTTGCTGTGCGCCGTGCAGTTCCTACTGCTTAGAATATCTTTCGAATTATTTCAAAATCACTGTTTTTTACTATAATCCGAATATTTATCCAGAGGAAGAATATGAAAAGCGGGTAAAAGAGCAGCAGAGGTTTATCGAAAGACTTCCGGTAAAATATCCGATTTCTTTTGTGAAAGGAGCTTATGAGAAAGAGCGCTTTTATGAGATGGCAAAAGGGTTAGAGGAATGTCCGGAGGGCGGGGAGCGCTGTTTCCACTGCTACGAATTGAGACTGCGTGAATCGGCAGAACTCGCAAAGGATATGCAGATGGATTATTTTACAACAACATTATCAATCAGCCCTTTGAAAAATGCAGAAAAATTAAATGAGATAGGCGATGCCTTGGCAGCAGAATACGGAGTTGCCTATCTGAACTCTGATTTTAAGAAGAAGAATGGATATAAGCGTTCTGTGGAACTATCCGAACAATACGGTATGTACCGGCAGTATTACTGCGGATGTGTTTTTTCGAAAAATCAGAGGGACAGGGAGATCGCAGAAAAGAATCAGGAAAAAACTTTATCATAAGGAGGAAAACACCATGGCACAGTTGTGGGGAGGACGTTTTACAAAGGAGACAGACCAGTTAGTCTATAACTTTAATGCGTCTATTACATTTGACCAGAAATTTTATAAACAGGATATCGAGGGCAGCATTGCACATGTGACAATGCTTGCAAAACAGGGAATTTTAACAGAGCAGGAGAGAGACGATATTGTCAGCACCTTAAAAGAAATCCGTGAGGAAGTGGAGAGCGGAAAGTTAGAGATCACATCCGAGTACGAGGATATTCACAGTTTTGTGGAGGCAAACCTCATTGACCGCCTCGGCGATACCGGGAAAAAACTGCATACCGGAAGAAGCCGTAACGATCAGGTAGCACTTGATATGAGATTGTATACAAGAGATGAACTGCTGCATACCAATGATCTTTTAAAAGAATTATTAGAGACGATCTTAAAGATCATGGAAGCGAATACAGAGACGATCATGCCGGGATTTACCCATTTGCAGAAAGCACAGCCAATCACATTAGCACACCATATGGGAGCTTATTTTGAGATGTTCAAGCGTGACCGCTTAAGACTGCACGATATTTATGAGAGAATGAATTACTGTCCGCTTGGTTCCGGCGCGTTAGCAGGAACCACCTATCCGTTAGACCGGGAATACACCGCGGAGCTGCTTGGATTTTATGGACCGACCTTAAACAGTATGGACGGCGTTTCAGACCGTGATTATCTGATCGAGTTTTTATCTGCCTGCGCAACCATTATGACGCATTTGAGCAGATTTTCCGAGGAAATCATTATCTGGAACTCCAATGAATATCAGTTTGTGGAGATCGACGATGCCTACAGTACCGGAAGCAGTATCATGCCACAGAAGAAAAACCCGGATATCGCAGAGCTTGTGCGCGGTAAGACCGGACGTGTTTACGGTGCGTTAATGTCGCTTCTTACCACAATGAAAGGAATCCCGCTTGCGTATAATAAAGATATGCAGGAGGATAAAGAGTTATCATTTGACGCCATGGATACGGTAAAAGGATGTATCGCATTATTTACCGGAATGCTTGCCACAATGAAGTTTAATAAAGGCAAAATGCGTCTGTCCGCAAACAACGGATTTACCAATGCGACTGATGCGGCAGATTATCTTGTAAAACATGGCGTTCCATTCCGTGACGCGCATGGTATTATCGGAAAAATCGTTCTTTACTGTATTGAGCGTGGCATTGCGATTGACGATATGAGTTTAGATGAATTAAAAGCAATCTGTCCGGTATTTGAAGAAGATATTTACGAGGAGATTTCCATGGAGACATGCGTGAATAACCGCCTGACCATTGGTGCTCCGGGAAAAGCTGCTATGGAGAAAGTTATTGAAGCAGAAAAAGCATATCTTGCGGAGGACTGGAAGAAATAAACTTTAACACGGTAAAACGTTATTGTAAAAAATGCACAAAGAATACATGGAAAACTGACATTTTTTTACAAAATAAACCATTGCTTTTTTGAGAAAAATAGCATAATATATTCACTATAACGACAGCTGTTCGCGATAGACGGACAAACAATGAGCCGTACGATCCGCAGACATTCGATTGTCAGGAATGGAAAGAGCCGGTAACAGGGACGGTTCTCCGAATGAACAGGGAAAGACGAGGAGATTAGGCAATGAGTGAGAAGTTAAAAGTAGGTATTCTTGGTGGAACAGGTATGGTAGGACAGAGATTCATCTCTCTGTTGGAGAATCATCCGTGGTTTGAGGTGACAACGATCGCAGCCAGCCCAAGAAGTGCCGGTAAGACATATGAAGATGCAGTTGGTGATCGTTGGAAAATGGATACACCAATGCCGGAAGCGGTAAAAAAGATTGTTGTCATGAACGTCAATGAGGTAGAGAAAGTTGCAGCAGAAGTTGATTTTGTTTTCTCCGCTGTTGATATGACAAAAGAAGAGATCAAAAAGATCGAGGAAGAATACGCGAAGACAGAGACACCGGTTGTTTCTAACAACAGTGCACACAGATGGACACCGGATGTACCAATGGTAGTTCCAGAGATCAACCCGGAGCATATGGAAGTAATCAAATACCAGAAGGAAAGACTTGGCACAAAGCGCGGTTTCGTTGCTGTAAAACCAAACTGTTCCATTCAGTCTTATGCACCGGTTCTTACTGCATGGAAAGAGTTTGAACCATATGAAGTAGTGGCAACAACCTATCAGGCAATTTCCGGAGCAGGCAAGACATTCAAAGACTGGCCGGAAATGGTTGGAAATATCATTCCATACATTGGCGGTGAGGAAGAAAAATCCGAGAAAGAGCCACTTCGCATCTGGGGACACATTGATGATGAGAAGAAGGAGATCGTTCCAGCAACTTCCCCTGTTATTACCTGTCAGTGTATCCGTGTTCCGGTACTGAACGGACATACCGCAGCCGTATTTGTAAAATTCAAAAAGAACCCGACAAAAGAGCAGTTGATCGAGGCATTGACAAGTTACAAAGGAGTTCCACAGGAGTTAAATCTTCCAAGTGCTCCAAAGCAGTTCATCCAGTACTTAGAGGAAGATAACAGACCACAGGTTGCTCTGGATGTCAACTTTGAGAACGGAATGGGAATCTCCGTTGGACGTCTGAGAGAAGACACTGTTTATGACTGGAAATTTGTTGGTTTATCCCACAATACCGTCAGAGGTGCAGCAGGCGGAGCTGTCCTTTGCGCAGAGTTATTAAAAGCACAGGGTTACATTACAAAGAAATAATTGCAGAGAAAATGCATGATTTACAGTAAAAGAGGCTGAAACAATGAAAAAGGTTGTTTCAGTCTTTTTTGCTGTTGCAATGAGAACGGAAAGAAACCTATTGTCGGAAAAGTTAAAAAATGATATAATTTTTCGTATGTTGAGGGAAAACACACTTAAGGAAAATGGGAGGTTTCTTATGGTAGCAAAGACATCCATTTTAAAAGAACTTGAGACGATTTATGAAAAGAGTGGAAATCAGCTTTACGTGTTATATGGACGGACTGATTCGGAAAAAGAGCAGTTATTGAAAGCGTTTCTTGCAAATAAGAAATATTTCTATTACCGCAGCAGACAGGCTTCGGAGCAGGAGCAGAAAAAGCAGATGGAGCAGGAAATCCGGGAGAAATTTTCTGCCAATATCACAAAGCATACCTACGAGGAATTTTTTAACCGGATCAAAAGCGGGGATGCGTCAAAGCTTGTCGTTGTAATCGATGAGTTCCAGCTGATCGCCAAAAAGGATGCATCTTTTCTGGAAAGCATTGAAAAGCTGAAAATGAAACGTCTGTATCCGGGACCGGTTCTGATCCTTTTATGCAGCTCCTCAGTTGCATGGGTGGAACAGGAAATGTCCGGTGTATTCGGGGAACAGCTCAAAAGACTCGACGGAAAAATTAAGATCAATCCGTTGAATTTCCTCGAAGTGGTGCGTGCATTTCCACAGTATCAGGTCAGTGACTGCATCCGGACGTATGGTGTGATCGGTGGCGTGGCAGGTTATATCAATCACTGGGATCAGCGTGTTGATCTGAAAACGAATATCTGCCGGAATATTTTAAACCGGAATGGCTATATGCACCGTGCGGCAGAGCAGCTAATCGCAGCGGAACTGCGGGAACTTTCTGTGTATGAGACAATCCTTTACTATATTGCAAGCGGCTATGACAAGCTGAATGAACTTTATTTAAAGACGGGATATTCGCGTGCAAAAATCAGTGTATACATGAAAAATCTCGGCACTTTTCATATTGTGGAGAAGCAGACTTCCTTTGAGACCGGTGGCTGGGAGAATGCTAAAAAAGGAGTTTACCGTATTCAGGATAATTATGTGAATTTCTGGTTCCGTTTCGTGTATCCACATCTTTCGGAACTTTATATGACAAGCCCGGAACAGTTTTATGATGCTTATATTGCACCGGGAATTGATGAATATCTGGAACGCTATTTCAAAGAAGTGTGTATGGAATATGTAGGGCTTTTGAATCTGGTCGGCAAACTGCCAATGCAGATCAGCAAAATGGGAACCTGGATCGGAAAAGAAGGAAATATCGACATTATCGCACAAAACGCTGTACGCGAGAACATTGTAGGATATTGCAACTGGAATCAGCCGGAATTTACGGTGGAGATGCAGCAGGAATTGTTAAGAAACATGAAAATGGCAAAAATTGATGCAAAATATTTTTTCCTGTTTTCTGCAAGAGGTTTTTCAGAAGAAATCCAAAAACTTGCAGAGGAGGACCGCCGCTATATTCTGGTTGATATGAACGAATTATAAAAAAGACACTGCGATAATGGCAAAATTATCTGCGAAAAGTGTGAGAAGTACAGAAGTTGGAGGAAATATTTTTTGGCAAAGTCATTAATAATAACGGAGAAACCAAGCGTCGCGCAGGAGTTTGCGCGGATTCTTGGTGTATCGGGCAGAAATGACGGATACATAGAAAACAGTGATTACGTCATTACCTGGTGTGTGGGTCATCTTGTCGAGATGGTCTACCCGGAGGTATATGATGAGAAGTATAAAAAATGGAAGTTAGAGGATCTCCCTTTTCTTCCGAAAGACTATAAATATGATGTGATCCCGGCAGTCAGCAGACAGTACGATGTGGTACATAAGATGCTGCACCGCGAAGATATTGACACGGTCTACTGGGCAGGCGATGCCGGAAAAGAAGGACAGACCATTGAGGAAAATATCCGTATGTATGGCGGTGTCCGTGAAGGAATGAAGGAGCTTCGTGTCTGGATTGATTCCCAGACGGAGGAGGAGATCAAGCGTGGTATCCGGGAAGCAAAACCGATGTCGGATTATGCAAATCTCGGAAAATCCGGCATCATGCGTACCATTGAAGATTATGCAATGGGAATTAATTTTTCCCGCGCCATGTCCGTAAAATACGGAAATCTTTTGAATGATGCGGCTGGAACGAGAAGCTACACGGCAATCGCAGTCGGACGTGTCATGACCTGTGTGCTCGGCATGGTCGTGATCCGCGAGCGTGAGATCCGCAATTTTGTGGAGACACCGTTTTATCGTGTGGTCGGGAATTTTACTGATGCGAATATCGAGGCTGAGTGGAAAGCGGTAGAAGGTTCGAAGTACTTTGAATCTCCATTATTATATAAGGAAAACGGATTCAAAAAACAGGAATCCGCGGAGAACTTAATACAGGAACTTACCGGAAAAACTGCGGTCGTGGAATCTATTGAGCGTGGAACTTCCAGAAAGAAAGCACCGCTTCTTTTTAACCTCGCAGAATTGCAGGCGGAGTGTTCGAAACGTTTTAAAATCAGCCCGGATGAGACGCTACAGGTTGCACAGGATCTCTACGAGAAGAAGCTGACGACCTATCCGAGAACAGATGCGCGTGTGCTCTCCACCGCAGTCGCGAAAGAGATTGGCAAAAATGTGAGCCGGTTAAAAGGTTATGAACCGGTGCAGGCGTATGTGGAACGTATCATGAAGGAAGGACTTCATTATAATATTGCAAAAACGCAGTATACGGATGATTCGAAGATCACAGACCATTATGCGATCATTCCGACCGGACAGCTCACAGAGCTGCGCTCATTAAATGAATTGCAGAGAAGCGTGTATGATCTGATCGTGCGTCGTTTCTTAAGTATTTTTTATCCTGCGGCGGAATACCAGACCGTAAAACTTGTGGCAGTTGTCGGTGAGGAAAAACTTTTTGCCGGGGCGAAAGCCTTAAAAACACCGGGATTTTTGGAAATCGCAGGGCGCAGGCAGGAAGAAGAAAAGGAAAGCAGCAAAGAGGATGGCGAGGAATCCGACAGTCCGGGATTGCTGCAGCTGGCAGAACAGCTTGTAAAAGGGCAGGAGCTTTCCGTGAATGGCTATTCTTTGAAGGAAGGAAGCACCAAGCCGCCGAAGCGCTACACATCAGGTTCCATGGTACTTGCAATGGAAAATGCCGGACAGCTTATCGAGGATGAGGAACTGCGTGCACAGATCAAAGGTTCCGGAATCGGAACTTCCGCGACCCGTGCGGAGATCATCAAGAAACTGGTGCGCATCGGATATCTTCATCTGAATAAAAAATCACAGATATTATCCCCTGAAGTACTCGGTGAAATGGTTTATGAAGTCGTCAATATGACAGTTCCGGCTCTTTTGAATCCGAAAATGACAGCTTCGTGGGAAAAAGGATTAGACGGCATCACGCGCGGAACCGTTGTAATGGAAGATTACCGGGAAAAACTCGAAGATTTTATCCGGAAAGAAACCTTAAACATGGTGGAGCGGAACCTGACCGCACAGCTTGTGGCACAGATCCAGCCTCTGACCGGGAAAGGTGCAAGAGGGATCGCAGCGAAGAAAAAACTTGGAATCGCCTGTCCTGTGTGCGGAGGCGAGTTGGAAACAACACCATTTGGCTACGGGTGCGGCAATTATAAAAAGGACGGAACCGGATGTAAATTTTCCGTAGGAGCGATTGCAGGGCGTGATCTTTCCGAGGAAGAATTTAAAGATCTGATTACAAAAGGGAGAACAGATGTTCTTGAAGGCTTTGTCGCAAAGTCTAAGAAAAAATTCCCAGCGTCACTGGTTTTGCAAAAGGACGAGGAAGGCAGAGTGAATATCACGTTTGATTTCTCAGCAAATGAGCCACAGATCGTGGAAGGAATCAAGTGCCCGTCGTGCGGCGGAGATATTGCAGCGACTGCTTATGGGTTCCGATGCATTCATTTTGACCGGGAAAAAGAAGACGGCTGCGATTTCTCAGTGGGAAAAATTGCAGAGAAAAGTCTGAATGTATCCCAGCTTACCGAGCTGATCACGAACGGAAGGACAGAGACAATCCGCGGTTTTAAGTCCAAGACCGGGAAAAAATTCGATGCCTGCCTCTGTATGGAGAAGGACGAAAATGGCAAAACAGTCATTAAATTCGATTTTGAACATGTCGAGGCAAAAAAAGTAAAAGATGTGGTCTGTCCGCTCTGCGGAGGAGAGATCGTGCAGACACCGTTTGGATTCGGATGTGCGAATTATTCGAAAGATAATCCGGAGAGCTGTCGTTTTTCTATCGGTAAAATGGCAGAAAAATCCCTGACAGAATCACAGGTAAAAGAATTGCTCACAAACGGAAGAACCGGAACAATCCGCGGTTTTAAGTCGAAAACCGGGAAAAAGTTTGACGCAAGAGTGGCATTAAACCGCGATGAGGGTGGCAAAGTCACAGGTTTAAAATTTGATTTTACGGATTTAGAGCCGGTGAAGATCAAAGATGTGAAATGTCCGATCTGTGGTGGCGAGATCATCCAGACACCATTTGGCTATGGATGTGCGAACTACTCGAAAGATGATCCGGAGAGCTGCAAATTTGCCATTGGAAAAATCGCCGGGGTAAAATTAAAAGAAGCCCAGGTCAAAGAACTTCTCCTTCGTGGAAAAACAGAAGTGATCAAAGGCTTTGTCGCAAAGACTGGCATGATGTTTGACGCACCGCTGAAACTCACACCGGAGGGAACGGTGACGTTCGATTTCCCGGAAAAACCAAAACCGGTCGACACGACATTAAGATGTCCGAAATGCGGACAGTTTATGAAGAAGTCCCAATGGTATTATGAATGTGAATGTGGGTTTAAGGCAGCACATACAGTTGCAAAAGTTACGTTAGATGAAGCGACGATGCAGGAGCTTTTTGAGACCGGAAAGACAAAGAAAAAAATAACCGGATTTACTTCAAAAGCGGGGAATGTGTTTGATACCTGCCTGAAATTTGAGGACGACAGGATTAGTTTTGATTTTGACAATCCGGGAGAAAACGTGGTGTTGGAAAATGCAAAGCCAGCTGAAAGCGCACAGAATCAGGAAAAACAAACTATGTTTGAAGTGTAAATAAAATGTAAAAAATTTGACAAAATTTATTGATTTTTGTCGGGTACAGGGTTATGCTTATATACAGTGGTACGGTACATTGAGATATGTGCGTACAAAAATAAATACGAAGGAGACATGAGGATGAAAAAGGGCCAGGATTTAAAAATTCGTGAAAAATTGTCTAAGAGTTACCTGCAGGTTGTTTTTATTGCAAGTATATCGGCAATCGTAGGAATCGGTGCGCTATTAATTATGACAAGGATGTATAACAATGCACTTACAAATTATGGATTCTCCCAGGGAGATATCGGGAAGGCAATGACAGTGTTTGCAGATGCGCGGAGTGATCTGAGGGGGGCAATCGGTTATGATGAGGAAGGTATTATCAAAGAATTAAAAGAGGATTATTACGTAAAACAGGATTCATTTAATACATACCTTGCCGAGATTGAAAAGAGCATGGTGACAAAAGCCACAAGAGATGCGTATAATCAGATTCTTGCTGATCTGGATGGATATTGGGAACTTTCTGATGAAATGATCGAAACCGGAGCTACGACAGATGAAGCCAGCAGCAAGGAAGCACAGGATAGGGCAACTAAAGAACTCAAGCCACTGTATGAGACTGTTTACAATGATCTGAAGAATCTGATGGATATCTGTGTCCAGAAAGGGGATCAGACAGAATCAATTCTGGCAGTGATGGAGATTATTGTTGTGATCATTATAATCGCAGTGATAATTCTTTCCATTATGATTGGCAGAAGATTTGGAAATCAGATCGCAGACGGAATTTCAAAACCACTGACAGCTATATCAGAACGTCTGAAAACATTTGCGGAAGGGGATCTTGACAGTGAATTCCCAGAGCATGATGCGAAGGACGAAGTTGCAGAAATGATCGAGACAGCAAGACAGATGGCGGATAAGCTGAATATGATCATCTCTGACAGCGGAAAACTCTTAAATGAGATGGCAGATGGTAATTTTGCTATCGCAACAGAGCATGAAGAAATATACACCGGAAAATTCAATGATCTTCTTGTCGGATTACGCAACATGAACTGCAAGATCAATGAATCTCTCCGTCAGGTAGAGGAGACGGCAGAACAGGTATCCTTAGGTTCCGGCAATATGGCAGAGGCTGCACAGTCTCTGGCAGAAGGCGCTACGGAACAGGCCGGGGCAGTCGAAGAGCTTCAGGCAACCATTGCTGATATCACTGCCAACGTAGAACACACAGCAGAGAATCTTCAAAAGTCCCATGCTGATGCAAGAAAATATGCAGATGATGCGGATCACAGCCGTGAGCAGATGCACGCAATGGTGGAAGCTATGCAGCGTATCAGCGAGTCTTCCATGAAGATTGAGAATATCATTTCCGAACTGGAGGATATCGCAAGCCAGACAAACCTGTTATCTTTGAATGCTTCCATCGAGGCAGCACGTGCAGGTGAGGCAGGAAAGGGATTTGCAGTTGTTGCTGACCAGATCCGTAAACTTGCAGAACAGAGTGCGGCTTCGGCAGTTTCCACAAGAGAACTGATCGAGGGTTCTATCCATGACGTCGAAGAAGGAAATAAAGCGGTTGCTTTGGTTTCAGAGACATTAGACGAAGTGATCAAAGGAATTAATGATATTGCAGATACATCCAAGTCCTTAAGTGAAAACTCACAGTCTCAGGCAACGGCTATGGAGCAGGCAGAGCAGGGAGTCAACCAGATTTCCGAAGTTGTTCAGTCCAACTCCGCTATGGCACAGGAAACTTCTGCTACCAGTGAAGAATTGTCAGCACAGGCTGAAACACTTGATAACCTTGTAAGACAGTTCACATTGAGAGAACAGAACTAAAGAAAAGCAATCAAAGAGTCACAGCAGGTCTGTGGCTCTTTTTTCTTGAATAATCAGTTTCATGTGTTTATAATGAAAAGGCACAGACAATCATGAAGTGTTAGAAGAATAAAGATACGAAATGATGATACTGTGGAATAGTTACAGAAGTTTTCAGACAGGAAGGAAGAAAAAATGGAAAACGCAAAAATCAGTAATTTGTATGATCTGAATGAGACAATTGCGAAAGAATATTTAGAGCAGTTTACTTATCCGTGGGAGGCATTAAAAGGAATCAGTGAATTTATCAAAAAATTAGGACCGACATTAGATCCTGAAAAGTTTGAAAAACGCGGCGAAGATATCTGGGTTGCCAAAAGTGCAAAGGTTGCACCGACTGCCTGCTTAAATGGACCGCTGATCATTGACGAGGAAGCAGAAGTACGCCATTGTGCATTCATCAGAGGAAGTGCGATCGTTGGAAAAGGTTCTGTTGTCGGAAATTCTACAGAATTAAAGAATGATATTATTTTCAACTCTGTACAGGTGCCGCATTACAATTATGTAGGAGACTCCATTTTAGGATACAAATCCCATATGGGTGCAGGTTCTATTACTTCAAACGTTAAATCAGATAAGACGTTAGTAGTAGTTAAAGATAAATCCACAGGCGAAGAAATCGCAACCGGTTTGAAGAAATTCGGCGCAATGTTAGGAGATTTTGTGGAAGTAGGATGTAATTCAGTCTTAAATCCTGGTACGGTGATCGGAAGCCACAGCAATGTTTATCCGTTGTCGATGGTACGCGGTGTCGTTCCTGCAAACTCTATTTATAAGAATAAAAACGAGATCGTTGAGAAACAGTAATTTTTTCAGATTTTACAAAAAAGTACATAAATTTTATGGTTTCTACTTGTGAAAATGAAAAAAATGTGCGAAAATGTTTGGAGTATGTTAAGCATCTAACAATGTTTAGCAGATGACATATCTATTTATATGTGAAAGGAGACTTAAAATGATTTACACTAAGGAAGTCGAAAACATGTGCCCAGTAGCAAAAGGCGCAAAACATGAACCAGCTCCAATTCCAGAAGAAGGAAAATGGGTTCACTCTAAAAAAATTGAAGATATCTCAGGATTTACACACGGTGTAGGCTGGTGTGCACCACAGCAGGGTGCCTGTAAGCTTTCATTAAATGTAAAGAATGGTATCATTGAAGAAGCTTTGGTTGAGACAATCGGATGTTCCGGTATGACTCACTCTGCAGCTATGGCAGCAGAAGTTTTACAGGGAAAAACAATCCT
>ERZ1034691.122-NODE-122-length-59832-cov-15.577881_pt1 | contig 59832 bp, 48 predicted proteins | sample MGYA00520638_ERZ1034691 | MGnify/ENA primary metagenome ERZ1034691 (study PRJEB33766, sample SAMN09781763) | gut metagenome | biome: gut microbiome | host: Homo sapiens | place: Madagascar | study: EMG produced TPA metagenomics assembly of the PRJNA485056 data... | reverse complement strand
ATGCACATATTTGTAAATTCAACCGTTTCGGTTCTTGCCATTATGTTAAAACTCCGTCCTCAAAAAAGTAAAACGGATTTTCAATGCTCTCCGCACCAAAAACTTTTGTAGCCATTCGATACATTGCCTTGGCGTGAATGCGGTCATGCCAAATAAATCGACGAAGCACCTTACGGAGAGACCAATCTTCTCCATAGCTGCCTTTTCTGACGGTATTTTGCAGAAAATCAGGGTTAGATTCAAGCGATTCAAATCCCCGCTTGCGGCATTCGTATATGTTGCCGTCATGATCGGCATCCACAGCAATCTCCGCAAAATAATATGTATTCACATTCTTTGTATGCTCGTACATTTCATCAGCTGAGCGCGGGACTTTGCCGTAAAAGGTCTTGCGTTCGGGCGCAGCCGTTGCATTCTTATCGGGAATAGAATCATACAAGGCAAGAAAATCCTGCGCTGATTTCAGCGCAAGTGCCTTTAACTTTTTATATTCTTCTGCTGTCAGCGGTGCTTTTTCACTTTCAAAAAGCACATCAGAGTCCGCGTCGCAGATCGCAAGCTCGGAAACCTTTTCTTCGATGATGGCGATATCCATGCTTGTTACTGCTTTTTTGCCGCACCATTTGAGATAAGAGCATATTTCTGCTTGCATTTTCCGGACAGCGGCTTCCAATGTTTCTCCGCGGGTGTATGCACCTACAAAATCCACCGCATAAAGCAAGGTGTCTTTGCCGTTATGCTCCCATACACAGTGGATCGTCATAGGGTATCTCTCCAATCGTCTGCTTCATGATAAGAATTGAGCCTGATCTAAAGGCTGATATTGTGTACACACAGCATAAGGGGCGCTCTTTTTGCGTGAAGTATCAACTTTATGGTTAGTCCGTAGGGGCGGCATATATGCCGCCCGTTGCAGCCACCCGGACATTGCGATATATCGGCTAAACCGCACGGGACGCATATATGCGTCCCCTACAAACCTACCGCAAGTTCGCAATCGTTAGAAGAACTCCTTTGCGGAACGCGCAACCTTACCCTCTCGTCCCCTCAATCTTGCTGTCGGTACTCCAGCCCTGCAGGTCGGTGGGGTTCAGGCTTGCCAGCCACGCTTCGCGGTTGTCCTCGTACTGCTGCCACGCGGCGTCGCTGCGGATCGCCGTGCCGGTCAGGTAGGCGTCATCCCACGGGTTCGCCGGGTCGGGGTCGGTGGGGTCCCAGCCGCGCTTGCTCTCGTCGGCGGGGTCGGTGTAGATCGTACCCGGCTTGCCCATCGGTCCCGGATTTTCGGCATCGTCATAAATGCAGACCGGCGTGCCGATGGGGCAGTTGTCGTAGATCCACTTCACGTCCACGACCGCCAGCCGGATGCAGCCAAGGCTTGCCAGACTGCCCAGCTTGTTGAACTCATCGTACTCCAAATCGTCCTTGTGCTGGCTGTAATACGGCACGCTGTGGAACAGGTAGCTGCTCCAGATGCGGGTGGCGTACTGCCCGTAGCAGGGTCCCGCCAGCAAGCGCCACGGGTAGCTGATGGGCGTACCCCAGTACCCGGTGGGGGTGTCGGTGCCGCCGCTGCACACCATGGCCATAAAAGGCACGGTGTACTGATGATTTTCGTCCAAGGTGTAAACGGTCACGGTGCCGGCGTCACGGTTTACCGCCAAAAAGTAGGGGAAGCCCTCCTGCTCGTCCAGCGTCATACCGGCGGCGGCGTACTGCGCTGCCAGCGCCTCCATGGTGGTGCGCCCGGCGTCGTTCCAGGTGGCGGGGTCGGTAATTTGCGGCGCGTCCTTGGTGGCGTTGGCAGTGGCTGCCGCCATGGCGGGGGCGACGGTCGGCTCCGGGGTCGGCGTGGGCGTGGGTTCGGGCGAAGGCTCCGGCGTGGGGGTCGGCTCGGCGGCGGAGGACGCACTGTACTGCGGCAGGTCGCCGGGCTTCATCGCGCTCGGCTCGCGGTGGCAGGCGGTCAGCACGGTCAGCGCCAAGGCAAGGGGCAGCAAACGGGCAATGATACGCATAATTTCTCCTTACTGTTTGGTGACGCCGTACTCCTGCGCCATCAGAGCTTCCAAGGCGGCAAAGCTGCGGCGGACTTTTTCGGTGGGGATGCAATACGCCATACGGAAATACCCCGGGCAGCCGAAGCTGTCGCCGGGAACCAACGCTAAATCGTACTTTTGTGCCTTGCGGCAGAAGGTGTTAGCGTCCGGCTCGGGCGCTTTGGGGAAGATGTAAAACGTGCCGTCGGGCTTGACCACGGTAAAGCCGAGCGACAGCAGCTCGTCATAAATCAGCTGCATATTGGTTTCGTACACGCGCAAATCGCCGGTCACGTCCAGGCAGTCCTTGACCGCCATCTGGATCAGCGATGCGGGGCAGTTGTGTCCGATGCCGCGCGAAATCTGCCCGCACATCGGCACAATGCTGTCGGCGTCCTCGCAGCGGGGGTTGGCGGCGACGTAGCCCATACGCTCGCCGGGGATGCTCAGGCTCTTGGAAAAGGAGTAGCAGGTCAGCGTGTCATCGTAGAATTTGGCAGGGTAGGGGATCTGTGCGCCGCCAAAGGCGATCTCGCGGTACGGCTCGTCGGAGATCAAAAAGATGTGATGCCCGAATTTCTGCGATGCTGCGCGCAAAACATCGGCAAGGCGGGTCAGCGTTGCGGCGCTGTACGCCGTGCCGCTGGGGTTGTTGGGCGAGTTGATCAGCACGGCGGCGGTGTTTTCGTCCAGCAGGGTGTCCAGCGCGTCAAAGTTGATTTGAAAATCCGCGCAGCGCGGCGGCGCAATGCGCAAGGTCAGCCCCGCGCCCTCCACATAGGGCTTGTACTCGGGGAAAAACGGCGCAAAGGTCACGACATTTTGCCCCGGCACGCCCACGCAGCGCAGCGCGTGCGCCAGCGCCCCCGCCGCGCCGCTGGTCATAAAGATGTGGGCGGCGGTGTAGTCCATACCGAAACGGCGGTTCAGGCTTTGCGCCACGGCGGCGCGCACATCCGGCAGCGTCAGGGTGGGGGTGTAGCCGTGCAGCGTTACGGGGTCGGTGTCGGCAAGCAGGCGGCGGCAGGTATCGGTGAAGCGGGCGGGGCAGGGAACGGACGGGTTGCCCAGCGAGTAGTCAAACACATTTTCGTAGCCGATCTCCTGCCCGCGCGCGGTGCTCCACTCGGAAATTTGGCGGATTACCGACTTTGCGGAAAGCATATCCTTGTAGTGTTGTGCGATCAAAAGCAAGTACCCCCTTTATAGATAATAGATAAAAGATAATAGATAATAAATGCGGAGTGCCGCCCTCGGCGGCACATTATACGGTCGAGAAACCTAACGGGATGATTGCACACTTTCGGTTGGTTTGTAGGGGACGCATATATGCGTCCCGTGCGGTTTTACCCGATAGTTCGTAATATCCGGGCGGCTGCGGCGGGCGGCATATATGCCGCCCCTACAGGCTGGTAAATTTTGTTGCCGCAAAACCTCGTGATGGTTCGGCGTTTCCGGTAGGTTTGTAGGGAACGGTCTAGACCGTTCCGTGCAGTCTGGCGGATAGCACGATATATCGTGAAATCGCGCCGTCAGGCGCACCAATTTTATTATTTCTTATTTATTATTTCTTATTTGGCAAGTATGATTTCTTCCAGTTCTTTACAATCCCCCGCCAGATACTCTGCGCCCTCCTGCTCCAGCTCGCCGCGGGTGCGGAACCCCCACAAAACGCCGCAGCAGGGCAGCCCGGCGTTGTGGGCGGTCTGCACATCCACGTTGCTGTCGCCTACATACAAAATTTTGTCGGCGGCGGGGTCCACGCCCAAACTGCGCATCAGAGCGCGGGTCCCCTCGGGCGCGGGCTTGGTGGGTACGTTCGGCAGCGCGCCGCGCACGATTTCAAACAAGCCCTTGCCGAAATAGCGTTCCACCACAGCGCCCGCAAATTCGTCCGCCTTGTTGGAAAATACCGCCATTTTTACACCGTTTTGCCGCAAATTGTGCAAAAGTTCCGGCATACCGGGGTAAGGGGCGGTCTTGTCGTGCATATGCGCGCCGTATACCACGTTGAATTCCGCCAGCGTGGCGGCAAGGGTAGCGGGGTCGCGTGCCGTTTCGGGGCTGAAGAGCTCGACCAGTTTCGGGATGCCGTTGCCCACAAAGTAGCGGTACTCGTCCTTGGTGTACTGCGCCCAGCCGTGGGCAGCGCAGACGCGGTTGGCAGAGTCCGCCAGGTCGTCCAGCGTGTTCAGCAGCGTGCCGTCCAGGTCAAACAATACGGTTGTAAACATACAAATCCCCCCTAGTATCTTGCCTTTATTATAGTGGTATTGAACGAAAACGGCAAGCGGGTTTTGTACGTTTTGCCCCTCATTTACGAAAAAAGTTGTAAAATTGCAAAAAGGTATTCCCCTTTTTCGGTTTTATGGTATGATAGTATCTGTACAAAGGAGGCAATTTTTATGAGCGTGTTTTTTGATATTCTGCGCTCGGTGGTGTACGGCATCATCGAGGGCATTACCGAATGGCTGCCCATCTCCAGCACGGGGCATATGATTTTGGCGGAGCAGGTGCTGAAATTCAGCTTCAGCGATGCCTTTATGGAGATGTTCCGCGTGGTTATTCAGCTGGGCGCCATTCTGGCGGTCGTGGTGCTGTACTTCAAAAAGCTGTGGCCCTTCTGCGGCGATAACGGGCGCGATTCCGGCTTTGCCAAGCATTTCCGCTGGCCGGTCATCAAGCTGTGGTGCAAAATTATTGTGGCGTGCCTGCCCGCCGCCGTGCTGGGACCTTTGCTGGACGACTGGATGGACGCGCATTTTTATAACAGCGTGGTCGTCGCCGTGATGCTGATCGTTTACGGTATAGCGTTTATTTTGGTGGAGCGCCGTCCCCGCGTGGCAACCACCACCAAGCTCAGCCGCATCACCTACCAACAGGCGCTGATCATCGGTATGTGGCAGGTGCTGGCGCTGATTCCCGGTACCTCCCGCAGCGGCGCCACCATTTTGGGCGGCCTGCTGTGCGGGCTGAGCCGCGGCGCTGCCTCGCAGTTCACCTTCTTTTTGGCGATCCCCGTTATGGCGGGTGCGTCCGGGCTGAAGCTGGTCAAGTTTGTTGCCAAGGGCGGGACGTTTGCCGCGCCCGAGATCGCCGCGCTGCTGGTCGGCTGCGTGGTGGCGTTTGTGGTGTCCCTGCTGGCGATCCGTTTCCTGATGGATTACGTCAAAAAGCACACCTTCACGGCGTTCGGTTGGTACCGCATTGCCTTGGGCATTGTGGTGCTGGCAATCTGGGCGCTGCAAAGCTACGTTATGCCGATATAATTGGCAGAGTTTAGAGTGGAGAGTTCAGAGTTTAGATAAGGTGTGCCGCCCGTCGGGCGGCACATTTTTTATTGCGTCGTGTAATGATTTTTGTTGCCGCACAATCCCGTGATGATAGGGTATTTTTGGTAGGTTTGTAGGGAACGGTCTTGACCGTTCCGTGGAGTCTTACCGATAGTACGATATAACGTGAAACAACGCGCCGTTCGGCGCGATTTTATGCGCTGCGCGCAGCCAGCAGTGCGGCGCGGTCAAGACACGCGCCCTACATTTCTACCCATAAAAGGGCTTTTTTGACAAACTGTGTGCCGTTTTTTATTGCCCTGTAGGGCGGGGTGACCCCACCCCGCCGTGCGATTTATCCATTAGGTCGATTTGCCGGGATGGCTGCATCGGGCGGCATATATGCCGCCCCTACAACCCAACCCGTTATATTCATTATAATATACGGTCGCGGGCGGGGCTTGCCCCGCCCCTACCGCACAATAATTTTTGTTGCCATACATTTGTTTGCGCCCTGCGGGCGCAAACTCCACCTTATTTATTATCTTTTATCTTTTATCTATTATTTATAAACAAAAATGCCCCCAACCTTGCGGTTGGGGGCAAATTTATGCCGTGATGGAACGGCTGTGCAAAATTACTTGTACAGCTCGACCAGCTTGGTCAGGTGGGTGAAGCGGGCGTCGGCAGTAGCCTGGTTCTTCTCGAACAGCTCCTTAGCGCGATCGGGGAAGGCGCGGGACAGGCGGCTGTAACGGGTTTCGTTGGCGAGGAAGTCCTGATACTTGTTCATATCGCCGGCCTTGGAGGTCAGGGTGAAGGGGTTCTTGCCCTCGGCCTTGTTGGCGGGGTTGAAGCTGAACAGGTTCCAGTAACCGGCCTCAACAGCCTTCTTCATCTCGTTCTGGCAGTTGGTCATACCGCCCTTAACACCGTGCAGCTCGCAGGGAGCGTAGCCGATGATCAGAGAAGGACCGGGGTAAGCCTCGGCCTCGGCGATGACCTTGACAGCCTGAGCCATATTGGCGCCCAGAGCGATCTGAGCAACGTAGATGTAGCCGTAGGTCATGCAGATCTCGGCCAGGCTCTTCTTGCTGATTTCCTTACCGGCAGCAGCAAACTGGCAAACCTCACCGATGTTGGAGGCCTTGGAAGCCTGTCCGCCGGTGTTGGAGTACATCTCGGTGTCGAAGACCATAACGTTGACATCGTGGCCGGAAGCCAGGACGTGGTCCAGACCGCCGTAACCGATATCGTAAGCCCAGCCGTCGCCGCCGAAGATCCAGAAGCTCTTCTTGGCGAGGTACTGCTTGTCCTTCAGAATCTCCTGAGCCTCGGCGCAGCCGCAAGCTTCCAGAGCAGCGATCAAAGCCTTGGCGGGAGCGTCGTTGGCCTTGGTGTTGTTCTTGGTAGCCAGGAAGTTGTCGATGACAGCATCCAGCTCAGCATTCTTGCCCTTCAGGGCCTCGACCTTGGTGATCAGGTTGGCGCGGACGGTCTCGTAACCGATCTGCATACCCAGACCATGCTCGGCGTTGTCCTCGAACAGGGAGTTGATCCAAGCGGGACCGTGACCGGACTCCTTGTTGGTGGTGTACGGGCTGATGGAAGCGGTACCACCCCAGATGGAGGAGCAGCCGGTGGCGTTGGAGATGAACATCTTCTCGCCAAACAGCTGGGTGATCAGGCGGGCATAGGAGGTCTCGGCGCAGCCTGCGCAGGAGCCGGAGAACTCAAGCAGCGGCTGGTTGAACTGAGAACCCTTGACGGAAACCTCGGACACAACGCCGGGGATGTTGTCCTTCTTGCGGATGTTCTCGACACAGTAGTCGAAAGCAGCCTGCTGCTCGGACTGGCTCTCCTGCGGCTTCATCTCGATAGCCTTGGTGGGGCAGACGGTGACGCACTCGCCGCAGCCCATGCAGTCCAGAGGAGACACAGCCATCACAAACTTGTACTCGTTTGCAGGCTTGTTGTCACGGCTCTTGGTCTGAGCAGGAGCAGCTGCCAGCTCGTCGGCGGTCAGCTGGAAGGGACGGATGGTAGCATGAGAGCACACGAATGCGCACTGGTTACAGCCAACGCACTTTGCAGCATCCCACTCGGGGACGTTGACAGCGGTGCCGCGCTTCTCGTATGCAGAAGCGCCCTGCTCCCACTCGCCGTTTGCATTTGCCACGAAGGAGGAGACAGGCAGGCTGTCGCCGTCCATACGGGCAATGGGCTCCATGACCTCGCGGATCTGCTTGACCAGTTCCGGACGGCCGGTCAGAGCCTTGGGTGCGGGATCAGCTTCGGGGTTGGACCAGGATGCGGGCACGTCCACCTTGTGGATAGCGTCAACGCCTGCGTCAATGGCCTTCCAGTTCATCTCAACGACGTCCTGGCCCTTCTTGCCGTAGCTCTTCTGAGCTGCCTGCTTCATGAAGTTGACGGCGTCCTCGATGGGCATGACGTCAGCCAGCTTGAAGAATGCAGACTGCAGGATGGTGTTGGTGCGCTTGCCCATGCCGATCTCGATAGCCTTATCGATAGCATTGATGGTATACAGCTGGATGTTGTTGTCAGCGATATACTTCTTTGCCTCGGCGTTCAGGTGCTGGCCCAGCTCCTCATCGGACCACTGGCAGTTGATCATGAACACGCCGCCGGGCTTGACATCCTGGACCATCTTCATGCCCATGTGGATGTAAGCGGGGTTGTGGCAGGCCACGAAGTCAGCCTGGTTGATGTAGTAGGGGCTGCGGATGGGCTTGTCGCCGAAACGCAGGTGGCTGATGGTCACACCGCCGGTCTTCTTGGAGTCATACTGGAAGTACGCCTGGATGTACTTGTCGGTATGGTCGCCGATGATCTTGGTGGAGTTCTTGTTGGCGCCGACGGTACCGTCACCGCCCAGACCCCAGAACTTGCACTCCTTGGTGCCGGGGGCGGAGGTGATGGGAGCGGGCTTGACCTCAGGCAGGCTGAGGTTGGTCACGTCGTCGGTGATGCCCAGGGTGAAGCGGGGCTTGGGAGCATCCTTCGCCAGCTCGGTGTAAACCGCGAAAACGCTGGACGGCGGGGTGTCCTTGCTGCCCAGACCGTAACGACCGCCGGTCAGCACGATGTCGTTCAGACCAGCCTCGCGCAGGGTGGTGGCAACGTCCAGATACAGAGGCTCGCCCAGAGAGCCGGGCTCCTTGGTGCGGTCCAGAACGGCAACCTTCTTGGCGGTCTTGGGCAGGACCTTCAGCAGAGCGGAGGAAACCCAAGGACGGTACAGACGAACCAGGATCAGACCGACCTTCTCGCCCTTGGCGGTCAGGTAGTCGACAACTTCCTCGGCAACGTCGCAGATGGAGCCCATGGCGATGATGACGCGGTCAGCATCGGGAGCGCCGTAGTAGTTGAACAGGTCGTAGTTGGTGCCCAGCTTCTCGTTGATCTTGGCCATGTACTTCTCGACTACGGCGGGCAGAGCCTCGTAGGCGGAGTTGCAGGCTTCACGATGCTGGAAGAAAACGTCGCCGTTCTCGTGGGAGCCGCGCATCTTGGGATGCTCAGGGTTCAGTGCCTCGGCACGGAACTTCTCAACAGCCTCCATGTTGCACATTTCCTTCAGATCCTCGTAGTCCCACTTCTCGATCTTCTGGATCTCGTGGGAGGTACGGAAACCGTCAAAGAAGTTGACGAAGGGAACGCGACCCTCGATGGCAGACAGATGCGCCACGGGGGACAGATCCATAACTTCCTGGGGGTTCGTTTCGCACAGCATGGCGAAACCGGTCTGACGGGTGGCGTAAACGTCGCTGTGGTCACCGAAGATGTTCAGGGACTGGGTGGCGACGGTACGGGCAGACACGTCAAAGACGCAGGGCAGCTGCTCGGCTGCGATCTTGTACATATTGGGGATCATCAGCAGCAGACCCTGAGAAGCGGTGAAGGTGGTGGTGATAGCGCCGGTTCCGAGAGAACCGTGCACAGCACCGGCAGCACCGGCTTCGGACTCCATCTCAACAACCTTGACCTGGTTGCCGAAGATGTTCTTCAGACCTGCGGCGCTCCACTGGTCAACAGTGTCCGCCATAGGGCTGGAGGGGGTGATAGGATAGATAGCAGCTACATCGGTAAACGCATAAGCTACATGCGCAGCCGCGGTGTTGCCATCCATAGACTGTTTTGCTCTGGGCATTTTTCTTCCTCCGTTTTCATTAGAGTGATTTGCATTCCGTGCGGGATGACCCGCACAGGCCCACGCCCCTTTGCGCATTTGCCCAAATTTTGCTCCGGGCGCACTTGCAGAAAAGCGCTTTTGCATAGCTTTATTGTACCAAAAAATGACCCCATTCGTAAAGGGGTTTTTCTTAGAATGTTGCACATATTTTTTGGTGTGAAGTGTGCATTTTGACCAGATTGAACAAAACCGGGCGGAAATGGGGCGGGATGGGTACGATAAGGGGGACTTTGGATACAAGACGCCCGAAAGGCTTCCCCCTCTGGGGGAAGCTGTCACCGCAGGTGACTGATGAGGGGGAAAATTGCGGTTGCCGGACATTCGCCCCTCATCCGGCGCGTACCGCGCCACCTTCCCCCCAAGGGGAAGGCTTTTTTGCGTAGGGGCGGGGCACGCCCCGCCCGCGACAAAACGGCGGCGCGAAACTTACGGGTTAGTAATGTAGGGAGGGGTCTTGACCCCTCCTTGCTGCCTTCCGGACATTTCCCCCTCATCCGGCGCGTACCGCGCCACCTTCCCCCCAAGGGGAAGGCTTTTTATCTCAACTCTACACTCTCCACAATTACGGTGTCCTCCGCCACCCGAAACGAAACCTCCGCCCCGCCGAAACTCAATTTGTACACGCGGTCGGGGTCGTGCTGGTACGCCGGGCGCGGGTCGGAGCGCAAAACGCCCAACAGCCCCGCGCGCTTTTCGGCGGGCAGTTTTTCCAAAAGTGCCGGGTCGCACTGCACCTGCAGGGCGTAATCCGCCGTAAGGTCCGAAAAACTTCCCCGCGCCTGCGGGTGGGCATCCACATACGGCAAGTACGGCTTGATGTCAAAAATCGGCGTGCCATCCAGCAAATCTGCCCCGCGCACCAAAATATCGCAGCCGTCCACGCCCACCAGCTCCACGCAGCTCAGCCCCAGCGCGTTGGGGCGGTAGGGGCTGCGGGTCGCAAACACGCCGCGCCGCACATTGCCGCCCAAGCGCGGCGGACGCACGGTGGGGCGCCACTTGCGCCCGGCGGCGTACTCCTGCGCTACGGTGGAAAACTGCCAGATCAGCCACAGATGGCTGTACTCGGTCAGCCCGGTCAGCGCGTGGGGGTCGCGGTATTCCGGCTCCAGCACGATGCGGGCGGTCAGTTCTTTGACAAGCCCGCTCTGGCGCGGAATGCCGAATTTATCGGGGAAATCCGTGCGGATGGTCGCAATGGGACGGATGACGTATTCCATACAAACTCCTTTAAATAAGGTAGAAAATGGGGGAAGCCAAAAGCCTTCTCCCTTTGGGAGAAGGTGGCGCGGAACGCGCCGGATGAGGGGGCGACGCCCGGCAGGCAGCCCCTCACCACTTAGCTTCCCTACACTTCGATTTTACCAACTTTACAATTCTTTTGCAAGAGCGGGAATTTTTTTGCAAAAGCTTTACGGCGATTGTACACGCGCATGGTCGCAGCGGCGCAAAAACCGCGCTACAATAGAATCGTTCCGACCGGAACAGAAAGTGAGAAAGTAGAACTATGAAACATAACGCAATTACCGCTTCCGTGCTGTCCGCCGCCATGCTGGCAAGTCTGGCTGCCTGCGGCTCTGCCCCTGCCTCCTCCGAGGCTTCTTCCGCTGAGGTTTCTTCCGCCGAGGCTTCCTCTGTCGAGTCCGCCGCCCCTGCCGCCGATGCCTTTGACACCGCGCAGGACATCGCCGTGTTCACCCGTGAGGACGGCTCCGGCACCCGCGGCGCTTTCATTGAGCTGACCGGCGTCGAGCAGAAGGACGCCGACGGCAAAAAGGTCGATATGACGACCGAAGCCGCCGCCGTGCAGAGCAGCACCAACGGTGTTATGACCGCCGTTGCCAACGATGCCACCGCCATCGGCTACATCAGCCTTGGCTCCCTGAATGACACCGTCAAGGCAGTCACCGTGGACGGCGTCAAGGCGGGTGCCGACACCGTCAAGGACGGCAGCTACACCCTCGCCCGTCCCTTCAACATCATCACCAACGGCGACGCCACCGACCCCGTTGCGGTGGACTTCATCGCCTACTGCCTGAGCGCTGACGGTCAGGCGCTTGCCACCGACAAGGGCTACATCGGCAGCGAGGGCGAAGCCTTCACCAGCGCCCAGCCCGCCGGCAAGATCGTCGTGGGCGGCTCCACCAGCGTGGCACCCCTGATGGAAAAGCTCGTGGAAGCGTACAAAACCGTCAACCCCAACGCCGAGATCGAGCATCTGACCACCGACTCCACCACCGGTGTTTCCGGCGCGCTGGACGGCAGCTATACCATCGGTCTTGCCAGCCGTGACCTGAAGGACAGCGAAACCGAAGCCGGCGCCAAGGCAACCGTGCTGGCGATGGACGGCATCGCCGTTGTCGTCAACCCCGAGAACCCCGTTGAGAACCTGACCGTTGACCAGATCAAGAACATCTATGTCGGCGAGGTCACCACTTGGGACGAGGTTGAATAAATAAGAAAGAATAAATAAGAAATAATAAAAAAGGAGTTCCGCCCTTGGCGGAACATTTTAAATAGAAGAAGCACTTTTTCGGGTAGCAATGTAGGGCGCGTGTCTTGACCGCGCCGTACCGCTGGCTGCGCGCAGCGCATAAAATCGCGCCGAATGGCGCGCTATTTCCCGATACATCGCACTATCGGCTAAACTGCACGGAACGGTCAAGACCGTTCCCTACAAACCTGCCGAAAGTTCGCAATCGTTCCATTCGGTTTATCGTCAGCTTGGTGCTGCGCACAGCGTTTGGTTTGTGCCGCAGGCACAAACTCCACCATATCTATTATCTATTATCTTTTATCTTTTATCTTTTATCTCTTAAAGGTCTGACAAATATGAAATTTACCGAAAACCTGATGAAACTCGTTTTCACCCTATGTGCCTGTCTGTCCATTGCGGCGGTGGTGCTGATCTGCGTGTTCCTGTTCGCAAACGGCATACCTACGCTGTTTGAGATCGGTCCGCTCAAGTTCCTGCTGGGCAAAACGTGGAAACCCGGCAGCGACATCTACGGCATCCTGCCGATGATCCTCGGCTCGGTGTATGTCACGGCGGGGGCAATCCTCGTCGGCGTGCCGCTGGGCGTGCTGACCGCCGTGTATATGTCGCGCTTTGCATCGCGCGGCATCAACCGTTTTATGCTGCCCGCCGTGCAGCTTTTGGCAGGCATTCCGTCGGTCGTGTACGGCTTTTTCGGTATGATCGTGCTGGTGCCCGCCGTGCAGGCGATGGTCAAAACGCCGTTCTTTACCCAAGTTTTGCAAATCAAGGGCGGCAAGGGTATGAGCCTGTTCACCGCCAGCGTGCTGCTGGGCATTATGATCCTGCCCACCGTCATCACGGTCAGCAAAACCAGCTTGGACGCCGTACCCCAAAGCTACTACGAGGGCAGCCTTGCCTTGGGTGCCACGCATGAGCGCAGCGTCTTTTCGGCGGTGCTGCCTGCGGCAAAAAGCGGCGTGCTGTCGGCAATTATTTTGGGCATCGGACGCGCCGTCGGTGAAACGATGGCGGTCGTTATGGTGGCGGGCAACCAGACTTGGATGCCGCAGGGGCTGTTCAAGGGCTTGCGCACGATGACCTCCAACATCGTTATGGAGATGGGCTACGCCACCGACCTGCACCGCGAAAGCCTGATCGCCACCGGCGTGGTGCTGTTCGTCTTTATTTTGCTCATCAACCTTTGCTTCAGCCTTGTGAAAGGAGGCAGCGACCATGCCTGATGTTACCGCCAATGCCCGCACCGCCGCCGCCCCGGCGCGTGTGCAGACCGTGCTGCCCGCCGGCAAAAACCGCACCGCCGCCCGCGTACAGGCAGCGGTACTGCGGGGTCTGGTGGGGCTGGCAGCGCTGCTGACCGCCGCCGTGCTGGTGTTTTTGATTGGGTACATTCTGGTTATGGGCATCCCCAACCTCAAGCCGGAGCTTTTTGCGTGGGAGTACACCTCCGACAACGTTTCGCTGGTGCCTGCGCTCATCAACACGCTGTTTATGACCGCCTTCTCGCTGGTCATTGCCACGCCGCTGGGCGTCTTTGCGGCGATCTGGCTGGTGGAGTACGCCCCGCGCGGCAGCAAGTTGGTGCGCTTGGTGCGCATCACCACCGAAACGCTGCAGGGCATCCCGTCCATTGTGTATGGTTTGTTCGGTATGCTGTTCTTTGTCAATGCGCTGCACTGGGGCTACAGCCTGATGGCGGGCGCCTTTACGCTGGCGATCATGGTGCTGCCCGTTATTATGCGCACCACCGAGGAGGCCCTGCTGGCGGTGCCGGATTCCTACCGCGAGGGCAGCTTCGGCTTGGGCGCCGGTAAGCTGCGCACGGTGTTCCGCGTGGTGCTGCCCAGCGCCATGCCCGGCGTTTTGTCCGGCGTGATTCTGGCAACGGGGCGCATCGTGGGCGAAACCGCCGCGCTGATCTACACCGCCAGCACATTGCCCAAGGTGGCGAACTCGGTGTTCAGCTCCACCCGCACCTTGGCGGTGCATATGTACCTGCTTTCCAGCGAGGGGCTGTACATCAACCAGACCTACGGCACCGCCGTGGTGCTGCTGGTGCTGGTGCTGGTCATCAATACCTTCAGCGGTGTGGTGGCACGGAAATTGAGTGCGAATAAACAGTGAAATAAATAAGAAAGAATAAATAAGTTTGTCTATAAATCGAATGGGACGGCTGCGAACTTTCGGCAGGTTTGTAGGGGACGCATATATGCGTCCCGTGCGGTTTACCCGTTATACCGCATGATCGGGACGGCTGCGGCGGGCGGCATAGTAGCCGTGCCTACAAACCGACACACAATATTGCTATTGCCGTTAGGTCGCGGGCGGGGCGTGCCCCGCCCCTACACATCCATAGACCAAGAACGTGATTTTTGACACCCCCTCTTACTAACACTCATCGGAGGTTAACCTTGAATAAATTCGAGATCCGCGACATGGATCTGTACTACGGCAGCTTCCATGCCTTAAAAGACATCAATATGGCGATCCCCGAAAAGCAGATCACCGCCTTTATCGGTCCGTCCGGCTGCGGTAAATCCACCTTTTTGAAAAGCCTGAACCGTATGAACGACCTGGTCGAGGGCTGCCGCATCTCCGGCGATATCCTGCTGGACGGCATCGACATCTACAAGGACAAAATGGACGTCAACGTGCTGCGCCGCCGCGTGGGTATGGTGTTCCAAAAGCCCAACCCCTTCCCGATGTCCATCTACGACAACATCGCCTACGGTCCGCGCACCCACGGTGTCCGCAGCAAGGCTAAGTTGGATGAGATCGTCGAGCAGTCGCTGCGCAGCGCCGCCATCTGGAACGAGGTCAAGGACCGCCTGAACAAGAGCGCGCTGGGGCTTTCGGGCGGGCAGCAGCAGCGCCTGTGCATCGCCCGCGCCCTGGCGGTCGAGCCGGAGGTCCTGCTGATGGACGAGCCGACCAGCGCGCTGGACCCCATCTCCACCGGCAAGGTCGAGGATCTGGCGATGGAATTGAAAGAAAAATACACCATCGTTATGGTCACGCACAATATGCAGCAGGCGGCGCGAATCAGCGATAAGACGGCATTTTTCCTGCTGGGCGAGCTGGTGGAAATGGGCGACACCGAGCGCCTGTTCTCCACCCCGGCAGACAAGCGCACCGAGGATTATATCTCCGGGCGTTTCGGTTAAGGAGGGGGACAAGTTATGTACAGCAGACGCAAAGCCTACGATGCCGAGCTTTTGGAGCTGGATACCCTGCTGGCGCGGATGGGTCACGCGGCGGGCGCAGCGGTCGAAAACGCCATGACCGCCCTGCGCCACCACGATACCGAGCTGGCGCGCAGCGTCATTGCCCAGGACAATGAAATCGACTCCGCCGAGCATGAGATCGAGCATCGCTGCCTGACGCTGATTTTGCGCCAGCAGCCCGTTGCCACCGACCTGCGCAAGGTGTCCACGGCGCTGAAAATGGTCACCGACATTGAGCGTATGGCGGACCACGCCAGCGACATTGCCGAAATCACCCTGCATTTAGAGCCGGAAAACGCCGCCGCCGTCGGCGTGATGGACGATCTGGACAAGATGGGCGCCGCCGCCCTGGAGATGACCAAGCGTGCCATCGGCGCGTATGTGCAGGTGGATTTGTCCGAGGCGGCGCAGGTCGTTGCCGCCGACGATGAATGCGACGCAATGTTTGCCAAAATCGGCAAGGAAATTGCACAGTATATCGCCAAAAATCCGAATGACGCCGCCACCGCGCTGGACCTGTTTATGGTCAGCAAATATCTGGAGCGTCTGGGCGACCACGCGGTCAACGTTGCCGAATGGGTCGAGTTTTTGAAAACCGGCGTGCATAAGTCGAGGAAAATTGTGTGATTTCCCGGAAAACACAGGTTCGACAAATAATAAATAAGAAATAATAAATAATAAAAAAGGTGCGCCGCCTGCGGCGGCACGTTAAAAAAACAAGCAGCCCCTTCAACAGGTGCGGCAGGACAGGATTTTATCCCCTTGCCGGTTGAGAAAGGGCTGCTTATGTATTTGGTTTTGTGCTTTGCGGGGTGCGCGAGCATCGTTGATTGTGCGCGCACGGCGCGCACTCCCCATTTATTATTTCTTATTTATTATTTCTTATTTGCTCACCGCCATCTTCCGGTGCAACGTCAAATTCTCCTTGTCAAACTTTCCCGTAAATCCCTCTCACACTGACCTCGCCGGTAAACACCTTCACGTCGCCGGTGTCGTCGTGTACGACCAAACGCCCGTCCTCGTCCACGTCGCGGGCGATGCCCTGCCCGCCGTCGTAGGTCACGGCGCGCTGCAAATTGACGCAAACGGCTTTGTAGGCATCGCGGCAGGCGGTAAACCCGTGCGCGGCGTAGTCCGCCATCGCGGTGCCGAAGCCCACATCGGTCAGGTACGCCGCCAGCCACGCGGGGTCATTGTCGGGGTCAACCGCCACGCCCTGCAGAGTCAGGCTGGTGCCGTGGGGCAGGTTTTGCGCAGTAAAATAGCTTTGCGGCTGCGCCAAGTTGAAGCCGATGCCGCACACAATGCTGTGTCCGTCGGGCGCAATTTCGCACAAAATGCCCACAATTTTTTTGCCGTTCAGCAAAAGGTCGTTGGGCCATTTGATTTGACAATCCACGTTGTAGCGCTGTTTTAAGGCGCTTGCCGCCGCAAGGCTGGCGTACAGCGGCAGCGTGCCGGGCTGTGCCAGCGGCGTTTTAATGACCACCGAATAATACAGCCCCTGCCCGGGCGCGTCCGTCCAGGTGCGCCCCAAGCGCCCGCGCCCGGCGGTCTGGTGGGTCGAGTACACCGCGCCCACATCGGCAAAACGGGCAAGGTTTTCCTTTGCCCAGGCGTTGGTGCTGCCGACCTCGGGCAGGTAAATCAAGTTGTGGTTCAAAATTCCGGCACCCTCTTCCAGCCAAATTGACATGCACCGTCGGTCACGGTGATAACACCGTAGCTGCCGCCGTCGCGCAGGCTGCCCGGGTTGAACACGGTAGCAGCCGTGCCGATGCCCCGCACCAGCGCGCGGCGGTGGGTATGCCCGAACAGCGCCACATCGGCGCCGCGCTCCCCGGCGGATTCCGCCAAGCGGTCGGTACCCATTTTTACGCCGTAGTGGTGTCCGTGGGTGTAAAAAAACAGCACGCCCGCAAAGGGTGCCATCCCCTCGGTGGGGTCGGGATAGCCGGCATCGCAGTTGCCCGCCACGCGGTAGATGGGGTACGGCACCGGCTCCCTGCACAGGGTCAGCGCGGCGTTCAGGTCATACAACCCGTCGCCGAGATAGAACATAGCATCGGCGGTTTCGTTTTGCAAAAGCCAGCGCAGATCCCGCAGCCGACCGTGTACATCGGACACGACCAGAATTTTGGTGGTTTCGGACATAGTAGCTCCTTATAGCCTTAAAGTTGTAAATAAACAGGAAGAAGGGATGTAATTCAAATAATAAATAATAAATAAGAAATAAGAAAATCGGAGTTTCGCCCTTGGCGAAACATATAAAACAGTCGGCTGCTTTTTGAAATGTGCCGCCGCAGGCGGCACACATTCTTTCTTATTTATTCTTTATTATTTCTTATTTATTTTACCCCTCACTGACCATTTTTTTATAAATCTCGCCCTTGCTGAACCCCGTCCCGGCGGCGGCTTGCTTGGCGGCGGCAGCGGGGGGCATACCGCCCGCCTGCAAGGCGCGGGCAGCGGCAACGACCTCCTCCAACGTGGGGGCGGCGTCCGGCTCGGTGTCGGCGGGGTCAGCGCCCGCCAGCACCAATACATACTCGCCGCGCGGGTCGTTTTCCCGGTAGTAGGCAACCGCTTCTGCCAGCGTGGTTTTCACGATCTCCTCGTGCAGCTTGGTCAGCTCGCGGCACAGGCTGACCGAGCGCCCGCCCCCAAAGGTGGCAGCCAGATCGTCCAGCGTGGTGCGCAGTTTGTGCGGTGCTTCGTAAAAAATCAGCGTGCGGGTTTCGTTTTGCAAAAAGGCGAGCCGGGCGCGGCGCTCCTTTTTCGGCACGGGCAAAAAGCCCTCAAACACAAAGTGGGCGGTGGGCTGCCCGCTGGCTGCCAGCGCCGTCACACAGGCGGACGCCCCCGGCACCGGCACGACCCGGATGCCCCGCTCGTGCGCCTCGCGCACGATCTGCTCGCCGGGGTCGCTGATGCAGGGCATCCCGGCATCGCTGCACAGGGCGCAGTTTTCGCCCGCCTCAATGCGCTGCAAAATCGCCTCGCCGTGGTGCAGGGCGTGTTCGTAATAGCTGACCATCGGCTTTTTCAAGCCCAGATGGTTCAAAAGCCGCAGCGTGACGCGGGTATCCTCGGCGGCGATAAAATCCGCCGCGCCGAAGGTCGCTGCCACACGGGGCGGCATATCGTCCAGATTGCCAATGGGTGTTGCCACCAGATACAAAGTCCCGCTCAAAACGTGACCCCCTAAAAAAGTTGATATACTACTATTATAGACGCAAACTGCCGTACCCGCAAGTATCCGCGCAAAAAAAGGGAGGAAGCGCGTGGAATGGCTTCCCCCTTTGGGGGAAGCTGTCACCGCAGGTGACTGATGAGGGGGCAACATCCGGGCATTTCCCCCTCATCCGGCGCGTTCCGCGCCACCTTCCCCCCAAGGGGAAGGCTTTTTCCGCGCGGCAATTTTACCGAACATAAAAAATGTGTCCGCTTGCGCGGACACATCCTGTAAAATCTGCGTTTATTCGCCGCTTTTTACGTCAAAGCCGTATTCGCGTTCCAAGATCGGCAAATCGGCGGTTTCGGTGCGGTCGATCTGCGCCCAGCGGTTGCTCTGTATGATCAGCGGCACCAGCGCGTCTAAATCAGCGGGGCGTCCTTGGGCTTCCAGCGTCACGCTGCCGTCCCAATTGTTGGCGACCCAGCCGGTCAGCCCCAGATGCAGCGCGGCGGCGCGGGCATAGTAGCGAAACCCCACCCCCTGCACGCTGCCGTAAAACTGCCAGCGGCGGCGGGCGGTCACGCGTCGATCCCCGTCACCGTGTAGTCCTTCGCCTGTACGGCATCGGTCAGCACGGCGTCGGGTACGTCGGCGGTCAGCGTCACAACGGCGGTGCCGGCTTCGTGGCTGACCTCGGCGCTCTGCACGTTGTCCAGCGCCTCCAACGCCTTTTTCACGGTCGCTTCGCAGTGGGAACACATCATTCCTTCAATATGCAGGGTCTTTTTCATTGTAGTTTCCTCCGTAGCTATGGTACATTTTTCGGTGCAGGGGGCAGGCTGCGGCGCAGCGGGCTTGCGGCGGGGCGGCGCATCGTGCGCGGCGTTGCGCGGGTCAAAGGCGTTCAGCCGCAGCGCGTTGCTCACCACGCAGACGCTCGACAGGCTCATGGCCGCCGAGGCGATCATCGGGTTCAGCAAAATGCCCAGCGGCGAAAGCACACCCGCCGCCAGCGGGATGCAGACCGCGTTGTAGAAAAATGCCCAGAACAGGTTCTGGTGGATGTTGCGCACCACGGCGCGGCTCAGGCGCACGGCGGCGGGAACGTCCGCCAAGTCGCTGCGCACCAGCACCACGTCGGCGGCATCCAGCGCCACGTCCGCCCCGGCACCGATGGCAATGCCGGTGTCGGCGCGGGTCAGCGCGGGGGCATCGTTGATGCCGTCGCCCACCATCGCCACGCGCCCGGCTGCCTGCTGGCGGCGCACCTCGCTCTCCTTGCCGGCGGGCAGTACGCCCGCCACAATGTGGCTTTCGTCCAGACCGACCATCGCGCCGATGTGCGCGGCGGTCTGCGGGTTGTCGCCGGTCAGCAGCACGACGTTCAGCCCCAGCGCCTTCATCTGGTCAATGGCGGCGGGGGAGGTCTTTTTGACCACGTCCGACACGCCGATGATGCCTGCCGGGCTGCCTGCCAGCGAGAAAAACAACGGGGTAACGCCGCGTTTGCTCATACGGGCGGCGGCGTCGGTCAAATCGCGGGGCAGGGGGCAGAACCCGGCAATAAACGCCTCGTTGCCGCCCGCCAGCACCTTGCCCGCCACCTTGCCCTGCAAGCCCTTGCCGGGGGTGGCTTCAAACTCGGTGACCGTCGCATAGCTGAGTTTGTCCGCCTCGGCGCGCTGCAAAATGGCGCGTGCCAGCGGATGCTCGCTGCGCAGCTCCAGCCCCGCCGCCATGCTCAGCAAAAACTTTTCCGGCACCTTGCGGGTCCCCACGATCTCCACCACAGTCGGCTCGCCGGTGGTGATGGTGCCGGTCTTGTCCAGCAGCACGGTGTCGGTGTAGCCGGTGGTTTCCAGGCTGGCGGCGGTTTTAAACAGCAGCCCGTTTTTGGCGCCGACGCCGCTGCCCACCATAATGGCGACCGGCGTTGCCAGCCCCAGCGCACAGGGGCAGCTGATGACCAGCACGCTGATGCCGCGTGCCAGCGCAAAGGTAAAGCTCTGCCCCAGCAGCAACCAAATGCCAAAGGTTGCCGCGGCAATGCCCATAACCACCGGAACAAAAATGCCGCTGACGGTATCGGCGGTCTTGGCAAGCGGCGCCTTGGTGGCGGCGGCATCGCGCACCAGCCGTATGACCTGCGAAAGCGTGGTGTCCTGCCCCACGCGGTCGGCACGGCAGGTCAGCGCACCGTTCTGGTTGATGGTCGCGGCGCTCACGCTGCTGCCGGGGAACTTGTCCACCGGCATACTTTCGCCGGTCAGCGCGGCTTCGTTCACGCTGGAAACGCCCTCGGTCACCGTGCCGTCCACGGGGATCGCCTCGCCGGGACGCACCAGAAACAGGTCGCCGACGGCAACCTCCGCCACCGGCAGCGTCACCTGCTTGCCGTTGCGCAGCACGCAGGCGGTCTGGGGGGCAAGGTTCATCAGCCCCTTCAGTGCGTCGGTGGTCTTGCCCTTGCTGTACGCCTCCAGCGTTTTGCCCACGGTGATCAGGGTCAGAATCATGGCGGCGGACTCAAAATACAAATCGTGGCGGTACTGCATAACCAGCGCCGTATCGTCATTTTTAAGCCCGGCGGCAATCATAACAATGGCAAACACGCCGTAAGCCAGCGATGCCCCGGCACCCATGGCGACCAGCGCGTCCATGCCGGGGGCGCGGGCGGCCAGCCCCTTAAAGCCGGAAACAAAAAAGTCCCGGTTGATGACGCAGACGGGCAGGGTCAGCGCCAGCTGCACCAGTGCATACACCAGCGCACCGCTGCCGTGTCCCTGCATAAAGGGCGGCAGGGGCAGCCCGACCATATGCCCCATGGAAACATACATCAGCGGCACCAAAAAGCACAGGCTCTGCACCAGACGGCGCTTTAAGCGGGGCGTTTCGGTGTCGGTCAAGTCCAGCGGCTCGCCCGCGGCGGCGGGGGCGGCACCGTACCCGGCAGCCTCGACCGCGCGGCAGACGGCAGCTTGCAGGGCGGCAGCATCGGCAGTATCGGATGCCGTGACCTGCAGGGAATTTGTCAAAAGGCTGACCGCCGCCGTCTGCACACCGGGTACGGCGGTCGCCGCCTTTTCGACATGGGTAGCGCACGCCGCGCAGCTCATGCCGGTAATATCGTAACGCTGTGTCATGGAAGTTACCTCGTAATCAACAAAGATAAACAAAGATAAAAGATAAGAGATAATTTAAGATAAAAGATAAGAGATAAAAGATAAAAAATAAGGTGGGGTTTGCGCCGGGGGCGCAAACCAAAATGAACAAAGCGGCAATTTGGAAAAAATTAAATGGGACAATTGCGAACTTTCGGTTGGTTTGTAGGGGACGCATATATGCGTCCCGTGCAATTTTCCCGACATATCGGAATATCCGGGTGGCTGCAACGGGCGGCATATATGCCGCCCCTACAAGCCAACCCATTCCATTCATTTAAAACAGCCCTTCCGGCAGCAGGATATCCTGCTTCGGCACCTTGTCCCAAGAAAATCCCAGCACCAGCTCCTGCGGTGCCGCGGGGGCGGGGGTGTCCTGCAAACCGCATACATACGCCAATTTTCCGATGATCTCCTGCGGGGTGTAGCGGGCGCGCAGGTTTTCAAGACTCTGGTCGCCGTCGCGCTTGCTCAGGCGGCGTCCGTCGGGGGCAAGCAGCAGCGGCAGGTGGTAAAACTGCGGCGCGGTCAGCCCCAATTCACGGTACAGCCAGAGCTGGCGGGGGGTGCTGCTCAGCAAATCGCTGCCGCGCACCACCTCGGTCACGCCCATCAGCGCGTCGTCCACCACGACCGCCAGCTGGTAGGCAAATACGCCGTCGGCGCGGCGCAGGTAAAAATCGCCGCAGTCGCGGGCTAAATTCTCGGCATAGCGTCCCAGATGCCCGTCGGTAAAGGCGATTTCCTCGTCCGGTACCCGCACCCGAAACGCCGGGGCGCGTGTTAAGCTGCGCCGGGCAACCTCCGCGTCCGAAAGCCCGCGGCAGATCCCCGCATACACCACCTGCCCATCACTGCGGTGGGGGGCGCTGGCGGCGTGCAGCTGGCTGCGGCTGCAAAAGCAGGGGTAGATAAGCCCCTTTTTCAACAGAATATCGTAATATTGTTGATAAATCCCGCTCCGCTCGCTCTGGTAGACGGTCGGGGTCGGACCGTCGGCGGCAAGCCCCAGCCACGCCAGATCGTCCTGAATGGCGTCGGCGTACACGCGCGGGCAGCGCACGGTGTCCAAGTCCTCAATGCGCAAAAGCACCTGCCCGCCCTTGCTCTTGGCGCTCAGCCATGCCAGCAGGCAGCACATCAGGTTGCCCAGGTGCATCCGCCCGCTGGGGCTGGGGGCATAGCGTCCGGCGGTCATGCTAAGGTATAGGTGCCGTCTGCCAAAGCACGCAGATGCACCCGGTAATAGGCGGACACGGCGTTGACCATCGCCTCGGCGTCAGACACAGCGGCGGTTTCCACGGCGCTGTGCATCGCCAGCTGGGCGCAGCCGATATCCGCCATCGGGATGGGCAGTGTCTGGCTTTGCAGGTTGCCCAGCGTGCTGCCGCCCGGCTCATCGGCGCGGTTGGTGAACACCTGCACCGGCACGCCCGCTTTTTCGCAAACGGCGCGGAACACCGCCCCGCTGATGGCGTTGGTGGTGTATTTCTGGCTGGCGTTGTATTTCAGCACCACGCCGCCGCCCAGGCGCACGGGGGCGCAGGGGTCGGACTTGGCGGCAAAGTTGGGGTGGGTGGCGTGGGCGTTGTCGGCGCTCAGCAAAAAGCTGTTGGCCATGGCGCGGTGCATGGCTTGGGCGCTGTGCGGCACGGCGTCCAGGATGCGGTCCAGCACGTCGCGCATAAAGCGGCTGGCGGCACCCTGCCGCGTGCCGGAGCCGACTTCCTCGTTGTCCAGCAACGCCCAGACCGGGGCGCAGCTGCTGTCGCAGTCGGGCGCAGAGTCCAAAAATGCCAGCAGGGTGGCGGCGGCGCACTCTAAATCGTCAATGCGCGGCGCCATAAAAAACTCGCGGTCGGCGCCCACAAAGCAGGGGGCTTGGCGGGTGACCAGCTGCAGGTCGGTGTCGAGAATATCCTGCGCAGCAACGTGCAATTCCTCGGCAATCAGGTCGGTCAGGCTGCGGCTGCCGGCAGTGCCCCACAGCGGCTGCATATCCACCTGCGGGTTGTAGGCGTGACCCTTGTTGATGTCGCGCTGCATATGGATGGCCAGCGAGGGGATGACCAGCAGGTCGCGGTTCAGGTGGACAAGGCGGGTCTGCAAGCCGTCCGGCGTGCGCAGCATCACACGCCCCGCCACGGTCAGCGGGCGGTCCAGCCAGCTGGACATGATCATACCGCCGTAGCCCTCGACGCTCAGGCGGCGGCAGCCGTCGTTTTCCACGGTGTCGGTCTTGATTTTCCACGACGGCGAGTCGCTGTGGCTGGCGGTGATGCGCCACCCGCCGATGGCGTGCGCCGGGACGCGCCATGCGATCACGGCGGAATTGTTGCGGGTGATATAGTAGCCCTTGCCGGGTTCCAGATTCCAGAAATCGGCTTCCTCCAGCCGGGTGTACCCGGCGGCGTCCAGCCACGCGGCGGCAGTGGCGGCAGCGTGGTACGGCGAGGGAGAATTTTGCAGATACTCAAAAATTTTGTCGATCATACGTCTGTTTCCTTTTGTATTGATATTTGCGCACAGCGCAGCGGTTGGCATACATCTATTGTACCGCAAACCGCGCCGCGGAACAAGTTGAAAAACAGGAAATTTTGGTTTATATTTAGTATAAACCTATGGTCGATTTTGACAAGTACGCACTTTTTGGAAAGTACCCCCAAGGAGGAAAAAGCAATGCATCCCAACGCAAGCTGCAACTGCCGCTATGCCGATGTCGGCTGCGACAAAATGGAAGAGGTTATGGATCAGATCAGCGGCAAATGGAAAATGCGCATTTTGTTTATGGTGGGCGCCCACGGCACGCTGCGCTACGGCGAGCTGCGCCGACTTTTGGACGGCGTAACGCACAAAATGCTGACAAACCAGCTCAAGGAGCTGGCGGCGGACGGGCTTGTGCAGCGCATTGACTATGCCGAGGTACCCCCGCGGGTCGAGTATCGCCTTACGGCGGACGGGCAAGCCCTGATGCCGATTTTTGACGATATACAGGCGTATATCAAAGCCGGCGCCTGCCGCAGTTGCTGCGCCCCGCAGCAGCCCCGTAAGGCTTGCTGCACGGAGGAAGCGACAAGCTGACGGGTAGGCGCATTTGCGGGTGCAACAAGATAACGGGTACTCCGTAGGGGCGGCATATATGCCGCCCGTTGCAGCCGCCCCGGCAATGCAGCCTAACGGGTAAACGCCACGGGACGCATTTATGCGTCCCCTACAAACCTACCGGAAATGGCGAACTATCCCGGCGTTGCACGGCAATAAAAATGTACCGCGCGGTAGGGGCGGGGCAAGCCCCGCCCGCGACCGTATATTATAAGGAACATAACGGGTTAGTCCGTAGGCACGGCTACTATGCCGCCCGTCACAGCCGCCCGGATATTACGATATAACGGGCAAACGTCACGGGCGAGCAATGCTCGCCCCTACAACCGAATAGGCAAATTTGCGCCAACCGCACGATTCCCCGGCGGGGCGACAAAATTATGCCACCTTTCCCCAAAATTTGATATTTTACAACTTTATATCTGGTAATTTGCACCTTAATATGTTATACTTGCCCTATATCGCACAAGGATACAATTCCGGGAAAGGGGGCGCGGGTTTGGCACCCATCATCCATACCGAAAAACTGCGCAAGGTCTACGCCGTCGGCAAAGAACGTGTGGTCGCGCTGAACAACATCGACCTCAACATAGAAAAAGGGGAATTCTGCTGCATTGTCGGGCAATCCGGCAGCGGCAAATCCACGCTGCTGAACCAGCTTGCCGGGCTGGAAAAGCCCACCAAGGGCAAGGTGTTTATCGGGCAGCACGAGATCAGCGCCATGACCGAAACCGAGCTGGCGCGCTTTCGGCAGGAGCATCTGGGCTTTATCTTTCAAAGCTACAACCTGCTGCCCACGATGACCGCCGCCGAAAACGTCGCCCTGCCGCTGATGTTCAAGGGCGTTGCCAAAAAAGAGCGCCTGCGCCGCGCCCGCGCCGAGCTGAAAAGCATGGGGCTGTTGGGGCGCGCCAACCACCTGCCCACCGAAATGTCGGGCGGTCAGCAGCAGCGCGTGGGCATTGCCCGCGCCTTTGTCAGCAACCCCAAGGTCATTTTTGCTGACGAACCCACCGGCAACCTCGACTCCCGCACCAGCAAACAGGTGCTGTACCGTATGCTGGAGCTTTCCAAAAATCAGGGTGTGACCTTTGTCATGGTCACCCACGAGCCGGAGCTGGCGAACTGCGCCGACCGCATCGTGACGATTTTGGACGGCAAGGTGCAGTCCAGCATCGTGCAGGACGAAGCCACCAAGCAGCGCAACCGCGACGCCCTGTTTGCCGATTTGCAAGGGGATCTTGCCATCGGCGGCGACGCCGCCAAGGAAAAGTAAAGGCAAGACCGCATAATTCTAAGTGCCGATACGGCGGGAATTGTGCGGTGTTGTCTAAACATAAAAAACGGAGGAACTTACTTTGAAACGCATTCTGACAGCTCTTTTGACCCTGTGCATGGTCTTTGCTTTGGCGCTGCCCGCCTTTGCCGAGGACGCGGCAAGCAGCACGCCGACCACGCCCACGCCCGCGCCGCAGTCCGGCGATTTCCGCGTGATAGCCTACACCGTCACCGATGTTGCGGGCGGCGAGGTGACCACCGTCAAAAAGGATGACCACATCAACATTGTTGTGCAGGTCGCCGACTTCAACGCCGGGCAGTTGGACGAGAACAACCTGAAAGCCTCCAGCATTGCGGCACGCATCAACTGCACCGATTTCACCTATACCGGCACGGCAGAGGTGGGGCAGATGTCCCGTAAACAGGACAACACCAACGGCTATTACTGGAGCTACAACCTGCTGTTCCGCGACGTGGTGTACAACGGCACCTCCCAGACGCTGCCCATCAACGTTTCCTATGCCGGCACGGCGCTGAACCTCAGCCAGCAGTCCCTGACGCTGGGGCAGTGCGTCTTGGCAGACAAGGAAAACGCCAAGACCCCCTCCCTGATGGTGCGCACCTCCGGTTACGGCGAGGTCGTCACCGCCGGTGAGGAGTTTACCCTATCCCTCGGCATCTATGCCACCGACGGCAACGAGAACCTCAACGACGTAAGTGTCACCCTCAACCTGCCTGAAAACGTTTCGCTCAGCGGCGGCAGCCTGACCCAGTATGTCGGCACGATGACCCCCAAGGCGACCAAGACCCTGAATTTCAACGTCCTGCCCAGCGCCGGGTTCTCCGGCACGGTGGCAGACATCAGCGTTACGCTGACCGGCACCGGTGCCAATTCCGGCACGGCAGCCAACACCACCCCGTTCACCGTTTCCGTCCCCGTTACCCAGCCCAACCGCTTTGAGGTCGGTAAGCTGGAAATGCAGGACACCGTCAACGTCGGCGACACCGCCAGCGTCACGCTGTCCTACGTCAACAAGGGCAAGCGTGAGCTGGGCAACCTCGAAGCCCGCCTGACCGGCACCAACATCGGCAGCGAAAGCTACCAGTACCTCGGCAACCTCAACGCCGGCAGCGAGGGCAGCGTGGATTTTGACATCACCCCCGATGCCGCCGGCACCATCTCCGGCGTTATCACCCTGACCTACGAGGACGCCAACGGCAAAATTCAGACCGTCAGCAAGGACTTTACCGCCACCGCCGAGGAATACTCCGACCCGTGGGGCGGCATGGACCCCGGTATGGAAGAGCCTATGCCCGACGAATCCCAGCAGACCGGGCTGCCCGTATGGGGCTGGGTGCTGATCGTTCTGGGCGGCGTGGCTGTGGTCGTGGTGATCGTGGTCGTGGTGCGCAAACGCAAGAAGGCCAAGGCGCTGGCAAATCTGGAAGCCGAGGACGACGATGAAGATATCTGACGAAATTGCCCTGTCGGCGCGCAATCTGGCACGCCGCAAGGGGCGCACCGCGCTGACGCTGATCGGCGTGGTCATCGGCACCTGTATGGTGGTGCTTATGATCTCGCTGGGCATCGCGCAGACGCAGGCCAACGACGAAATGCTGCAAAGCTGGGGCGACCTGACGCAGGTGCAGGTCTACGGCTACGGCACGCTGGTGGACGCCAACGGCAAGACCATCCATCTGGACGATGCCGCCATCGAGAGCTTCAAAAAGCTGGACCATGTGGTGGCTGCCACCGCCTACGCCGAGGCGTACAACTTAAACGGCACCATCGCTGCAGGCAAAAACGGGCGCTACCAGACCCAGCTGTACAACGTGGTGGGCATCGACCCGGCGGCGCTGGAGCCGATGGGCTTTGCCCTGCAAAGCGGCAAATGGCTGCCCGAGGGCGGCGGCAACAGCAAGGCAACCAAAATTCCCGTGCTGGTGGGCGCCAATGCGGGCTACAACTTTGAGGACACCCGCAAAAGCGAAACCAGCTCCAAGCGGTACCGCTGGCAGGGTATGACCGATGCCAAGGGCGACCCGCTGCCGCCGTTTGTGGACATCGACAAGGACAAAATGACGCTGACCCTCTCCTACGGCGAGGGGTCGAGCGAAAAGAGCCAGACGTGGGAATTGGAGATCGTCGGCGTTCTGCAGCAGGACTACGCCAAGGGCTACTTTACCGACAGCGGCTTTGTCATGCGCGTGGCGGATTTAAAAATGCTGGAAACCCTCTACAACAAGATGGCGCGCATCACCACGAACGAGCAGAACTACCAGCAGGTCTACGTCAAGGTGGACGATTTGAAAAACGTGCCCGAGGTCGAGGAAGCCATCCACGAGCTGGGTTACAGCAGCACCTACTCCATGAACCAGCAGCGCGAGGAAATGAACAAGCAGACGATGCGCAGCCAGATGATTTTTGGCGGTGTAGCGGCGGTTTCTTTGCTGGTGGCGGCGATCAACATCATCAACACCATGACCATGGCGATCTACGAGCGCACGCGCGAGATCGGCGTGATGAAGGTGCTGGGGTGCGAGCTGAACAACATCCGCACGATGTTTTTGATGGAAAGCTCCTGCATCGGCTTTTTGGGCGGCGTGCTGGGCGTGGCGTTCAGCCTGCTGGCGAGCCTGGTGCTGAACAACATATCCACCATTCTGGGTGTGCTGGGGCAGGACGGCGGCATCGACCTGTCGGGCATAATGGGCGGCGGTATGTATATGGGCGCCGGCAGCACAACGATTTCGGTCATTCCTCCGTGGCTGGTGTTGGGTGCGCTGGTATTTGCCACCGTGGTCGGGTTTGTGGCGGGCATTGTGCCTGCCAACAAGGCGGTCAAAATCAGCGCCTTGGAAGCCATCCGGCACGATTAATATAAATGAAGAAACGCGCAGGGGCGGAATTTCCGCCCCTGCGCGTTGTTTTGTGATGTAGGAGGTAGGGGCGGGGTATGCCCCGCCCGCGACCGTATATTATAATGAACATAACGGGTTAGTCTGTAGGGGCGGTCATTGACCGCCCGCCGCAGCCATCCCGGTAAATCGACCTAACGGGCAAACGGCACGGGACGCATCTATGCGTCCCCTACAAACCTGCCGGAAATTTGCATTTTCCCCAATTATTACTTGCCTCCCGGTTATTTGTAGGGAACGGTCTTGACCGTTCCGGGCGTTTTGCGGCTACCGCCCATTTGCACGGCGGGGTGGGGTCACCCCGCCCTACGGGGCAATAGAATAAAAATGTGTCCCCGCGCACCCGCAAACAAAAAAACCGTGCAGTCTTTCGACCGCACGGGAATGCTTTGTCAGCTTATTCCGGCTGAATAGCACCGGTGGGGCAAACGCCCTCGCAGGCGCCGCAATCGACACAGGAAGCAGCGTCGACCACAGCCTTGTCCTCCATGCTGATTGCACCGACGGGGCAAGCGTCAACACATGCACCGCAAGCAACGCACTCGCTAGAAACAGTATGAGCCATCGTGATACTCCTTATCTCCGTGCTGATTCAAGTACCCTTACCGGCCCTGCACGGCTGCTTCCCGGTACGGCACACGGCGGGGCAAGCCCGCTATGTTACAGATATTTTATCATAAATCGGCGGGGGATGCAAGTGTTCCCGGCAGGAATTTTTGCCGCGCGTCAATCCTTGTCGGGTTCGGGGGCTTTGGGGGCGCGCTTGCCGCCGCGCAGGTAGACGCAGTCGGTCAGCTTGTACACGCGCGGGGCTAAAATTTCCACGTTGGAACGAACCTTCAGCGTGCCGGCAACGGGGTTGGTTTCAATCACGGTACCCTCGCCGTCCGGGGTGCGCACCACGCTGCCCACCTGCGGCGTGATGGAATTTAAGTATTCGTAGCTTTTTTGCTCGTAGGCAAGGCAGCACATCAGCCGCCCGCAGGAGCCGCTGATCTTGGCGGGGTTCAGGCTCAGCCCCTGTTCCTTTGCCATTTTAATGGACACGGGCTGGAAATTTTTCAAAAACCGGCTGCAGCAGAACGGCTGCCCGCAAATGCCCAGCCCGCCCAGCATTTTGCTTTCGTCGCGCACGCCGATCTGGCGCAGCTCAATGCGGGTGTGGAACTGCGCCGCCAGATCCTTGACCAGCTCGCGAAAATCCACGCGGTTGTCGGCGGTAAAATAGAACACCAGCTTGCTGCGGTCCAGCGTGTACTCGGCATCGACCAGCTTCATTTGCAGGTTGTGCGCGGCAATGCGCTGCTCGCACAGAGTGTATGCCTGCTGCACGTCCACGCGGTTCTGGCGCATACGGCGCACGTCCACGGCGTCCGCCACGCGGATGACCGGCTTGACCTCGCGCGAAAAGCCGGGAACCTCGTGCAGACCGCGCACGACCTCGCCGCATTCGGTGCCGCGGGCGGTGGTCACGATGACGAAATCGCCCTCGTTGACGGTAAACGTGCCGGGGTCAAAATAGTACGCCCGACCGTTTTCTTTAAATTTGACAGAGATAACTTTCATTGGGTATTCCTTTTTGCAAATCAGAAATCGGATAGATGTATCGGGAAATAGCGCGTAAAACAATCACATTCTTGGTCTATGGAATGTGTAGTAGCCCGTTAAAATTAAAACTTCACTTTTTTCGGCAGGTTTGTAGGGGACGCATATATGCGTCCCGTGCGGTTTACCCGTTATACCGCATTATAGGGACGGCTGCGGCGGGCGGCATATATGCCGCCCCTACAAGCCAACCCATTCTATTCATTATAGTATAGGGTCGCGGGCGGGGCGTGCCCCGCCCCTACTAGTCCATTAAAACTAAAAGTAAAGCTTTAGAATTACCACGCTACTACAATGGCTGCCCGAAAAAGGGCTTTTTTTGAGAAACAGCTCATTGGGGTTCTGTTTTACACAGATCCGCCGCCAGAACCGCCAGAATCAGCTTTAAATTGCCGTTGGCGGTCAGGTCCTTTTTGGCGCTGTAAATCGCCTGCAGGGCGCGGGCGGCGGCATCGGGCTGCAGCCCGCCGCAGGCGTCTGCCCCGTAGGCGGGGCGGCGCAGCACGGCGCTGCACAGCTGCTCCAGCTGCCACAGCAGCGCGGCAAAGCCCTCGCGATTTTTCTCGTACCCGTTCAAAAGCGCCAGCGCGCGGTAGGTGTCCTGCCGGGCAGTATGCTCCAGCAGCTTTTTGGCGCTTGCCAGCAGCGCGCGGGTGTCGGCGTCGGCAAACACCTGCAGGGCTTTGCCGATATGTCCCTCATATAAAAAGGAAAGCTCCTGCGCCATCGGCGCGGGTACGCCCCGGCTGCCCAGCAAAGCGCAGCATGCATCGGCGGGGACGGGTGCGACCGTGTAGGCGGCGCAGCGGCTGCGGATGGTCGGCAGCACGGTGGCGGCGCTGGGCGCGGTCAGCAAAAACAGCACGTCGGCGGGCGGCTCCTCCAATATTTTCAGCAGGGCGTTTGCCGCTGAGCCTTGGGTGCCGTTGAGGTTCTGCGCGCCGTAAATGAACATCACGCGCCCCGCAGCGTCGGTGCTGAGCGCCGAATGCTGGATCTTTTCCCGCATGGCGCGCACATCATCCACGGGGATGCCCCCGCTTTTGCCGCTGCCGCGCAGGCTGACGCACTCGGTGTCGGTGCCGTTCAGCACCGCCTCGGCGTGGGCGCCGCCCTGCGGGTACAGGTAATCCGCCGCCAGACAGCGCGCGGCAAAGCCCGCGCCGCAGCCCGGCTCGCCCACCAGCAAAATCGCATGGGGCAGCCGCCCGCCGCGCAGGGCCGTGCCAAGCTCGGATTTTAACGCCGCGTTACCGGCAAGACGCTCCAGCATCACAGCTTTTCAAAGCGCTCGACGTTGGTCACCATAATGGTTGCGCCGCCGACAGTCACCTGCATGGGCATGGCGCTCTCGATGCCAAGACCCATCGTGGCGGTGCCGGGTACGATCTCGGTGCGCTGCTTGCAGCAGTTGGAGATGATGCCGATGCACTCATCCACGCGCTCGTCCTCGGTGCAGATCAGCAGGGTCATATTGCCCGCCATCAAAAAGCCGCCGGTGGTGGAAAGGCGGGTGACGTAGAATTTCTGCTTCAGCAGGTCGTGGCAGACAGCACGGGAATCCTCTTTATTGACGATAGCGGTGATCAGTTTCATAATAAGCTCAACCTTTCTGTAGTATAATTTTTCTGTAGTATAATTTAGCGGTTGCGGTTTTCCCAGTCGCGGCGGCGCTTTTGCGCGGCAAGGGTATCCTTGCACCAGACGACAAGCTCCTTGCCGTAAAATGCCAGAAAACCCGCCAGACCCAGCACCAGACTGACTTTGACAGCCAAGGAGCCGGTGAGGAAGTTCACTGCCCAGAAAAACAGCTCCAGCCAGCCGAGATACTTCATTTTAAACGGGATAACGCCAAAAAGCAGGGCGGTCTGCTCCGGCCAAAGCCAGGTGTAGGCAAACAGCATACTCATAAAAATGGCGTCGGGCGTGGCGTAGCCCACCAGCAGGCAGCTTGCCCACGCGCCCAGTATGCCCAGCACAAAGAACACCGTCATGCGGAAATCGCCCCACAGGCGGGTCAGCGCGTTGCCGATCCAAAAGTAAAACAGCAGGTTCAGGATGCCGAACACGCCGCCCAGCCAGATGGGCTGAAACAAAAACGTGATCAGCCGCCACACCTGCCCCTGCAGCAGCGCGATGCGGCTTAAAACAATATACGACGCAAAATTGCGGTTGAACAGCAGCACCACCAGCCCTGCCATCAGCTGCCCGACCAGCAGACCGTTGACCAGCTGCGGAATGGCAAGATGCCCGAAGCGGCGTTCCAGTTTATCGACCCAATCCATAGGGAAAAACCTCCTTGGGGTTTTGATACAATTCTGATAATACCTTATTTTAACATTTTCCCAAGAGGAGTGCAACAGTTTCGCGTCGAAAAGCGCAGAATTTCCCACAGGGGAATTTTGGGGTTTTCCACCGCATTTTTGCCCTTGCAGCGTGCAGACAGTGAAAAACCGGGTGGGTTTTCCACAGTTTCCACCGAGTTTTCCACAATTTCAACGTGGATAACCGGTATACATTGTGGATAACTTCAAAAAGATATGACGAAAAGATGAACGGGGGAAGGCGTGAATCTTACGGATTGACTTGTAGGGGCGGTCATTGACCGCCCGTTGCAGCCAACCCGCCAAATCGACCTGACGGGCAAACCGCACGGGCGAGCAATGCTCGCCCCTACAACCTGACAGGCAAATTTGCGCCAGCCGCCCATTTCCCCGGCGGGGTGGGGTCACCCCGCCCTACAGGGCAAAAAATCATCGCGCGGTAGGGGCGGGGCACGCCCCGCCTGCGGTTTTGCGCTAATAACGATATTACGGGTTGACTTGTAGGGGCGGCATATATGCCGCCCGTTGCAGCCGTGCCGGAAAATTGACCTGACGGGCAAATGGCACGGGACGCATATATGCGTCCCCTACAAACCTGCCGGGAACGACAAACCATCACGGGATTGTGCGGCAATAAAAACCATTGCGCGGTAGGGGCGGGGCACGCCCCTACCGCGGTTTTGCGGTAATAACGAAATTACGGGTTGACTTGTAGGGGCGGCATATATGCCGCCCGTTGCAGTCGTCCGGGCAATGCAGCCCAACGGATAAACGTCGCAGGCGAGCAATGCTCGCCCCTACAACCAAGGGGACAATTGCAATACAATGATAGGCTGCACGGCGAGGTGGGGTCACCCCGCCCTACGGGCAACAAAAATGCGCCCGCAAGGCGGGCGCACTGCAAACATCCGTTATTCGTTATCTTCTTCTCCGCTTTTTCGGCGGGGGATTGTTGTGGCTGACTAACAAGGCGATGCTGAAAATCAACACAAAAACCCCAATGGCACCCAAAATCAGCAAAATCACCTGGAAAATCTTCACATTAAAATGCTCGCGCAGGGCATCGGTGGCGGAGTTGATCACCGCGCTGGCGGTGTCGCTGTCGGGCGCGGGGGTGGCGGCGCTGCCCTCGGCGGCCAGCACCGCGTCGGCGGCGTCATCCTCGCCCAACACGGTCAGGGCTTCCGCCAAGGCTTGCCCGCCCATCACCGCAAGGCTGCTGCCGCTGCCGGTGATGCGCTCCCCGTTGACGCAGCCGGACAGATATTCCGCCAGCAGGTCGGTGGCACCGCGCAGCGCGGGCGCACACGCGGGGTCCAGCTGCCAGCCGTCGAGCTGCCACATACCGTTTAGGTACAGCATCAGCTGGGCACCGCTGTCCTGCAAAAGAGTGTTGTAGACAACCTCTTTAAAGGATTTGTCGCCGGTGTTCACGCTGCCGAAGCTCAGCATAATAAACTGCCGGGCGCGGTCGTAGTCGGTCAGGTTGGCGTAGTAGTTGCGCAGGGTGGCTGCCAGATCGCTGTCGGCAGAGATCTGCGCGCCGACGATCACCGAGTCAAGGTCTGCGCGCAGGTCCTGGTCACCGAAGACGCTGTTGGCGCCGTCATCGTCTATATTAAAGGTAGCGCGCATCAGCTCGGCGTAGCCGGCGGCGTCCGATGCCTGCCCGCTGTACGCCTGTGCCAGCTCCATACAGTCGCCGCCCCAGCCGCCTGCGGTGGGCAGACCACGGTAGGTCATATTGATGGACGCCAGCAGATGGTTAAAATCCACCGCCTGCCCGTTGGGCAAAGTCAGCGAACCGACGTTTTTCAGCTCGCTCAGGGTGGGGTCGCGCTGCTCCACAAAGGCGTCAAATTCCGAATTTTGCAGCCCGGCGGTCATTGCCCACACGGTGGAGCCGTAAGCGCCCGAACGGGTGTAGGTCAGCGTCAGCAAAACGGGGTCGTCGGCGCTGTCGCTCTGGGTGCAAAACTCCGCCGCCAGCGCCTGCAGCCGCGCCAGCTGATCCAGCGTGGCGTCGTACTCGGCAGCGCGGGCGGGCAACGCCACACCAAAAAGCAAAACAAAGCAAAGCCCCAGCATCACCAAAAACTGCGGCATACGGTTACATTTTGCGTGCGTAGCCACGCACCTCCTTGCAGGGGCGGCGCGGCAAAAAAGCCCCTTTGCCGTTTTTTGCGCCCCGATTTGTTACCAAATTGTAAGTATTAGTATACCATAACGCGCCCGCCTTGTCACGCCTTATTTTTCTTGATTGCAAATTTTCCCTTGACACTTTGTCAATATGAGCAGAAAACCGTGCAAAATTTGGCGATGTTGAACCCTTTACAACCACATAAAAATGCGTTACACTATATAGTAAGATATTATAGGCAGTATCGCCCGCAACCGCAAAACGGGCGGCTGCTGCCTGAAAAAAGGAGAGATTGCCTTGTTTACTATCATCAAACGGCGGGAGCTGAACCCCACTGTGACCGAGCTGTGGATCCACGCGCCGCTGATTGCCAAAAAGGCCAAGGCCGGGCAGTTTATCATTGTCCGCGCCAAGGAAGATTCCGAGCGCATCCCCCTGACCATCGCCGGATTTGACCGCGAAGCTGGCACCGTTTCCATCATTTTTCAGGTCGTCGGCGCAGGTACCATGCAGCTGAACTCCCTGAAAGAGGGCGAAGCCGTGCATGACTTTGTGGGACCTTTGGGCAAGGCAACCGAAATCGAAGGGCTGAAAAACGTCTGCGTTGTCGGCGGCGGCGTGGGCTGCGCCATTGCGCTGCCCGTGGCACAGGCACTGCACGAGCAGGGCACCAAGGTCACCGGCATTGTCGGCTTCCGCAACAAGGATCTGGTCATTCTGGAGGACGAGTTCCGCGCCTGCTGCGATGAGTTTATTATTATGACCGACGACGGCTCCTACGGCGAAAAGGGCGTTGTCACCGCCCCGCTGGAACAGAAGATCGTCGAGGGCGCGGGCTTTGACGAGGTCATTACCATCGGACCCCTGATTATGATGAAATTCGTCGTTAAGACGACCAAACCCCACAACGTCAAGACCGTTGTTTCGATGAACCCCATTATGGTGGACGGCACCGGTATGTGCGGCGGCTGCCGCCTGACCGTGGGCGGGCAGACCAAGTTTGCCTGCGTGGATGGTCCCGATTTTGACGGCTTTGCGGTCGATTTTGACGAAGCTATGCACCGCGGCACGATGTACAAGCCCTTTGAGGCACACGCCCGCGAGGCCGAGTGCAACTTGCTGAAACAGGAGGTGCAGTGATCATGCCCAATATGGATCCGAAAAAATGCCCCATGCCCAGCCAGGAACCCAACGTCCGCAACAAGAACTTTAAGGAAGTTGCCCTTGGCTACACCGAGGAAATGGCGGTAAACGAAGCCAAGCGCTGCCTGCAGTGCAAAAACCACCCCTGCCGCAGCGGCTGCCCGGTGGAAATTGACATCCCCGGCTTTATCAAGCACGTTGCCGAGGGCGACTTTGAAGCCGCCTACAACGTGATTGCGCAGTCCAGCGCGCTGCCCGCTGTCTGCGGACGTGTCTGCCCGCAGGAAAACCAGTGCGAGGGCAAGTGCGTGCGCGGCATCAAGGGCGAGGCTGTCGGCATCGGTCGTCTGGAGCGCTTTGTCGCCGACTGGTACCGCAACAACGTACATACCAAGCCCACCGCCCCCGCGCCCAACGGTCACAAGGTCGCGGTCATCGGCGCGGGTCCCTCCGGCTTGACGGTCGCGGGCGACCTCGCCAAGCTGGGCTATAAGGTCACCGTCTACGAAGCCCTGCACGTTGCGGGCGGCGTGTTGATGTACGGCATCCCCGAGTTCCGTCTGCCCAAGGACATCGTCCAGCACGAGGTCGAGGGTCTGAAGGAGCTGGGCGTGGACATCGAAACCAATATGGTCATCGGCAAGGTGCTGACCATTGACGAGCTGATGAACGACTACGGCTTTGAGGCAGTCTACGTTGCCTCCGGCGCCGGTCTGCCCCGCTTTATGGGCATCCCCGGCGAAAGCCTGAACGGCGTCTACTCTGCCAACGAGTACCTGACCCGCGTCAACCTGATGAAGGCGTACCGGCCCGATTCCCGCACGCCCATTATGCAGTCCAAGTCTGTCGCCGTTGTCGGCGGCGGCAACGTTGCCATGGACGCTGCCCGCTGCGCCAAGCGTCTGGGTGCCGAGAATGTGTACATCGTCTACCGCCGCGGCATGGCGGAGCTGCCTGCCCGTAAGGAGGAGGTCGAGCACGCCGAGGAGGAAGGCATCATCTTTAAGACGCTGACCAACCCCACCGAGGTGCTGGGCGACGAGAACGGCTGGGTCAAGGGTATGACCTGCGTGGAGATGGAGCTGGGCGAGCCGGATGCCTCCGGACGCCGCCGCCCCATCGTCAAGGAAGGCAGCGAGTTTGTTCTGGACGTGGATACGATGATTATGGCATTGGGTACCAGCCCCAACCCGCTGATCCGCTCGACCACGCCGGGTCTGGACGCCGACAAGCACGGCTGCCTGATCACCAACGGTCCCGACGGCTTGACCAGCCGCCCGATGGTCTACGCCGGCGGCGATGCCGTTACCGGCGCCGCCACGGTCATTCTGGCGATGGGCGCCGGCAAGGAAGCCGCCCGCGCCATTGACGCCGCGATCAAGGGCAAGGAATAAATGGATTTATGTCCCCTGTACTGCACGGTACAGGGGCATTTTTTGGCAATACTAAAATGGGCGGACGAAAAGCTCTTGTAGGGGCGAGCATTGCTCGCCCGCGGGGTTTACCCGTTAGGTTTCATTGCCGGGATGATTGCACGGGCGACCGATGGTCGCCCCTACAAACCAACCCGTAAGGTTGTTGTTTCCATACTATCGCGGGCGGGGCGTGCCCCGCCCCTACCGCAAAACACCTCGCCCGCCATCGCACTGTATAAAAACGTGCGCGCACGGCGCGCACACCAAATTTATTATCTAGTATCTTTTATCTATTATTTATTATTTGTATCACCCATCACATCAAAAAAGGCTTTTGCTATGTATCACCCGTTTTTCCAATTTGTTTTGCCCCGCGTGGGGCAGGCGGCGCTCAGTGCGCTGCTGTACTTTAACTTCCTGCAGCTGCCGCCGCTGCAATGGTTTGCCGATATGCCGCTGCTATATTACGGTATACCGCTGCTTTTGGTGGCGGGGCTGGGCTATATCAGCCGCGACCCGCTGGGGCTTGGCATTGTGTTCAGCGGACATCTGACCGCCATTTACTGCGTAGGCACGGTCATTTCGCTGCTGCTGCGCCCGTTCGGCGGCGGGGTGCTGCGCGTCTGGAACCTGCTCTGGCTGGACGGTATGACCCCGTGGCTGCTCACGGGGCTGATCTTCTGGCTGGGACGCCGCCGCGCCGTGCATCTGCGCACCACAAAATATCACCTTACCACGCACAAAAAGCTGCCGGGCGGCAAGCTGCGCATCGTGCAGGTCAGCGATATCCACCCCCGCGCCTGCGCCGCCATGGACCGCACCCGCATCCCCGAGCTGCAAAAAAAGATCGAAGCCTGCCGCCCCGACATTCTGGTTTTGACCGGCGATATCTTTGACGAGTACACCTCGCCCGAGGATTTCGACGCCTTTTGCCGGATGTTCGGGCGGCTGCACCCGCGTATGGGCAAGTACTATGTGCTGGGCAACCACGACCTGTTTCACCACTGGCGTGAACCCAGCTTTGACCGTGCCATGCTCGAAAAAGCCCTGCACGACGCGGGCGTGCGCCTACTGGAGGACGAAACCTGCCGCACCGGCAGCGGCACCGTGCGCATTGTGGGGCGCAAGGACTACCTGTTCACGGGCGGGCAGCGCTTTACGGCGCGCCAGCTTTTGCCCCACGGCGCGGGCGATGTTTTTACCCTTTGGCTGGATCACGAGCCGCGCGATTTTAAAAACGCGGCAGCCGTCGGCGCGGATCTGATTTTAAGCGGACACACCCACGGCGGGCAGGTCTGGCCCGCGGGTGCGGTGGGTATGGCGGCAAGAAATGAACGCAACTACGGCAAAAAGCGGATCACCGAAAACTGCACCGCCATCGTCAGCGGCGGCACCGGCACCTGGGGGTACAAGTTCCGCACCCAAGGGCGCACCGAGATCGTGCTGGTGGAGATCAGCCAAAGCTGAAGCGCAGCTTAGAGGCTTCCCCTTCTGGGGGAAGCTGTCGGCGCAGCCGACGGATGAGGGGGAGCCTGCCGGACATTGCCCCCTCATCCGGCGCGCAGGCGCGCCATCTTCTCCCAAGGGGAGAAGGCTTTTTCCTTTTCGTTGACAAAAAATCAAAAAAGATGCAATTTTTTTGCAACAAAATCCCGTTTTGCTCTTGCACAAATCGGGATTTTGTTTTACACTAATAGAATACCCGGCACATCATTGCTTTAGAGGGGGCAAATCGCCGGGGCGTATAAGGCGTATAAGGGAGGATATGTATTATGAAAAAACTCGTCAGCGCAGTTCTTGCCGCCGGTATGGCGGTTTCTCTGGCAGCCTGCGGCGGTGCGGCCGCGTCTGCCTCCGGTTCCGACAGCGACCTTGCCTACATCAAGGGCAAGGGCAAGATGACCATCGGCTACACCGTCTACGAGCCGATGAACTACACCGATGCCGACGGCAACTTTACCGGCTTTGACACCGAGCTTGCCACCGCCGTCTGCGAAAAGCTGGGCGTGGAGCCGGACTTTGTCGAAATCAACTGGGACACCAAGATCGTTGAGCTGGACGGCAAAAGCATTGACTGCGTCTGGAACGGTATGACCCTGACCGACGATATTATGCAAAACACCGCCTGCACCAAGCCCTACGCCAAAAACGCGCAGGTCATCGTGATGAAGGCGGACGCCGCCTACACCTCCACCGCCGATCTGGCAGACAAAACGCTGGTCGCCGAGGCCGGCTCTGCGGGCGAGGGCGCCATCAGCGCGGACGAAAACCTTGCCAAGGCCGAGTACGTCAGCAAGAGCGTGCAGACCGACTGCCTGATGGAAGTCGCCGCCGGCACCGCCGACGCCGCCGTGCTGGATCTGACCCTTGCCACCGCTATGATCGGCGAAGGCACCGACTACGCCAACCTTGCCATCAAGGACGAGCTGAACGCCGAGGAATACGGCGTCGCCTTCCGCAAGGGCAGCGATGTCCCCGCCGCTGTCAACGAAGCCTTTGACGCGCTGAAGGCGGACGGCACCATGGACAAGCTGGCGCAAAAATACAGCTTGACGCTGGCAGACTGATGGCCGCCGCCGTAATTTGGGCGCGCCTGACCGAATCGTTCTGGCTGAACTGCCAGCTGTTCGGGCTGACGCTGCTGTTTGCCATCCCGCTGGGGCTGGTCGTCTGCTTCGGCTCCATGAGCCGCTTTGTCCCGCTGCGCGGCGCGGTCAAGACCTTTGTGTGGGTCATCCGCGGCACGCCGCTGATGCTGCAAATTCTGGTCATCTACTTAGGTCCCGGTCTGCTGGGCTTTGCCAGCCCGTGGCCCAGCGGCGGCAGCGGACGCCTGATCGCCGCCGTGGTGGCGTTTGCCATCAACTACGCCTGCTATTTTTCCGAAATTTACCGCGGCGGCATCGAGTCGGTGCCAAAGGGGCAGACCGAGGCGGGGCAGGTGCTGGGTATGACCCGCAGCCAGATTTTCTTTAAGGTCACGCTTTTGCAGGTCGTCAAGCGCATTCTGCCGCCCATGGGCAACGAGATCATTACGCTGGTCAAGGACACGTCCCTAGCAAACATCATCGCCAACAAGGACATCATCATGATGGCGAAAGAGTACGCCGCCAAGGGCTTGATTTGGCCGCTTTTCAGCACAGCTGTGTTCTTTTTGATTTTTGTCGGCGCACTGACGTTGCTGTTTGACCGGCTGGAAAAACGGCTGGAATATTTCCGCTGAGGGGGTGCGCAGATGGCATTATTACAAGTCGAGGACATCGGCAAGAGCTTCGGCGCCACCAAGGTGCTGGAAGATATTTCCTTTGACCTGCAAAAGGGCGAGGCGCTGGCGATCATCGGCTCCAGCGGTTCGGGCAAAACGACGCTGCTGCGCTGCCTGAATTTTCTGGAAACCGCCGACACCGGGCGCATCATCGTGGGCGGCGAAACGCTGTGGGATGCCGCCGACAAAGGCACCCAAAGCGAGGAAGCCATCCGCAAAAAGCGGCTGCATTTCGGGCTGGTGTTCCAGAATTTCAACCTGTTCCCGCAGTACACGGCATTGCAAAATATCACGCTGGCAGGCGAATTGTTGGCGCGCGAGCGCCCCGATTACCGCCAGAACCGCCGCGCCGTCCACGCCGAGCTGGAAGCCCACGCCCGCGAACTGCTGGCGCAAATGGGGCTGAGCGACCGCGCCGGGCATTACCCGCACCAGCTTTCGGGCGGGCAGCAGCAGCGCGTGGCGATTGCCCGCGCTTTGGCGCTGCACCCGGATATTTTGTGCTTTGACGAGCCGACCTCGGCGCTGGACCCGGAGTTGACGGGCGAGGTGCTGCGCGTTTTGCGCGAGCTGGCGGACAACAAGACCACGATGATCATCGTGACCCACGAGATGAAGTTTGCCCGCGATGTGGCAGACCGCATTTTGTTTATGGATCACGGTGTGGTGGTCGAGCAGGGCGATGCGCGGCAGGTCATCGACCACCCGCAGGAGGAACGCACCAAGCAGTTTTTGTCCCATTACGGCGATTGAACGAGAAAAACAGAATTACAATTTCGGTGCGCCCGCCTTGCGGGCGCATTTTTGTTGCGGCAAAAGCCTTCCCCCTTGGGGGGGGGAAAGCCCAGTTTGTTGAAAAAGCCCTTTTTCGGGTAGTGATGTAGGGATGGGTCTTGACCCATCCGTACCGCTGGCTGCGCGCAGCGCATAAAATCGCGCCGAATGGCGCGCGTTTTCACGGTATATCGTTTCATCGGGAATGTCGCACGGAACGGTCAAGACCGTTCCCTACAAACCAACCGAAAGTTCGCAATCTTCCCGGCAGTTTGCGTTTCCGCAAGGCAGTAAGGAGGGGTCAAGACCCCTCCCTACAAATTGTCGGAAGGCAAGCAATTATAGGCAAAATACCTGCTCCCGGCAGGTTTGTAGGGGACGCATAGATGCGTCCCGTGGCGTTTACCCGTCAGGTCGATTTACCGGTATGGCTGCAACGGGCGGCATAGTAGCCGTGCCTACGGTTTGCCCGCCCGCTCCACTTTACATAAATTTTACATACACTTTACCTGTGTATGCTGGCAAAACACATACCGTTTCCTTTATAATAGAAACTGGTATAAGGTGCGGTATTCTGCCGCGACCCCACACAAACAACAGAACGGATGTGTAAACTTGCCATGAGCATTTTTAATGTGTTTACCCTGATGGGTGGCATTGCGATGTTCCTGTACGGTATGGACCTGATGGGCAAATCGCTGGAGCAAACCGCGGGCAGCAAGCTGCAGGGCATCTTGTCCACCATGACCGCATCCCCGGTGCGCGCGCTGCTGCTGGGTATGGCTGTCACGGCGGTCATTCAGTCCAGCGGCGCCACCACTGTTATGGCGGTCGGCTTCGTCAACTCCGGCTTGATGGAGCTGCATCAGGCCATCGGCGTCATTATGGGCGCCAACGTCGGCACCACCGTCACCGGCTGGCTGCTCTCGCTTTCCGGCTTGGAAGGGGACAGCTTTCTCACCAAAATGCTCAACCCCAATGCGTGGAGTCCCATTCTGGGCTTTATCGGCATCTGGCTGTACACCTTCGGCAAGGATCGCCGCCGCGGTGTGGGCAAAATTATGCTGGGCTTCGCCATTTTGATGTCCGGCATGGGCATTATGTCCTCCGCCATGAGTCCCCTTGCCGACGAGCCGTGGTTTATGCAGCTGTTCCTCAGCTTTAAAAACCCCGTGCTGGGTGTTATTGCCGGTGCGGTGCTTACCGCCGTGCTGCAATCCAGCTCTGCCAGCGTGGGTATTTTGCAGGCGCTTTGCTCCACGGGGGCGGTCACCTTTTCCGCTGCCGTGCCGATCATTATGGGTCAGAACATCGGCACCACCGTCACGGCGCTGATCTCCAGCGCGGGCGCCAACAAAAACGCCAAGCGCACCGCCTTTGTCCACCTGTATTTCAACCTCATCGGCACTGTGGTGTTCCTGCTGGGGTTCTACGGGCTGAACGCCGTCATCGGCTTCAGCTTCTTTAACGAAACCGCCAACACCTTCGGCATTGCCATTGTGCATACCGTGTTCAACGTGGTCACCACCGCCATCCTGCTGCCCTTCAACCGCGTGCTGGAGCGCCTTGCCATTATGACCGTGCCGGACTCCCCCAGCGACAGCGGCGAGCAGCACTCCCTGCTGGACGAGCGTCTGCTGACCACCCCCTCCGTCGCCGTCGGGCGTGCGATGCTGGTGGGCGGCGATATGGCAGAGATCTGCCGCACGGCGCTTTTGCAGGCTATGTCCACGACCCGCGTCTGGAACGATGCCATTGCCGACGAGGTCACGCGCAAGGAGGATGCCGTGGACCACTACGAGGACGTGCTGGGAACCTACCTTGTCAAATTGAGCGCCAAGCACCTCTCGCAGGACGATAACCGCACCGTCAACACGCTGCTGCACACCATCGGCGACTTTGAGCGCGTCAGCGACCACGCCGTCAACCTGATCAAGGCCGCCAAGGAGATCCGCGATAAGTCGATCCAATTCAGCGAGGAAGCCCTCAACGACCTCAGCGTTCTGGAAGCAGCCGTGCAGGATATCGTAAACCGCACGGTGGATGCTTTCCAGAAAAACGACGTCTACGCGGCAAAAAAGATCGAGCCGATGGAGGAAGTCGTGGACGGTCTGGTGCGCGAGGTCAAGAGCCGCCACATTATGCGCCTGCAGGCGGGCGCGTGCAGCATCGAGTACGGCTTTGTGCTGGACGATCTGCTGACCAACTACGAGCGCATCGCCGACCATTGCTCCAACATTGCCGTTGCGATGATCGAGGTTTCGCTGGATAGATTTGACACCCACGAATACCTCAACGCCGTAAAGCACGGCGAAGACGTTAAATTTGAACGCCGCTACGAGAAATACCGTGGTCGCTATACCTTCGAGCCGGAGGTGTACAGCGGCACGGAGAACGCCGAAAAAGCCGAAAACGATGCGTAAATAACGACAATACCGCAATACAGTGCGCCGCCGCCGGGCCGCCATTTTCCAAGGGGATGACCTGACGAAACGCGCCGGAGGACGGCGCACTGTCTGCTTAGGGAGGATTACCGATGATTTTGATCGTGGAGGACGATGCCGGCATCCGCGAGCTGGAGGAATACGCCCTGCAGTCCAACGGGTTTGACGCCCGCGGCTGCGAGGATGCCGCCCATTTTTGGGCAGCGCTGCGCACCGCCGCGCCCGAGCTGGTGATTTTGGACGTTATGCTGCCCGACGAGGACGGCTACCAGATTTTGGGCAAGCTGCGCGCCGATGCCGCCTACAGCCGCTTGCCGGTGATTATGGTCACCGCCAAAACCAGCGAAATTGACGTGGTCAAGGGGCTGGATCACGGCGCGGACGACTACCTGTGCAAGCCCTTCGGCGTGATGGAATTTATTTCCCGCGTGAAGGCGGTGCTGCGCCGCAGTGCCGCCGCTGCCCCGGCAGCGCATCTGCTGCATTTTGGCGAAATTGAACTGGACGATACTGCGCGCAGCGTCCGCTCTGCCGGTGCGCCCGTGGAGCTTACTTATAAAGAATACGCGCTACTGCATCTTTTTTTGGAGCATCCCGGCGAGGTGCTTGCCCGCGAACGCATTATGAAGGAGGTCTGGGACACCGACGATTTGCTGGAATCCCGCACCATTGATATGCACGTTCGCACGCTGCGCCAAAAGCTGGGCGCGGCGGGGGATGCCATCCGCACGGTGCGCAAGGTGGGCTACAAGCTCAGTATGGAGGGCAGTGATGACTGACGCAGGCAAAAGCGCCCCGCAAAGTATGCGCCGCCGTTACCGCAGCGCCATGATGTGGGTCAATGTTTTGTGCGTTGCCCTGACATTTTTGCTTTGCACGGTGCTGTATCGGCAAATTTACGCCCGGCGGGTGGACAGCTACCTGCAAAGCATCGGCTGCGCCGTGACGGCGGGGTTTGACGGCGATGCCGCCGCCCTGCCTGCCCGGCTGCCGCAAAACCAGCCGCTGCGCTTTACGCTGATTGCGCAGGACGGCACGGTGCTGTACGACAGTGTTTCGCAGCAGCTGCCCAACCATGCGGACCGCCCGGAATTTAAGGACGCGCTGCAAAACGGCACCGGCTCCGCGACCCGCACCAGCGCCACCATGGGGCGCGAAAGCCGCTACTTTGCGCTGCGGCTGGACACGCCCAACGGGGTGCAGGTGCTGCGCGTGGGGCAGGATGTCGCCAATATCTGGGGCATCAGCATAAACAGCCTGCCGTTGATTGGTCTGGCGCTGCTGCTGATCCTGGCGGGCGCGGGGGTGATCAGCCGTGCGCTGACCCTGCGCTTGGTGCGCCCCATCACCCGTATGGCGGAAAATCTGGACACCATCGAGGCGAACGTCCCCTACGAGGAGCTGATCCCGCTGGCGCGCACCGTGCAGAGCGACCGCAAGCTGCGCGAGGACAACGAAACCATGCGCCGCGAGTTTACCGCCAACGTCAGCCACGAGCTGAAGACCCCGCTGACGAGCATTTCCGGCTATGCCGAGCTGATTGAAAGCGGTATGGCGAAGCCGGAGGATATCCCGACGTTCGGCGCGCGCATCCACAAGGAGGCGCTGCGTATGATCGCGCTGGTCAGCGATATTTTGCAGCTGAGCGAGCTGGACAGCAACCAGGCCGCCCACCCCAACGAGCAGCCCGTGGAAATGCAGCCTGTGGATCTGGCGGCGCTGGTCAAGGAAACCGCACAGGCGATGACGGTGAACGCCCGCCGCGCCTACATCACGCTGCAATACGATGCCAAGCCTGCCACCGTGCGCGGCAGCCGCGACCTGCTGGGCGAGCTGGCGACCAATCTGTGCGACAACGCCATACGCTACAACCAGCCCGGCGGTCACGTGGAGCTGCGCTGCGGCACCGGCGCGGACGGCTGCCCCTACCTGATTGTGGAGGATAACGGCATCGGCATTCCGCAGGACAGCCAAGGGCGCGTGTTTGAGCGGTTTTACCGCGTGGACAAAAGCCGCAGCAAGGCGACCGGCGGCACGGGGTTAGGGTTGGCGATCGTCAAGCACATTGCCCTTTTGCACGATGCCCGCATCGACCTGCAAAGCCAAGTCGGCACCGGCACGACCATCCGGGTGACCTTCCCGAAGATGTAATTATGGCTTCCCCACCGGGGGAAGGCTTTTGCGGCGGGGTGGGGTCACCCCGCCCTACGGGGCAATAAAAATACACCGTGCGGTAGGGGCGGGGCAAGCCCCGCCCGCGATATAATGGGTGCTGTTATTTACCGGGTTATTTGTAGGGGCGGTCATTGACCGCCCGCGCAGCCGTCCCGGCAAATCAACCTAACGGGCAAACCGCACGAAAGGCTTCCCCCTTTGGGGGAAGCTGTCACCGCAGGTGACTGATGAGGGGGTGCCTGCCGGACATTTCCCCCTCATCCGGCGCGCAAGCGCGCCACCTTCCCCCCCAAGGGGAAGGCTTTTGCCGCGTGGTAACAAAATGCTCGCCCCTACACCCCAAGGGACAGTAGCAATAAAAATACACCGTGCGGTAGGGGCGGGGCAAGCCCCGCCCGCAATATAATGGGTGCTGTTATTTACCGGGTTATTTGTAGGGGCGGCATATATGCCGCCCGCGCAGCCGTCCCGGCAAATCAACCTAACGGGCAAACCGCACAGGCGAGCAATGCTCGCCCCTACACCCCAAAGGACAATAGCAATACAATAAAAACGTGTCCGCAAGGCGGACACACCAAAGCTTAACTCTAAACTCTTAACTCTGAACCACCGGCTTTCCCCTTGGGGAAAGCCGGTGGTTTTTATTCTTCCACCTCGTTCACCAGCGGCAGCCCCAAGGCGAACGCCCGCGCGTTTTCCATCGTGGTAATAGCAATGCTCTGCATCGCCGTGCGGGTAAAAAACGCTTGATGGCTGGTAATGACCACGTTCGGGAAGCTCAGCAAAATCGGCACGACCTCGTTTCGCAGCACTGTATCGGAAAAATCCTCAAACACCTGCCCGTCCTCGTCCTCGTAAACGTCCAGCCCCACGCCGCCGAATTTCCGCGCGCGCAGGGCGTGGATCAGCGCCTCGGTGTCGATCAGCCCGCCCCGGCTGGTGTTGACCAAAATCGCGTTGGGACGCATCATCTGTATCGTGTCGGTGTTGATCATATGGTAGGTGTCGGCGGTCAGCGGGCAGTGCAGGCTCACAAGGTCCGCCGTGCGCAAAAGCTCCTCGGGCGCAACATAGCGTGCAATGTCCGCCAGCGCGGGATTTTGGTATTTATCGCACGCCAGCACCGTCATACCAAAGCCGTAGCAGATGCGCGCCATCGCCGCCCCGATGCGCCCCGTCCCCACAATGCCTGCCGCCGCGCCGTACAGGTTATGCCCCAGCAGCCCGTCCAGCGAAAAATTGTTGTTGCGCACCTTGATGTACGCCTTGCAGATGCGCCGGTTCGCCGCCAACGCCAGCGCCATGGCGTGCTCCGCCACCGCCTCGGGGCTGTAGCCCGGCACGCGCAGCACCGTTATGCCAAAATGCTTGGCGGCGGGCAGGTCCACATGGTTGTACCCCGCGCAGCGCAAAAGCAGCAGCCGAATTCCCGCGCGCGCCAGAATTTCCAGCACGGGGGCGCTGCAGTCGGCGTTGACAAACACACACGCCGCATCCCCGCCCTGCGCCAGCGGTGCAGTGTCGGCATCCAGATTCGCCGCCAGATACCGGATGCGGCAGCCATACGCCGGGTCCTGTGCCAGCACGTCAAAATAATAGTGGTCGTATTCGTGCGTGCCGAAAAACATAATGGTAAACATCGCGCCGCCCCCTTTGGGCTAGTGTACCCGCTGTGCGGGAAATTATGCGCCGTGTATATTCATACACACAAATTCCGGTTAAGCTGCGATATTATACAAATTCACCAAAAAATACCCGGAAATTTTTCATCCTTTGTGGGCTTTGCCACTTGATAATTATGCAGAAAGTTGTATAATATACAACATAAACCGCATAAATATACAGGCTATCGCAGCCGCAGGATAAAGGGGCGTTACCTATGAAAAAGGATAAAAAAGACATCAAAAAGGTAGTTCTGGCGTACTCCGGTGGGTTGGATACCTCCATCATCATTCCCTGGCTGAAGGAAAACTACAACAACTGCGAGGTCATCGCTGTTTCCGGTGACGTGGGTCAGGGCACCGAGCTGGACGGTCTGGAAGAAAAGGCCAAGGCTACCGGCGCATCCAAGCTGTATGTGCTGGACCTGAAGAAGGACTTTGTGGAGAACTACATCTTCCCCACCCTGAAGTTCGGCGCAAAATACGAGGATTATCTGCTGGGCACCAGCTTCGCCCGCCCCTGCATCGCCAAGGCTCTGGCGGACATCGCCATCAAGGAAGGTGCCGACGCCATCTGCCACGGCTGCACCGGCAAGGGCAACGATCAGGTGCGTTTTGAACTGACCCTGAAAGCCATGGCACCCGATATGGCGATCATCGCCCCCTGGCGTGAGTGGAGCATCAAGAGCCGTGACGAGGAGATCGACTACGCCGAGGCGCACAACATTCCGCTGAAAATCAACCGTGAAACGAACTATTCCAAGGACAAGAACCTCTGGCACCTCAGCCACGAGGGTCTGGATCTGGAAAACCCCGCGCTGGAGCCGCAGTACAATAAGCCGGGCTTTTTGGAGCTGGGCGTCAGCCCCGAGCAGGCGCCCGACACCCCGACCTATGTCACCATCCACTTTGAAAAGGGCATCCCCACCGCCGTGGACGGCACCGAAATGGACGGTGTAGCGCTGATCGAGTACCTGAACAAGGTCGGCGGCGCGAACGGCATCGGGCTTTTGGACATTGTCGAAAACCGGTTGGTCGGTATGAAGAGCCGCGGCGTGTACGAAACCCCCGGCGGTGCCATTTTGTACAAGGCGCACAACGTGCTGGAAACCATCACGCTGGACAAGGAGTCCTTCCATTTTAAGGAGATCATCGCCCAGAAAATGGGCGAGCTGGTCTACAACGGGCAGTGGTTCACCCCCCTGCGCGAGGCGATCTGCGCCTTTACCGACGACCTGCAAAAGACGGTGACCGGCGATGTTACGCTGAAATTGTACAAGGGCAATATGGTCAACGCCGGTGTGACCAGCCCGTACACCCTGTATGACGAGCAGACGGCATCCTTTGGCGAGGACGAGGACTACAACCAGTCCGACGCCGCCGGGTTTATCAACCTGTTCGGTCTGCCCATTGCCGAGCGCGCCAAGCTGGCGAAGAACTGGAAGCAGCTGTAAATAAAACAGATTGTCAAAGCCCTTTTCCGGGTAGTAATGTAGGGATGGGTCTTGACCCATCCGCACCGCTGGCTGCGCGCAGCGCATAAAATCGCGCCGAACGGCGCGCGCTTTCACGGTATATCGTTCTATCGGCTGGACTGCACGGAACGGTCGAGACCGTTCCCTACAAACCTACCGAAAGTTCGCAATCGCCCCATTAAGTTTATTGACAACCTAATGCGCCGCTTCGGCGGCGCATTTTTAACTTTTAACATTTTACGCGCAAAACGTTGAAAATCAGGAGGAAATCGTATGCCCCAACTTTGGCAGGGTCGGTCGTCCAAAACCGTGGACAGCCGGGTCAACGACTTCAACTCGTCCATCCGGTTTGACGCCCGTATGATCGAGCAGGACATCCGCGGCAGTATGGTGCATTCCGCCATGCTGGGCAAGCAGGGCATCATTGCCCCGCAGGATGTTGACGATATCCACAAAGGCTTGCAGTCTATTTTAGAGGATCTGCACAGCGGCGCGCTGGAAATTGACCCCGCCGCCGAGGATGTCCACACCTTTGTCGAACAAACGCTGACCGCCCGCGTGGGGGATGCCGGCAAACGGCTGCACACCGGGCGCAGCCGCAACGATCAGGTGGCGCTGGATATCCGCCTGTACCTGCGCGATGCCGCCGCACAGCTTACCGGGCAAATCGCAGAGCTGATCGCCGTGCTGTGCGACCAGGCCGAGCAGGGCGCGGGCTATGTGATGCCCGGCTACACCCATTTGCAGCGCGCGCAGCCCGTGAGCTTTGGGCATCATCTGATGGCGTATGCGTGGATGCTGCTGCGCGACAAGGGGCGCTTGCAGGACGCCGTGCAGCGTATGGATGCCGAGTGTCCCCTGGGCAGCGGTGCGCTGGCAGGCACGACCTACGGGCTGGATCGCTTTTTCACCGCCGAGCAGCTGGGCTTTGCCGCCCCCTGCGCCAACTCCATTGACGGCGTGTCCGACCGGGATTTCTGCATTGAGCTGTGCAGCGCCATTGCCACCTGTATGATGCATTTATCGCGTCTTAGCGAGGAAATTATCCTGTGGTGCAGCTGGGAATTCAAGTTTGTGGAGCTGGACGACGCCTTTACCACCGGCTCGTCCATTATGCCCCAGAAGAAAAACCCCGACGTCACCGAGCTGATCCGCGGCAAGACCGGGCGTGTTTACGGCGATTTGAACACCCTGCTGGTGATGATGAAGGGCTTGCCCCTTGCCTACGACAAGGATATGCAGGAGGACAAGGAGGCAATTTTTGACGCGGTGGATACGCTGGCGCTTTGCCTGCGCACCATCACGCCGATGCTGGCGACGATGACCCCGCTGCCCGAGAATATGCGCCGCGCCGCCGCCAAGGGCTTTATCAACGCCACCGACTGCGCCGACTACCTGACCAAAAAGGGGATGCCCTTCCGCGATGCCTACAAATGCACCGGCACGATGGTGGCTGCCTGCCTGCGCGCCGGCAAGACGCTGGAGGAGCTGACGCTGGACGAATTCAAACAGTACAGCGACCTTTTTGAGCAGGACGTGTATGATGCCATCGACCTGACCGCCTGCTGCCAGGGGCGCAGCAGCTACGGCGGACCGACCAAGGAAAGCGTGCTGTATCAGATTTCCGCCGTGAAGGAAAAGCTGGCGGAGGATAGATAATAGATAAAAGATAATAGATAATAAATGTGGTGGAGTTTGCGCCGCAGGCGCAAACAAAATATGGCAGGTTTCGGGTAACTTGTAGTAGTGTGGTAATTCTAAAGCTTTACTTTTAGTTTTAATGGACTAGTAGGGGCGGGGCACGCCCCGCCCGCGACCCTATACTATAATGAATAGAATGGGTTGGCTTGTAGGGGCGGCATATATGCCGCCCGCCGCAGCCGTCCCTATAATGCGGTATAACGGGTAAACCGCACGGGACGCATATATGCGTCCCCTACAAACCTGCCGAAAAAGGTGAAGTTTTAATTTAAACGGGCTAGTAGGGGAGAGCATCGCTCGCCCGTGCAGTCTGCCGGATGAGGAAACCGTTTCGGCGGGGTGAGGTCACCCCGCCCTACAGGGCAACGCCCTGCAACCGGGGTAAGAGAGTATGGGAAAGTACAAAATTTTTGTCGATGGCAGTGCGGGAACCACCGGGCTGCGCATCGCGGATCGGCTGGCACAGTGCAGTGATATCACCGTGCTGCCGATATCGGACGCCGACCGCAAAAACCTGCACGCCCGCGCGGCAGTCATCAACGAAAGCGACCTTTCGTTCCTGTGCCTGCCGGACGATGCCGCCCGCGAGGTCGTGCCGCTGCTGCGCAGCGATGTGCGCGTACTGGACACCTCGACCGCGCACCGCACCGATCCGGCGTGGGTCTACGGTTTGCCGGAGCTGCACGGTACCCGCGCCAAGCTGAAAACCGCCGCCCGCGTGGCGGTGCCGGGCTGCCACGCCACCGGGTTTATTGCGCCCACCGCGCCGCTGGTGCAGCTGGGGCTGCTGCCAAAAACAACGCAGCTGTGTTGTTACAGCCTGACGGGCTACTCCGGCGGCGGCAAAAAAATGATTGCCGAGTACGAAGCCCCGCGCACCGACCCGGCGCTGGATGCCGCCCGCCCCTACGGGCTGGCGCTGCATCACAAGCACATGCCGGAAATGGCAGCCGTCACCGGGCTGGACAAGCCGCCGCTGTTTGTGCCTGTTTTGGCGGACTACTACGCGGGGATGGAAACAATGATCCCGCTTGACCTGCCGGCGCTGGGCTTGACCGCGCAGCAGGTGGCGGACGCGCTGGCAGGCTACTACGCCGACGAAGCGCTGGTGCGGGTGCATCCGCTGAACACCGGCACCGACGGCGGATTTCTGGCGGCGAACAAGCTGGCAGGGCGGGACAGCTTGGAAATTTTCTGCCTTGCCAACCCGGACGGCACGCAGATGCAGCTGATCAGCCTGTTTGACAACCTCGGCAAGGGCAGCTCCGGCGCGGCGGTGCAGTGCATGAACCTGATGCTGGGAAGAAAGGAAACCGAAGGGTTAAACCAATAAAGTTACATAAAATCGTGAAAATATGCCGCCGTGGGCGGCATACCGACTTTATTATTTCTTATTTCTTATTTATTATTTAAGAAAACAGGGGGTCCCCATGTCTACCACAACCTTCACCGTTATCCCGGGCGGCATCTGCGCGCCCAAGGGGTTTTCTGCCGCCGGGGTGCATTGCGGCATCCGGCATAACCACACAAAACGCGATCTGGCGCTGATCGTTGCCGATGTCCGCTGCGCCGGGGCGGGCTGCTACACCACCAACAAGGTCTACGGCGCGCCCATCCGGGTGGATCGCGCCCACCTGCAGGACGGCTACGCCCGCGCCATTCTGGTCAACAGCGGCAACGCCAACACCTGCGCCCCCGGCGGTCTGGAGCTGGCGCAGGACACCTGCAAGCTGGTCGCTGACGCGCTGGGTATAGACGAAAACGACGTTCTGCCGTCCTCTACGGGGGTCATCGGTCAGGCGATGAGTCTGGAGCCGTTCGCCAAGGGCATCCCCGAGGCCGCCGCCCAGCTCAGCGCCGATGCCGCCGGCAGCCACGCCGCCGCCACCGCCATTATGACCACCGACACCCACCCCAAGGAATACGCGCTGGCGTTTGAGGTAGACGGCACGACCTGCCATATCGGCGCCATCGCCAAGGGGTCCGGTATGATCCACCCCAATATGGCAACGATGCTGCTGTTTATGACCACCGACGTCAAGATCGCGCCCGCGCTGCTGCAAAAGGCGCTGTCCGCCGTGGTACCCGCGACCTTTAACCAGATCAGCGTGGACGGCGACACCTCGACCAACGACACCGTGCTGCTGCTGGCATCGGGCTTGAGCGGAGTAGAAATTGCCGAAAATACACTCGCCTACGATACTTTTTTGGCGGCGCTGACCGCCGTTGCCGAGCATCTCTGCCGCGAATTGGCAGCGGACGGCGAGGGCGCGACCAAGCTGCTGGAATGCACGGTCACCGGCGCACCCGATGTAGCCACCGCCCGCGCGGTGTCCAAAAGCGTCATCCACTCGACCCTGTTCAAGGCGGCGATGTTCGGCGCGGACGCCAACTGGGGGCGTGTGCTTTGCGCCATCGGCTACACGCCCGGCGACTTTACCATCAGCAAAACCGCCGTGCGGCTGCGCAGCAAGGCGGGCGAGGTCTTTGTCTGCGAAAATGCCGCCTACCACCCCTACAGCGAGGACGAAGCTGCCGTGGTCCTGCAGGAAAACGAGATCGAAATTCTGGTCGATCTCGGCTGCGGCAGCAGCACCGCCAAGGCGTGGGGCTGCGATTTGACCTACGACTACGTCAAAATCAACGGCGATTACAGAACCTGAGCGGTATAGTAAGGGTAGGAAGTGACACGATGAAAAACGAACAAATGGCGCTGCTGTTCAGCGAGGCAACACCTTATATCCAAAAATATCACGGTAAAACGCTGGTTATAAAATACGGCGGCAACGCCATGGTCAATGATACGCTCAAACTTGCGGTGATGAACGACCTCGTCACCCTGACGCTGCTGGGCGTGCGGGTCGTGCTGGTGCATGGCGGCGGTCCCGCCATCAACGAGATGCTTGCCCGCGTGGGCAAGGAGTCCCGCTTTGTCGGCGGGTTGCGCTACACCGACAAGGAAACCATGGACATCGTGCAGCAGGTGCTGGCGGGGCAGGTCAACAAGGACTTGGTCGCGCTGCTGAAGGGGCGCGGCGTCGGGCTTTGCGGTATGGACGGGCATATGATCACCTGCCGCCGCAAGACGGATGCCGACCTCGGCTTTGTGGGCGAGATCGAAAAGGTCAACACCGCGCTGATCGACCACCTGCTGGACGACAGCTTTATCCCGGTCATCGCCACGGTGGGCATGGACCGCGACGGCGTACCCTTTAACATCAACGCCGACACCGCCGCCGCCGAGATTGCCGTGGCGCTGCACGCCGAAAAGCTCGTCAGTATGACCGACATCGCCGGGCTTTTGTACGACAAAAACGACGAAACAACGCTGATACCGGAGGTGGAGCTTGGCGACATCGAGCGGTATAAGCGCGAGGGTGTCATTGCGGGCGGTATGCTGCCCAAGATCGAGGGTATGGCGGATGCCATCCGCAAGGGCGTGCGCGAGGCGGTCATCATTGACGGGCGCGTGCCGCACTCGATCTTGCTGGAAATGTTCAGCGACCGCGGCGCAGGCACCATGTTTTACCGTCAGGACTGATACCAATAGGGGGATTGTATGACCACAACTGAAATCATCCGCCGCGACGATGCCCACGTCCTGCACACCTACAACCGCAGCCCGCTGGCGCTGGTGTCGGGGCAGGGGATGTACGCCGCCGACGCCGAAGGGCGGCGCTATCTGGATTTTACCTCCGGCATCGGCGTAAATTCGCTGGGGTACTGCCACCCCGCGTGGGTCGCTGCCGTCACCAAACAGGCGGCAACGCTGCAGCACACCTCCAACCTGTACTACACCCAGCCGTGCGGCGCGCTGGCGGAGGCGCTTTGCGCGCGCACCGGGCTGGACGCGGTGTTTTTCGGCAATTCGGGTGCCGAAGCCAACGAGGGTGCCATCAAAGCGGCCCGCAAATACAGCGTGGATACCTACGGCGCACACCGCAGCAAGGTCATTACGCTGGTCAACTCCTTCCACGGGCGCACGCTTGCCACCCTGACCGCCACCGGGCAGGAGGTGTTCCACCACGATTTTGGTCCCTTTCCGCAAAATTTTGCCTATGTCCCGGCGGGGGATTTTGCCGCGCTGCAAGCCGCCGCCGATGCCGACACCTGCGCCGTGATGCTGGAGCTTGTGCAGGGCGAGGGCGGCGTTGTGGCGCTTGACCGGGAATATGTTCGTTCTGTCGCTGAATTTTGCAAGGCACGGGACATTTTGCTCATCGTGGACGAGGTGCAGACCGGCATCGGGCGCACCGGCACCTTTTTGGCGTGCGAGCAGTTTGCCCTGCACCCCGATATCGTAACGCTGGCGAAGGGGCTGGGCGGCGGCTTGCCCATCGGCGCCTTTGCCATGACCCGCCGCGTAGCCGAACACATGGGTCCCGGCTCGCACGGGTCCACCTTCGGCGGCAACCCGGTTGCCTGCGCCGGGGCGCTGGCGGTGCTGGACACGCTGGATGCGGCGTGCCTGCAAAACGTCCGAGCCTGCGCCGCGCGGCTGCGCGCCGGTCTGGCACAGCTGCCCCATGTGGCCGAGGTCAGCGGACTGGGCTTGATGGTGGGCATCGCCTTTGCGGACGGTATCAGCGCCGCAGCGGTGCGCGCTGCCGCCGAGCAGCGCGGCTTGCTGGTGCTGACCGCCAAGACCCGCCTGCGCCTGCTGCCGCCGCTGATTTTGACCGACGCGGACGTGGACAGCGCGCTTGCCACCCTGCGGGATGTGCTGAAAGAAATCTGAAACCAGCCCCAAAAACGGCGCCCGGAAAATTTCCGGGCGCCGGTTTTTATCGCACTGTTTTTGCTTTGCGTACAAACAGGCGCTTTGCGCCATAAATTGGACGTAAAGCAGGACTATTGTTCAGAATATAGGGCAGGTTGCACAAAATTATACATAGATTTTACAGCACATTGTACACCACAACCCCTTGAAATTCCGACAAAAATCGTGTACTATGTAAGCATCGAAGGATAACACAGGGGGCAAAAAATACCCCCGAGGTTCGATAAAGAAGAGGAATACCAGAGCGCCCTGCCGGGTCTGAAGGAAGGGCATCTGCTTGTAGAGGGGTGGGTCCCGTTTCGTTGCAGGAAACGGCAAGACGTTCTGTTTTTCTCCTTCTTTTTATGAAAAACGAGGCGGGGCAGTGGCCGCCTCGTTTTTGTTTTGCCGTAAAATTGCGGGACAATGATTTTTATTGCCATGCCCTGCCGTTTTGCGGGTAGTGCGAATTTTTCGGCAGGTTTGTAGGGGACGCATATATGCGTCCCGTGCGGTCTACCCGTTGGATTGCATTGCCGGTACGGCTGCAACGGGCGGCATATATGCCGCCCCTACAAACCAACCCGTTATATTCATTATAATATTCGGTTGCGGGCGGGGCATACCCCGCCCCTGCCACACAACATATTTTTATCGCCCCGTAGGGCGGGGTGACCCCACCCCGCCGTGCCGTTTTGCGGGTAGTGCGAATTTTCCGGCAGGTTTGTAGGGGACGCATATATGCGTCCCGTGCGGTCTACCCGTTGGGTTGCATTGTCGGTGTGGCTGCAACGGGCGGCATATATGCCGCCCCTACAAACCAACCCGTTATATTCATTATAATATACGGTCGCGGGCGGGGCATACCCCGCCCCTGCCACGCAAAACCACCCCCGGCAGCTTTGGCTGCCGGGGGTGGTTTTTTCAAAAAATCAGGGCAATACCGCACAATTCTAAGTGCCGATACGGCGAGCGAGGTGCGGCAGATGCTAAGCCAAAAGCGCAGGCAATACTTTGTGTATTGGCGAGCATTTTGGCAACGCAGATGCCGTGCCGCAGCCGCCGGAGCGGTGCGTAAGCCGTAAGGCGGGAATTGTGCGGTGTTGCCTTAGCTTAATCCATATCCTCAAACGCTTCCAAGCCCTTTTTCGCCTGCGCCTTGGTGTCGCCGTGGCGCACAAAGCACATCGTCACAAAGCTCAGCGCCACAAAGGTCGCAGCGTAGGGGAACAGCACGCGGTAGTCAATGGCACGCATCAGGCTGCCCGCCACAATGGGGGTGATGACCTGCGCCGCCATCGAGAAGGTGTAGTAATAGCCGGTAAACTTGCCGATATCGCTGCCGCGGCACATTTCCACGACCATGGGCAGCGAGTTGACATTGATGCCGGCCCACGCCAGACCCACCAGCGCAAACACCACATACATGATCGGCTGGATGGAGGAATACATCGTCGTCAGCAGGTAGCCCAGCATAAAGCAGGCGGCAAGCAGCACAATGCCGCACTGGATGGTGCGCTTGCGCCCGATCCTGGCAGCCAGCGCGCCGATGGGAATGTACGACACGATCGCGCCCGCCGTGGCGACCAGCAGGCAGGTGGATGCACCGCCCAGCCCCTCGCCCATAACGGCCTCGACATACTTGGTAAACCACGTTGTAACGCCATTATAGCCGATAAACCACAGCGAGATGGAAATCAACAAAAAGGTCAGGCTGCGTTTGACCGGCGCGGGCAAAACCTCATGCCCGGTGCCGTCGTCGGCGGCAAGGTTCCATTCGGGGTGCGCTGCCTCCAGCTTTTGGTTTTCCGCCTGCAGCTTGGGTTCCTTGATGGTCAGGTACAAAATCAGCACCGCCGTGACCATGATCATCGAAACAATAAAGAACAGCGGGCGGTAGCTGACGTGCGCCAGCCCCTTGGTTTTTGACGCGGGATACAGCACCGCCGCCAGACCCAGGTACAAAATGCCGCCCACGGCACCCATCAGGTTGATGATGGCGTTGGCGCGGCTGCGCAGCGGCTTGGGGGTGACGTCGGGCATCAAGGCGACCGCCGGCGAACGGTAGGTACCCATCGAAACCAGCAGCAGCCCCAGCACCACAATAAACAGCACCAGCGTACCCGGCGCGGGGTTGGCGGCGTAGCGGTCATCCAGCAGGGGAATCAGGTTCATCAAAACGGCAGCGGCTGCCGTGCCGCCCACGATAAACGGCATACGCCGCCCGATTTTGGTGCTGGTTTTGTCAGACAGCGCGCCGAAAAACGGCAGCAAAAACAGCGCCAGTACGTTATCCGCCGCCATAATGGCACCGGCAAAGGTTTCGTTCAGCTTAAAGGTGTCGGTCAAAATCAAGGTCATTACGCTGTCGTACATCTGCCAAAAGGTGCAGATGGACAAAAACGCAAGACCCACCAAAATGGTGCGGCGGTTGTTCAGTTTCACAACAATTCTCCTTACTTGCGGGGCAGGATCGCCCCCTGTTGGCACCATTGTATCATCAATTGAACACTTTGTCCATATTTTTGCGCCAAATTACGAAAAATTTGCTGAAATTTGACGAACGCCAGCGCTTGCATTTGCGCGGCTTTTTGGTACAATAAGGATAAGGCAATTACTTACCTATTATAAAGGGAGGTCATTTTATGCGACGCATTATTACCATCGCCCGCGATTTCGGTGCCGGCGGCAGCACGCTGGGACGCCGTCTGGCAAAGGATTTGGGCATTGAATATTACGACCGCGACATTATTCTGCAAACCGCCAAGGCCAGCGCACACCTGACTCCCGCGCAGGTGCGCCAATGGGACGAGCGCGTGCCGCACGAGTTCGGCTTTACCCAAAGCCTGTTCAGCTTTTACAGCCGCCCCTTAAGCGAGGAGCTGTGGAACGCGCAGGTGGCGGCCATCCGCCAGCTGGCAGAGCATGAAAGCTGCGTCATTGTGGGGCGCAACGCGGACTATATCCTGCGCGAATTTGACCACACGCTGCGCGTTTTTGTACACGCGGACAAGTATTTCCGCATCCGCCATATGCAGGAGCTGATGCCCGACGCCACCCGCGACCAGATCGAAAAGGATATGCTCGCGGTGGACCGCGCCCGGCAGGACTACTGCACCCGCTACACCGGACACCTGTACGCCGACAGCCGCAACTACGACCTGACGCTGAACACCGGCAAGCTGGGCTTTGACAAAGCCTACGAGCTGCTGCTGGCGGCGGCGAAGGATATCAAGTAAGGGGTTCGTATGCTGATTGTCCGAGATATGGAGTTTTCGCCCAAGCGACCGCGCGTCATTGTGCCGCTGTTTGCCCGGGATTTAGCGGCGCTGTCCGCGCAGACCGCTGCCGCCGAAGCCAGCCCCGTGGCGGAGCTTGCCGAGCTGCGTCTGGACCCGCTGCCGCGCGAAACCTATACCGACGCGCTTTGTGATGTGCGCGCCGCGCTGCACAAGCCGCTGATCGTCACCCTGCGCACCGCCGCCGAGGGGGGCGAGGCACCCTTTACCGCCGACGCCTACCGCGATGCCTGCCTGCAGCTGCTGCAGACGGGCGGTATGGACTTTTTGGACATCGAGTGGCTGCCTGCCGCCGCCCACCGCGCCGTGCTGCTGGCAGCCGCACAGCAAAACAATGTGCGGGTGATTTTCAGCGAGCATCATTTTGACAGCACCCCCGCCACCGCCGCCATGACCGAAACGCTGCTGGCGATGCAGCGCGCGGGCGCGGATATCGCCAAGCTGGCGGTGATGCCGCACACTGCCGCCGACGCCGCCCGGCTGCTGCAGGCAACCGCCGACGCCGCCGATGCCTGCCCCGGCGGGCATTTTTTGACGATGAGCATGGGCAAGCTGGGCGAAATTACCCGCTTTTGCGGCGGGGCATTCGGCAGCTGTGCGACCTTCGGCACGCTGGGAACCGCCAGCGCGCCCGGTCAGCCCGCCGCCGCAGCCTTGTACGATTGGCTGGAAAAGCAGAAATGAGGGCGGGGCTGGGTTGATTTAAGAAAGACAAATCGGAAATTGTGGAGGAGAACATTTGTTATGAAAATTATTCAAATAGCAA